>VFQN01000551.1_pt1 | contig 68686 bp, 102 predicted proteins | sample 3512371 | NCBI WGS metagenome assembly VFQN01 (sample SAMN10412370, study PRJNA504923) | tailings metagenome | isolation source: Replicate 2 from Balatoc abandoned mine | place: Philippines: Itogon, Benguet | collected 2017-08-28 | reverse complement strand
TCATGCCATCCGTCCTCGACCACGTCGACTTGCCGACTTCGTCTGTCGTCCTACCCCCCTCCCCCCCCCCCCCCCCCCTCATGCGCACCTGCAAGCACCAGCTGCAGCTCGAAGCCCACAGCGGCAAGCAGCTGCAGCTGGTCGGCCAGAGCGCCTGGCGGGGGTGCATCAAGTAGCAACACCAACAAGTACCACACGTTCGACAGCTTGCGTCATCCTAAGACTGGGGAGAGGCGACTGGGGAGGTGCAGGGTTGTGCAAGGTGTGGAGAGCTTGCTGTGTGCCCGTAAGCGCCTTCAAGCACCGTGGAGAATGGGCTGCAGTGCGACATGGGTACACGCTCCCGGGTAGTAGCAGACTCCACATGCTGCGCACCTAGCAGCGCCAGCGAGGTCCCCTGGCCATCCTTGCCGGCGACGGAGCTGATGGCCACCTGCCGTGAGGGACCCAGAGCACTGGAACTCAACACAAGTAATTGGCATAGCCTTCCTCACGCGCTGATTATCTTTGAAGGAATGAAGTCGCGCAGGTGGCTACCGAAGGGCAAGCGAGCGCTGCGCGCGAACAGTCGGTCGACCTCCGACGACGACTGAGACGGGCAGCGCACCTGCACAGTGATCTTGCGCGCTGCAGCCACGCCCTCGCGAAAGGCTACAGGCTTGCCAAAACGATCTACTAGAATAGACACCATGCTGCGAAGTCGCTCGCAAGTGCCGCTGAATTTGAAGAACTGTTGCGGCGGCCCAGACCGAATCGCTCTGCCTTGGTATGATCAGGTCAGCATCAAGATATTGCGGGTAGCACACAAGGGGTACTGGGGGGGAGTCGGAAGGGAAGGGCCCAATTTCGGTCGCTGCATGGGGTCGCGTGGGCAGGTTCCGAGTTACACATGCGCATTGCCGAGTTCAGGACCCGACCCCGACTATAGGCCACAGGAGTACATGAAGTATTGGCGTAGGTTATAGGGTAGTATTCAGTATAGTTCGACATACATTGCTGGCAGCTCGGTCGTGCCGGGACATTGGCACAACATGGCTTCACGAGACTCGCGGCTTGCCGCGATTTGTATGCTGACAGCAACTCTCGTAGCTGTCCTTGCACACTCGGCCTGGGCCGATCAAGGCAGTGCCCCGCTCGACCTTCTTTCGGTGGACGGCCTGAAGCAGGCTGCACAGGAGTTTTGGGGCATCATCGGCCCTGGTGGAAAGCTGCACCCAGCCTATTTCCTGGACCATAAGGGGCACCTTGTGATTGAGGGCCTGCTGGTGGTCCTCATCGTTTATCTGGCTCTTCAGCAGGCTTTCCAAGTAAAGCCCCAGGCGGAAGCTCCTCTGACCGACAAGGTTTGTAGCCACAAAAACTGCCGAGTATGCTTGTTGCGGCCTGCTCTCGCTGTGTTTTCGTGTTGACCCGCACAGCATCGACACAAGAGTGACCCTTTCCAGCGCTTTGCATTCACAGGAAGTGGAGCAGCTCTGCAAGGAGTGGAAGCCGGAGCCCTTGACCCGCCCCCTAACTGAAGAGGAGAAGGTGCCGGAGCCCCCTGTCATTACCGGGTAGGTGGCGATCCCTTTTGTCGGGCATGGCCCACCGCAGAGCCTTGGCCCCGTGGTACATACACCTCGCTTCGGTCGTAAGTATGATTTGTGCGCTTATTTGCTACATCTGCTGTGGGGCGCCTGAGGCTGTGCCAGCTTCCGGGACATGTGACATTTCGGTTGATGCCTGCACATACATAGAAACGCGGGACAATCTGCTGAACCGTGCAAACCCGCATGTCTTCACTATCCATTGCAGCTTGCTTGCCGCTGCGCGATGAGGCCTGTTATCGTGTTTGCGCCACCTAAGGGAACGCCGGTTCCGTGTGCAAGCCCAAGGTGTTCCGACCCCCATATGATTGCGGTAGTGCTACTGGGTGTTACATCGTTATTTTACAAAGGTTTCTGTGCAGTCGCCCGCGATGGGATAGTAGACCATGCCGGACACGTGCCACCGCTGGTTGCGGGCTGCCCCCTTACGGTTGGCTTGCCCCCTTGCCTTTGAACGCCCCGGGTGCAGCTGCCTGGAGGGCAACTACGTCACGCTGCAGGGCCGGAAGGAGAAGGTGCTGAACGTTGCCTGGTCGAACTACCTTGCGCAGTCCGTCGATAAGACCAGCAAGGTGCGGTGGGTGACGGAGTCGCAAGATGATGTGGAAAAGAACTCTGGCTTGACGAGGACAGGGTTGGTCGACCCTTCACAACACGTGCATCCTGTCGCTCTTTTGCTGCACGCAGGACGTTTCCATCGCGTGCGTGAACAAGTATGGCGTGGGTTCGTGCGGCCCTCGTGGCTTCTACGGCACCATTGACGTGCACCTGGACATCGAGGAGGAGCTTGCCGCCTTTTTCGGCACCGAGGCCGCCATCATCTACTCGTACGACGTTGCGACCATCTCGTCCATCATCCCTGCCTTCGCCAACCGCAAGGACATCCTCATCATTGACGAGGTGAGGGGGCTGTTCCCTAGTTGGGCATGCCACACTAGGGATCCTTATCGGGGGCAGGTCCTGGACTCTGCTGCTCTACAAATGAACAGTTACTTACCGAACGCCTCCTTGTGCCCTGCCTCCCGCGACGCGCAGTACTGCAGCTACCCCGTCCAGGCCGGCGCGACCGTGTCCCGCGCCAAGGTGTACAAGTTCAAGCACAACGACGTGGCGGACCTGGAGCGCGTGATCCAGAAGGCCGAGGAGGAGGAGAGGAAGAAGCGGTGGGTTGCGCTGGGAGAATGATGGAGCGGGCGCGCAATGCGTAGAAGAACGTGCCGTTGGGGGTGGCTGGAGGGCAATTGTTGTTGAGCAAAACGGGCATGCACTATTACACATGCTGAGACTGCAACGCCCCGTCGTTCTCCCACAGCAAGCCGCTGTGCCGCAAGCTGATTGTGGTGGAGGGCATCTACACCAACTACGGCGACATCGCCCCGCTGGACCGCATCTACGAGATCAAGGAGAAGTACAAGTAGGTCTGCCAAGGTCAAGCCTGATATCTCTGCTTAGGGCCTAGTATCTCCCCTGAGGGACGGGGTCCATAAGCACGCTCTGCAAATGCACAAGTATGTGCTCCTGTGTTTGTTTTGCGATCAATTCATTGCCGTACTGGCCTTCTCATAGGTACCGCCTGTTCGTGGACGAGTCACACGCCTTCGGCGTGCTGGGCGCCAACGGCCGCGGCGCGTGCGAGCACTTCGGCCTCAAGCCCGAGCAGGTGGGACGTCGCACCTAGCCGGGCTTGCTGTAACCAGCAACAACGACGTTGCATGCGCCGTGTGCGCATCGTCGTACGGGCGTGCTGAACTTGTTGGTTGACGCCTTGTGCGGCGGCTGCCTGCAGGTCGAGATCATTGCCGGCTCCATGAGCAACGCCATGGGCAGCGTGGGCGGCTTCTGCGTGGGCGACCGCACCATCACGGAGCACCAGCGCCTCAGCGGCAGCGGCTACTGCTTCTCCGCCTCGCTGCCGCCCTACCTGGCCGCTGCCGGTAAGGCTTTGATGCGCACGCAGGTTGCTGGGCGCCGGGTGGGGCCTTGCCCTTGGTATACCTGACTTGTACCGCGCACCGCAACCGCTCAGGTTGCAGGCATGTTGGAGGTTTGTGGTCGAGGTCAAGGTGGTAAACCGGCTGCCTGAACGCGTTCCGCAGGCATCAACATGCTGCACTCCCTGCGCGCGGGCGGCTCGGAGCTGGTGCAGCGGCTGCAGGGCAAGATCAAGGCGTTCCGCGCCGACCTGGGCAAGGGCGTGCCCGGTAAGCTACAATTGCGCACCGGGGTTAGCCGACTGCAACGGGAGATGCATAACAAAGCGCGCGGTGGATGAGCAGCAAGCAAAGTACCGCAGCGCACGTGGCCGTCTTTGCGAATCAGGCTCAAACGGGGCGTACAAAGGGGCAGGCTAAGTGCGAGCCTGCGGGATGGGTAGCGGCCTGCGACTCTTGTACCCAAGAACAGCTGCATCCGCCGCCCTCTGGCACGGCGTCCTGGCGATGGGTCAGCCACGTGTACTTCACGTGCTGCCTTGTGTGCTGTGCTGGCAGGCCTGAAGCTGTACGGCGGCAGCAACACGCTGTCGCCCGTGGTGCACCTGCACCTGGAGCACCCCAGCGGCAACGCCGCCACGGACACGGCCACGCTGCGCCGCATTGCGGACCACGTGCTGAGCAACAGCAACATCCTGGTGACGGTGTCGCACTACTCCAACCTGGACTGGGTGCGCCCGCCGGCCTCGCTCATCATCTTCGTCAACGTGGCCCTGACCGACGCGGAGCTGGCCAACATCAGCGCTGCGCTGCGCAAGGCGACCAAGGCCGTCCTCAACGTGTAGCAGGATGCGCCGTCCTCGATGTGTGATAAGCTTGACAGGCGCGCTTATTGTGCAATAAGCTCGACAGGTTCGACAAAGCAGCGAGGGGTGATGACACTTGATACATGATGCTTGTTACGACTTGGGCGTGCAAAAAAGGGGTGTACGGAACATGGTGTACTGGTGGTGGCGTATCGTACTTGATGCGCGCTGAGCTGTATCGAGAACTGATGCCGACAGGCATGCCGTCTAGGGGTTATTATTTTTTTTGCGTCATCGACACGTAACTGGGCAGTGATAGTGTTTAGGATTGCTGTGTGAAAGGACGCGTAGGCGCGCTGTTGTGGGGTGTATTTGGGACGGCACTCTCGTGCTGGTCTGTATGTTCTGGTGGCTGACATTGCATGGGCCAACTAAACATGGTATGTGTTACAAGTTGCCGCTCTTCTGAAACAACCATGCCAGGTGGGATTTCTCGGGCGTACGAAGGGTGGGTAACCGCTACGCGAACTGTGTTGACGCTACATGTGTAACTTGCTGGTTCCTGCACCATGAGCAATCGCATGCCGCCATGCTCCACTATGCTTTGTCCTCGCAACACTAGATCCTTCACGTCCCGTTACTGGCCAAGGGATAAGAGACCAAAATGCTGGCTTGCAGGTGCGGTAAAACGCGCCATCCAAGCGGACTACGACACTTGCACATGCTTAGACCGTCCCACGTGATACAGCCGTTACGGATGACGATGAGAGCGTGGGTTGAACGTCACATGCGTGCCAGCTCAGTTCACCGTGCAATTCCATGCAGTATAGTGTTCCTTGCCCACGGGACCCCTTTCCGGTCGGGGCGACGCATCCCAGCCCACCCACCCCCATGTTTGGCCCGCCGAAAGCCATCTCTCTTGTAATGCATCCTGCGTTCCTGCCCTCCCTTCCCCTGCATGGAGCTACAGCATGATTTTCTCACTCCTGAGGTGTCCAGACGGGCTGTGCATCCATTTGCCACGCTTGCTGAGTCAGGTGGCCACAAACGCGGAAAGGAGGCGGGTGCCAACCTTCGGTGAGTCACGTGCCACTTCAGCTGTACGCACTGTGGTGAGACATGGTCGAGACAGTCGTTCTTTATTATATTACTTGAATATTCCTGATGAACGCTGCGGCACATATGCCGTGCAGGGTCTCTCGAACGTCAAGCGTGACTGACGCGCGTGACAGTCGATGCTTCCGCATCCGTGCAGAAGGCCTAGATTACGTGTCTATGCAGGAAACATCATGCGATATTGCAAACCTTATACTTAACTTTGCCGTCTCACAGGAACCTGTCCTGGGACGCAAACGGACACTGGAAGTATAACCGTAAACCACCACCCCGTAATTCACCTGCTGCAAGACGGCAACGACACGCAGCGCCCATCCGCAATTGGTGTTCCACTGGTTTTACAGCGCTACGCAAGTGATGGCTACCGCATAGAAACTTAACCACGACATTTCACTGTTTCCTGGAAAAATGGCGGAGGCTGCAAAGCTGCTAGACTTCTCGCAGCCGATAGATGTAGGCCTCCTAGATTCAACTGTAAATTTCATGTACGGGGCAGGGAATGACCAGCAGGCAAGCAAAGGGGAGCCAAGGGCCACTTTCCCGCTACCTGGCGTGGGAATTCTGGTGTGTCACTCAGCGTCCACGCTGCAACTGCTGTACGCAGAGAACAGCAGCAGAGAAGCTACTCCTGCAGTTTCAGGAGCACCCACAGGCGTGGACTCGCGTGGACACAATCCTGGAGGTGTCGCAGAACCAGCCTACTAAATACTTCGCGCTGCAGGTAAGTGCTGCAACTGGATAGTACATGGAGAACTTTATTGGCCGGAAGGAGGCCTCTGACATGCCGTTGGGAGGCTGCGCGCGCAGATCCTCGAAAATGTCATCCGCTTTAAGTGGGGTGCCCTGCCGCTGGAGCAGCGCGAGGGCATTAAAAACTACCTTTCTAACCTGATCATCAAGTACTCAACCACGGAGGAGCTGTTCCGGAGGGAGTCCACCTTTGTCAACAAGCTCAACATTCTGCTGGTTCAGATCCTGAAGCACGACTGGCCAGCCCGCTGGAAGAGCTTCATCCCCGACCTCGTTGCAGCGTCACGCACCAGCGAGACGCTGTGCGAGAACAGCATGAAAATCCTGAAGCTGCTGAGCGAGGAGGTGTTCGACTTTGCACGCCTGGACCTCACCCAGGCAAAGACCAAGGAGCTGAAGCAGACGCTCACGGTGGAGTTCAAAGCCATCCACGAGCTGTGCGTGTTCGTGCTGAACAACACGCGCAAACCAGAGCTCATCCGCGCCACACTGGAGACGCTCAGCGTGTACCTAACCTGGGTGCCCCTGGGGTACATCTTCGAGGGGAACCTGCTGGAGATGCTGCTGCAGCTGTTCCCGCAGGGGTCCTTCCGCAACGTGGCCCTGCAGTGCCTCACCGAGGTGCGGCTCGGATGCCTGCCAGCAGTGGCGGAGGGGCAGGCGGGGGATCTGGGATGCGCTGGCGGCAGCGGTGGCAGCACCACCAAGCAGCGGGGCAGGGCGGGGACGGGCATGGCCGGTCCCCAGCTGCTCCTGAGGCACCTCTGCTGCAGCCCCAGGGTTGCTGACGGATATGGCAGCAGTAGCCGTCTGCCTTTGAAACGGCTGCTGCCGACGCAACAGCCGCTTGGTCATTGGGTCGTGGGTGCGGTGCACTCCAGGTCTCCAGCCGCTTGGGCCACGGCCGCACAGCGGCTCTCACACACTCGTGCACCACCCGAAAGGGGCGGCACATACGATGCAGCATATAGCTGCTGGCCGTGCTGGCATACCGGCCGTGTAGGTCAACGGGCACCTTGCTCTGACGAAGGGGCGTGGCAAGCTGCTGACGGCTTCCTGTTGCCACCACGTGCGTGTCTGTACGACCCGCAGGTGGGCTCACTGCAGATGTCGACGGAGTTCAACCCGCAGTTCGCCAAGTTCTACGACTACTTCATGCGGCAGCTGGTGCTGGTGGTGCCGCCCAGCGTCAACATCCCGGAGGCGTACGAGAAGGGCACGGACGAGCAGCAGAAGTTCGTGCAGAACCTGGCGCTCTTCTTCACCAGCTTCTTCAAGGTGGGGGGTGCCACTATGAAGTGAGGAATGGCGTGGCTGCTGCGGCGGCCGGCGGCTCCCTGGGGGAGGAGATTTGGGAGCGGAGGCCCGCTTTTTGGGCCCGGCAGTGGGCGCCGTGGGCTGTAAGTAGGCAGGCCGTTGGACGGGCTAGCCCCTGCCTTTCCGTGTCATAAGCAAGGCCGGCTACGTTGCTTGTGGCCTGAGTGTGGGCACAAGCAAGTAGCCATCCGCCATGCACCCAGGCACGCACTCGCAACAGCACATTACGGGTCCCTTCGTTGCATGATGCATGTGGGGTGCCCCTGTTTCGTTGCCTGAATGATGCTTCGCTCTGCCCCTGCTGCTCCGATGCGTGTGCATTTGTGCGCCCGTCGGAGGAGCAGTGGCCCCGGCAGCTCGACAGACGGCGGTGCGGCAAGCGGCCGATATTACACGTTCAGAAAACAGCATGCGGGCGCGCTGGATGCCGCTAGAGGACGACGCCCTTGCGCAGTTACCCCCTATGGCGCTCTTACCGCAACGAGCATCAACACTTGCGAGGGCACGTAGCATGGGGCGGATGCGCTGCTCCGCGCCGCCCCCTGCTGCGTGCCCTGGCCCCGCGGGTGCGTTTAGAGCGCACTCGTGAGGGCATGCCGGGGCGGGGGCATGGCTGCGGCAGCGAGCCGGGGCGTTCGGTGTTGGGGTGCAGTGCTTTCTGTAAGGGGGACTGCTTGACCGGAAGCGGACTGGGGCGCGCAGAGTGCTGCTGCAGCAAGCTGTAGGTTGTGGGGTGTAGGTTCTTGCAGCCCGCAGCTCGACTGCGGCAGTCCAGCGAGCAGCTGAGCGCCTTGCCAGGGCAGTACTTCTTACTTTGCGGCTGGTATGCGTACACGACAAGCATCCTACTGCCGTGCACTCAGCCACTGACTCTACCCCTTCTACCCATTCGCCAAGTCATCCGCCCATACCCATCCAGTCCGCTCGTCAGCTACTTAGCCTAACCTAACCCTGCCCCGGGCCCCCCTTCCCCACACCTGGCCGTCTGCGAACACACAGGCGCACATCACCATCCTGGAGACGCCCGAGAGCCAGGCGCAGCTGCTGCTGGGCCTGGACTACCTGGTCAGCATCTCGTACGTGGAGAACACGGAGGTGTTCAAGACCTGCCTGGACTACTGGTGCGTGGTCGGGCGTGGACCTTCAACAGCCACCCGGGGAATGGGGGACGGGGGACGCTCAAGCGGCGAGGTGCTGCGGGCGGTAGAGCACTGAAAAGGAGCAGTGGGGAGCCACGCCCACGCCGTGCCGCTGGGCATTACGGTTCTAGACTGCAAGAGCTGGATTCATGCGGCCACCAGGCGGAAAAGTCCCTGCCCCTACCTGCCCATTGAGAGACCGTGATTCCGACCCCCTATCCTGTGGCTTAACACCGCACGCAGGAACTTCTTCGTGCCCGACATCTACACCTCGTCCTGCACCGGCGCCGACCCCACCGGCGTGCAGTTCATGTTCGCGCCGCCCGTGCCGCACGGCCTGGCGCCGCCGCCTGCCGGCCGCAAGCTGCTGTACCGGCCCGTGCTGTCCAAGCTGCGGCAGCTCATGATCTGCAGGATGGCCAAGCCGGAGGAGGTGGGACCGGGACAGGATGGGCTCCGAGATGTGGTGTGGAGCTTGTAAGGCGCTGGTTGTCGCGGGCGCCATGTTCCGGTCGCGGCATGGGTCCTGCGACAGGGCGTCCAGTGGCTAAGCCACATGGAACGCCCTGGCCCTTAGCAACCACTAGACGACAAATGATGGAGTCCGGGACCAAGGGCTAGGTGCACAGGGGCTCGGTGCCAGGTCCGGCGCATGCGTGAAGCAGTCCCTGACACACACCCCACACTTGTCGTACATGCACTCGTCGCGCCGCCCCACCAGGTGATCGTGGTGGAGGACGAGAACGGCTGCATCGTGCGGGAGACCATGAAGGACAACGACGTGCTGGCGCAGTACAAGTCCATGCGCGAGACGCTGGTGTACCTGTGCCACCTGGACTACGACGACACGGAGCACCAGATGCTCGACAAGCTGCGCACGCAGGTGGGGGCGGGAGGGCGCCTGTGTGTATTAGCGTTTCGGGACTGGGGTCTGGGACACCTGTGTGACACGGAGCAAGCAGGTGAGGGTGTGGGGGCTAGGGGTAGCGCCGGTGCTCGACGGCGTCGAGATCCAGGCAACTATTGCGACACCATCAGACATGATTGCTCAGCTCCCTGCCACTTCTTTGCGTTCCTGCGTATCCTGCTGACTGCTGACCGCCCTGGCCCCGCTCCGCAGCAACAAGCGGGGCAGCGGTTCGCGTGGCAGCCGCTCAACACGCTGTGCTGGGCCATCGGGTCCATCGCCGGGTCCATGGCGGACGACCAGGTGAGGAAGGGGCAGGCGACGAGCGGGCGGCACTCTATGCATCACATTAGCTGGACAAGGTGGCAATCAGCCAGGTTCGATTGTGGGGTAACTCGGTAGCGTTCGGCCATCGGGTCAGGCACCAGGTCCATGGCGGACGACCAGGTGAGGGGGGGCAGGCGGCGAGCGGGCGGTCAGTCTGTGGTTCAGATGAGCTGGATAAGGTTAAAATGAGTCGGGGCGGATAAAGGGTATCTCGGTAGGGCTGGGCCATCGGGTCAACCGCTGGGTCAATGGCGGACGACCAGGTAGCAAGTGGGAGGCGGCCAGTGAGTGGGTGAGGTGAGTATGGGTGCCCGATCAGCGGATCCCGGGTTGGCGGAAAGAGGCGAGCAGGGCGGGCGCGGGGTGTCTCGAAAAGCTGAAGCGTGATCCCGCTATCCGGCAGCGGGGCTCGTGGCATTGCACACGGCTGGGGCGGATTGTCTGCAGCTAGGTACGGCACGGGCAACGGCGGTGTCGGGGGCACAAGGGTCCGCGTGGGCACGTTTCGGCTGGGGTGGAAAGCGCACGAGGGTCTCGAAAAAAGGTTGTTCTCCCCCTTCCCGCGTAGCATCCGTGACTCTGTACCGATGTTCACGCGCACCGCTTCAGCAGCGCCAGTGCCAAACTCCAATGTTATCATCCTTTCCCCCAGGAGAACCGCTTCCTGGTCACGGTCATCCGCGACCTGCTCAACCTGTGCGAGGTGACGCGCGGGAAGGACAACAAGGCGGTCATCGCCTCCAACATCATGTGGGTAGCGGTGCAGTTGCGGGGACATGGTAGCATATTAACGGGGTGCGGGGGTCCTGTAGGCAGCATGGGAAGGGGCCATTTCATGTTGCCTGCAAGGCCGGACCTCTCGTCAGGTAGCGCACGATCAAGAGCAGGGCTGTAAGGGCGAGTACAGGTGTTTTGGGGCAACTTTGAGTGTCAGGGAACATCAACTGGCGTATAAGCACGATTGGCAGCCGGCTTGGCGGCCGATGCAGGTACAGCGCTTTAAGCGTGCGTGCCACTTGTATCTATAGCTCCGCTGTGAACATGAATGGCGTATGCATCAACACGTGTCACCCTTTTTTCTCCCTCACCCTGTGCAGGTACGTGGTGGGGCAATACCCCAAGTTCCTCCGCGCGCACTGGAAGTTCCTCAAAACGGTGGTCAACAAGCTGTTCGAGTTCATGCACGAGACGCACCCGGGCGTGCAGGTGGGGCGGTGGGGCATTGCACACGTGTCCTGCGGTCATGCGGGAAGACGGCTTTTGTGTGCAGGAGCCTGCAACCGAACCTCTTGCAGCTCAGGCATCGTCCCGTCTATGCCACTTTCCTGCACCTTGCTTCGACCCAGCACTGCCGGATCCCACTTTCTCCTCCCACAGGACATGGCGTGCGACACCTTCCTCAAGATCTGCAACAAGTGCCGCCGGAAGTTCGTGGTGCTGCAGGTGGGGGGCCATGGGGTTCACAGGTTATCGCTACGCTGTGCTAAACCTATTCCTTACTCCATCCTTACTCCCTTACCCAATGCGAGTGGCTAGGCAGATGGGCGAAACGGCAGCGGCGTCCGCACACCAACACGACCTCGTGCGCGCTGTCCTGCCTGCCCCACCCCTGACCCCGCCCACACCTGTCGCGCCCCGCAGATCCAGGAGCGCGAGCCGTTCATCTGCGAGCTGCTCAACGGGCTGACGGACATCATCCAGGACCTGCAGCCGCACCAGATCCACACCTTCTACGAGGCGGTGGGGCTCATGATCGGCGCGGAGAGCGACCAGGCCAAGCGGGACGACTACCTGGTGAGGCAGGGTTGGAATGGAGAGGGCGGCTTGCCTTTGTAAGCAGGAGATGACTGGTGCCGTAGGAAGGGCCACATTTCGGCCTCATTTTCAGTGGGGACCCGCAAGGGACATGTGTTGGAACTAGCATTGCGTCAGTCAGGACGCCGCCACAGCTTTTGCACCGTGCGTACCGTATGCATACCGAGGACCCTTGCCGGATTCGTCACAACCTCGTCACCACCGCGGCACCGGCAGATGGGGCCGCCCAACAACACGTGACCCACACCCTCCACTTGCTTGCCAAACAACAATTCAATACCTTGACCTCAATGCTTCTTGACTCCTACCCCCATGTGGCCCACCGCAGCACCGGCTCATGGGGCCGCCCAACACCACGTGGGCGCAGATCCTGGCGCAGGCGCGGCAGAACAGCGAGGTGCTCAAGCAGCAGGAGGTGGTGCGCTCCATCCAGAACGTGCTGCAGACCAACGTGTCGGTGTGCACCAGCCTGGGGCAGCCGTTCGTGGTGCAGTTCAACGTCATCTTCACGGACATGCTGCAGGTGCGGGCGTGTGGGTTAAGTGTTCGCGTGTGTGTATTAAGGAGGGGCGGTGTGCACTAGCCTGGGGCAGCCGTTCGTGGTACAGTTCAACGTCATCTTCACGGACATGCTGCAGGTGCGGGTGGCAGGGTTAGCGTAGGGGGGTGTGTATTAAGGAGGGGCGGTGTGCACCAGCCTGGGCCAGCCCTGTCTGGTGTTTTGTTTGTGTTGTGAGCGACAGGCTGCAGGTGGGGGAGGGGATGCGGGATTATGGCAAGGGCGTTTTGGCCCGGAGGTGGCAGCTTGTCACATGGGCTATCCCCCTGTTGCTTAGGCACTTTGCTTGGGACTTGCTTGGGACCAGCTTAGGAACCTTCGCCTGCCTGGCCCCTCTCAGGTGTACCGGCTGTACAGCGAGCTCATCAGCCAGGCCATCGCAACAGGGGGGGCCAACGCGGCACGGTGAGTCCTGGACAGCGTCCCTTCCGCCCCGTCCAATGTAGTCGGGCCACAAGACCCCTGCGGCTTGTAGCAGCCAGCGCGACCAAACCCCCAGCCTTTACCCGACGGTGCAGCGCCAACGCTGCCGTACAAGCATCACACCCCACATTTCTGCCTCTCCCTTGCCATACCGTACCGATTTCCACCCACAACCACCACCACCACGACCACGTTGGACAAGCACATGCGCAGGTAGCGTTTCCACACCTCGTTCTTGCCCTTCTTTCACATGGCTCCCATGTCTCAACCGACACCCACACACCTGCATTTCCATCCACCACCAGGACCACGTTCGTCAAGTACATGCGCAGCGTCAAGAAGGTGGCGCTCAAGCTGATCGAGACGTTTGTGGAGAAGTGCGACGACCCGCAGATGCTGGCCACCAGCTACGTGCCCGCCATGATGGACCCGCTGCTGGGCGACTACGCGCGCAGCGTGCCGGACGCGCGGTGGGTACACCGTACACTTTTGTTGCACGCCAGGTGCCCAGCACGCTAAGCTTGCTGCTGGGCTGCTATGTGGTGGCATGCCGGGCACAGCCGGGCACCTGCAAATGCGACATTCCGCTGGCACGCGGGCGTTGGGTGCTTGGCACCGCTCTAACAGGCCTGGCGGGGCTCCCCGTTGCCCTAGCCAATTGTGAAGGGGCCGCCCCCATGCAAGTGTGAGTGAGTGCGCTGAGTAGGTCCGTGCCGCCCGCCACCGCAGCGACGCCGAGGTGCTGTCCCTCATGGCCGCCATCATCAACAAGCTGCGGCAGCTCATGGAGCCGGAGGTGAGAGGTGCAGGGAGGGAGATGGGTCAGCGGGCATCGTGATGTGCACGAGGCGCAGGAGTTGCGGCCAGGCTGCGTCAGGGTGTCGCTGTGCTGCCTGGCTAGTTCGGTGCGTGTTTTTGCTGTAACACGTCAGGGGTACTACTACTGTGGAGTGCTCACTCTACCGCCGCTTCAGGTCCGCCGCGTGTTCGAGGCGCTGTTCGAGTGCACGCTGACCATGATCACCAAGAACTTCGAGGACTACCCCGAGCACCGCCTGCAGTTCTTCGCGCTGCTGCACGCCATCGTCAACAGCTGCTTCAAGTGAGCAGCAGGGTGGAAAGGGGGCAGTGAACACTACAGCTCCTCGGGGTACGGAGCGGTGTCAGGAAGGGAGGGCGGAAGTTCACGTGGCACTGGCACACAGTGAAAGCTAGAAGATAGGCGGTGTGGGCACGATGTGGGCGCACTAGGCAGGGTTGACCAACGGTTCGAGGACAGCAAAACCGAGCCCACCTTTACGCCAGGATATTGCTCCGCCTTCAAACCGCGCATAGTCACTGCCTCCTGGAATCGCATCCCCGGATACTCAACCTCCTCCACAATTCCGTGATTCCATAGTTGTGTCCATGACGGACCCGGCACTCTGTCCTTGCGGCAGGGCCGCAGCCCATGCCCGCAGCACGCTGTTCCTCGTGTCGGCAGCGCGATTTTCAGGGCACCCACTCCAGTGCCTATGCCTGCCACTATTCTCCACCTTGGTGAACTCCCATCCACCCATTGTGGTTGCCCCCTCCCGCAGCACGCTGTTCCTCATGTCGGCGGCGCAGCTCAAGCTGGTCATCGACTCCATCGTGTGGGCCTTCCGCCACACAGAGCGCAACGTGGCCGAGACAGGTACGTTTATGCATGGTGTGTAGCTGAACCTAATGCAAGACTGCAAAGCTGGTGCGTGGAACACACAGACCATGCGCTCTAGCCGTTTTCGCGACCCGTTCTCATCAATGTGTGCTGTCACGACGCACAGGCCTGGCGCTGCCGCACGACCTGCTGTCGCAGGCCATACATATATCAGTGCTTTGTCACGTACAGGCATACCTTGACTTGGCCTTCCCTTTCCCCTTGGCCTGGCGCCGCTGCACGATCTGCTGGCATGCCTTTTAGCTTGGGCACCACACATATTGCCCTGTCCCGATTGTGTACACGTGGTACTAAAGATCGCTCGCTCTCGGCCCTCAGGCCTGGCGCTGCTGCACGACCTGCTGGCGCAGTTCGCCTCCTCCGACTACGCCACGCAGTTCCACCAGACCTACTACCTGCACCTGCTCAACGAGATCCTCGCCGTCATGACGGGTGGGTGGTGTGGTGTGGTGTGCAGCTACTTGGTTGTGTGTAGCGATGCAGTACACAACGACAGACCTACTACCTGCACCTGCTCAACGTCTCGCGTTGCCCCATCCCAGCTGCTTCGGCCACATGAACTCTGACGACCCGCAGTACTTGCCGTCTCCCGCGTCCCGAGGGCGGTTCATACCAACACAACTCCCTCCCCTTGCCCCCGCCCTCCCAGACTCGTTCCACAAGCCGGGCCTCAAGAGCCAGGCGCGCATCCTGCACCACCTGTTCACCATCCTGGACGCCAACGTCATCACGCAGCCGCTGTGGGACGTGGCCACGCAGCCGGGCGGCGCCGCAGCCTTCCCCAACAACGCCGCCTTCGTGCGCGCGCACGTGGTGGGGCTGCTGTCCACCTCCTTCCCCAACCTCACGCAGGCGCAGGTACGGGGGGGGGGCAGGGTCATGGAAAACGAGTGGCCTTGGGGTGGCTCTGTGTGAGCTGGGGTGGTGAAGAGGGTGCTGTTGACCCTTTGCAGGCGCAGGTGGGGGCGACCGCAGAGAGTGTGTCGTGTGGGCGGAGTGGGACGGGTCAAAGAGAAACAGGGCGTCTGAGGGGCGTCTGCTGTGGTGGGCGGTGTGCATCGCACTCTCCTCGTGCATCCGCATGCAGGCGCTGCCGCGACGTGCGTTGCTTTGAACACAGCATCCCCGTTCCACCCGGTCGCCGCCTGAGTTGTATATCGTCTGATGCGGTTTGGCATTTTCTGCAGGTCACCGTCTGCGTGCGTCCCTCTCCTCCTTTCGCGTCATCGTGCCGGCGCGCATGCTGCGCATGTTGCTAGTAGTCAGCTGCACAGCTTGTCATGACGGGCACCTGACCTCTCTGTTGTCCCACTTCGCGCCAGGTCACCGCCTGCGTGCGTCCCTCTCCTCCTTTCGCGTGTCGGGCATGTTTGACACACGCACTGTCGCTGTCGTTTTCCCACTGCACGCCAGGTCACCGCCTGCGTGTCGGGCATGTTCGAGTACAAGGACTTCTCCGCCTTCAAGCACCACCTGCGGGACTTCCTGGTGCAGACCAAGCAGTTCGCCAGCCAGGTGCGCACCGGGGCGTGCCGCCTTGAATAGTGTGTAGCGATGCAGTTGCGGGGCACATTAGCAGTCCTTGAACAGTATGTGGCTCTACACGCACCTGGCCGTGGGCCAGCAATCCATGACAAGAAGCGTAACTGCCATGGCGCCTTTCCGGTAAGCGATACAGGTACACAGATTCGAGCCTTGCCTTAGCCGCAGTGCTGCAAGTCGTTCTCAGTCACCCCTGGCCGCCGTTTCGATGCCCCTCCCTCTCATCCTTGCTCCCATGGCTTGCTGCTTTGCAGGACAACGCGGACCTGTTTGCGGAGGACGTGGTGAAGCAGGTGGAGGAGCAGCGCGAGTCGCGGCAGCGCCTGCTGGCGGCCATTCCGGGCATGATCCCGCAGGTGGGAGTACGTTGGGTGGGGGGCTGGTGTTGGTGGGAGCCGGGCGGGGTTGGGTCTGCCACTGTTGGTGGACAACATACCAGGCATGATCCCGCAGGTGGGGGTCGTTGGAGGCATTTTCTGTCGCCTGTCGGTAGGGGCAAGGTAAGGGTGGGGTATCTGGGCGTGGGAGGGCTCATTGTAGGCGGGCAGCATCCCCCGGCATGACCCCGCAGGTGGGTGGGGGGCGGGGGCGGGTGTTGGTGTTGGCGGGACGTATTGATATAGGGATGCCCGCTGTGGGTAGCGCACATCCCGGGCATGGTACCGCTGGTGGGCGGGGATGCGGGTGGAAGCCGCGCAGGTTTTGAGTTGCTGGTGTATGAATGAGGAGGGAAAAGCGCCGCCAGTCGTACTGCGTTTTGCGCGGGCTGTCCGGTGCCCGTTTCAGCGCTGCCGAGCACGGACGGTTGCAGCGGGCCTTCGTAACGCGGGGTATGAGTGCAGTGTATGCCGCCGTGGCGTGACGGGCTGATCGCTTGGGCGTTGTATTGAACGTAGCCGGTGGCAAAGCTGGTCCGGAAGCCGAGTTACCCGTAATTGTTAGTGTGCTATATTTCCAACAACACCTGACCTCATCATCGGCTTGTCATCTGGCCTGCAGGCGGACGTCATCGCCGCGGAGGACATGAACGACTCTTAGGCGGCGCATGGGTGCCGCTAGGAGGGGCGTTGCGGGCGACAGGGCAAGGCGCATGGGCAAGGCGCACACCCAGACAGCTTCGTTGCTGCTCGGGCGGGGTTGGGGTCTCACCTCGGCGCTGTGCGGTCTGCCAGCTCAGCGCTGCGACGGGAGCGCAGGGCATCGTTGGGGGCTGCGGACCGCAGCGTGCGGGCAGCAGTAAGCATGGCTGTGCTGTACGCAGCCTGGAGGCTGTTCAACTCGTGGTGGGGGTGTCAACGCGCCCGCAGCTCCCCCCATAGTAGGGGTTGTTGGAAGCCACGGCCGAATGGCGGGCCGGTCGCAGGCGGCGTGTGGCGGCCCTGGCCCCGTGCAGGGGCGGCCACGGGCAACACAAGGGCGACGGTGCAACCGAAGGCGTGGTGGGAGTAACACGGTGGCGGTTGAGGAGTTATGATGTGGCTTGGGGCTGCCAGCACGCCGTAGGGCGCACAACCCGTTTCAGAACGTAGGTAGTTGTAGATATAGGCGGTGTGGCCGATGGGCTGTGGCGGGATTGAGGGAAGCGGGACGCGTGACGAGCAGGAGGCGCGGAGAGCGTAGAGTAGCTGGCATGTAGTTGCAGGAGAAGCATGAGCGAGGGGGTGTGCGGCGAGGTGGCCTGGCGACGTCAGGCGCTCGCACATGCCAACGGAGGTGACCGACGACCTGGAGACTACTTGAAACCGTGGCACACGGCCGTTGGTACGGCGAGGAGCTGCATGGCGCTGCGAGTGGCAGCAAGACTGCATGTGCATGGATTGAGGAGTACAATGTGCAAGCTGCTGCGGGCTGGGCCCTGCTGCCCAAGCTTTTCTGGCGCATCCGCATGGGGCCGTTGTATTGTGTACTGCAAAAGGGCCCTGTCTGGTGCCCCGGTTGCCTGCGGTGTGTGGGAGGCTGTGGGTTAAGGGCCTGGCGGCAGCAGTTTGCCTGGTGCGGAGCTGAGGTGGTGGTGGCTAAGGCGGATGCGCGGATTGCCCAGAAGGAAAAAAACATAACGACCCGTGCGATGAACTTATACGCTGCACTGGATCTGGGCAAGTCTGCATGAGGACCCGCCGTGCTCCGTTGCTCGTGTTGTGGCAACCCGCGCGTGTGCATCCTCCCGCAGAGCGCGCTTGCGTGCTGTGGGTGCCACGCTAGGTTGTGTGTCTCGTGTGACGGTGCAGGGCAGGCCCTGCAGGGTTTGACACGTGGCAGGTCGTCGCCGCGGTCTCCCCTGCTCCCATACCACGGCCCCGCGTGTCCCATTGGCGGCTTGGTGTTCTGGCTGTTGCCACGTGTTGTGTCGTACCGAGCGCGCGCGTGTCGCAAACCAGGTGCTGAGTAGCTGGTGGGACAGGCAGGGCCCCCTTCCATACCAATGAGTGAACCCAAAGACCGTCGTGTTCGTTCTGTTGTGCGTGTGGTTGCTGTCGCGCACTGCCTAGACGCGTGTTGTGTTGGATGTCCAACGGTCCAACCTTGTGCCTTGGAGAGCTGCTTTGGCCACCAGGCGATGCAGCCGCTCCGTCGTCGGTCCGGGGTGTCGTAGGGCTGTGTTGTGCCACGTGTCACGGTTGCCACGTGCCAATTGCCTGGGCTAGGCAAGTCGCCCGCACGCTGCCGGGACGGCCTGTGGCTTCATAATCTCGCACGTTGCGCTGGCATTTGCACCGTGCCTAGGTCAGGTGTGTGCCCATCGTCCGTGGCACGACGTACATAGCCCCTCGGTGCTGCATGGATTGACGCTGCTTGCAGTAACATAGTCCTAAAGCAAGCTTATTGCAGGCAACCCTGCACTTGCGGACCAAGTGTGATAGCTGTGGTTGCGTTGTTGTGCACGTGCCGTGCCTTGGTGTTATCTGTTGCCCCTGCAGCAACACGAAGCTGTGGGGCTTGGGTTGTCTTGGTCAGGGCTTCGCCACTATCCGTGGCTTGCTTTGACGCTGTGTCAAGGTCTGTGGCAGCCGTGCGCCCGTTGTCAGGCTGGCATTGCAGTGATGGTACTGGCGGGTAAAGGTTCAGAGTAAGTCAGGGCTGTCGAACCAGGGATGGCCCCTCTGGCAATGACCAGCAATGACCACCCTCGGGTGCCGTGGCTGCAATGTACAAGCCTGTAACGTGGCGCTGCAGACCCAAGTCCCCCTCTTCAATCGTAAAGTATTGCAGTGTCCGTCTGAACGGGGAACGAATGTCGACACGCCACAGGCAAAACGCTGAAGAGTGCTGCAGACCTGGCAGTACCCTGGCGATTGGCCACATAGTGGTTAAGTGTACCACCAAGATCAGCCCAGATCCTCCACAATGGATTCAGTGCTGCAGGCGAAGCCAGTCATGGGTCAGCCTATCCTTCCACATGCTCCGTGCTGTTCACAACTGCTTCGCAAGGGTACGGTACACCCAGCGTGACACCTTCGACGCCCACTGACGCCCACGAGCCAGGATTGCACGGGGCAGCGGCAAAGAGGGTTGGATCGCGACAGGTGGTTGCCACCAAGGCGCGCTGCACAGGCCTGAGGCATACGGCAGCCAACGCCGTAACAAGTCTCTTTGCTCTTCCCTTGCTCCACCAGAACCACAATCCCTGTCCCTGGAGCCGCGCACGCTGGCCTCTATATCACCGCGCCGATACACCCACTGACCGCCCACGAAGGGCCCTCCGCCCCGCCCCTTTGGCCCAACGGGTAAGTGATAGCGACGCCGCTCCTGCTCCTTGCGCTTCTGCATTCTCCTGCCCACGCCAGATCCTAAGCACTGCCACCAGAATGACACGATCTCCCTGCACCAATCCGGGGCCTACCGCCACCCCTTGTCCCCATGCCCCGACCGCCGCTTTGTGACTGCCTCACCGGATCCCGGTCTCCTCCTCAATCCGCGCTCCTGGCCGTTCCGCCTCCCTCACCCCTTATTGGCTACCTCCCAGACGCCCGCTGCTGCATGACGCTCCCCGCTATCCGGCTGCTCCGCTCTCCTCCTTTACCCACGCCCCTGCATCGTCCTCCCCGCCCATTCCACTTCGCCATGGCTGCCTCTCCGCTGGCCTTCATCCCTTCTTGGCTGCCTCCAGGTACGCCTGTGTGTACGCGTGACGCTCTTCGCTATCCAGTTGCTCCAGCACACCTCCTCCTTAACCCACGCCGCTGCATCCCCCTGCCTCTCCACTGACCCTCACCCCTTCTTGGCTGCCTCCAGGTACGCCTGTCGCTGCATGACGCTGGGCTCGAACTTGATCATGAAGGTGGTGATGGGCCGGCTGCGCTCCTTGTGCGGGACAAAGTGCGCCGTGACCCTGCAAGGGGTAGGAGGGGGCCGACGCCGGCACTTTAGGTCGAGTACGAGTAAGCGATTGTGGGATAGTAACGGTTGCTTAGCCAGCGCGCTATGTGGTGCTTGCGGGGGATGCTGAGCGTGTGGCAAAGCTGGAAGGGGCTCGGGGAGGGGAGGCGGCATGGTGGGGCCGGGCAGGAGCGGACTGGAGCAGGACAGCCCCTGAGCTGAGTGGCCAGCACTTGGCGTTCTGTTGTTTTGTGCAAAACATGAATGCGAGCGCACGTGCAGCAAGTGCAGCAACGGGCCTGGCTCCTGGGCCCTGGGCCCGTATTAGTGTGAGCTCAAGCTAACGTGAGCTCTTGCAGGTACGAGGCACCATAGCACCAGTGCTGCGACTGCTCCTGCTACCGACCCGCAGCCGGCCGTAAAACCGCGCGCTGTCCAGTGTCTTCCTCACCGTGCCCTGCCCTGCCCTGCCCTGCCCTGCTGCCCCTGCCATAACCAGTTTGTCACAGTCCGTACTGCGACATTGCAGTACGGCGCCGTACTGCCTTACGGTGTCGTACCTTGCCGGGAAGCCCGCGCTGTCCAGCATTCCACGCATCATGCCCGCCGCCAGGGTGCCGGGGTTGAAGGGCTCGTAGGAGCGCGGCACGGAGATGTACTTGGACAGCAGGTGGTCGTAGTCGCGAATGTAGTACTCGTCATCGGCCTGGGGCATTGCGCACATGTACGTCCATTAAATTCGTGTATACGGAGTGATAGACACAAAGGAGAGGTGGTATCTGGACAGCCGCTCGTGGTAACCGCGGACGTAGTGGGCCGGGTAATGGGCCGAGCATACGCACTCAGTCAGTCAGATGCAGGTCGGCCGCCCTCACCCTCACCCACGCTTGCAGCAGTCCCACCGCACGCTTCCTGCCGTGTGGCTCACGTTCGCCGCTCCATCCCGTGAACACCCTGCCTGGCCCCCTACCCCCGTCCGCCCCTTACGTTGACCGTCCTGCGCACCACAATATCCACCTACATACCCCGTCACATTCCCATGCTTCCTCTCCCCTTACGCGCCACCCCCCTCCGCTTACCTTTGCTGCCTGCTGCAGGTCGTTCACACCCTCTCCCAATTGGTTGGAGCTTGGCAATGTGGAATGCCACCCTGCCTCCACGCTACTGCCCTTCCTGACCCCCTCCCTTCCCCTCCCCCCTCACGTTTGCTGCCTGCTGAAGGTCGTCCGCGTTCTTGCCGAACATGTAGCTCCAGGCGGGGCCGTGGATGAAGCGCAGGATGTCCAGCACGTCGGTCTTGCGCCGCAGCGCCTTCTCGCGCCACGACAGCAGCTCCAGCACGCGCAGCCCCACCTCGTAGCCGGCGCGCTCCAGCCTGCGTACATTTGGGTACAATCAGGGGTACGATCCAGAACTTTGTTTCCAGGAGTGCGTGTTTCCAGGACGCGCAGCCCTACTCCGTAACCGGCGCGCTCCAGCCTGCGTGCGTTTGGGTGCAGTAAAGTGCGAGTGGTGCATACGGTATGTGGCGTGTAAGTATGCGTGCATGCGTGCATGCCGTGGGTTTCGGCTGTGGGTTTCGGCGTGTGGGTTGGTCAGCGTTTGCGACAGGGGAGCGGGTACCCGTGTTAGGGCATGTCGAGGGCGTGTTGGGTGCACGTCTTGCGCGGTAAGTGTACGTGGTTGCGACGTGCGAGCGTTTGTTGGGGGAGCCGTGAAGGCGCCTACGCCCCCAAGTTGCAGCCCTTCGACAGGTGCACAGTTCCGGTCCTCCAGACTGGAGCAGACGGAGGCAGGTAGTAACCCTGTTCATCGTTTTGCCTGTGCGCCAACAGGTCAGCACGATATCCAGCCGAAAATGCAGGCCTTGGTGCTTCCATCCCGCAGATACAAGCGCACAGCTGCTTGCACCGGCCGCCAGGGGCACATGCCACGCCTCCACCCCCTGGGTTACAGGGCAGGACGGCCCCACCCCACGACACCAACCCGTCCTCTCACCGTTCCTCAAGGTCGCTGATGCTATTTGCTCTGTCGACTAGGTACTGGATGTACTCGCTAAACAGGTATGCAAACGCGCTGAGGCTGACAGTGGGCACCTGCACACGGGTTTGGGCGCAGGGGAGGCTCGCGACTATGTTCATGGGTAGATCCGGGCATTTCGCCATGTCGACGTTGTTCGACAAGCTTACTTCCGCTTTATTCTTTGTCAACGGTCGGTCCACAATGGGCAAGGTGTGGACCGCCCTTCGCTGCATTCCTCCTTGTGCTGTCTTTTAGGTCAGCGGCCTTCACGCTATAAAACCCTATGCATGTCAGTCATATTATCGGTTCATACAGTAAACCCGGGAGTGGCGTTCGTTTTCCGCATAGGTAGGGCGATATGAGAGACTGGACAAAACAGACGAACAGCGTTCCGGTCGGTAGGCAAGCCCTTGTATTATAACATGCAACTGGTGAAACTATTGCGCATGGATATGTGTCCGGGAATGCCAAAGGACAGACAGTTCCGTTGGCGTTGAGCCGGTTGTCGGGTACCCACACTCCTCCCCGACCTGGCCCTTGCCCGGCCATTCATCTCTCGCTACCCCGACCAGGCCTAAAGCCGCCAACCACACGTATGGCCACCTACTGCGCCGTTCAGCTAACCACTGGCCAAGCTGCCCCAGATGCCTAGACACCGCTGGGTGCCTGAAGGACACAGCTGCTGCTGCTGCGTACCTGCGTACTGTTGGAGGAGAGGGCACCGGCATATACATTACCCCTGCCAGAGGGCGAAGGCCATGGCGCTATGCCCATAACTGCAGCTCTGCAGCAAGCGCACGTGACCCAACTGTTCCAGTACATGGCGGCCAGTGCAAGTGCCACGAGCTTGGTTCGGAGGCACGTGGAAGCACCCCTCCCCTAGGGAGCAGTGGAGGCCATGCGCGCAGCCGCAGCAGGCAGACCGAGGTGCGGTAGATAAGGCCTCGAGCCTACTTGTGTCTCTCGTCTCCCCTTGTCCTCCCTAACAGGTTGCCCTTTCTGCAAGCCCCTGTCTCAAGCCGATGCACGGCATTCGCCTGCAGTGCTAGCCATTGCTGCCATGAGTAACACCTCCTTGGACGCCCTTGCCTGTGTATCGCCGAGTGGGTTAGCAGACCGGGGTCGCTCTTTGCCAGACCCACACCCACACCCACACCCACCACCACAACCGCCACCGTTACCCGCATGCTCACTGCCGCTCCTTGCTTGCGTACACGCCACGGCTGCACAGATGCAGCTTCTTGCCCTTATCGTAAAAATCACATCGGCCGCGTCATTGTCCCACGCGCCGACACCAGCACCGGCAGGGAGTTGCCTCTGGCTACCCGTGGCTGCCTACGTGCTGCAAACAAGCTGCATGTCAAGGCGCATAGCGGACGCAACGTTCAAAGATATCTGCAAAGCCTGCCTGTCCCAACCGTTAAACACCTTCCGTACTGCACCGGCACGTGGCTTCATCAATGCGTCTGCTGCTCTCGTGCGGCGCTGCACAGGCTACCGTGGCGCACCGCCCTTAGCACCGCCGATTGCCGCTGCAAGCGACAGCGGTCTCCCCTGCCCAGCGCCCCAGCGGCGACATGTATCGACACTTCGGGCCTGTCCCACTGCGGCCAGGGGACCTACCCCGTCCCCAGCCGGCCGGGTGCAGCAGCCACGCAGATGCGCTGGGTGCATACGAAGGGCGAGCTAGGCCCGGATGGCTTTCTTGCGGTCTGCCTCGATGGCGGCTGCCTCTGCCTTCTTGTGGGTTAGGTAGTCGGCGTAGGGCTTGGGGTGGTGCGCCCAGCAGTCCTTGGTGTAGAAGTCCTGGGGTACGGATTGACATCGTAATACGACATGGAACGCAACATGTAGCACCAGCAGGGGAAGGATATAGGCGCGTCAGCCGGGGTTTAGGAAGGCCTCAAGTGGTAACCCTGTTCGGCATTGCGGCTGGTGCGTGCGCTTAGGGCTTTTACAGCAGCAGTGGCCGTACTACTGAAATGCATGGCCACACGCACACAATTCGGGCCCCTCTGCCCCCTAGCCATGCATCTGGATGTTGCCCCGCCATGTACGTGTAAATGGCCCACCCACGCTCAGGTAAGAGTCCCGCCCTGCTGTTGCTGACCCATCCCAACCATGGGGCTTGGGCACGTGCTCCTGCATCCGCACCGCATCCCGCACACGCGCATGGGGCATGCCCCGCCCACACGGAGGGGAAATTCCTGCCCTGCACTGCCGGGTGGCTAACCCACCTTGACCTTGGGCACGTGCTCCTGCACCAGCACCTTGCCCTGCTCCTTCACCGCGCCATGCTGCGTATGGGGGGGGGAGAGGGGAAGGTCGTGGATGTTCAGGACACCAATGTTTGGTGCGGTAAAGTAGCCAGGGAGAAGAGACAAGTTAGGGGCAGCGTGAGGCATGGATCCAGTACCTGAGCAATGGCATAGCGGCAACGGTACTCGCAATGTGCGTGCAATCTCGTAAGGTGCCGTGAAGTTGTCACAACAACAAGGCGATGAGAACATACGGCAACAATCACCTGCTCCAGGAGCTGCATGACGTCCTTGTGCCCCATGTTGCGGGCCTGGGGGGCATGGCACGCAGCAACATGTGACAGCAAGCAGGCGGTCCGGTAAGGGCCTTCCCTCGTCCCCTCTCAATCCCGCACCACTCCCCCGTTGTGCCCCATGTTGGCGGACGGACAAGGCTAGGTACATGTGTGAGGGAGCAGGTTAGGGGAGTGCCGGTAGCGCGGTACATCAATAGGCACCAACCAACAGGGCTTCACCGAATGGAGGGGGTAATGAAGTGACGTGGCGCGCAGTTGGACTGTGCAGGGGCAAGGGCGGTGGATGGTAGCAGGCGCATGGGGAACGGGTGGAGCAGGGTGGAGTGACGGACTAGGGGCGCGAGCTGTGGCTGTCACTTGCCAAACGATAACGAGCGGTCAGGGTTAGCCCATGCAGGAGGGGCCAGAGGAGCTGCCCTGGACTCTGCGTTTCCCACGCTACCCATGCCACACCCAAGTAACTGAGGCAGGGCGCAACCCTGTGGCTCACCTCTGTCCCCTCGCCGTGCCACCTATTGCCCGGATTGTGCTTCATGCGGTACCCACCCAGTGCCACGGCCTGTCCCCGGCGTTGTTGCTGGCATTGACCTTGGCCCCCAATCGCAGCAGCAGCGCCACACCCTCCGCCCAGCCCTCAAACGCCGCGTTGTGCAGGGGCCTGGGGTATAAGGGGAAGAAGGGGAGCAAGGGGAACAAGGCATGGGGCTGTGCAAGAGAAGGGAAGGACACTGCAGGCAGGGGCCTGGACCAAAGCAGGGGAGGAAGGTGGCAAGGCAGGGTAAGGGTGCGGTCACACGACGTTACGTTACGTCACGTTACGTGAATGCGGAGGCTGGTAACGTGGCCCAGTAACGTAACGTCGGGGGAGGGGCCCGGCGTTACGTTACCTGGTCCACGTTACCTGGTATGGACCACACGTATGGGCGTTTCGGTGAAGTTGTGACCACCCGAATTTTAAACGTGACGGTAACGTAACGTGGTGTGACCGCTACCTAAGGGCCTGGGCCAAGGCAAGGAGGGCAAGGCTGGCAGGCGGGTGTGTGGGGCTTGTTCCGCAGCCTAGGGCCTTGGTCCGGCCGTCTATGGCGCGCGTGCCGCTGTAACCTATCAGCATCAACGCGCGACCTTGCGCACGCGCGTGCTACAGCTCTACACAGTACTGCGGCTTCTTTAATGGGCCCTCGTCCATTGAGTACGGCACGGCGTCCAGCTGGACCGCACCCGACCACGCCGTACCCACGTGTTCCCCGCGGCCTCCACCTCGTTGACGTCAGCACCCTCGTACACCACCAGCCGCTCAATCACTGCGGTGAAGTTCACGTGATGCAAAACCGTTACCATTTAGAGATGTGAGTCACCGGCGTCCCTGTAAGAACGACGGACGTGCTGAACGTGGCACGACAGCACGAAAGCTTAGTGGTGCAGCAGTCTTTGCCCACCTCGAGGGTACAGGACTGCAGGTCATGTGCCGCGCTGAAACGATGGCCAGAACTAACATTCTGCGTTATACACGGCGCGCGGTAGCCTAGCTACCAGCCCACACCCACACGGTTCCCGCCCTGCCACTATTGGGCGGCTGGGACTCACGCTCTGCGTTCCTGTTGCACACTGCACGGTGAAGCCGCATGCTGCCGATGCGGCCGCAGCCGCGGATGCTGCCACCTCCGTCCTCCTTGACGCCCACGGGGCCCTTCCAAGAGGCATGCGGGCCGGTGTTCTCCAGGCCAGCCCACCAGTCCAGGCCCGCCATGATTCTTTGCGCTATATGAGTGCGTTAGGGTTTGCGGGAGCTGTGTATGGGGCGGCTTGGCTTGTCGAATTGGGGATGTGGGGATGTGACTGGCGTCTACGGACTGCTGCTGCCAGGGGCAACCAATTGCTGAAGTCAGGCTTATGTAAGGCGCAATCGCTTGAAGCACCTAAGTGACAGTCATTATGATCTAGGCAGTACCATAGTTGGACTGATTATCTCGGACAAGCCGAGTACCTTGATCGCGTAACGAGTTCGAATTCCAGCGTGTCGTGCCCGTGTCGTGACATGACCTGCATCGGTGCCAACCCCACGCCAGCACTTGCGTCCATACAAGATATGTATGAAAGGCTGTAAACAGAAGCTTACTTTCATATTTGTACGAACAAGAGGTGCCACAGCTTTCGTAGGCCAGCGCAGAATGAAGTGACAGGCGCGGACAGGCACCTTCCAACAGGCACACGCGGAGCCTCTCTTGTGCAGCCACTCACGTCATAAAACATAGATGAAGCACAGCTGCGCAAGCTTTGGTAGTCCGCGTGCTAATCCGGCTGGGGCTCTTATCGCGCGCCCGGCGATTTGAGTGCGCCAAGAGTTTCTAGCGGTCTTCCAGGTAGGCCTGAACGACAAGGGAATAAGGTTAATGCACCTTACTGAGAATTTACGCACGGCCGTGTCCGCGGCGACGCCTGTGGTGCCGTCTTGGGTGTCAGCAACCCCCAGCCAACGGGCCCCATACCCCTGGGCCCCACTGCCCCACACAGACGAGCAGTCAACATCAGACGCATGAACCTATGCCAGGGCATGACCCACACCACCTCCCTGCGCGCTCTGCCCGTTGGGCGGCAGCGCCGGCTGCAGGGGCAGTGCCGCCCGGTGGCCCTCCTGCCCCTCCTCCTCTTTGCCATGTTCCTCCAGCTTCCCTCCTTACCATCCGCCCAGCCCGGAACCCAGCTGCCAGGTCCCGGCATCAACCCACCCTTGCGCTACACCCCGGGGCCCCGGCCGCTGCTGGGTAACCGCAGCGAGGGGTGGTGGTTCTCACAGATGCTCCCGCCAGAGGGCCTCCTGCTCGGTCCAAACAATTTCTCGTCCAGCGGCCCACCACTACCCCTTAATACACAGCGCGCGTGTACCTACTCACTTGCCTTAGAGGCCCACGTGGACACCTTTCCGCTGCCGCTGGCTGGGCAGGAGTGGACGGTGGTGGTGGCTTTCGAGCCGGTCGGCACGCCAGGCAGCAGCAGCAGCAGCGGTGGTGGCGGCGGCAGGGGAGGCAGGAGCGGTGGTGGGGGCGGGGCCGGGGCGGGGCCCCCGGGCGAGCTGCTGTCTCTCGGCCGGCTGCGCCTGCAATGGGACCCTGCGACATGTGAGTCTCATGGCTGATACCTTGGGCCGGGATGGCAGTGCTTGTCGGGGTAGTGGGCTGACAGCTAGGAGCTGCAGCAAGCTGTCAAATCCCTTGCACAAGCTCCGTCCTTTGCAAGCTGCAGCATGCACTGCATGCGGCACGCCTTACGCTGGCTCCCTTGACGGGCCGGACCTCTGGGATCTCAAACCGCCTGCTCCCTGTGCCCCCCTTCCCTGGCAGCGGCCCTGCTGCTGAGCGTGCCCCAGGGCCCCAACACCACCCTGGCGCTGTCCACCGCACGGGTGGCCATGGCGGGCACCGCTGCAGGGGAAGGGGCGAGCAACGCCACGGACGCGGCCGACCCCACTGATGGCAACGGCAGCAGCAACGGGGGCAGCAGCAGCATCAGGACCACGAGGCTGGACGAGGCGCTGTGGGGGCCCCTGGTGGTGTCCCTGAGCCAGCGGGCGGGCGGGGACGTGGGCGTGTGCGTCAACGGCCGGCCGGCGGTGCTCGCAAGCTTGGTAAGTGGCAGGGAGCGGGCAGCATGCGATGACTAGTATAGTGGCATTGCAGTCTACACCACTATCAAGTTTGCACCTTGCGTCACCTAGCTTGTCATGGGCCTGTGGACAGTACTTAACCTTGGTGGTCGCTTCCCCCTTACCATTACTGACACGTGCGCTTACCTCTCCCATGCCTATGGGATTGGCAGGGCAGCACAGGGAGCAGCAGCCCAGGCGGCTCGGGCGGAGGGGCCGCCCCTGTCCTTGATGTGGGCGACGACGGGTGGCTTACGCGTGGCGGCCAGCTGCTGAGCGCCGCGCGGCGGCAGCTGCACGAGCAGCAGGCTCTGCTGCTACACTATAAGCAGCAGCAGCAGCAGCAGCAGCCGCAACAGCGGAAGCAGGATGCGGCTGTAAAAGGGCTGTCGTTAGTGGGCACCTTGCCCAGCTCAGATGCGACAACATACTCTTCCACTGGTGACGCAGCTGGGTCCGCTTTCACGTCCGGGTCAGTTGGGTCGGCATCCGCAGGCATCATGGGGTCTGACGCAGCAGCGGCGGGGGCAGCGGCAGGGGGCGAGGGCGGCGCTGGTCCCGGGGCGGAGGAGCTGGCGGTGCCTGCCACCGTGCTGCACCTGGGTGACCCCGAGGCGTCTGCCTCGGCGGCTGTGCGGATGCGGCAGGTGTGGGTGTCCAACTCGGCGTGGGGCTGCGGGCAGCTGGCCAAGCTGCTGGTGCTAACCCACAACAAGGATCAGCTGGGGCTCGAGGCCCCCTCAGTACCATCACCAGATAGCAGCAGTAGCGATGGCGTCAGTGGAGGCCTGGGTGACGACGGTGCAAATGCCAGCAACAGCAGTAGCAGCGGTGGTGGCGGCGGTGGCGGCGGTGGCGGATTGGGCCTGGCTCCGGGGCTGGGGGTTGCCGCGGGTCGCTACGCCAACTCGCCCCCGCGGCTGGTGCGGCTGGGTGTGCAGGCGGTGGAGGGCGGGGGCACGGGGGCGCCGGGGGAGGCCTTCGTGGGGCAGGCGGTGACGGTGGGAGGCGGCGTGGAGGACCCGGACGGGGACGGCCTGGACCTGAGGCTGGTGTGGTACGGCGTGCCGCCCAGGTGGGTTATGGTTGTGGCTATGATGCCGGTGGTAGAGTACCGAATGTCCTGTACGGCGTTGATCTGGGCATGTGGTACGGCGTGCTGTCCAGGTGGGAGGGAGTCGACCGTGTTCCGCGTTAGGTGCGGGTGAGGACGTGGAACTGCCTAGGGCACGTGGCAATGCGTAGGGCGCCGTGCATCAGGATATACTTGGTGTGGGCGAGGAATGCCGCCCAGGTGAGTGGGCGCTGGCCGCGGCAAGCAGCTGCGTAACACTGCCGGATGTCCCCCACCCGGCGCGAAGACCAGCCTCCCTCTTCACCCGTTCCAACGCCGACGTGCTCCTCTCACTGGCGGTTCGCGTCAGAAGGGCACCCATGTACAGATCCTGATCCCCTCAATGCCCGCCCTGTGCACCCTCCTTCCGCCCCCGCCCTTGCAGCGGCTGTGTGCACCTTAAGCGGCTGCTTGGGCAGACGGAATGCCCCACACAATCCGTTGACTGCCGCCCTCTCTACCCCCCCCTCAACGCCAACACCTCCCCCTCCCTTGCCCTGCAGCGGCTGCACTCGCCCCGAGTGTGGGGACCTAGTGCAGGAGGCCTCCGGGACAGGGTCCGCCAGTGTACAGGGCACGGCAGTGTTCAACGTACGTGGGCAGGCGGCGTGCCGGGCCGGAAACACTGCTGCTATAACAGCTGCCACGTTCCAACGTTACTGCGAGCGCTGTGCGCATCCCCTATGCCCCTAGCCCCTTGGATAGTACGGCTTGCGGCTGCCGGCGCCAACCACTTGGGGCTGGTGATGTAGATGTCAACTGCATCTGCTTACTGGTCTGCAGACAAAGGACTTGCACTCTATGTGTGTATACAATGTCCCCCGTATCCACAGCTCCCTGGGCGCTACGTGGTGCGGCTGCTGGCCACAGACCGCGCGGGGCAGGCGGTGCAGTGGGACACGGCGGTGCTGGTGCGCAAGACCGGGGACACGCAGCGCCTGGCGCCATGCTGCAGGTAGGATCTTAGCAACAATGCAACTTCGCCTTCCTACCGACTTTGTGCACGCCTTGGGCCACAGTCTTTTTCCAGCTCTGCTTCCCTATATCCCCCGCCCTACAACCACTCGCACAGTCTCTGCACCTCTCCGACCCCTGGTGGCACCCCACTTGACACCAGGGCCACGGGCATGGTGGTCGCGGGTCAGGCGATTGCACTTCTGCTACTGCTCTTGCACTAGAACACCTTGCACTAGAGCACCTAGCCATGCAAGATCCTACCTGCAGCATGGCGCCGTGCAGCAGACGGATCAAGGGTTTCAGCTCCATTGCAAACATGCAGTAAAGCTACATACAATGCGTAAGTGCTGGATGTACGTTTGTCCGCCTCCCTAACAGCCACCACTTCCACAGTCACGCAACCTCCCTGGTTTTCCCGCACCTGACCCCAGGACCACGGGCATGGTGGTTGCGGGCCAGGCGGGCCGCCCCCTGCACGACACCGTGTTCCGCGACCCGCGGGTCGGCGCCCTGGCGGCGGCGGCGGGCAGCAGCGGCGGGCTGGGCTGGCCGGCGGAGTACGTGTACGGGGCGGGTAGCGAGGAGCTGGAGGCGGAGCGCCTGTTCGACCACGCCATGCTGGCGCCAGCCGAGCCGCCAGGTGCGCTAGGATTGGATTAGGGTGTCGGCTCGTTTCTCTCCAGCATGCAAGGGTACATGTGCACCCCGCACGCCATGCTGGCGCCAGCCGACCCGCCAGGTCAGTTTGCTGCACATGCAGGTGTCTACCGTACTCGTCCTGCTGATGTCATGCGCATGCCTTTGCTCACCACCAACCCACAAGGACGCCCTGCAGGCATGCTTTCTGCGCGCTATGCTGGGATCAGCCAGTCCGCAAGGTGCGTAGTGTCTATCCCTCCCCAACCTCTGTTCCCCTAACCCGCAGGTGGCCTCATTGTCACCCGCTGCCCCGACGCCTACCTGGCCGGCCCCGGCTCCCCCCCTGTGGCCTCCGCATGGCCCGGACAGCGGAGGTACACCGCGGGGCACAACAAGCGCCTGCTCATCGTGCCGCAGGTGGGTGCCTTACGGTGTGCTGTTATGAATTGGGACAGTGGTTGCAAAGGGGCACAACAAGCGCCTGCTCATAGTGCCGCAGGTGAGTGCTGCGCGACGCGCCGCGGGCCTGTGTCGCCATGTATGACCTAAAGGTCGTTGGTAGGGGCACTCTGTGCGGGAGGGCACCACTTGGTCCACGCGTGCCGTGTTCCCAGCATGAACACGGCCGTTCCCAGTCACAGGAGCAATGCAGATATGCACCGACAGATCCGCATCGTAGTGCAACCCACTTATGCTGTTACTTGCTGGCCGTGCTGCCAGCTTTAGGCAGCCGTTGTTTCCAATCCAGCCAACGCCAATCATCCGCACCTGATTTCGCTTGTTGCGCCCCGCAGGGCTTCGCGTGGGGCCCCTCCGCCACCGGCACCGACGCCCCCGGCTGCGAGTCGCACTGGACGGGCTGGCCTACGACCTCGCCCTACCGCAAGCAGATCGGCAAGGCGCCGGACGGGTGGGTAGCCAGGCATCAACAAAATAATGCGGTGTACCATCCCGTGCCTTAATCTAGATGGCACACGAGAACTGCATGCACAACCACATGCAGAATATGCTGTTCGCAATGGCACCCTGCAGCTCGCCGCGCTACTGCTCCACGGGCTGCACGCGCGACGGCACGCTGACGCTGGTGCGCGAGGCGGGGCTGGCCCGCCGCCTGGCGGAGGCGGTCTCGGAGCTGTCGTACGGCAGGCTGTCGTACGCATGGGACGTGAGCGTCACAGACACGCTTGAGCTGCCGCAGGTGCGGGTGGCACGGACACGTGTACTGTAGGATGCGGTGTAGGGACAACGACGGAGCACGAATAGGGTGGGGCGAGAAGACGACGGGCACTGTGTGTGCGGGCTGGGGGACTCAAGTCCGCGGGTCAAACTCCGCTGGACGCCGCTTGCTTGCCATACGCAATGCGCATGTCCTGCCTCATCAAACTACGAAACATACGGTGTAGTAGAGCCTCAACGTGTCAAGCTCCACCTGCGTGTCGGACCCACCGGCCCCACCTTCCCGCAGCTCCCCTCCTCGGACCCCTTCTCCTACTCGGACGGCCCCCTGGAGCCGTTCCTGCGGCCGCGCGGGATTGACCGCGGGTCGCAGTTCCACACCACGGTGGTGCTGTCGCCGCAGCCGGCGCCGGGGGTCAACCCCGGCATCTCCGCCTGGTCCGCCGTGGGGGCGCAGACGCTGTTCGTCATGCGGTGCAGCCCCCAGCTGTACTACGAGGTAGGAGCGAGGGTGTGGGGGCTGCTGGCGTGCTGAGTGTTGCTCGTTGGGTGTGCGGGTGACGGGTGTAAGACAGATCAACGCGGGGCGCGTGCCACATGCAGTCGGGTCACCATATGGTTGCCAAACTGGCGCTGCACAACCCATTTGCGTATCCATCTATGGGTCCAGTTTCATGTACTGTCTGGTAGCACTCCGGGGCTCCGGTCTGGGTTCCTCCCACCCCAAGACTTCCGGAAGCGACCCGAGCCCCCATCCACTCCGTCTCCCCTGCACCAAAAATGAGTAACACGCCCAGTCTTGCCCAAACAACGCAGGACCACTTGGTGAAACCCCCTCCCTCCCGCTTGCCACGTTGCCCACAGGTGCATGAGGTCGGCCACCTGCTGGGTCTGCCGCACGCGTCCGTGTGGAGGTGAGGCGGAGGGCGTGCACGTAGGCGGTGGTGGCCATGATGGGTGGTGCTAGCAGGGCCATGGCCTATGCCTACCACTATAGGCTATCCACCTACCCGTATGTGCCAGTGTGGAGGCGCATGGATTGGTCGCAGCCATGGTGGGCGGGCTGACTCAGCTTTCTCTTTCATCCTTGGCACGAAGGGGCATGCCATAACGCAGCCTGTGGGACGTGTCACAATTCCCAGATTTACTTGCTTACTGAGCGTTGCCGCAGGTTGGCCAACAGCACCTCCGCGCCGTCCGACCCCGCGGGGCCAGGCGAGATCCAGGTGGGTGCGCTGCAGGTCGTGTCGGGGTGGGTCCAAAGCAGGAGGGCCCCTTAGGTCTGGCTCTTGGTGGTCGTAGGCTGTTATTGTTGTGGGGGCCGACGCGCCTGTCAAAGGCCCACTACTGCGCCTGTACGTACCGCAAACCGGACGGTACCCAAGCATCTCGTCCCTCCCCTTCAAGGGGGCAATAACCCAAATAAGTGACGTCGTAAGACTGCTGGAACCCCACACCCGCCCTCACACCCTTCCCTTTGCCGCAGGACGACTACAGCGACAAGCTGGACATGATGGCGTGCTGCAGGGGAGACCTCAGCGCAATGTCCAGGTAGGTAGGGCGGGGATGGGAAAGGGTCAGTGGAGCACCCATGGACGCCGGCTATGGGGGCAAAGGCTGGGCTTGATGTTGTGGACTCAAGGTAAAACGGAAGCCGTGAATATGCTGTGCGGACGTGCTATGGAGTTGTTGTAATTGCGTTATACATGCTGCTGCGTCCTTCACACGCTTGCTGTCTGCTCCGTTTGATGCCTCCCGCCCTTGACAGGCTCTCCCTGGGCTGGCTGCCGTGCCCCGAGCGCCTGCACATCTCGCTGCAGGGCTGGGCGCCCCCCGCTGCCCCAGCAACGGCCAACCGCCAGCCACCACCAACCGTCGACGGCTGCGACCTAACCGCCGAGAACGGCTGCAGCCTGCTGCTGTGGCCCGTCGACCGCGCCGAGAGCCGCGGCAAGCTCAAGGCGCTGTCCGTACGGCTGTCGGACGACCAGCTTGTCGTACTGTCGTACAAGGCCCTGCCCTGGTGGCAGGACGTACGGATTGGGCGCAACGTGTACGACACTGCGGCGGCGGACCGGGACGCTGTCGTACCGGACGAGATGCGCGGGCCGCTGGCGGGCGTGAGCGTGGAGTACATGAGGCGGCAGGGGATAGCCGCAGGTGAGCACAGGTCGAGCTGGATGCTGGAAGCACACCAGCCTCGCCGCCATCCATACCTGATAAGTAGTAACTCATTACGCACACCTGAATCCTAACGCGATGTTTGCCATGTTGCCCCACGACTCTGTGAGCACGAAGGCAATCTGCGTGCATCCCTGTCACTCCTTGCAGGCGGGCCCCCTTTGTCGGGCTGTGGGCATGTTGGACTGCAACGTCCTCATCGGAGTCGCCCCACCACTCCTAATTATTCATACAAATAAAAGTAAAATTGGGCAATTTCATCCCTCCTTGCAGGTGGTCCCCCCTGGTCCGGCCGTGGCCTCCTCGACTTCAACGCCCTGTTCGGCGAGTGGCCCTCCGCTCTGCCGCCGGGCCCCGGGCAGCTGGCTCCGGAGCCCGCCAAGGCCGCCACCGCGCTGCTCAAGGCGGGCCAGGCGTGGCTGCATGGGCGCAGCGGGCTGCTGCTGGTGGCGCAGGGGGAGGAGGACTGCGGGGAGCAGGTGGGTTAACACACGTCGGGATTTGTAAGGTGTGGGCTGTGGGCTGTTGCCGCACGGCTGCAGCGGGCTGCTGCTGGTGGCACAGGGCGAGGAGGACTGTGGGGAGCAGGTGGGTTAGCGCACGTGTGGGTTTTGCGGTGTGGGTTGCGGGGACCTCCACGCGGCTACCCGGTACACCACCCTTTGAAGCGGCGTTCATGTTGAGTCTGCTATGCACCGCGGTTCGCTTTGGTTGACGACGACACGTCCCGCTCTCCGCCCACCGAACAACAATCTCCAGGCCGAGATCCCCGTCTACAACTACAGCGCCCCCGCCTTTTACGGCTTCCGCGGGGAGGCGCCCGGAACCGAGGGCTGGCGGCGCGCCGACTATGGCGGCCTTGCGGCGGGGCTGCGCTGCGTGCGGGTGACGCTGCGGGCGGGCGTGGCGGGGCCACCAGGTGAGCAGTATCCTTGCGGCATGGCCAACAAGCACGTTATCATTTGGCATGGGGTCGCGTTTGCGTGCGGGCGGCGCTGCGGGCGGGCATGGCGGGGCCGCCAGGTGCGTGTAAAATGCGTGTGTGGCAGTGTGGGTACCATGATACTGCACGCCTTGTCATATGGGAGTTGCGGCTGGGGTGCAAACGGTGGGCCGCGTTCAGGTGGTGGCAAACGTGTCGATGCGCCTCGGTGCGTAGCAATGCTTTACCGCACAAGCTTTCAAACAGCAACTACAGCGAAACAAGGGTGGGTCCCCTCACCAACAACAACATTCGTCCCCTCAGTACCGGTTAACTATATGCTGCTTCACCTCTTGCCCTCTCCGCAGCCGAGCTCCCCGTGAAGCTGCGCGTAGCTGGGGTGGCAGATGGCGGCGCCCTGAGACTGCAGCGCAACAGCGGCGGCGACACCGCCAGCGGCGGAGGCCGCTGCGGCTTTCCGCTAATGCCCACCCTGCAGCTGCTTGTTGGCGACGCTGCCACAGCTGCAAGTGCTCAGCCTGGGGAGGCAGGGGCAGCTGCTGGCCAGCTGCCACCGGGCATCGCTGCGGTGGTGTGGCACGACCCGATGAACAACACCTTTGCGACCAACACCCTCGTGGCCGCCCTGCCGCCCTTCTCCGACGGTTGGGTGCGGGAGGCCTCCCTAACCGACAGCCGCCCGTGCGCGTACGGCTGCCACGCGTTGTACCGCGTACGGGTAGCGGCGTACAACGGCTCGCAGACGCTCGTATCGGTACGGCTCGTGGAGGTGACGCTGCGGCACTACCTCATCCACGTGTCGTACAGGCACTACCTGCCCGACAAAATCCGTACGACAGCGGAAGTACTGCACGTCCCCATCGTGCCTTGGTGGCAAACACCCTCTGCCCCAGCACCCAACGGCACCAGTCCTAACCCCAGCTCCAGCCCCGACACGGCTGGCATTGGTTCCAGTAGCGGTAATACCGACGCTGCGCTGTACGGCACCACCCAGAGCAGCTCCACAGCTAATACACCCGTCACCACCACGTCCACCACCACCTCCGGGCCCTGGGCGCTGCAGCTGTTGGGAGACGCTGCAGGGCCCCGGCCGCTGACCGACCAGCCCCCCGCGGCGTGGTCGGCGGACGCACTGGGTTCTGCGCTGCCGGGCGCGGGGTGCAGCCGGCAGTGGAGCTTCACGCTGCTGCTGCAGGTGCGTGCGTGGCGGTGATGCTTTGGCTGTTGGATGCTTGAGCTGCGGCGAAGTCGCTGCGGGCGCCAATCGTGCACGGGTGCATGGGCGGCTTGCACGGCGCCTCGAGGGCTGGCACGGGCGCTTTTCGGCATGAGGCCGGCGGAGAGGAAGGGCAGGTACTCCACAAACATACTAAGGATGACGCGCTGACAAAGTGCCGTTCCTGCCCCTGCCCCGCCCACAGCTGCAACTCCCCGCCCAGGACGGCCGCTGGCCCCTCGCACTCCTCTCGCCCGCTGCCCCGACCCCCGGCCCACCCGACGGCACCCAGCCCGGCCTGTGGCTCGTACGGAACGGCTCCGCTCCCGTACCGCTGCCGTACGGCAGCACCGCTGCGCCCGCGTCGTACACGTCGTACACGGTGGTCGTGTCGCTGGCGGGCGGGAGGCTGGAGGCTGCGGTGCCGCTGCCGCCGCCTCAGCGACAGGTAGCTAACCAACACCAACCACGCATCAACCCAAACCGCGAGCACCTTACAGCCTGCTGCAGTGCACCACGACGTACAACTGTGCCTTCGTCTCTTTCCACCTCAGCAACAGCTGTGCTAACGCGGCCGGTACCGCTACCTCCGAACCCCTACCCTCTTCCAGGACGCCCCCCGCACCTACCACCTGGCACTGGTGTACGACAACGGCCGCCTGGGCGCCTGGATCGACGGCGGCGGGGGCGGCTGGCTGTGGCGTAACGCCAGCTGCGTGCCGCCGCGGCCGGGCGCGCTGCACTGCGAGGGAGGCGGCAGCAGCATCGCTTCGCCGCCTGTAGCCAACGGAAGCTGTGGCGGGGCAACGGGGTACCTTGACACGATGCCAGGGATCAGGTGGGTTGGCGTTGTGCCACTGGGTTGCTCCCGCTAAAATACTCAGGGCCTCGGCTTTGGTTGTGATGTCATGGTACGCAAGGCCCTTGTGCAGAGCAAGATCGATAGGGGTCAGGCGGAATGCTCTGCCTCAGCTTGCATGAACCCAAGTTCGTACATGCACCACTTCCTGGGGTGGGCCACCGGTTCCCTGTACCAAGCAGTAATGACGTCCTGCGGGCACTGGCTCTTGCTGCCCTCCAGGCTGCTCGGCGCTCCGAGCGAGCTCTCGGGCTCGCGCCTGCTGTCCGCACGTGCCTACGCCTACGCGTTGCCACGTGCCGAGCTGCCGCACGAGGCCGAGTGCCTTGCCACGGGCACCTGTGCCGTACAGTACGGCCTGCGTGACTCATCTACGCCTGACAGCCACGATATGGGGCCGGGCCAGGTGCCCTGGGACGGAGCTTTTTCCTCTGGTGGTGCAGCAGCTTACACCATGGATGCTATTACTAACAGCGCAGCGACCGAGTGGGATGTGTTGGCGGTGGCGGCGGCGGCGCTGTCGACAACGCCCCGGCAGGAGTCCGGCGGCGTGGCGCCGCCTCCTCCGCCGCCTCCGCCCCCGCCGCCGCCGGCAGCTGCCGCACCGGCGTACTCCACCAAGGTATGTGTCTCAGCAACTCTAACCGGATCCAGTTTAGCTGAAAGATGCAACAGCATACTCCTTTTCAGGCGCCGATGCATCCCGATGAGTCACCAGGCTTGGCCAGCCTTTCGCTCCGCTCACCTACAACCCATCACCAACAATTGTCCTGACACCCATCATCGCGTCCCTCTCTCAACAGGTGGGCGCATGGAGCGCCTGCAGCGCCCCCTGCGGCGGCGGCGTGTCCCTCCGCCCCGTGGTGTGCATCCGCCAGGCGGCACGTGGCCCCTGGCCCGTGGCACCCGACGACTGCCCCCTGCCCGACCTGCCGCCCTCGGCCCGGGCCTGCAACACACAGCCCTGCCCGCAGCCGCAGCTGCGGTTGGTGCTATCGCCTGGGCCGGGGGCATGCGGCGAGGACGAGTGCATGTACCAGAGTGCCGAGGAGGCCGTGGCAGCAGCAGCAGCAGGAGCAGCAGCGTCACTTATCGGTGCGAATGGCACTGGTCTACCTGGTGCAGTGCCTAGTGCAGCGGCCAAGCCGTCTGGGTTGGGGTACATAACGACCGGCGGTGCTGTGGGAGTGCGCGTGCCTACGCAGCAGCTGCTGCCGCTGTGCACTCAGAGGGTAACCATGGCGCCCTTACCTCTGGCGGCTTGTGCAGACATGGTTGTGCAGGCAGGGACAATAACAGGCGGGGAGCAGCGTGGGCCGGCTGCGGCGCCGCCCATGCCATCCACACCGCTGCCGGTTGTGGATGGCGGCAAAACGCTGGCCCAGGGCACTGCTTGGAACAAGCTCAGTGCCTTCAAGGTGACGCCTGGTATGGGCGGGCTTATCTTTCGCAAGGTCAACAGCACTAGGGGCAACACCAGCAACAGCAGCCCAGCCGGGGCTGACAGCGCATCCGTGAGCCTCGCGCAGCTGCTGTCGGCTGGTGACCTGACTCCACCCTGCCAGCCCGGCAACAGCAGTACCGCCTCGAGTACTGCCTCCGGTCTTCCTCTTAACGGAGTGTGCAGCAGTACCTACACTGGTGACGGCACTGCCGCTGGGAGCGGCACGGGGGTGCTCCCTGTGTGGCGTCTGGGCCAGTGGGGGAACTGCAGCGCGCCCTGCGGCGGCGGCGTGCGGGTGCGCGACGCGGCGTGCGTGGACGGCGGCAGTGGAGAGCCGCTGGAGGCGGGTGCATGTACGGCAGCGCTGGGAGCGGTTCCGGAGCGGCTGCTGCGGGCGCCGTGCAACAGCCAGCCGTGCGGCACGGCTGTGTGGCAGGTGAGGCAAAGGGTAGAACTGGGGGCATTCTGTGCTGCTGGCTCTCTACACAAAGAACGCTCATGGGCAACGCATCAGCAACCAAGGCAAGCTCCCCCACTGTTTCGGGCAACCCTGAGCATTCCCGCGGTGATTCTTGTTCCGCACTTGGCCGTTACGCCCTCTGCAGGTTGGCCCCTGGTCGGACTGCGAGGTGGTCGACCCCCTGGTCGGTCTGGGCACCGCGTCACGCTCCGTACGTTGCGTGACGCCACAGCAGCAGCAGCCCGTGGACAGGGCGCAATGCGCTCGGCTCTCTTCGGTTCCTGCTTCGTCAACAGAAGCAGCGGACGCTGACGGCGACGGTGGCGTCGCTGGAGGCTGGCTTTCCGCGTCCTTGGCGCCTGCGACGACGGCGGCGTGCGTTGCACGGCAGCCGTACAGCGGCCTGTGCATGGTGCCGTGGCTGGCGGGCAGTACGGCGCCGTGCTTTGGCAACGGGCTGTGCACGTACGCCGGTGAGTTGGACAGCTGGGCTGTTGCCGCAACCTGACCGGTATGCAGCATAACAAACACAGCGGGGTCATCTTGTGGGTACAAGCGTTGCTACTATATGCCCCTCAGGGCAATATGCGATCTTATGATAAACAACTGTGTGCTTTGTTGTCGCGGTTTAATGTTTTCCAAGCGAGCCCGCGCCGTTGGCCGGTGCTGTTCGCCAGCCTCATCCCTTCATACCCTTTCTATGCCCCCGCAGGCTGCATCTGCCAGCCAGGCTGGGTGGGCGAACTGTGCGAGGTGCACCAAGGCCCTACCACCACCGGCGCCAAAGCCCGACACCTCCAGCAGCAGGACACCTCCCCCCTACCCAGCCCCACATCCACCAACACCAACACGGATGCAGTCGCGGACCCAGGCAGCAGCATCGCCTCTAGCAGCACACGAGGCAGTGCCGGACCCTGCCCCAGCGGTGTTGTGGACCGATCCGGGGCATGCTGCGCCTCGGGGCTGCTGGCGACGGACGGCGGGTGCTGCTCCGGGGGGCGCACAGGGCTGGACAGAAGGGGAGCGTGCTGCGACAAGCAGCTGGACGCATGCGGCGTGTGCGGCGGTGCAGCGGTGGTGGTGGACGTGCTGGTGAGTAGGATGAATGGGTACTCGTATGTGAGGTGCTGTGGTGCCTGTGCCTCAGGCTTGCACGCCGTGGGCCACTGCAATCCAATGGATCGCTCCCCTTCCCTCACCTCTTTCCTGTTTTTCCCTTAACCCTCGCAGGGCGCCTGCTGCCCTACGCTGCTGGACGCCGCGGGCCGCTGCTGCCGCTCCGGAGCCGTCGACGAGTGCGGGCTGTGCGACGGGGATGGCACCAGCTGCCCACTGCGCATGCAGCTGGCGGTGCGGCTGGTCCCGCTCGACGCAGACGATCCTGACGGGGCAGGGGGGGAGGCGGTATTGCAAGGAGCACACCTGGGCGCAGGAGGGCCGGGTGCGAACAGCGCGGTGCCGGTGCTGGGAGAGGGAGACCTCGACGCGCTGGGTTCTGTGATGGGGTGGCTGCTGCAGCTGGCTGTACGGCCGTCCCTGGACGCACAGCTGCAGTCTTCAACTGCCTCTGGCACAGGCGGTACCAAAGCGCTGCTTGGGCTGCGGTTGGGCGCCGTAACGCTCTCGCAGCTGCCCCCGCCGTCAGGTCTCAATGCTAACGACACCGGGAACAACGTCAGCGGCACCAACACGAGCTTAACAGCTGCAGCAGCGTTCCTGTGCGCCGCAACCATAAGCACCACTGCGGGTGCAACTGACGGCTCCAGTGCGCTCTGGCCTTCCGGCGCCTCCTCTTCCCCGCCGCCGGGCCTGCCCCCGCCGCTTGGCCCATACCGCCTGACGACCGCCACGGTGGGCATGCGGCTGCTGGGCCTCCAGGACGCCCTGCTGCAGCTGTCCAACCCACCTAATACACCACCACCAAAACCGTTACTGCCGCCTTCCTCGTCAGCACCGTCATTGGCAATACCATCCCCTGTGCCAGGAGTGCTGGTGGGGGCCGGCCGGGACGGTGAGGCTGTCCAGGCTGCTTTGCAGATCGGGCAGCAGCAGCCGGAGGCGCTGGGTGTGGGGGAGCAGGAGGGCATGGAGGGCGGGGTGGAAGGGGAGGTCGGGAGCAGCAGCGGTGGCAACACAACCGGCGCGGGTCATCACCACCACCACCACCGACGCCGCAGGAGGTCCTTGTCCTTGCTGGGCGTAGAAGAGGGCAGCGGAGGCGGTCCAGTGGGTTTCCTGCCCGAGGCGTCTGGCATCGATTTGGAGCTGTCTTTGGCGGCACGGCGGCAGCTGCAGGAACTGCAAGGAGACGAGGGACAGGGGGTGGAGACTGGAGGCGACAGCGAGGCCCATGGCAACACCTCTGCGCTTACAGGTACTCCCCTGTCACTTACCCCAGGACGGCCAGCGCTGTCAGCGGCAGTCCCCGGTGGCGCGTTTGCAGAGAAAGGGTTGGCGGCAACAGGGCCTGCCCCCGCGCCCGCCATCGCCGCTGGCCCCCGTGTGGTTCGCATGACGGACAGGCAGCTGGTGGCAGCGGCCCTTTCCGCCTCGCCCGACGTCCGCCGGGCCGTGGTCCTAACCCTACCAACTCCATCCACCAACGCATCCAACAGCAGCAGCAGCAGCGGTGCAGCTCCTGCGGCAACCGGGCAGCAGGCCCAACGATTTCGGTTGGTGGTTGAGCTGTACGGCATGGACCGGTACGGCACGTGCGGTAACGGTTTGTGCGAGGTGGGCGAGCAGCCGACGGCGTACTCCTCTGGGGCCACCCAGGGGCAGGGCTCGCCGTCGTACTACACGCCCTGTCCCGCGGACTGCCCCCTGCCTCCGCTGCTCACCTGCCCAGTGGGAACAGCGAATCCAGCAAGCAGTAGTGGACGTGGGGCGTCGGGAGCAGCAGGCAGTGGAGACCCGGAGGGGCGGCGGCAGCTGCTGGTCCCCTGCAGCGGGCGGGGGACGTGCCTTCCCTCCAGCGGCGCGTGCGAATGCTTTGAGGGGTGAGTGACGCAGGTGTGGTACGGGTAGTATGAATGGGCTGGCAGATGCGTAGTAGAGAGGGAGCAAAAGGGGTATGGCGCTGGCTTGCACCTCGGAGAGGAAGGGCACTTGTCGTTCCCGAAGCTCAGGTTGCAAAGCGGGTTGCAAGTGGCACACCGCGACCAGGCTTATGCAGGATGGCCATTCCGTCTCGTTCCTTGCGTTGTCTGTCCCAACACCCTGCGCTTCTACATACAACCGTTTCCATCGTGTTCCCGCAGCTATGCCGGGGAGGCGTGCGACACGTGCGCGCCAGGCTTCTGGCCCTCGCCCGCCTTCGCCCCGTCTGCTGCTGGTTCTGGCGCGGCCGGCAGCGGCGTGTGTGTACGGCAGTTCGTTGCGGGCCGTACGCTGCTGGAATGGAGCGCACTGGGCGCCCAGCCGCAGACGGACACGGAGCCGCCCGCGTGGCAGCGGCCGGCGCTATTGGCCGCCATCATCGTAAGTGGCGAGTGGATCGCTGTTGCAGGTGTTTAGACAGCGCGTGGAATACCACACATCACTTGGGAGGGGAAGGGGAGGGGAGGTCGGAAGTACCCGGCGTGGTTTAACTCAACCTGCTAGGTCCTTCCCCATAATGATAAGCCGTGCCAACACATGCTGCCAACATCCCGCCTTGCTGTCCTAACCCGCAGGGCGGTGGCGTATTGGCGTTCCTGGTGCTTATGGGCATCTTCGTGGCGGCCGCCCGCCACCTCGCATCAACCGCCTCCATCAAGCGCGTCGCGGTCGTGCCGCTGCCGGCCTGCGCCGCCGCCGCCGAACCCGCCAGCTCAACCGCCGCAACCGCCGCCAGCAGCACACCAGCCAGCTCAGTCACCATTGGCAGCGGCGCCATAGCCTCAGCTGGTGGTGGTGCGGAGGATGCAGTCGGTGCTGACGGCGATGACCCGACGGAAGCCACCAGTGCTGCTGTAGCCGGCCGTAACGCCAGTCCACGTGGCGCGACCAGCCGCCGTGGGGCAACCGCCAACGACCCCGGTCGCCATGGGTCCATCGCATGGACGAGCCCAGCGGCTGCAAAGTCACCGGGAGACGGCAAACAGCACCAGCAAGAGCAGCTGCTGCTCCCTCAGTCGGTGGCCTCTGCTGCTCGCCGTGCGCTGCTCAGCGTCTTCTCAGACGGTGCGCACGACCTGGACCAACAACGCCACAACAACAGCAGCACACCGCCCCCCGCCCGCCCGCGCCTCCCCGCGCTGCCCCACTCCTCCCTGTCCCCCCGCCCCGACCGCCACGCTGCCCCCGTGCCCCTCCAACCCGCCATGGACCCGGCAGTGGAACGGCACAGCCTGCTCGTCCAGCACCCCAGCCTGAGCCCCGCACACTCGCTCGCCAACGCAACCTCCGCCGCAGTAACGCCCACCGCTCGGCAGCGGCAGCGCCAGCATCCCAGCAGGGGTGCCAGCCCCAGCACCCCGCTGCGTCTGGCGGCGCTGGGAGAGATGGCGGCGGGCGAGGGGCACGTGGCGGCTGCCGTACGACACGCGGCGGGCGCAGTGGCACGTGTGCTGTTCCCCGGCGGCACGTGGGGCCGAAGCACCGCCGCGGCGCCAGGCCGGGGTGAGGCGGGGCAGGGGGATGGGGCAGAGCCCGCGGGTCAGTGGCAGGAGCGGCGGGAGCAGCAGTACGGCGGTGACGCCGACGCGTGGCACGGGCCAAGGCCAGGGCACGCCCCTCCCAGGGGCGGTGGCGGAGGGGAGTGTGGCCAAGCGGGCGAGGCGGGGCGGTACACGGGGTGCGATGGGGGAGATTGAGGAGGAGGGGGAGGGGAGCAAGGAGCCGTCGCCCAGGCAGCTGCAGGAAGCTGCCCTGATTACACCCACAAGGCAACGGGGGCCTGTTGCAGCTGCAAATGTGGTGCTGGTGTGAGTGTGCGTGTGGGTGTGGGCCCCCTGTTTGCTGCTGCCACAGCGGCTGACGGGGCTCCGGGTGCCCCAACGGGGCCTATAGGCACTGGGGGTGAGGCTGGAGGCCAAGGCAGGGCCGAAGACGGAACGGGCGCCGGCTCCGTTGCCGTATGGCTTACGTCGTTGTCGTGGATTAGGAATGCGATGACAGCTGCTGCCGCTACGGGATGGGGTGGCGGCGCAACAGTGGAGCTGCCATCAACCGGAGCCGCCGCCGCCGCCGGCGGCGGGCACCGGCGGCGTCGTCCGTACAATGCGATGTGTGAAAACCAGCTGTACGACGCTGTGGAGGAGGACGAGGCAGGTGGAGTAGCTGTCGGCATGAACGGCAGTGGCTCGGGTGTGCAGGCCACGGAGCAGCCCCAAGCAGGGTTGGGCCAGGGTGCTGAGCAGGCAGGCAACGGGGCTGACGAGCTGCCAGGACAAGTCCTGCGGCAGTGGGGACACAGGAGTTCGCCGGTTGCGACGGCTGCCGCGTCAGGGGTGTCCCGGCAGCAGCCCGGGCGGCCCCTGCGGCACGGTTCGCCGGCCGTTGCCCCCGCCGCCCTTCCACTGTCCCCGTCATTGACCCCCGGGTCGGGCCTCCCTTCGCCCGCCACCCCAGCCGCCGGCGCCGCCAGCTACGGCAGCGGCGGCGGCGGCGGCAGCCGTACTCGCGGCAAGACGCGCAGCCGCCTGAGGCCGGGCATCGCGCCCGTGCCGTACGACAATCCCCTGTACGGCGATGCCGATGCGCCGTACGGCACACTTCCTGGCATGGTGCTAGATGAGGCGGAGGTGGTACCCGCGCCGACGGTTGTACGGCGGGCGGGTCACAGCGTGGGCGGAGGGTTTCCGGGGTATTGGTGGTCGGGCAGTGGTCATGCAGGCGGTGCGGATGAAGGCACGGCCCATGCCCACGCGGGAACACCGTCCACCGGTGGGCACAAGCGTACAGTTAGCAGTATCACCAGCGTTCACAGCCTCTTGGCCGCGGCGGCAGCGGCGGGCAGTCCGGTGGCGGCGGCGCCGGCGGCGCTGTACAGTCCGGCAGGGTCAGACCTGCTGTGGCCTGCGCACGGGTACGCGAGCATCACCACACCGAGGCGAAGGACCGGCTCACACGGCTCCGCACACCAGCAGCAGCAGCAACAGCGAGAGAGCCCGTCGAGTGGTGCAGGGGAGACTCCTCCCATGCAGCACGCCGGCCGGCCGTCAGCGGCAGCAGCAGCGTCAACAGCTGAGACGTCCATGCCGCACTGTACGATGTACGACAACCCGATGTACGGCAGGCTGGGGCATGTGCCGATGCACGCGGCTGTGGCGGGCCTGGGTCTGGCGGGCACGCCCCGGCGGGGGGCGGGGGAGCAAGGGGACAGGGACCGAGACCTGGCCCTTGTGGTCAAGAGCCCCAGGGCGGCGCCTACCACACCTCGCAGGGGTTGACCGGCCATGGAGCAGCTTAAGTGTGTACTGTGCGGCATGACCATGACACAGGTAGTCTGAAGATGGGTGCATGCATGAAGGAGGCGCGTGAGAGTAGGTGAGCCGTATGCAGCTGAGGGGCTGCTGCACAAGGTGTACTAAGGCTTGGAGCTGGAGTACGGCACCATGGGTTGATTGGTGGGTTGAGTTTAAGAAGCTGCAGTTGCTGTGCTGGCCTGGCTGGGGGCAGTTGCCGTTGCCAAACATGTTGGCCGCGTTCCAGTTGCGTTGCTGCTGCGGGGCAGAATTAGTAGGTGCATGGTGGCCGGTGGCGTGTGGGCGCATTGCCACGAGCATGCCATCATGCCCCCCGCTCGAGGTCTCACAGCGAGTTCCCGATTGATTTGTGTTTCTGTTGCCGTGCACCAGTTGCTCCAGTGCGTGGAATGGTCCTCCATCATTGTTTGTGCACATTCATCTACAATTGGAGCTATGGAAACATGATCAGCATGTATAGTGACTGATCAACGTACGGTACTCATGGTGCTCCTGGCTTCGTATGAGTGCCTTAGAGTAGTGCATGTTTCAGGCGTGCGGTGATCCTGACGGGGTTCCCTGGGGCAGTGACCCGGGGGCACGAGCAGCGTGCAGGTGGTAGAGTTGCAGTACAAGACACCAAGGCGCGTCGTGTCCCGCAAAGCGCACGTTTTGCTGCATGTGCGCTTCCCATTGCGGTGTTTTCCTGTGACTGGGAGCAAACTGAATTTGCAATTGAGCAGGTGCATGCATGGGGGAGTTGGGGGCTAAACGTTGTCCCCAAGGCACAGCCCTCACCGTTCCCGGCGGTGAACTGAGCCTGGGGATGAACTGAGGGATGTGTTCAACAATTATATGTTCAGAGTAATAATGTAGGACCAAGCGCACGCACAGTACGTAATCCAGGAGTTCACGTCAGTGTTTGACCTTTTGCGGTCATGCACGTGGCAGCAAGCAAGTTGCAACCGGCTGTCGGACCGAATAGCGCCGCGCGCGTGCCCACGCGTGTTCAGTGGAACATGACCTCTTACGCAGGCAGCGCACGCAGTATTTCCATTCAAACCAGGAGTCATCTGTAGTACAAGCAAGGCTTCCTCTGCTGTGTACTTCCGTCGGCGTGTTTCTACGAACTTCGGAGCCGGGGAGAGGCATAGCCAGACGTCTCATCCGAAGCGACAGACCCTCGATATACATTTTGTATTAGCTCTCGTGATTTAGGCTTCGCGTAAAGACAACCTTGTTTACACAGCACGCGCCTCGGTCGCAACTATATCCCTTCAGCACCCAGTTCAGCCGACATCCTTTTCCCTATATACACAAGAATGCGTTGGAGGGCCTTGCCGCAGTCAGGCTCGCTGCCAATCGCGCGCAGCAGCCATACCGTAACGGTGATGGGCGACAAGTTGTACCTCTTTGGGGGCGAGCACGACCCGCGCGTTCCCGTTGGCAGCGAGCTCTTTGAGTACAGCTTCCAGAGTGGCGAGTGGAAGATTGTCGAGGCTAAGGGCGAGGCGCCCAGCCCGCGCGTTGGGCACACGGCAGCCGCTGCGGATGGCAAGCTGTACATCTTTGGCGGCAGGTGCGGGGCGCCCCTCGTGGCCTTGCTCAGATAGTGCTTAGGCAGACCCAGGCCCAGGCCCCATGCAGTGCCTTGACCGGTGATGCGCGGTCCAGCGCTAGCCAGGCACCCAGGACAGGCGTGGCTCTACACGTGGCAGCTACACGCCGAACCCCTTGGTGGTGGCCCAACCCTGCTACTTACACATTGTAGCCCCCTCTGCTGCACGTTCGGATGCTTGGCACCCGCGCCTGGGTCCATTGAGTGCTGTGCCACGATCAGCAAGGCCCGTCCTATACGTGTGTTCCGTATCTGGGCAGGACCTGGGTAGCAACTTCCCTGCCGTGCTGCTGCTCGTTACGTGCCTGTACCGTACACGCCGACTGTTTTGTGATGGCCCGCTGCTCCCCGGCCCCCTCCCCCCGTGCAGGTCTGGTCTGGCCATGGGTGAAGGCGCCATGCACGACCTCTACTGCTTCGACCCCGCCACCAGCACCTGGACACAGCTGCAGGTGAGGGGCACAACGTGCGCCGCGGTGCTGTCTGTCAGCACGCACACCCGCATTGATGTATAGCAGCCATGCACAGCCACCAGCACCTGGACACAGCTGCAGGTGAGGGGCAACGCGCATAACGCTAAAGCACCGGACGGGCACTGGTGTGAGTGTAGGGGTGCGGTACAAAGTGTATGGAAGTTGGCATCGGTACCTGACACATACTATGTATATCATGCCCGACAGTCGCACTAGCAGCAGGCTGTTGGGCGCCCTGGCTATCCCGGCCTCACGCCGCCTCATGCCCATCCCAACACCCCTTGAGGCGCCCAGACGCAGTTCGCCTCCAGTTCGCCTCCACCCACCCACCCACCCAGCAGCAGCACACTCCACCTTCCCACGTATCCCTGCCCTTGCCGACACCAGCCCTGCACACGTGGCCTGCACACGTGGCCTGCACACGTGACCTGCACACGTGGCCTGCACACGTGGGCTGCACACGTGGCCCCCACAGACCAACGGAGACATGCCGCCCAAGCGCTCCTACCACGCACTGGCCGACCGTCCCTCCCCCGCTCCTCCCACCGTGTTGCCCAACCCCCCGCCCCCAAAGCCCTGAACGCACTGCTTCCATCCCTACCAAGCTCTGCCGCATGCTTGCTCCTCCACTACCCGTTGATTACGACCCAAAATCTTACACCCTTTCTCTCCTCCACAGGCCACCGGCGACATGCCCCCCAAGCGTTCCTACCACGCCATGGCCACCCTGGGCCGCCGCCTCTTCGTATTCGGCGGTTGCGGCGCCGAAGGCCGCCTCAACGACCTGTACGAGTACGACACAGCCGCCAACCGCTGGACCGCCATGCCGGCGCCGCCGGCGGATGCCGTACCGCCGCGCGGCGGCAGCTGCCTGGTGGCGGCGCCGCACGGGCTGCCGGGGGCGGGCGGCGGCTGCGGCTGCGGCGGGGCGGGGGAGGAGGATGGGGAGCTGTACGTGGTGGGCGGCTTCTGCGGCAAGGAGCTGGATGACATGCACGTGTTCAGGTGGGTTAGTTGCAGCGGCTGTTGTATGGGTTAACTAAAGGCGCTGGTGCGTGGGTGTGGATTAAGGGTCAGTTGGGATAGCTGTGCGTGGTGGGCGGCTTATGCGGCCGCGAGCTGGACGACATGCACGTGTTGAGGTGGGTTAGTTGCAGGGGCTGGTGCGAGGGTTAGCTACAGGCGCTGGTGCGTGGGTGTGGGTTGACGCTTAGCTGGGGGAACTGGGTGTGGAGGGAGCGTGAGCTGGATGACATGCACGTGTTCAGGTGGGTTAGTTGCAGGGGCTGGTGCGTGGGTTAACTAAAGGCGCTGGTGCGTGGGTGTGGATTAAGGGTCAGTTGGGATAGCTGTGCGTGGTGGGCGGCTTATGCGGCCGCGAGCTGGACGACATGCACGTGTTGAGGTGGGTTAGTTGCAGGGGCTGGTGCGAGGGTTAGCTACAGGCGCTGGTGCGTGGGTGTGGGTTGACGCTTAGCTGGGGGAACTGGGTGTGGAGGGGGCGTGAGCTGAACGACATGCACATGTTCAGGTGGAACGTGCAATAGCGGGGGCTGGTGCGTGGGACACGAACAGGGGTTGGGGTTGTGGCGTGACCCTGGGGGGCGAAGGGGAACTGTGCGTGGCGGGGGGCTGGATGAAGTGCACGTACTCAGGTGGGCGTGTGGGTTAACATTGGTGAGTGCCTGGGTGTACACCCAGGTTCAGCTGGGGGCAGAGGTGGGTGAGGCGTTGTTTGGGACGTGCACGTGTTCGGGGGGACCAGAGTGCTAGGAGGATGTGTGTGGGTGTGTGGGTGTGTGTGTGGGGGGGGGGGGAAACAGAGTGCTAGTAACGCGAGTTGGTGGTAGTGGTAGGAGTAGTAAGAGCAGTACGGTCGGGAGGAAGTCGACCCACTGCAGTTGTGGTCCGCCTTCCGCTCCAGCTCCCACAGTGCGGCGCCGGCAGGCTGGCCGGCGCGTAGGCTCCATAGAGTAAGAGTGGCGTAGTCTAAAGCAGTAGGTCTAAAGCAGTAGGGGGGGGAGGGGGGATGGCGCGGGGGAGGGGAACAAAGTACCAGTAGCGCGAGGAGGAGGTAGTAGTAGCGGTACGGTAAGTAGATAACTGACACACTGTCGATAGCAATGCAGCTTCTTTGGTCGTGTTGTGTAGGCAGGACGAGCGGCTGAGTGGCTGTTCTGATATGAATGCGCGTGCGTGCACTAGGCCCCCTCGACCAACAGCCCGTCGTCCTGCCATATTCTCATTTGTACAGCCATCCATCACACCCACCCGTAAAACACGCGCCCGCCCGCCCCTCCCTTGTACACTCACCCGTGCGCAGGCTGTCCACCCGCACCTGGTGCGGCGTCTCCTGCCCCTCCTGCTCCGGCCTCGTGGCCCCCTCCGCGCCCAACGCCCTGCCCGCGCGCTCCGTGTTCGGCACCGTCGTACACGGCGAGTGCGGCAAGGACGGCTGCGAGCTGGCGGGCGGGCTGCTGGTGTACGGTGGCGAAGTCGATCCGTCGGCGAAGGGCCACGACGGCGCGGGCGACTTCTGCTCCACGCTGCTGCACTACCGGGCGGGGGCGGGGTGGAAGCTGCTGGAAGCTGCCGGGGTGGGCGCGGGGGCGGGGGAGGGCCCCGGGCCGCGCGGGTGGTTTGCGTGCGATGCGCTGCGGGCGGCCCATGGGTCGGCGGTTGGGCTGGTGCTGCATGGCGGGCTGGACGGGAACAACGAGCGGCTAGGGGACATGTACGTGTTGGAGCATGAGAACTAAAGTAGGGGCGAGTAACGGGGCGGTGTGGTGATCATGTCCAGTTGCATCAAGGAATGGGCTGGGTACAGCAGTGAGGATCTGGGGGCGCATGGAGAGGTGTGTGCATGCATGGCCCTGTTTTTGTTCACGGCAAGGGCGCTTTGGGAACGTGTTTAGAGTGTTGAGGCCACGGCGGTGCGGTGCGCCAGGATGACGTGAGGATGTTGCAGCGCTGGCGAGAGTCATGGATTTCATTTTTAGGCGACCTCCACACGCATGCTGTTGCGCGTGGCCGATGCGACAGTTGGGCATGGCGGCTTGGCGGGGCTCAATGATATGCGGCTGTTGACATCTGCCAACAGCGGAAGGCGGACGCAATGGGCTGCATCCTGCATGCGTGAGGAGTGCAAACGGGACACGTGGACTGCTGCTCGCCCCGTGGGCTGTGTACTGTTTGCCTGGTCGCCCGTACCAAGCGCCCTGACGGCTGCCCTGCCCTGCTTGACTCTGCTGAAAGCGGCGGCGTGGCCCGAGCGCTTGACGTGCCGTATGTTGCGCCAAGTTTGGCACAGACAAGGCATGTTACTGCATGGCAAAGTGTGACGTCCATAATTCGCTGCTTTGTCGCTTGGGATGCTGGCCAACCTGGGTCAACGAACGGCGTCTGCCTAGGTGGCAGAGGATGGCAAGGGGGCGGCGTGAAACTGACACGGGAGGCCGGCCGGTTTGCAGACGTTAAGCATGGCGTGACGCACTGAAGCCACGCAGCACCCAGCGTGCCAAACATCAATGCATATTCACCCCTTGGGAGGGGAGGGGGCAAGGGATGCCCCCACGGGTTGCCGACCCCAGTGCCCCGCACGCCGTTGCATGTGGGATATGGCTACGCTTCAGCCTGAGTCGCCAGGTAGTGTTGGTCCATTTGCAGCGACAGCGGAGTAGCTGGCTGTGCATACGGTACACTCGTCGTAGCTACCACGTGCACCTACACCTGGCCAGTATACACCTGCGTCCAGGGCAGGAAGGACGTCCTTGGTTCGTCGCATGTGGTAGGTCGTTACCAGGGGTCCCCTGGTCGTTACCAGGGCGCAGGGGACCCTCCCCTGGGCGCTACGTTTGCGGAGGGTGAACCCTCGCCGTATAACACAGGCTGACTGGCGAATCGTACGGAGCGTATGTGTTACAAGCGCAACAGGTGGAACTCGGCTCTTGGCAGTACGTACCAGCTACCAACAACCTACGCAACAAAGCCCGGATGCTCCTACACAACCTGTCGCAACAGCAGCTTCCCGCCCTCTCGGCCGTCTACGGGGTGGAGAGAGAGGACGACAAGGGCTAGCAACACGCCCACTTGTCCCGAGTCCGGGTGCCTTCGCTGACGCAACAGGGACGGCCCCCTTACACAACCAAACAGGCACGACCACCTACTTGTCGGCCTGAAAGAGCGAACGATTGTTGTAAATTAATAAGACCGACACGTCCCCACGTGTGACAGGGCACAGGACCACGTGCGACAGGAGCGACTGTTTCACCTTCTACACAACTGTTCATATTCCCGGTTCCACAATGATAACACAATGGTAACGTCACAACTGCCCCTTCACGTCTCAGATTGGCCGAAAATAATACTCCAGGTCCGAAGACCCTGCAAGGATTTCCACTTCCACCTGTTGCCACCCACAAATAGACAAGCAAAGTACAGCAGCAGCCGGCACGGGTGGCAGGCGAGTGCCACGTGCCGGTGTGCGCTGCAAGGGAATACAAGGAATGCAGTTTTCACGCACAAAGAATGCTCGTAGCCCGTCCGTCACACACACGCTTCCCTCAAAATCTCTCTGCTCGGGTGTCTTGCGGCACGCAGGCAGGGCCCGGTGTACAATCGCGCCCGCCTGCCTCGGTTCCCTCAGCCACCAGCGCCAATGTCCAAGGCATGGTGCGTACAGCCAGCCTAACCACCAAGCACTCACAGTCATATATGCTCTTCTCACCCAACGTCCAGCCCTGCCGTTCCGTCGCATAACCGTACAACCCGAGACCAGCCAAAAGAAGATATACTGCAGAGCGGCATCACCACTGCGGATGAAGGTAAGACAATCATACTCCCTCGACGGCCGAACCTGACCTTATTCCCACTTGGCTAGGTCGCTATGTATACTGGTACACAGGCACGGCCGCGAAGGCCTTCCTACAACTCTATGTATGATGCGTATGCCACACAGGATCGAATTGTACATACCCGGATGCATGCGCCGCCACGCCTTGCACCGGGTTATCACCGCGTACGCCCGATGCATGCCTCACACCTGCACCGGGATACATCACAACGCACGCGCAAGCCCACGCACAAAGCTTACGCCACTCGCACTCGACGCCCAGCGAGCCGCCAGGCCCGCCCTGGGCCGCACCCTCCCTCCGCCGACCCCGCCTCCGCCCTTCCCCACCGCCACATCCACCCGACGCCACACCTGCGCCACCCCACACGCACCGCCGTCTCCCGCAGCACCCGAGGCCCTGCACACGCCCTCCCACGGCCGCCCCACACGCAAGCTGCTGCTGCCCCTGCCCGCAACCACCATGCCCCCACCTCCAACAACACCACCACCACGCAAGCTGCTGCCCAGCACCCCGCCGCCGCTCCACCCACTTCCCACACTCAGCGCACCGGAGCCTGCACCCGGGCGCGCCATGCCAGCAGCAGCAACCCACGGGGAGGGCACCAGGCCACCACGACCTGCAGCACCACCGTCAGAGCCGCGACGGTAGGGTCCCGCCCATGCGTCTTGACCAACCGGCTCGGCCTCGGTCTCCTCGCCCTCCATCTGGCCTTGGATGTGGCGTTGCAGTTGCAGCTGCTTTGCCTCAGCCTCGACGAGGGATATGTAGCGCTGCCAGGCCAGGGCTCCGAGGAGCAGGTCTTGCAGCTCGCGGTCGAGGAGGTCGGGGTCGTTGGGGCCGTTGGCGGCTGGCGGCTGGGGTGTACGGAAGGCGGCGGGGGAGGAGAAGGAGGAGAGTGCCGGGGAATCGGGCAATGGAACAAGGGCGGGGGGGTACTGGCTGGGCGCGGGGAGGCTCGAGGCAGGCGGCGACGCAGCGGAAGCGAGGGCGTCCATGTTGTCCTCGGCGGTGCCGAAGACGGGAGCGAAGGCAGGAGCAAGGACAGGTGCAGCAGCGGGCGCTGCGGGGACGCCGGCGGTCTTGGCGGCGGTCTTGTTCTCGGCGGCGGCGGCGGCGGCGTCGATGCCGCGCTGCACGGCTTGCTCGTCCATGCCCAGGGCGGCGGCCAGGACCTTGGTCTGCCAGGGGAGGTCGCCCAGGAAGCCCCCGTGGCCGTGGCCCTCGTGGTACAGCACGGCGGGCTGCGGCGCGGAGGGGCCCACCAGGGCGGCGCGGTTGGCCTGCGGGGGAAGGGACAAGGGAAAGACAGGGAAGGCGAGGAACCGGTGTGGTCACGACCAGGGTCAAGTACAGGCAGCAACGCACAGGTTTCTCTGCGTCCGCAAGCTGCACGCCGCTGGCAAGCTCTACTCCACCTGGCAGGGACATGCCGTACAGCTGCGCTGTGCAACTGTCTCGCTATAAGTACTCACCAGGATCTGGCGGATCTCGGCCACGGGCACCAGGTTGTCGCGGCCGCTGAGCACCACGGTGGCGTCGGCCGGAAGCTCGCTGGGCCACAGGTTGACGTGCACCCAGTGCAGCCGCCGCCGCAGCGCCACGGAGCAGTGGTACTCGGCCGTCACCAGGCCTGGAGGCACGCACACCAGAACGGGCGTTCCAAAACAACCTTGAGCACATTGTAAGCAGTAATTGATGCCATGCATGCACAATACTAAACATCGGCCAAGAGGACAGGACTGGTCGTGTGGCCAGTAGGTTGCATGGCCAGGGTAGAAGGCGAACCAGGATGCTCACCGTTGAGCAGAGAGCGCAGCAGGCGGCCGCGCAGGGTGGCGGCGCGAGGCGGCTCGTGCCCCGCCGCCGGCTGGCGGTAGATCGCGTTCCGCACCAGGTGCGGCAGGAACATTGCGAAGCACACGGGGTCCACCAGCGTCAGCCGGGAGACGGACAGGGGGGCGGGGGAGGAGGGGGCAGAGGGGGTGGAGGGGGAGGAGGGGGAGGAGGTGGCGGACGAGGCGAGCTTGTTGAGGGCGGAGGCGACGAAGGTGCCGTACGAGTGGGCCAGGATGGAGACGCGGGAGATGCCCTGTGGGAGGAGAGGGGAGCGAGCAGGGGATGGGTGGCAGGGTGGTTGGGCTACGGTTTCCTGTTGCATCGGCATGGTGCGGTGGGCATGGGCAGCAGCAGGCTGGCAGGAAGGAGAGCGCACATGTGGAGCAAAGCGCTTGCTGGCATAAACCCCATACCCAAATGCTGTTACACAAATCGCGCTGCTCACCCTGTCCCTTAGGAAGGCTGCCACGTCGTCCGCCACCTCGTGCGGCGCCGGGATGCGCGTGGTGAAGCGCATGGACACGTGCTTGTACTGCACCGCCAGCACGCGCCGCCGCCCACCACCGCCCGCCACCAGCCGCCCCAGCAGCCGCAGGTACGGCGTCAGGCCCATGCCGATGCCGTGCAGGAACACAACCGGCTCATCGCCCTGCTCCTGCTCCCCCTGCTGCACGCCGTCCTTGGTAGCGGCAGGGGAGGTGCTGCTGTCCTGCGCAGCTGGGGACCAGTCGTACACAGTTGCCGTACCGTACGGCAGGGGCTGTGCGCGGAAGCCCATGCCCAGCAGGGTCACGTGTGTGGCCGCCGCCACCGCCTCCATCAGCAGGTAGAAGGTGAGCGGGCGGTAGCTTGCAACCAGCGGGTCCTGCTGGCAGGCCAGCAGCTTGGCATCAGCGTTGGCGTCGGGGTTGACGGTTGGAGCGGGAGCAGTGGGGGCGGCGGGGGCGGCGGAGGAAGCTGCCGGCAGCTGCAGCAGCTCCATGAGGCGAGCCGCCCAGCCGCGGATCTTGGGGCAGCCGGGGTGCTGGTCGGCGGGGGAGGAGGTGGAGGAGGTTGAGGTGGCGGGGGAGGAGGCGGAGGAGCCGGGGTTGGAGGAGAGGAGGTAGGCTAGGAGCTGCATCACATGGGACGGCTGCAGCTGGTGCGGGCCGGCAAGGCCCTGGAACCACATGGCGAGGTGGCCGCCGGACAGCACGCTGAGGTGGCCCTCCTTGGGGTCAAAGAGCCTGTCCGCCACCGTGTCCGGCACGCAGCCGGCGTCACCCGGCTGCTGTACGGCAGAAGCCGCCGCCGCCGCCGCCGCAGCCTGGGAGCCGACCTCCCCTGCAGCATCGTGCTGTGCTGCGGCCTGCTGCTTGCGGCCCCAGGCACGGAGTAGCCTGGCATGGAGGTAGCGGAAGGTGACTGCGCGGAGCCGGCGGGACCATGGGGAGGTAGCGGGGCGGCGGGGGGAGGAGCGGGCCGCGGGCTGTGCGGCGGGGCTGGGGGAGTGGGTGTGGCTGTGGCCGTAGCGCAGGAGCGTGAAGGCTGCGAAGAGCAGCTCAGTGCCGAGCAGTGCAGCATAGCCGGGGGCAGGCAGTGCAGACGACGCAGCCACAACAAGCAGGAAGGAAAACTGGGGAGGAAGGGAGGGGCAAGAAGGGCGGGCGCAGAGGCGGTAAGCATAGATGTTGATGTGCAGGTTAAGTTAAAGGTAATCAGGATAAAAATGCACTACGATGAGGTGAATGCAAATGTTGAGCCTGGCTAGAACTGGCAGCGCGCCGATGGCTGACGCGAAGGACGGGACAACGGCATTCAGTTGTGGTGGGCATGACGTAAGTACGAGGCCCAGCTCCACTGCAAAAGCACGATGCTTGTAATGCGCTTGTGATCGTGCTAGTAGGCCCTGAGCAACATTCCTGAGCAATGCCACGCTTCAAAGAGTAAGCTGCTCAACGCGTGTTTACGCCTAGGTGGCCTGACAGGTGGCCAGGCCTCGGGTTCAGGCCTCTCGTGCGCGACCGTCCAACGTACGTACCAGGGATGTCGCATCGAGCGTCCATCGTTGCATGCAACGGTGGACTTGAGTTAGGGAGCACGCTCAGCCACTAAGCGATTTGGGTTTGGACTGGCGGTTCAGGCAGTCCAAGGGTCTCGACGCTGAACGGCCACGGATGGAAGGCGGTGTATTGTTTCCAGCGCGGGGGCGTGACGCCAGGGTACGTAATTGCGGCAAGGACGTATGGAGTACTGTTCAAGTACTCGCGTTTGGTGCGGTAACTCCTCACACAACTTACTCCCTTGTCTGGGGCGCGAGGCCCGATTCCGTACAGAAGGCCGCGCAGGCCATGCCAGAGGCCTGCGCAACGTTCGGTCCCAGTAGTAAAGCTGTCAAGTGAATCTGCAGTATATATGGGTGCACCTCGGTACTTGCATTGGTAAATCGAACAAGGTCGCCTTGCCACATATATCCAGCTTAGAGTGCAAACACCTTACTCAGCCCCAAAACCCTTCACCAAACCTAAACGCACCAAACCGACCCCAGCTTTCATACTCACCAATATCATAAGGAAGATGTCTACTGCTGAGCTGGAGACGTCGAGGTGGGTTGAAGCTCACGAGAGGGAGTGAGGCAATTGCTCGCGCCTTTCCGCTTTAGCGCCTTTCACAGACGCTGCTCAGAAACATCACAACGTTAGCGCCCGTGCTCTTTGTGTAATTGAATTCGTCTGCGGGAGACATGCAACACTTTGTGGTCGAACTGAGCAGTAGGTGGACTAGTTGGGCCCCTCGGACGCCAAAAACATACCTGTGGTGGGGGTACTGATGCGCATTATCACGCAATCCACCCGTTCATATGAAATGGTCGGAATGAACCTACAGGCAAGGCGCCGTGGAGCCTTTCACCCTAATCGAAGGCCCCGATGCCTGGTACGCCAAGGACTATGCCGTCCTTGAGGACCACATGCTGCACCTGACGGAGCAGCACCTTGCGGAGCTGGACAAGGCGATTGAAGCCGTCCTGTCCAGCGGCAAGCCTATCCAGGTTGGTGGGTCAGCGGTTGGTTCCGGAGTTCCGGGGAACCTCTGTTAGGTGCGCAGGGGAGATTCCTCGCGCCATCCTTGCGTCACCCGCCTGGACCTCAGCAGCACAGCTCACCGCAAGCCATCTGCAGCCTATTGCACCTTTCTACCTTCGCGTTCGTTTCCGCTACTTTTGCTACCGGTATATCCCGCCGCGCCTGCCTTGCTCTCCTTTGCAGCTTCAGCTTACCAACTCCCGTTCCCCTGCCCATCCATCCACCCACCCGCAGGACGTCACGCTCGCGGACGTGAACCTGCCCACGCTGTCCCCGCTCCTCATCGAGGCCGGCCAGCAGGCGCAGTCGGGCCGCGGCTGGGCGCTGGTGCGCGGCGTGCCCGTGTGGCGCTACAGCCGCGAGCAGCAGCTGGCCGCCTACTGGGTGCTGGGGCTGCACTGGGGCCGCTCGGTGCCGCAGAACGGCAAGGGCCACCTGATTGGCCACATCAAGGACATTGGCGCCGACCCCGCCAACCCCCTCACGCGCCTGTACGCCACCAACGCGGCGCAGCCGTGGCACAACGACGGCCCCGCCGACCTTGTCTGTGAGTAATTGTGTGGTAGCCCATCTGGGTCAGGCGTGCAGTGCATCCAGTGGGGTCCCCTGACCCTGTGAGTCAGCATGTCTATTCAGTCACAAATCTGTGAGTAGCTGTGTAGGAATCCATCTGGGTCAGCATCCCGCGTGGGCCCCCGCCCTGATCTGGGTCAGCACAATTCGTTACCACCAGCCTCCACAATCACTAGCGGGCTCCAGGCCAGCCCCACAGCACACCCACTGGCCTTCTACAAGCGCACAGCACTGCGTCCTGCACGTAATGGTTCGACCTGAGCATGAACTGTGCTGCTCTTCCTGACCTGCTTTTCCTGACCTGCCCTTCCTCGCCCCGTGTCCCCCCGCAGCCCTGCTGTGCCTGTCCAACGCTGAGGAGGGCGGCGAGAGCGGCTGGTCCTCGTCCGTCACGGTGCACAACGAGATCCTGCGCCGCGCGCCGCACCTTGCCCGCACGCTGGCTGGCCCCTGGTTCTTTGACCGCAAGACCGAGGTGCCCGTTGGTGAGTTGCCGTACGACCAGCAACCCAACGCACAAAGTACTGAAGATTGGGATGCAGGATCTCTTACAGCTGAAAATAGCTTTGCAACAGCTGTGTAAGGTGCAACGTGAACCATCAGCGGACCTTGCCTGACCCGACGTGCCATGGCTGCCCTTTGCAGGCAAGAAGCCGTTCTTCGAGATCCCCGTGTTCAACTACCACAAGGGCTACCTGTCCGTCAACTACTCGGACAACTACTACCTGCTCAGCCAGCGCCACGCTGAGGTGCCCAAGCTGCAGGTGTGTATTGATCCACATGCAAGCAGCCTAGCACGTGCAGTCATTGGACAGCAGGGCTGCAGGTGTGTATCCTGGCCTGTGGTCGTGCGTTCGCAAGTGTGCGTTCGTGTGGTCATGGGTTCGCAAGTTGCATGTGCGTGCTGCTCGAAATAGCGTGCCGCACAGTGCACCAGTTGCACGGCTTGGATGGCAGAGCTGCGTTGTGACTTCCGCTGTGGCCCATAACCCAGATGGTTCCCCAGTCCCGCGTGTGCAATCAAGCGGCACCCCTCCGCCCTGCACAACGCGCTCGCATACCGCACACAGCCAGTCACCATCCTTAACCCACACTCCGCCCGCCCCTGCTCCCTTAACCCACGCGCAGGCCGAGCACCACGAGGCCATGGCCCTGTTCAACCAGCTGGCCGCCTCCCCCGAGCTCTCCCTGCGCATGATCCTGCAGCCAGGGGACGTGCAGCTGCTGTCCAACCACACCTGCCTGCACTACCGCGGGTCCTTCAGGTGCGCTGTGGCTCTGCCCTTGGTCGCGCTTCACGCCTTGCCAGCTGTGCGTGCTGTACGTACAGCGAGGGTCAGCCGGCTGGTGCACGCATGGCTGCCCTGCACTGCCGTCTATTCCCCATTGGTTACCTGTCAGCTAGGTGCACAATCCACCGCGCAGCGGTACGCTCGGAAGAGCTTGTGCTCCGCCGCACGCCGGCGTGTACCAGTACTGCCTGACACTAGCGCACGCCAACCAGTGTGCGTCAGTTCCCTGACCCCTTGCCTCCACGCCCCATTTCCATTCGCCACCCGCAGGGACAGCCCCGAGCGCACGCGCCACCTGCTGCGGCTGTGGCTGTCGCCGCCCGCCGATCGCCCGCTGCCCGCCTGCTACGCGGAGATCATGGGCGGCAGCACGGTGCCGGGCATGCGCGGGGGCATCTTCATCCAGGGCGCGCAGCCGCACATCCCGCTGGAGGCCGAGTAAGCCGATGCCATGGAAGGTGCTGCGTCTCAGCTGCCTGACATAAATTTGCATGCTGCACGCGTACGTTGCATCGTACCCTGGCGCACAGTTTATATCATCCTGGGTTGGCGTGAGCGCGGCTGCTGGTTATGTGGGCCGCGGGTCGGAAACTGAGTATTACGGGATGCAAGGCGGTGTCTCCTGGAGGGGCATGCCTCACAAGTACCCTGCTGGAGGGTTGCATATGCATATATAGAATAAGCGAATTTGGGTCCATCTGCTGGGGACGTACGGCAGGTTGAGGGTACGGGTGTGTACCTGTGCAGGTTTGGGTGCACTGACAATGCTGAACGTATGAAGCAACGGGCTGTCTTTGACCACATTGCAGCACTGATACAGGCACTAAGCTGACCGACCGTCCTATGGGTGATACTGCTCTCTATGCGTTTTTATTGCCCGGAGTTTTATCGTGTTTGACCTTGACTGGAGAGATGGCTGAGTAAGTACGTAGTGCGACGTTGGCCAGTGGGTTAGAAGGTCCATAGCGGGGAGACCCTTGTAGGCAAGGGACCATTCGTGGTCGCCTGCAACAGACATGACATGGTAGCATTGTTGTTTGAGCCGTGACTGCAGCTAAGACGATACTTCCCTGGACTGTACGAGCTTTGTTAGGAGGCAAGAGTCAATTCATCATTTGTGAAGGCACCGGTATGCATTGCACGTGGTGTTGAGATGTACCGTACGCAGGAGTGCCATGCGTGGTACGCTGTGACTTGCACGCATGTTGCTGCCACGTGAGTTTTACAGCATGCATTGCCAACCGGTTAGCAGCGACGTACACGCAGTAGACGCTTATGGATGACGCCTTAAGCGCATTAGGTGCCATAGAGTCGTACAAATCGGCCTACCTAGCTACATGTTCAGCATGTGGCGCGCTGGTGCGAGAGGCGATTGCCCGCTACACTGATGTAACACAACGCGTTGCTGATCCGGTGCAGTGTCCGCCCATACCTGAAGTCATCAACCAAGGGGGAAAGCGACACAGTATCCCATGCTAGCAGCTGGGGGTCTAGCGCCCTAGCCTCTACACCGCTGCCAACACGTCGCCCAGTGGTACGGTACAGCGAGTCGGACCACACTGGAGTTGCTTTACAGCGGCCTTAGCCAGACCTGGGCTTGTTAGGATGAGCTACTGCAAGTCAACTGTGGCCCGTGCGTCGGCGTGGTGAAACGGCTGCGTTCGTGCTGTTGGGGCTAAGGGTATGGGGCAGGGTTTGGGAAGCCGGCCGTATGGGTGGGGGTGTGGGAACTGGGAGGGCGGGGAAGGCCACAAGGCGGGGGCAGCATCACAGGGACATGTGTGGACCATGCGTGGACAGACCTGAACTGACCCAGGGGTGGAGAACACAGTACTTGCTCGCACCATGACAACGGCGCACTCGTCCTGGTGTGCTCGTGCACTATATGCCGCTTGCAGTGTGGCGTATGCAAACACACCTGCTGCAAGCCTTCCCTGGCTGATGCCGTCCTGGAACACCCGGCTGCCTGGCACGGCACCTGCCTGCACTGCAATGCTCCGCACGCATTCAAGCAAAAGGGTGCAACTCTTCACCATACTGTTATCGTAGTAAACTACTGTGCTACACAAGCATTAGGACCTTGCTATCTTGTACAAGCGCAACTTCCCTCGCACATCTCGACTGATTTGACTTTTGGCGTGCCGGCGACCTAGTCCCAATGTCCCAGCAAGGTTCGATAACGCATCTAACCAACCTGTTGTACATCAAGAAATCATAGCGCCTCGCCGACAAGTCCCGTGTGCACTGTGCATCTCTGCAGAACCGTCATCGACCACGCAGGAGCACAGCCCTGATGCAGCATCTGCTAGCGTGGACGAGTCTGGGAAACGGGAATGTCCCATATGCGTCATGATGCGCAAGGGCGGCTGTGAAGGGGAGTTCAACGTAAGTCGACTGCTTGGGACACGGAGGGCAGCAACAGCCCCGCTGCGTCCAAAGGCCATGTGTCGAAAACGCCAAACCACACTGCGTTTGACGTGACCTGGACGGCTGCAGGCTTTCATGGACTGCGGGATACGCGCGGAGAAAGGGGAAGGAGACTACCAGGAGTGCCTGGCTATGGTGAGTGGAAGCACGGGGAGGGGTAGGGGCAGACATCTGGCTACCAGGGTCGTCAGGTGCACAGCAGCAACAGCGGCCCGTGTAGTCATGTGACGGGGAACGCACAGCAGCCCACCACACCGTATCCAGCTACCAGAAGGTGGGGCCGTCCACCGTACGTGTCACGCAAGGATGGCTTGCGCGTACCGGGAGTGTTATGGCGGGGTAAGGGAAGGTGGCAGTGGTGCTCTGCCAGGCCTGTAGCCAAGACGGCTGGGTGGCGAACGGCATGGGTTACTGCGCAAAGGGTTGCTTCACAGAACGATTGACCATGACGGGCAAAACCGTTGTGCCAAGCAGTGCAAGTCGCTGCTGGGGGCCGATCTACCTGGCTGACGGCTGGGTGGGGACCCCAAGGCTGCCGGTGCTGCACGTAGCGCACAACAGCAGGGCGCAGCCATCTGGGTCAGGCCGAGGCGCAAGGGCCCTCAGGCCTCAGCAGTACATCTATGACTCCCTCGGTCGGACGCAGATGGCTTGGCGACTCCCGCAGCCCCACATGCAGCACCCTTGAGCATAGAACTGCATCACACTGCCGCAAAGGCATGTATCCGCGTGGGCAGGGTCGCGCGAGCATGCACGAGGGTACAAAAACTGCTCTCCCGCATGGCGGTATATGGCACCCGTCAAGCCGCAGAGTTGCAGCCCTTGGCAGCCGGCCTGCCGGCCTGGCTGCTCACCGCCTCGTGAATGGCACCCACAGAAAGGGCTCCGCTGGCAGTCAGTCACTACATAAGAGCAGGACCCGTCCCTCGGCACTAGCACGTGGCGATATGGGTCTGCGCACGGTTGACTCGTGCGAGATGTTAGGTGTGCAATCTCCCATGGTGGCTGGTCCTGCACCATGCCGTGACCTAAAGCCAAGTGCGAGTTCGTGGCTGGGCTGTGCCAGTGCAGGCGCGTGCCGGGCACGTGGCAAACGCTGCGTACGCTGCCAAGATGGGCGTCTCACTTGTGTAGCCTTGCGTTTTCCCTTTTGCCCTTGCAGTTCGACTCGATGCGGTCGTGCATGCAGCGGAACGCAGGCGTCTTCGGGGAGCTCTTGACCGACGTGGAGGCACTGGCGGCAACCAACACGGAGCAACCGCCAAACCCGGAGGCGGTGCAGCAGCAGAAGCAGCACGCGGCGGGCGCGGCGGCATAGTAGCACCGGTGGGCTGCTTGGAGATTCGGCCAGGGGCATGGCTAGGCGGGGCCGGGGACAGGGGAGGCGAGGCTCGCAGGGTACTGCCTTCTGTTCTCTGGCCGGTGCAGGGGAGACCCTGGCAGCCGTAGCTTTTTTGTGTACTGGTGACAGGCATCGGTGTAATTTCTCGGAAAGGCCTTATGGTTTCTGTTCAGTGTGGTCATAACGTCCGCGGAGAGACCACGACACCGGAAAGACTCGAACAGCAGCTGTCATGCTCAGCCGTGGGAGTGATGGGCCAAGAGATTGGCAAATGTGTGAGTGGCAAGGATAAAGGACGTAAGATTCGTCTGATTGGACGTAACCGGGTAATTGCGCTAATGCCTAAAGTACCAAACCCCAAACCGGCTTGCTTACTCCGCGGGCCGGGCGCTTCAGCCGGCAATATTGCATATGACTTCCAATGGCCTCTGATTATTGGAAACATCGCTCGCATACGAGTGTCATCATCCCACTTGTTGGAGCATGGCCCTGCTGACGCATACGCACTCTGCAACGGTCACCAAACCGCTAACCTGCGCCCCGGGGCACATAAGCCAGCCAGCCATTCGGCATAGCGTTGTTGCCCCAATTGGAGCTTATATCGTCTTCGCTAGTCGCATACATCCTACTCGGGCGCACTGTACAGAGCCAACCTTAAACCGTTGTGCGTGTCCGAGTATCTCTGCGGTCGCCGACCCCCTCCCAGCCTCCGAATCTGTGAACACATCAAGCAGAATGACGATCCGCACTGTACCCGGTGTCTCCATTCTCGGCCCCGTGTCAGCTGAGCACGCGGACATCCTGACGCCGGAGGCCCAGACATTCGTCGCAACGCTGCACCGCCTGTACAACCCCCGCCGCAAGGAGCTTCTCAAGCGCCGCGATGACCGCCAGGCGCAGCTTGACGCAGGAGTGTGAGTGGTTTGTCCGCGACCTGTCGACCCGACACAACTGCCGAGTCGACGCGACGTGTTCTCCGCCGCGTCTGCCCATGCGCACAATGTGCGCATACAGTGAACCTACATCTTTTTATATTACAGCTTTCCAGTTTACCCACATATGCAAAAAGACACGCTGCAACCGTGCACTTTAGTCACCATCGGCCCTGCGCCGAAGCCTTTCACTTCCAATCCTTCCACCCTTCCTCAAAACACGCCAACACGCCCAATCCCCACCAACAGGATGCCCGACTTCCTGCCCGAGACAGCCGCCATCCGCGCCGCTCCCTCCTGGAAGTGCGCCCCTCCCGCACCAGGGCTGGTTGACCGGCGTGTGGAGATCACCGGCCCCGTGGACCGCAAGATGGTCATCAACGCCATGAACAGCGGGGCCACGCAGTTCATGGCCGACTTTGAGGGTGAGCAGAGTGCTGCAATCGGAGCCTGTTGCAGACCGCTGCACATGCACCGCAGTAACGGTGCTGTGCCATGGGCGCTGCATTGCGGCACATGTGTCGGCTCAAACCCCCAACCGCCTGTGCCACCGGCACTGTACGATGTCCTGCCACCACGACCCATGTAATTGCTTCAATCACCTTATCCACGTTGCCGCTGACTGTGTGTTACAGTACTGTACCCGTATCCGTGCACTCCCGGCCCCCGCTCCGCCCCTCCTCCTGACAGACTCGCACGCGCCCACGTGGACCAACAACCTGGACGGCCACGTCAACCTGCGCGATGCCGTACGCCGTACCATCCAGTACACGGGGCCCAACGGCAAGCAGTACGCGCTGCGGGGAGACGGCAAGCTGGCCACGCTGCTCGTGCGGTGAGGGAGAAGGGCGGGGCGGGGAACGTGGGGAACGCTGGATGACACGCTGAGGGCAAGGGGACGGTGGTCCAGGGGACCGCACGCTGGCCACGCTGCTCGTGCGGTGAGGGCCCAGCAGGGGAGGGATCGGGGCAGGACGGGGAGGGGGAGGGCACCACGTTGCACACAGGCGCTTGGCATCTGGGCAACACCCACCTTCAAATAGCTCATGCCAAGCACGATATGCTGCCGTGCATGCACGCAGGCCTCGCGGCTGGCACCTGCACGCAGGCCTCGCGGCTGGAGGAGGTGCACTTTCTGGTTGACTGCAGCGCCTTCCCTCCATCACACCGTTTAGTACGATACGTCTGGCTTACGTCACCTGTACATCGTACACTGCCGTACGCAGGCCTCGCGGCTGGCACCTGGAGGAGGCGCACTTCCTGGTGGACGGCGAGCGCTGCAGCGCCTCGCTTGCAACATACCACAAAACTGTAATACGTCTGGTTGTATATCGTACACTGCCGTACGCAGGCCGCGCGGCTGGCACCTGGAGGAGGCGCACTTCCTGGTTGACGGCGAGCGCTGCAGCGCCTCCCTGTTCGACTTCGGGCTGTTCTTCTTCCACAACGCGCGCGCCGCGCTGGCGGTGGGCGAGGGCCCCTACTTCTACCTGCCCAAGATGGAGAGCCACCTGGAGGCACGGTGGGTGTGGGCAGGTGTATTATCTGCGTGTGTATTAGCTGCCTCCTGTCCAGGGGCGACGGGTTGGGGTGCTGGGCAACCTACTCCTACCTGTCTCACCTGCCCAAGATAGAGAGCCACCTGAAGGCTCGGTGGGTTGGCAGCTTGACACACGTGTGTATTAACGGAGGTTGGGGGCGGGGTTGTGAAAGGAATGTGCACCTACCTGTCCAAGACTGGAGAGCCACCTGGACGCACCAGAGCACCACCAGAGCACCAGTCTACCTGTTGCTGACCTGCTGATGCCTTGTAGCCGATGCTCCTCCACGCTGCGTTACCATTCCTCCTTTCCCGCAGGATGTGGAACGATGTGTTCCAATACCTCACGTCCAAAGAACACAACAGCACAACAACTCATTTTGAAGGTTCTCCTCCCCCGCCAGGATGTGGAACGACGTGTTCAACACGGCGCAGGACGCGCTGCGGCTGCCGCGCGGCACGGTGCGCGCCACGGTGCTCATCGAGACGCTGCTGGCGGCGTTCGAGATGGAGGAGATCCTGTTCGAGCTGCGCGACCATTCGGCGGGTGGGTGTGGTGTTGATGCGGCATCCGCGCAAAAGTAATGGGCTTGAGAGGGGCGCATTTTTTATGTGTGTCTGTGTAGCACGTGCGGCGCCATTGGGCACTCGCCCGTCACAGCCACGGGGACGAACTGACGGACTGCAGGGACAACCTCCCCCGTCGCCTACCGCTCCTGGCCCAACATCCTGCCTTGGCACCGGTACCGTACCCATCCTTCCGCGCCTCCCCCTCGGTCATTCATTCCCTCCCCCTCCTATGTCCCCGAACAGGCCGCCTCAACGGCGGGCGCTGGGACTACACCTCCTCTTTCACCCACCGAAGTAACCACATATGTTCTTGCCCCTCATTTTTGCCCCTGCAAACCCAGGCCTCAACTGCGGGCGCTGGGACTACATCTTCTCCTTCATCAAGAAGCTGCGCAACCACCCGCAGTTCGTGCTGCCCGACCGCTCCGCCGTCACCATGAAGAGCCCCTTCATGGACGCATACGTGCGCCTGCTCATCAAGACGTGCCACAAGCGGTGGGTGGCATGGGTACTTGTAGCATCGTTCAAGACACCTGCCCACCGAAGCGTGTCGTAAGCGGTGCCTGCCCCGCTCCGTTATGCCTACAGCTCGCACCTTGACATCGTTCTCCCTGTTGCAGCGGCGTGCACCCCATGGGCGGAACCACAAGCGGTTAAGGTCACCTTCGGTTGTGCCAATCTCGCCCTCCTTCCCACTGCTGCTGCAGCGGCGTGCACGCCATGGGCGGCATGGCGGCGCAGATCCCCATCAAGAACGACCCCGCCGCCAACTCGGCGGCGCTGGCCAAGGTAGGCCGTGGGGCCGGCGGTTGGCGGTTGGCGGGTAAGGGAATATCCATTTGCATGCTGCAGTGCTTGCCACAAGTGGCACAATACCCAGCCTACGAAGCTGCACGGGCACTGGTGGGGCAGCGTGGGTGTATGTGACGGGTGCAGGAGGCTGGGAGCGGTCTTGATGCCACTATCTGCCTTGTGCAATTGCAGTGCAGTGTCAGCTCTCCTTTCCACGCACCTTGGCACTTTACTCCGCCATCGCCCCTCCCGTCCTCCCATTCTCCCACAGGTCCGCTCGGACAAGGAGCGCGAAATGCTGGCGGACCAACGGACACTCGTTTAGCTAACCACATCACCGCCGTAAAACCCCTTCCCCTAATCCCACCTGCTATTGATTCATCCCGTTCGCACAGGTCCGCTCGGACAAGGAGCGCGAGGTGCTGGCGGGGCACGACGGCACGTGGGTGGCGCACCCGGAGCTGGTCAAGGTGGCGCTGGAGATCTTCAACAAGTGGGTGCTGCACAGGGGTGTGGGTTAAGGGGCTGTGTATTAGCAGGGGAGAGGGCTGGTCAAGGCGCCGCTGAATTCTCCAAGTGGCGGATTTGCACTACCGGTATGCACGCGGGTGTATTTCGTGCCCTTAGGGCAAGATGCAGTGAGGCAGACCACCCACCCTCACCAAGTCCCCACCGCAAACTGCCCCCTGCTCTCGACCCCCCGCTACCCCACGCAGGCACATGCAACAAGCCAACCACCTACACGTGCAGCGCAAGGGCCTCTCGCTCACACCTTGTGCACCAACCACCACCCTGCCCCCTCCTCCCTTGCTAACCCACGCAGGCACATGCCGCAGGCCAACCAGCTGCACGTGCGGCGCGAGGACGTGTGCGTGACACGTGCCGACCTGCTGGACGTGCGCGGCCTGCTGGTCGGCGGCGGCATCACGGAGCGCGGCCTGCGTGACAACCTGTCGGTGGGGCTGGCCTACATGGAGAGCTGGCTGCGGGGCGTGGGCTGCGTGCCCATCCACAACCTGATGGAGGACGCGGCCACCGCCGAGATCAGCAGGTGGGGGTGTGCAGGTGGGGGTGTGGGCCTGTGTATTAAGCGTATGGGGTGTTGGTGGTGGTGAGGCTTACACAACCTGATGGAGGACGCGGCCACGGCGGAGATCAGCAGGTGAGTGTGTGGGATTGTGGGTGTGTGGGTGTGGGCATGTGTATTAAGTGCATTGGGGCGTGGGCTGCGTGCCCATCCACAACCTGATGGAGAATGCGGCCACGGCCGAGATCAGCAGGTGGGTACGGGGGTGTGGGGGCGGGTATGTGTATAAGCTGCGTGGGTTGTAGGTGGTGGTGAGACAACCACAACCTCATGGAGAACGCGGCAATTGCCGAGATCAACAGGTGTGTGTGGGGGTGTTGGGGCGGGCATGTGTAGTAGGGTGTGGGGTTGGGCGTGTGAAACCAGTGTTACACTGTGGGCAAAAGCCGGGGGTCCATAGCCGGACCGAGACACAGCGATGGCCTCTAGGGCCTTAGGCACGAGCCGGGAGGGCT
>VFQN01000550.1_pt1 | contig 68874 bp, 87 predicted proteins | sample 3512371 | NCBI WGS metagenome assembly VFQN01 (sample SAMN10412370, study PRJNA504923) | tailings metagenome | isolation source: Replicate 2 from Balatoc abandoned mine | place: Philippines: Itogon, Benguet | collected 2017-08-28 | reverse complement strand
AAGTCCTCCATGGCGCAGACGCCCCTTCGTTAACTGACTAGGCCGCCACTGTGCTGCTATACCAATGCTCAAAGAAAATGCCACAGCAACAACTGGACATGCTAGAACCGGCGCTCCAGGCAAACCGGAAAGCGCGGGAAAGGAGACAAGCCGAGCTGTGTGCGATGTCACGTCTACTAACACAGCAGCAAGATTGGAGAAAATGTAACAAGGTCTGAAGTCAACACTACACGAGAGGCCACCAACAGCAACATGCAACATGGCTGCCGTACACAGCTTTTGGCCGGCCCCAAACTCCATTTTTGGCGAAAGCCCAAAATGCACTGTCAAGTTCTGCAGGTGCCTGCAGGCGTCCGCCATGGCCTCCGCGACGGCCACCGTGATTGGTATGCTGCCACAGAGGGTGATGGTGGAAACTGGGCAGCCACGGATGGCGTCCAGGACCGCCAGCCTGTGTGGAAGAGGGAGAAGCAAACGTGGAAGTCCGGTTGAGGTTCAAAACGCACGAATGGTCTGCGACCTGTATGAGTGGGAGGGCCTTGCAAGGTAGTACGGTCGTACCGTTGCTGCATGTGCGAACGGCGTCCCTTACGGCACGTATACCAGCATGCGGTAGGACGCGTGCAACAGAATGAAGCAGCTGACGGACGGTGGCCGTACGAAGCGCTCGTACGGTGTGCCGCTGTGCGTATGAAACGCGCGGAGCAAACTCACATCTGCTGTTCGCGCTCCTGTGGTGGCAAAGGTTCGTCATACGGGGCGTGCTGAAAGCTGAGGGTCATGCCCTGCAGGCGGGCGCCCCGCTGCAGCACGCCAGACACGCATGTCCGCAGCTCCGAGGGGGTGGGCGCAGGGGAAAGGAGCCCCCTTGAACCTGCGTCAAAACGACCTGGTATCTCGAGGTCGAGCTGCAGGTGTTCCCAGAGGCTGTCGTGCAGCTGCCGCCCGCTGCGGCATGATGCCCGGACGGCCCTGCGGGTGTGGGGCGTCAGGTGCTGCCACGCGACCGACGCCACCAGCAGGAAAGCCTCTGGGGCGCCCTGCGGTGAGGGTATGGAAAGGAGCGAGCAGCGAGGAGGGGCTATGGGGCTCCATGCTCTCGTGGTGTTTGTCGTAGGGAGAATGCCGTTCCAGGGCACTGAAAATAACGATAGTCGGGAGGACGGCTCAGGGCCTGGTGCATGTGAGCAGGCGGAGGGTGAGCAGGCGTAGGAGGTGAGGCCAAAACTGGGCAGTGCCGCCACGGTAAGCTGGCACGGACAAGAACTGAGGTCTGTTGCATCCCATGCGAACCATTTTAACCAAGAATGCGTATCGCCACTCTCACCAGCATAGCTGCGCCCTGCGCCACGGTTCGCTCAGCGAAGGGCGACGTCTTAGCGCCCGGCAGGATGCCTCGCTCTCTGGCGTACATGATTGTGGCGTGCTATGTTTCAATCAAAGGTTACAGTACAGGGAGTTGCATAAGTTCAAGGGCGGAACACGCATGGCACGCAACTTCCGCGCCAAACTGCCAAATAGGATCTTAAACGCGCCTCTGCCGACAGAGTTACCACTGTAATGACAAGTTGAGTATGCATAGTGGATATATGTGACGGAATGTGGTGCGCCCTGAACTTCACGCCCGCCGTTGGCCCCAGCGTTCGGCAGATCAGCGTTTGTGAGCGAGGTCAGGGGAGCGGGGTCTCCCTGTCGCCTGTGGGCGGACGTTTTACCCCCACGTGACAAGCTTACCCAGGCTGTTCCGTTGTCAAAGTTCAAGGGTCTGCCATAACACGTGCCTCATTACAGTCAGCAGTGCAGAGGCAGGCCCTCTCTGACAACTGCTATCAGGGTCATGCATCTCAGGGTCAGCCGCCTGGCTGTACCCGTCAGGGTACAGCGCTACAGCCGCCTGGCTGACAGGCCGTAAACCCGACACAGAAGCAGTGACAGGAAACGCCAGGCAACTAGGCAACGGAGATTACGTCCTTTTCCCCCGGCTGCCATAGCACACAGCACCTGACTTGATCTGATTCAAGCTAGCTCTGTACGGCAACTAGCTATCTGCAGTTGCGTTCATGGACTGCGTAGTCAAAGCGCACGCCGACTCGACACGTGACCATCGCACGCACACCGCACATCCTGCTACCGTGACACCAGCACTTGTTAAAGAGCCAGCCAACACCCGTATGCCCCTCACGCCTACACAAGCCTCACAGCCTCCTACCCCGACATTGCCATACGCCTTGCTGCATTCACTCGCGCTTGTCACCGCCAACTACTGCCCCACGGCACGTCAACACGCGCCCCGTCCCTAACGCCAACTCCTCCACGCACCTCCCCTCCTGCTCCACAACCAGCTCCAACCCCGCCTGCCCCATTGCTGCAGCTGCTGCCGCACCGCGCCTAGACAGCCTCACAGCATCGACGCGGTGTAACGCTGACGCGCTGCCTGCTGCTGTCCGCCCGAAGGCACAGCACGCACAGCGTAGCCTACAGCTCTCTGACTGCTGCCCATTACCGCGCACCCACTCGGTGCACCACCAACGAAGGGACCCTGTGAGGAACTCACTCCTCGTCGTACTGCAATGCCATTACCCCCACGTGCAGGTGGCCCTTGCCCAGCCCCTCCAGGTAGTCGTACATGTTGTCCACAAACCCCAGGGCATTCTCGTACGCGTCGTGCACCACCACCTTGATGTGCTGCAGGTTGCTGCCCGCCTGCTCGGCCAGCACGCACAGCGCGGCCTCCAGCTCGTCCAGCGCGACGTACCGCATGCGGCTCACGTCAACCGTCACGTCGCACAGCTTAGTCAGCCCCGCCAGGAGCGGTAGCGCCGCCACCGGCATCACCACGTTGCGCAGCTGCAGGGACTGCGGGAAGGGAAAGATATGGTTAGAAAGTGGTCATGCAAACGCAGGCGGAAGAGGGCTAACAGGGCACCACAATGCCAAGCAGCTGAGACGGCACTGGAAGACCGCAGCTGTGCGCGCTCGCATGATGCGCACAGCCAGGGCTGCCCTGCAGAGTCGCCATCATGGCTGATACACCCATGCTTCTGTAGAGAGCCAAGCCTCAAAACCCACCCGCACGTTGGGGCACAAGCAAGGTTCCAGGCTTACCCGAACTTTGGGCCACATGCGGACGAGGCAGCCCACGTCCCCGGCCCGCAGCTCGACGCCCCGTAGCTGGAGGCTCTGGAACGCCCCCAGCCCCGCCAGCTGCTGCAGCCACTCCGCGTGGCCTGTCGGCGTGTCCTGCCGCGGCTGCAGGAGCCCCGGTCCGCCGTCCACCACCACCTGCACCGTGTCGCTAGCACAGCATATCTCCTGCCTGCTCAGCAGCCGCATCGCGGGACCCAGGGCCTCCAGCGCCTCCTGCGTGATGCATTCAAGCTGCTCGACGTCCCTGCACCCCAGGATCACCACCGCACACCGGAAGCTGCGGACAGAAGCTGGGAGCTGCAGAGCCGCCAGAGTGCATGGCGAGGCCCCGTTAATTAGGCGGAGCTCCTGCAGGCCTGTTGGCAACGGGCCCTCTCGGGCGGGGTCCTCCGGCCCGTTGTCGGATTCGGGAACAGGGTCGACCTCCATGTCGGCTGCGAGGTGTGCACGGTGTCCCGCTCCGGCTGGCGACGGCCGCAGCAGGCCTCCAACGCTGAGGGTGGTGAGGGCGGTGAGCGGAGCCGCCTCGGACGGCCGCAGCCACAGCGTGGGGCAGTGCAGGTGCTGCAGCTGCGGCATGGCGCGCAGGGCGGCGAGGAGGGAGGTGCGGTGCGCTTCGCAGGGCTCCTCGAGCGCAAGGCCGTGCTTGTGCATGACAGACCAGCGGTCACCGTGGAACTCATAGCAAGGGGAGGGCTCGAACTCCAGGCGTGTGAGGGCGGTGAGGGCGCTGAGGCAGGCGACGGAGGTGGCGTGCGGCGCCAGGGCCACGCGCGTGCAGGTGTCGGGGTCCAGGACGGTGTACAGGCACAGCGAGCGGAGCTTGGTCAGCTGCGCCACTGTCTCCAGGATGCTCGTCTCTGTTGAGGCAGAGTCTGTGGGGAGAGCAGGGCACGTACTGAACGGTAAGGCAGGGCCGAGCTGGCTATGATCTACTTTTTCCATGTGTGTGCGTAATTCCCCGTCATCCCTACCCGGCAAACAGTGCGCCCAAAAGTCACCATCACTTCGCAGCTTAGCGTTCATGTGTATCACTGTGCATGGACCTCACCGAGGTACATCTCCGACTTCGCCGGCGGCATGTCCCGAACGCCCGCCTCCAGTGCCAGGCTGGTCAGCCCCGTGCAGTGCCGCAGCGCGGCCCAGGCCTCCGCGGGCCAGTGGTGTGCGCTGTTGAGCACTTTGAGCGCCCGCAGCCGGGGGCCCACACCCGTCAGCAGCTGCACCACGCCCATGCTGTAGCCCTGGTCTGCCTGCTTTTGACTATCGCTGTAGGCCAGATCGTCATGCCACGGCGAGTAGACCAGAGACAGCTGCTTGAGGTGCCTGCAGCAGTCTGCCACGGCCGTTGCGATGGCAGGGCTGCTGGGGATGCCGCCGAAGAGCGTGAGGCGGGGCAGCGGGCAGCTGCGAACAGCGCCCAGGGCCGCCAGTCTGTGGAGGGGGAGCAGGGGTGGGAAGAAACGTGTTTTCAGCCAAGACGAAAAGGGAAAGCCGTATTGCCCAGGTGGAAGAAGCTGTACAGACACGGCCAGCGGTCGGCGTCTGTGGGGTGAGGCTAGTGCAAGGGAGAAGCCTGCGGCGGATGGTGTCCAGGACAGAGATGCCACAGCGTGGAGGGGTTTAGGTGATGCAGGGCGGCGGAGCGAGCAGGGGCGCCCTGTGTTGAAGTAGCGTCGGAACAGGCGACTAAAGTAGCCTGCTTGGCACAGCCGGGCAAGGCACGCGCAGGGCTTTCATGCTATGCCCATAAGCTGCGGGGTGGGGTCAATCCCGAAAGCGCAGCATGAGCTGATGTGTGATGGCATCTGTGTACACAACCCTCACGTTTCGAGTGCGTGCGCGTGTGCCATCTACACGGTCGACTCACAGTTGCTCTTCGCGTTCCTGGGGTGGCAGAGTGCCTCCGGACAATAGTTTTTGGAACGAAAGGGTCATGCCCTGCAGGCGGGCGCCCCGCTGCAGCACGCCAGACACGCATGTCCGCAGCTCCGAGGGGGTGGGCGCAGGGCGAGGGGGCTCCTCTGGTTCTTCATGAAGGAAGGTTAGCGGGCGCCGTGGCACACTGAGGTCCAGCTTTAGGTGCTTCAGGAGACTGTCGTGCATCCGTCGTCCGCTGCGGCTGGATGCCCGGATGGCCTTGCGGTCATCGACCGGCAGGTGCTGCCACAAGACCGAAGCGACCAGCAGGAAAACTTCATCCGGCCCCTGCGGAAAGGGTTAAGAGAAGGAGGAAGGCGTCAATGGAGCTGGCAGCTAGGTTCGTGCCGAACGCACGCTGTTAGTAGGACGGCTCGGGCCAGGTGCAGGCGGGGAAGCCAGGAGCGGGGAGGCGGTAACCCGCGAGTGCCCTCATGGCAAGCGTCGACCGCCAAACATTCCAGACAACGGAAGATCACCAAGAATAAGTGTTGCCATCCTCACCAGCATGGCTGCACCCTGCGCTGCGGTACTCGGCCCAAGCCAGAGGGACGTGTCAACGCGCGGCAGGATCTGTCGCACACCAACAAGCTTGCACGCATGTATAAGTGCTGCAGATACGTGTGAGATGGAGTGCGAAATACGCAACGCGGAGTCTCGCAAGGTGGTCTTTCGCGCCAACGGTTGAGGCCAAGCGCAGTCAAGTCGTGCGTCAAAGGAACTTGCTATTACATAAAAGTGTTGCCAGTAATCTCAGTATTTACTGCAGCCTCCAGCCGTGCCTTTCATGGGATCTGTGCGTGCACAACCCCAGGGCACGCCCCCAGGGGAGCTCCCCCGGTGACACGTGTTTCAAGAGGTGGACGTTTAATACTCCCTGCTCCCTGCGCACTGGCCCGCCATGGGCTCACCGTGGTGGCGTGTAGGTATGTATGGCCCGCTTCTTGGGCCATACATTTGACGAAGCCGATAGCTCCTGCCCACACAGCAAAAGAGGTGGGGACTGGGGAACACCGTGTTCCGGACGGCCAGCACTAATCCGTTGTCCGCGCGTGTGATAATCCACCCGAAATTGTACAACGACATCTGGACGACAGTTACATGCCGGGAGGCCTGGACCCTGGGATCGCACGTGTTTAAATGCCCACAGCGGCAGCCGTGCACTCGTGCTGGGTCAACGCGGGTCCAAGTGCGGAACGCGTGAGTGTCCCTGGCCTCTCACGATGTGCCCTGCTCTCTCACCCAGCGCCACCGAACGTTGTAATCACGTGGCCTACTATACGCTCGGTCCTTTCTTTCCTGGGGTTTTTCAACCATCAGCAAAGCTCCCCATGCCGTGGCAACAGTGCGGACCAGTACGGACAGGTACGAGGACATTGGTGGCCTTGAAGCACGGCCAGGTTCCAACGCTGCCCCAAAATGTCGAGCCATCCACCAAAAGTGCCAAGTGAACAACCTGGAACAACCTGCACATCAACTTGCATACATCACTCGCCATCCTTTGCCCCCCGCGCCTCCTGCGAGAGCCGCAACCCTGCCACTGCTACTACCGGTATGCTCACCAAGCCTCATGATGCATGCAGCGCTTGCGGGCATGCTGGACTAACCTGGGCACAGTTTCGAACGTCCAAGCTCTGCTATGGTGCTACGGGGCTGCAAACTCTGCTATGGTGCTACGGGGCTGCAACCACGTCCTTAGTCAAAACAGTTGTGTGATCACTGCCTTTGCGTACCTCAATGCCTCATATGACCAGTGCAAGCAACAGCTCTGTACCTGCTACCTACGCGTACCGGTTGGAAAACAACGCAGCTGATCGGCCTCCATTCCAGCGTGAAGCGGCACAGCTAGGATAGGCCAGGTGGGTACGCCGCCCGGACAACCCTGGGCCACACCACATCTCAATGTGCAGAACTAGCCCGGTATAACCACGGGAACTCTACCTCCTAGCGCGGCGATCTAACACCTGCCACCCAACTTACGCTCGCAGCGCACAGCCACAACGACGCATCCTGCGCAAACTACCGGTAGCACCTATATTTTTAGCTAACGCCCGTGTGCACCTTTCCACGAGGTCCCACACTACCACGTCCTCCAACCCTGCTCCTGCCATGACTCCTGCTGTCACCCGCATTTCCTGTCAACCAATTGCTTCCCAATCCACGCACAAACGCCCCTCACGGATACTCCTCCTCGTCCTCCCCCTCCTGCACCACGCTCACCTCCAGCCCCTCCCTGCCCCACTCGTGCAGCTGCTGCTGCACCGCGTCCTCGCAGGCCGCCGCGTCCATGAGGGCCGAGTCCGTGATGACGCTGACGCGCTGCAGGCTGCTGCCCGCCTGCAGGCACAGCGCGCACAGCGCCGCCTCCAGCTCCTCGGGCCTGATGTCCTCCAGGCGCACCAGGTCCACCGTCAGCTCCTCCAGCCGCTCCATGCGGGATAACAGCGGCAGGGCAGCCACCGGGAGCACCACGTTCATGAGCTTGAGGCACTGCGGGTAATAGCGGCGGGGGGAAGCAGTGCAAGGCGCGCATGTGGGGCACGAAGAAACATGTGTAAGGCGACAGGCGACAGGCGACAGGAAGGCCAGGTGATTCCGTTTGAAGAGGCCAGGAGGTGAATGTCATTCTCAGGCTGTTCAGTTTAAACTTTCCTGAAGTCTTTTCTCAAGCGATCAGGCAACGTGCAGGCCCTATGCCACTCACCCGCACGTCGGACCACATGCGCACCATGCAGGCAACGTCGCCAGCCCGCAGCACCACGGGCCCGATCAGCTCTACGCTGCGGAAGGCCCCCAGCCCCGCCAGCTGCAGCAGCCACTCCACGTGGCCGCTCGGGGTGTCCTGCCGCGGGTGCATCGTGTGATGGCTGCAGTCCACACTGATCTCTATCTTGTCCTCAGCGCGCATGGTCTCCGGCCTGGACACCACCTGCACCGCAGGCCCCAGCGCGTCGATGGTCTCCTGCAGGATGCGGCCGTGCTCGTCCACGTCGGACATGCCCAGGCACACCGCCCAGCACGCAAAGCACCGGAGGGTGCTGGGAAGCTCCAGCGCCGCCAGCGCTCTTGGCGAGCCCCCGTTGTACAGCACCAGCTGCTGCAGCTGTGGGGGCCACGCGCTCGCGTTGGGCTGCTCCGCTTCGTCACCGCCAGCAGCACCACCCCTAGCCGCCGCCGGTCCCGCCACAGGGCCAGCGGCCGCACCAGCGTCGTCAGGTGGCGGTAGTGGCGGCAACAGCCCGCCCGCGCAGAGGCTGGTGAGGGCCGTCAGGTGCGCCACATCGGGCGGCCGCAGCCAGAGAGTGGCGCTGCTGAGCTGCTGCAGCTGCGGCATGGCGCGCAGGGCGGACAGCACCGCGGTGCGGTGTGCCTCACGCACCTCAACCCACGCCTCGTGCCGGTCTCCTTCCTCATGGAGCAGAGCCCAGCTGTCTGGAAAGGACTCGTAGCACTGGGTGGTCTGCAGCTCAAGGCTGGTGAGGCCGGTGAGGGCACTGAGGTGGAAGGCGGAGGTAGCGTGGGGGGCCAGGGCCTGGGGCGTGATGTTGTTGGGGTCCGGGGTGGTACGGAGGCCCAGCGACCGCAGGTTTGTCAGATGTGATGCGGCTTCGATAATGTGGGTTTCTGCCGAGACAGAGCCTGAGGAAATGGGCATAGGGCAGCACGCAGGGCGGGTGCTGGTTTCGGGGGTCTCGACGTACTGCAGTGGCGTGCTAGATGCGTGCAGGGGGCCTTCTGGTGTGACAGCTGAGAGGTGCAATTGCGCACGTGAGGGCTGAAGGCTATGTGGTGGTCGTGATCATCTGTCATGTACTTGAACTGTTGACCACCATAGTAGCATCCTTGTTCAAGGCATCAGCAACATGCTGCAACAATGGGCCTGATGACTTACCCAGGCAGAATCCCAAGTCCAAATCATTGGCATCTTTCCACCCGGCCTCCACCGCCAGGCTGGTCAGCCCCGTGCAGTGCCGCAGCGCGCCCCACGCCTCCGCGGGCCAGTGGTGTGCGCTGCGGAGCACCTCCAGCTCCCGCAGCCGGGGGCCCACGTCCGTCAGCAGCCGCACCACGCCAGCCGCGCAGCTGCTGTGGGGTGCCTCCTCCGCCCCGTACGCGAGCTCGCTTGCCCACTCGTTATGGTCGATGATCAGCGTCTTGAGCTGCTGGCAGTGTGCGCCGATGGCAGTGGATACCGCCACGCTGAGCGGAACGCCCCCGACCAGGTCCAAGGACGTGATGGGGCAGTCATGGACGGCGTCCAGGACGGCAAGGCTGCGTGGGGCACGGGGGACGCGGTTGTGCGAGATGCCGCACGGGCAGACCCGGCTACCAAAGAGACGCCTCAAGGAGAGTTAAAATTCGTTAGCTGCCAGGGTGCTGCGCAGCACGTGTGGATCTTTAAGGTTGCACTCTGCAGACGGATGAGACAACCTTTGTCGCACAAGGGCACACCGCCGAGGTATGCGCTCCGCGTGCACAGCCGCGTAGCAGCTCGTGGGGTAACAGCACCCGACCTTCGTAACAAGCCCACTGCAACTTACACTTTGGCCTCGCGCTTGCTGGGCTTCAGGTTCTCCTGGTTGTACCACGGCACCAACAGCGTCAGCGCCTGCAGCCTGGCCCCGCGCGCCACCACGCCGGACACGCACGCCTGCAGCTCAGCGGGCGTGGGGCGGTGCTCCACCTCGTCCTCATCGTCCTCCCCATCGTCGTCGGTTTCGGAATCCTCTGGAGGGTCTTGCGAGGGCTTAATGTCCAGCTGCAGGTGTGTTAGCATGCTGTCGTGCAGCAGGCGGCCGCTGCGGCTGGCTGCTCGGATGGCCTTGCGCGCGGTGGTGGGCAGCTGCTGCCATGCCACGGAGGCGACCTCCAGGAACGCCTCGGCGGGTGCCGGTGGTTCCTGTGGGTGGGGTGCGACAGGGGGCCAGCGAGCGAGGGCAGCAGGGTCAAAGTTGCGGCTGTACAGCGCTTGCATGGCAAATGTCAGTCCTGCAATTAGTATGGGGTATGGGTGGGTCCAGGAAGACACCAGGGTAGCGGTGCGTCCGTGGGCCCCGGGCGCAACGTCCTGTCTGAGTACGTTTGGACCGCCAAACAGTCACTATATTAGATGATTATTACTCTCGATCGCCCTTACCCTCATAATGGCACCCTGCCCACTCCTTGGCGTGAAGTCCCGCACTGGACTGCGGGGCACGCTCGGCGGGGCCCTCTTTGCAGCTATAGCTCAATGATTTATTTTGCTGCTGTGTAAGCTGCCGAAAGCATGTTCGACATGAGCCCGGAACCGCCAGAACACTTCGCTTCGGGATGTCGCGCGCGAACGCGGGCCCTGCAAGCGTACGATGTGGCGTTATGCAGGTTATGCTGACTATATGAAGGAAAGCATTCGTCTTACTATCCTTAAATGGGTTAGCGGCATGCGTACCTCTTGCGCTGCAACATCCTTGCATGTCGTATACAGCAGATCCGGCAGCGCCTTGCCTTGCGACCCTCAGTAGCCACCCTCGCTGACCCTCACAGCGTCGCGCAAACGCAGGTGCTAGCCTGGTGTGGCAAACATAAGCAAAGTGCGAAGCGCATGCTGAGTGTCGCGCATGCTGTAGCGTCTGCTGTGCACAAGTCCGTTCGCCGTGGCCTGGCGGAGGCCAGCGTGGCCGTACCGGTAGTGGGTCGTTGGACCCAGTTGGACCCGAAGGGCGGCATGGACCAGTACGTGCACTGAGAAGCTGACCTGGAAGGCTGCAAAGTCGGCAGGAACCGGCAGTGCAACGTCCGCCCGCAGCTTGGATGCGAACGATACGTAGCGTGCGTGGCTAAGGGGCAGAAATGCCCATCAGGGGCCCGCCGAGGTGCACAACAACGAACGAATATATATGCCCACTGGTGCCGATGTTGGTCACGCGGCGCGGCTTCCTGCTGCTGCATAACCACGATCAACACACACAGATAACCGTCCGACAACAGCCATTGCACCTAGCGCCAGGGAACCGGCCCCATGCCCAACCCAGTGCCATAGGGGCAATCTCACACGGGCAGCTACAGCCGGCCTGGTCAAGGGACAGGCACACACGATACCAAGCAGTGACCGCCTGCCTGTGGCCTTAGGCTTGACGTACTACTCCCAGACCCGCACTCGGCGCAGCACATGATTGCAACCACCACAGGAACGCTCCCAGGGCCAACGCAAAGATGACGTGACAGAAAACATCTGCTGTGCTGCCTGTTGGTGAAGGCCAGGCGCACCGTCTGTGCCAATGGCGCTTCTGCTTTGACAACTGTTCCTGCCAACCGTGTCAACAAATGCCAAGAAAGCCAGTTGCCAACGCTATGCCCTGGCGTCCAACCGTTCTACGAGCCAGTCTTGCCGAACCGAAGTGAGCAGCAACTCATGAACTCCTCAACGCCCAACATGGGATGTATACCTTGGACGCAACACAACTGGACACTCGCACGTGCGCCAAACGGCCATGGCCAAGTGACATAAGCATACCCTGGGGCCATGCCCACAACAGCGAAGCCCTTTCCGCCGGCTTCACCCTTCCACTCCCTTGCACCCCTGCTCTGTACCGCGCAACGCCGTGCACCACGCCACCAAACCCCGCCCGTCCCCCACGCACCCCGACCCACGGCCCCAGAGCTACTCATCATCCCTGTCGTCCCGGTGCATGACCGTCAGATTGGCGATGCGCTTGCCCCACTGCCGCAGCTGCCCGCGCACCTCGAGCTCGCAGGTGCTCGAGTCCGGCACGCTCGCCAGGACCGTGACGTCCACCAGCTGGTCGTTGGCCTCCTCCAGCATCAGGCACACGGCCGTGACCAGCTCCTCGGGGTCCACGGGCCCCAGGTCGCACAGGTCCACTGTGACCCACTGCAGCTGGGCCCTGGCCAGCCCCGCCAGCACGGGCAGCGCCGCAACTGGCATGGACACGTGCCGCAGCTCCAGCCCCTGCGCGGGTTGGGTACGAAAGGCTGAGGTGGTCAGCGGATCTGAAGTCGAAAGGCCCGTTTGCCGTATGGTAGTGGCAGCCATCATACACGTGAGCCAGTTCACCAAATGCCGGTACCTTGGGGAGTACCATGTGCCACATACGACAACGCACTGAGTACAAATTTGCTAGGGCTCGGTTTCCGGGAATCATCCTTGCCATGCGCCGGAGACCGTCTGCGAAGCTTCAAGCTGCCCTGCACCCCTCCCCTCCGCTCTGTCCTCTCTCATTTGCTGAAGCTCTGCCCTACACATGTGCCCGTAGCAACCTTGGTACCGGGCAATGCATACCAGCGTACGCCAACAGTATCGTGCAGAAGCGGTCCAGCTGCCGGCGCCCATGCAGCGGCTGGCTGATCTGCCGTCAACGCAGTGCTGCTGCACCCTTGTCCACCCCAACGTTCAGGCCATGCCCTTCCCAGGCTGCCGTACTCACACGAACGTTGGGCCAGGTCCGCACGAGGCAGCGCACGTCCCCCACACGCAGCACCACGCCCTTTAGCTTGACGCCCTTGAACACATCCAGCCCCGCCAGCTGCCCCAGCCACTCCGCGTGGCCCCAGGGGCAATCCTCCCGCGGCCGCAGCAGCTTCGGGCCCCCGTCCACCACCACCTCCACCTCGTCCTCCGCGTGCACCGTGGCCGGGTTGGTCAGCACCCTCACCGCGGGCCCCAGCGCCTCTAGCGCCTGCTGCGTGATGTACCCGCCGCCCTCGAGGTCTGACACGCACAGGCGCAGAACTGGACACGAGAACCGGCGCAGGCTGTCGGGGAGGCGCAGACCTGCCAGCGCCTGCGGCGAGGCCCCCTTGTCCAATACCAGCTCCTTCAGCTGCGGGGGCCACGGTGCCGGCTGCTTCTTGTTGCGGTCGTCAGGGTTTGCACCGGCAGCACCGCTACGGGCATGACCGTGAGCGCCGGCGGGAGCAGCATTGCCGTCCACGTCTTCCTCAGACGGCGGCCAAGACCGCAGCAGCCCCCGCACGCTGAGGCTGGTGAGGGCGGTCAGCGGTGCCGCCTCCGGCTGCCGCAGCCACAGCGTGGGGCAGTGCAGGTGCTGCAGCTGCGGCATGGCGCGCAGGGCGAAGAGGAGAGCGGTGCGGTGCTGCTCGCGCACCACCCACCAAGCCTCGCGGTCTCGCCCATCCCGCTTCAACGCCGACCACGCCTCGCCAGTGTCGGCATAGCGCAGGGAAGGCTCGAACTCCAGGCGTGTGAGGGCGGTGAGGGCGCTTAGGCACGCGACGGAAGTGGCGTGAGGCGCCAGGGCCTGGGGCTTGCAGGCGCAGGGGTCCATAGCTGTGCGGAGGCACAGCGACTGGAGGCCCGGCAGCTGCGCCACTGCACGTAGGATGTGCGCCTCTTGCTGCACCGAGCCTGTGGGTAACCGGGCAGGAAGCGGGGCATGACGCAACCGGACACTCCTGCCAGTGCAGGGACATGTTACCAAAGCCTTGTGCACAACATGTAGGAGCAAGGCCGCGTTTGAGAGCCCAGGACGCCGGTACAGTAGCAGCCGAGCGTGGAAGCGCCAGTCAGCCGTTGCCGGCCGTAAGCCACGTGACCCACCAAGGTAGATGCCATCGCGGTCTTCCGTCTCACCGACACCCGCCTCCACCGCCAGGCTGGTCAGCCCCGTGCAGTGCCGCAGCGCGCCCCAAGCCTCCGTGGGCCAGTGCTGTGCGCCGCCAAGCACCGCCAGCTCCCGCAGCCGGGGCCCTAGCAGCGACAGCAGCAGTGGGATGCCCGCCTGGTAGCTGCCGGGGCCCTCCTGCTGGTCGTCCGGGAGCTGTTGGTCGACGCGGTCACAGTCGACGGTCAGCATGGTCAGGTGCTGGCAGCACGCTGCAAGTGCGTCTGCCACAGCCACGCTGATGGGCACCACCCCGATCAGTTCCAGATGTGGCAGCGGAAAGCTGCGGATGGCGTCCAGGACGGCCAGCCTGCATAGCACATACCACCACACAACGGCAAGGGAGAGCAGCACAAGTGGTGGCCTGTCAGAAGAGGTAGCGTCGGAGGAAATGCTGACATGTCCGGTGAGTTTTGCCCATCTGAAACCACTGTAGCTCCTAGAGGGAGCAGCCCGGACCCTCCCGCCTGGAAGCAGCACTCAGCGCACGCCAAGTGAGTGTTACCAACCGCACTCACAGCTGTTGCTCGCGTTGTAGCTGGGGCACTGAGGCGGGGGAGTACATGACCAGGGAGAGGCCCTGCAGTCGGGCGCCCCGGTGCAGCATTCCAGCCACGCATGTCCGCAGCTCCGAGGGGGTGGCGGCCGGCGCTGACTCGATCTCGAAGCCGAAGGCATCGCCGTCGTCCGGACAGTCGAACGAGAGCAGCTGCGGCGGGTCGAGGTTCAGCCTCAGCTGCTTGAGGAGGCTGTCGTGCAGGTGGCGGCCGGCGCGGCTGGCCGCCCGGACCGCCTTGCGGCCTTCAAGTGACAGGTGTTGCCACGCCGCAGAAGCGACCTGCACAAGCAGACACACCCCAGAGGACACCTGCGCAGACATGTGTGTGAGGGCAGTTGAGGGACATGAGCGCCTTGTTTCAATTTGTGAGGGTGCAGCCGACTGGGCCTTGCACGGGTATTCCCCCTGCCTTTGTCCACGCTCGAGGGCTGGCGAGTCTGTTTCGTACACTACCCGAACGCATGCACTGCACTTTTGGGAACCATAAAGGCCCACCTCCATGCTGCGATGGCTGAGGTGCACAGCCGTATGGGAGCACCGACTGCGAGTTGCTCAACAGGAGGCTGGCCGCGCACAGCGGCTAGCACGAACAGTACTATCTAGTCCCCATGATAAAATGATTTATTCTTACGGCTAAGTCTTACTCCTGCTGTTCCCAACTGAGCGTTCTCCCCAATTTCGCGCCAAACCCGTGCTACTGCCCTCCTTCGCCTTAGGCAAGCGCTATCCTCTGTAAGACAGCAACTTAAGTATATTATGCATGAGGAGGAACGGCGGTACTAGTGCTGGCGAGAAGGACGCACAACATCCCGACTGCTGTACGGGAATGCCGCCGGGAAGACTCCATATGCCTTATCCTTATGACATGCATCTCGTTATGCCGACAACACTCAAATTCTAGTTACGAGCACACCAGCTGTCACCACTTGTCACGCCCGCTTGTCCCTTGCAGTGTCCCTTTTGGCCTTTTGCTGCAATTGCTGCAGCTATCAACGGTGCGCGTGCCGGGGGCCAACCGACACAGCCGGCTTTTCCTTTTTCAGCTAAGTATCCCAGCGCGTCAGAATCAGCGACAGTGACCACTGTCCCCGACATGCCACTCTCTCTCACTCTCTTGCCTCGCCTCGAACCTTTCTGCTTGCTACTCCTGTATGTCTTGTATCGTATAAGGCTCACTTGCCTACATCCCGAACCGCATCCGCTACACTCACAGGCTTTCCGCGCGGCGCTGGCGCTGCTGCAAGTCACGCCCGAGCAGCTGGCGGTGTGGCGCACGGACCGGCTGCAGGCGCTGCTGCTGTACCACGTGCTGCCGGCGGTGGTGGACGCAGCCAGCGTGCCAGAGACCGACACCGAACGCACCACCATCGGGTAAGCGGCGCGCCGTGAACCTGCCTACAACGGCTAGCAGTACGTCATCGTATTGACAAATTGCCAGTGGCCATGTGGCCCGTTGCCGAAACCGCCAGGACCATACACCGTACACTCGCCTACAGCAGCTACCACGTACAGGCAAGTTATTAATCTTCACATGGCCCATTGCCTGTCCGTGTAGCGGCCCCACGCTCGGCCCCCTGGTGCTGCGCCGCAACGGCTCCTCCGTGTCCATCTCCGCCCGCGGCTCAACCGCCAACGTCCTAACCGCGGACCTGCCAGGGGGCGCCGGCGTGGTGCACGTTGTGGACGCCGTACTGGTGCCCACCTTCGTGACGCTGCGGCAGGTTGGTGGTTCATTCAGTGACGTTGCACCAGGCCTACCTTCCCGCGTACCCGCTATAGTGTGGTGGCTCAAACAGCCGTCTGTGCCATGGGTCCAGGCAGCTGCAGCACCTCATCTGCTGCCGTACCTTACGGTGCCGCGTCCCTCCCTCAGGCCCTGGAGCGCAACCCCGAGCTCAGCACCCTGGTGTCCGCCCTGGGCGCCGCTGGCTGGCTGGAAATGCTGGACGACCCCGCCCTCACCTACACCGTCTTCGCCCCGACCAGTGAGCCGCTCCATACGTGGTTGGTGGTCACCGTCGTCTTCTGGATCATGCCAAGCTATGTGTCCTGTTGTGCTTCTCCTGCTGACCAGCGAGCCGCTGCACGTGTAGTCTGCCTGCCTGGAAGCCCTGGGTGCCCACAACGGCCCGTTGTCCCCATATCCCACGAGGACGTTTCATTTTGGTCCGGGCTGTCAAGACCTGCAGATGCAGCATATGAGCTTGCTTCGACAACAAGCCATACGCAGGACCTGGGCGCATAATGCATCCTCTTCGAGCATCGCAGCCCATACCGGCGCCGTTGTGGCGCTGTGGTTACTCGGTTAGCACACGGTCTGAACACATCGTGGGCGCTGGGCCAAGTCACCTCCCGTGCTTTGCACGTGTCCGCCCCACAGACGCCGCGTTTGCCCGTACGCTGTCGTACTTCAACATGAGTGCGGAGGAGCTGCTGTCCGACGTGCCGCTGCTGCGTGCCGTGCTGGGGTTCCACGTGCTGCCTATGCTGGCCAGGGCGGCAGACGTGCCCGCACAGCTCACGTGCATGGACACACTCACGTACGGGGGGTAACCGCGGAGCGGCAAAGGGGAACGAGGGGAGCGGGGGGGAGGGCTGGCTGGCGTGGGGCATGCATGTACCATGCGGCAACGTAAAGGGGGCCCCGTCCTCTGATGGCCCCTGCAGCACCACGAGGCGTCCACGGGTACACGTCCTGCCCTGGGCATGCCAGTCGTGCAAACACCACCGCCTCCCTTTGTGCCGCAGCGCCGGCGAGCAGCTCGGGCTCGTGGCCACGGACACCGGCGTGACCGTCATCGCCAAGAGCATCAACGCAACCATCGTGGTAAGCTTTTGCGCAGCACTTCCCTTTGCTCTCTTCTGTGGATGCACGAGTTTGGTCGCGCTGGACGTGGGACTGGCATCTGCGCAGGAGCTGCCTGGTGCACGGGTCGCACGATGCACGGTGCACTAAAAGGCCCACGGTTGAGGACACAACCGCACGGATGGCTGGGCCCGGCGACCAAGCGAGCTCCGCTCTGCCTACTGCTGTCAGTGCGCCTCTATGTTCCCTTGATCTCCCGTCAATGGCTTCCAACTGACCACCTGAAGCCCCACCCCTGCGCCGCAGGAGGCCGACATCCCTGTCAACGTCGGACCCAGGTGCGTGCCGCGGGGAAAGCGGTACTCAGCCTGATACTTCCGACCCTTTGGCGGCGGAGTGGCGGAAGCTGGAGGGCTGGGGCGTGCCGTGCACGGTTGGGGCGGGCACGGGCGTAAGGCGGCAGGCGAGGCAGGAAGCTTGCGTGGGCCGCGTGGGTGCATGGCTTGGGAGCGTACTGTGGCGCAGTGGGCGGATGCAGCAGGTCGACGCGGGGTCGAGCCCTCAGCTGCCGCCGCCAGCATGGCGCACAGCCCGGCCGCTGAGTTCCACGCTTGTTGCTGGTCACACCGCACACAGCACCCATGCGTGCAGCGCCCGTAATGGCCCTCACGCACACGATGACGGCTGCCTTGCCTTGTTGGGCGCGGCCATGCCTGGCAGTGCCCTCAGGCCATGGCACGCTGCCGCCTGCACCTGTCGTGTGCTTTACTGCCCCTGCACCGACTCCTACTACACTTATTGCGGCCCAACATGCATGCATGCGCCCAACCGCGACGTGCCCCCAGGCCCCGTGGTGCACGGCACGCGTTGGACCCCACCACCACTACCACTCTTCCTCGTTTCACGACTATGCCGTGCTGCCCTCCCCCAGGGCCGTGGTGCACGTGGTGGACTGGGCGCTGGTGCCCTTCTTCCCCACCGTGGAGTCTCTGGCCGGCGGCGCCGGCGGCGGCGGCGGCGTCGACCCCGCCTTCAGCATCCTGCACCGGCTGGCCCTCGCGGAGGGCACCTGCATCACCGCAGCATTGAGCGGCGAGCCCTTCTCCGTCACCTTCTTCGCCCCAACCAACGCGTAGAAGGCTGTTGCGCCGTGCCGTCTGCTTACTTTCATGGTACCGTATTGGCGCACCTGGCATGTGCACGACCCGCATACTGTGAGCCTGACGTGCGGGTGCACGGTGGTCCCCGGCCCAGCCACACCGCGCACTTGGAATACGTGCACACACTTTGCTTCGTCCCGTGCTGCGTGCCAACCTGCGCCTGCTTCACACGGGGCCAATCCGAGCGGCTCCAAAGCCCGGGTCGTCTATCTCCTTGACTGTTGGTTCCCTGGCAAGGCCTTATTGAGCATGCATCCGAGCCTGCGGCCTGTGCCCCCTTGCTTGCTCGCAGCGCCTTCTTGGCCCTCCTCCAGCCCTATGGTATAACTGTGGAGCAACTGCTGAGCGTGCCCCGGGAGACGCTGAAGGAGCTTCTCGATGTAAGTGGCCGCCACGTGTATTACGCTGCTGGGGCTGGTGCTTGCAGGGGACATCGTTTCAAGTATAGTCTAAGCAAAGGCCATGCCAGGGGCTGCTCGCCCTCGGAGCCATGCCAACTCGTGGGGCTTGCGTATCCAGCATCTTTCCACATGTACGTGGCACGGTGAGGGCCCGGTTCCTCAACAGCAATCCCTCGCGTGTGCACATGCGCCGATGCTGTGTGCCACTCCATAAATGGGCAGTTCGTCGGCAAACACAGCTCTGCTGGTTACCGTGTGCTGCAGGCTCACATCGTCCCGGGCCCTCCCCTGACCACCGCGGACCTGACGGACGGCCGCACCCTCATAACCAGCGGGTAGGTCCATACGCCCAAGCCCCACCTGTGCATGTGTCTATCGATACGCTATGGCACAGCGCCATGGGGTTGCGTACGGCAGCATGCATGGCACACACATGGCTGGGCCCTGTCACCGAAAGGCGGCCATTCAGGACGTCGCTTGGCATGGGCATACCGTGGCATCCCACATTGGTGCCGGCTGCTGGTAGCTATAATTCTATTGCGCTGTAGTGTACGAGTGCATTACTTGCAGTGGCCGGGCCGCAGTCATGTTAGGCCACCGTCCCGGAGGTGTCCACTGCAGGGCTAGCGTGCACCCCCGGCCGTGACGGGGCAGCAGGGCCTCCCCTGCCCGAAAGGGCACGAGGGCGTGCTTGACGCCTGCGGGACTGTGTGTGTTGGTGGCATCCGTATCCCAAGCCCAAGTCTACACACGACTGCAGGGTGGTGTCAAGGCACACGATGGCTCTGTGTGTAACCCGTATGGCCCTGTGTGTGGTCCCCTGTCCAACAGAGGCCCTCCCCTGACAGTGCGCATCGTGGACGGCGCGCCCACCATTGTGGCGCTGGGCAGTACGGCAAACATCCTGGGCCGTGAGGCCACCCGCACGTGAGTGGCAGACCGGGCACAGTGCTGTGGGACAGGGAGGCAAGGGGCAGGCAGCCATCAATCAAGTACAATGGTGCAGTCCGAGGTACCTTCGCGCACTGAGAGCCCCACTGAGCTTAACTGCGGCACTCATGGCGGCACCAAGCACTCGCATGACGTGCTACACATGGACGGATGCCTGCCCCGTCATGGTGCAAGTCCTGCTGCTCCTAGTAGCTGCCGTGACTTACCTGGTGGCACGGCACTGTACCGCCCGAATCGTACGGACATGTACCTGCCCATCCGTACAATTGCACGCACGGCCGTGCAGCCGTGCGCTAGGCCACGTCCATGAAAGGATCGCTCTGGTGTGCGGGCTTGACTGAAACGCATTTCCCCACCGATGCCCCCCTTTTGTCGTGTCCGTCAACAACATGTTGCGCAAACAGGATTGCGGTGTTTGCTGTCGACACGGTGCTCATCCCCGAGACGCCTCCCGCGCCCGGCCCGTCGCCGTCGTACGGCGGTTACGGTGGATACGGCGGTTACGGGTACGGCTCTGCGCCGTCTCCTCCTCCATACGGCGGCTACGGCGGATACGGGCATTATAACTAGGCCAGACGCGTCGGCTGTGTAGGCTCACGTGCAGGATAAGCACGCAGGATGTGTACTGATATGGCGGCACGCCTTGCCAAGGCAGCCAAGCTCTTTCATGCAACTCCCTGCTCCAACACAGCGTATTGCTGTGTTTCCTACCCCAACACGTACCCTGCACGGGCTTAGCCCGATGGTGATAGATTTTGCGCCCATACACAACTCCCCGAGAGGCAATGGCAGGTGCGCTTTGTTTCCTGCTGTGATCACAGCCCCCCCCCCCTTGCAATATAGGTGTGCCACGCATGCGCGTCTAGGTGCCATGGTTACTGCTAATCGTATGTGATCTGCGTCAATTGGGCACAGCATGCATGCGTGGGGTAACGGCAGAGCCGCAAAGTAACGGAACCGGAAACAGACAGCCTGTGGAGAGCGAGGTTAGTGGCTGCAACAGAAAGCAAGGAACGACTGGATACTTACCACCTAATACGTACCGGCTTGGTTTACTGCGGTGGGGTGCGCAAAGGCTGGCGAAGAGAAGTGTGCATAGTGCCGAGGTTTATGCTGGAGGTTGCTGGATTGGTCTTGTGTTTCATATTGTATGATGGGCCTTGAGTGCTTTATGGGCAGGGTGCGTGGGCGGTGGGGGGCTCTAAGACCAGGGCGAAACCGTGCAGGTTGGTGTGCAGAACACATTCTTGCTGGATGTTGCGGTGTGGATGCAGACCAGTCGCTAGGTGTCCACCTAAGACTTTAGGGGGAGAACATCCCCAGGGAAACCAGCTTGCAGCCCCTCTCCGTTGCGAAGGTCAGGCGCCTCCGGTTTTGGCACGGGTTTTGGCTTCTCCAGCGCTGCAGAGGCGGTACGAGCAGGGGTACGAGTGTACGCCCAGTTTACCGGATCACCCTAACGCAATCCGCCAGGTCAAGGATTACGCACGGTTGTGCAGCGCCAAACAGAATTGTGTCCAGGGTCCCCTTTCTGTGTAATGTGCGGGGTGTATGGGCATTACGTGGAGGGGCATCTGTGCAACAGCTTGCCCCATGCCCCTGCTTCCTCCCAACCTGTCCCAACCAGTACGGGCGTACGGGCCAACTGAAATGCTCAGCGCCTGTAAGCTCTGGGGTTGGCGTGCCCCTAAGGACAAAATCATGTATACAGCGGACTATTGTAAGCCACGCGACCAGCCTACCTGTGCATGAGAGCGGGAAAAGTCAAAGCCACGAGTCAAAGCACAGCGGTTCGCTATTCCGAGGGTCGCACGGGCAGACTATTAGCCAACATAATATAGGGCTACACACCTCAACGAAAGGTCACAACTCTCTAACTAGCTCGACACCGCTTAGCCCAAGCTTGCCCGATTTTGTGCAGCAAAGCGCTAACATTGATTTACCAGTATGCCAGCAAGGGTAGGTTCTGAAACATCGCATGGGGTATCAGCCATCGGCTCACGCTGCAGTCAGGGCCATACGCGAGGGCAGCATTTCTGCGTGTTGCCAGCTGTCCTGCCGCGGCTTTCCGACACCATACTTTGGTACTAAAAGCATTCCTTGCTGGGTATGTTTCAACAGGTGTTTGAGGAGGCTTTTCTGTGTGTTGCTTCGGTCGCTTGGCAATACTTGCGACCTGACTCCAGAAGGGTCATCCGGGCAGCCTGCAGGAACGGGCGCCTACTGCACGACAGCCTCCTAACGCACCTAGGTCTGGACCTGGGGGTCCGTTACCAGGGCCCAGTGGACAGCGACAACGAAGATGCAGACGCAGCGCCGCTGCAGGCGCCCACCCCGAGGGAGGTGGCCTCGTACGTGTCTGGCGTGCTGCAGCGGGGCGCCAGCCTGCAAGCCGTGACGCTGCGCAACTGGAACCACGACGAGCCAGGGGCAGAGGACGCGTTGCTCCAACGGCACGAAGAGCAGCTGTGAGTACTGCAGCTCATTGCGGTTCGGCGACGTGCTGGTCTTTGACCTGTGCACAGCCTGTGACAATGCGGGCGCTCTAAACCAGCCGACCGCGTCGTAGCTGTCCGCATTTGCCTGGCGATGAACTGCTTCTGACAACTGTGCACTGCACTGTGCTCTCCAGGCTGGCGGTTGTCGGGGCCTTCAAGGGCTTCCCCCTGCCTGCCTTGGAGCTGGTCGGGGCCATTCCCATCAGCGTGCCGGTGGTCAATGCCATAGCAACATGCTGCAAAGAGATGACCAAGCTGACCGTACGCATATGTCGAAACGGCAGCTTTCTCCCAGAAGAGGGCTGGGATCCGGCGGTTTACAGCAGCTACTTATCGGGTACACAGCAGCTGCTGTCGGGTGTAGGCCCCCGGCTGCGGGAGCTGCAGGTACTCAACAGTGCACACCACTGGCCCGCGGAGGCCTGGGGTGCGCTGCGCCACTGCACAGGGCTGATCAGCCTGACGCTGGAGGCGGGGAAGAGGGACCCGCTTGAACAGAATCCGGGCACACAGCTTGGTAGGTTGAACGGCCGTGGTGCCTTTACTGTTCGAAAAGCGGCAGTGATACTTACGGCTTTGCAGGTCTGGCATGGCGTATTCATTCCTCGCACATTAAGGGCACAGCGTTCCTTTTGGTGTTGTGGTCGCACGAGTAATGCGTTGCCTCACGCTGCCCTTCGCCCACAGGCTCTGTTGATGCAGAGGCGGGCATCCTGTCGGCAGTCAGCACGCTGACCAACCTGCGGTCGCTGAGCCTCACCACCGTGGTGGACCCGGCCGCCTGCACCCCCGACGCCCTGGCACCCCACGCCTCATCCGTGGCGCGCCTCAGCGCCCTCACCGCCCTCACCAGCCTGAGGCTGGCGATGTCCCTTCGCCTCGACTACCTGGGTGACAGCTGGTCGCAGCGGGAGCAGGACGGCGAGCAGCACGACGCGTGGGTCGCAGTCCGGCAGGCGCACCAAACCGCGGTGCTCTGCGTCCTGTGCGCCATGCCGCAGCTGCAGACCGTCGACTGCCCTACCCTGTGGCTGCACCCCTCCGAGGCTGCACCCCTAACCGCCGTCACCAACCTCAGCGTTGGGGGCCTGCTCCCGCAGCCGCTTGCGTCCCTGGTGGCGCCCGAAGCGGTGGCGCAACAGTCCACCGCGGCCACCATGTGGCCCCCGCGACTGCAGGAGCTAACTCTGCACAGCGGGGCCTCGCCACGGCTGCTGGCTGTGCTGCAGCTGCCCGCCACCCTGCGCACGTTCACATGCCACACCATACGCTTCGGCATGCTGGATGTGGAGGTCAGCAACCGCATCAAGCAGGAGACGCTGGACGCGCTGGGCCCCGCGGTGCAGCTGCTGGTGCGGACCAAGCGCCCGACCGCTGTCGACAGGATGCAGGTGCTGGCGGACGGGGCGCGGGGGCTGCTGCGGCCGCGCGAGCGGGGCCCCAGGGGCCACGCGGAGTGGCTGGGGCAGCTGGCGGGCCTGGACGCGTTCAGCGGCATCGAGCTCAGCGGCATGAAGCTGCGGGCTGGGGACCTGATCAGCCTCGTCAGCACCCTGCCGAACCTCCAGGTCGGTTGGGGCTTGAGAACTTTGCTTTTCGTTACGGTCTACGCAGGCTCCTGGGTGCCAGTGGCCGTGTGTGCTCCATGCACAACGCTGTCCGTTGTTAGCGACCGACAGGGCTCTGCCTCTTTTGGGTGTCACCTGTCACGCAATGCACGGGCACAGGGCTACAGCTGCTAGTCACATCTTCACACCCATGCGCCTGGAAACCCATGTACACAGGACTTCGTGCTGAGGGAGTCGTGGATGCCTGTGGCGGCGCTGCCCTGCCTCGCGGGGCTGGCCCAGCTAACGAACATCTGGGTCGACTTGAGCCGAGCCGTGGAGGCCAGCAAGAAGGAGCTGGAGGCCGCGGTGTGCGTGCTGTGCCACCAAGCCGCCAGGCTTTCGCAGGTGGTCGTCAAGGTACCCTCCGGGTACGCCGACATGTGCATTATGGCCGTTGCGGAGCAGCTGGAAGCCACCGGCAGGGACTACATCCAGGTGCACTTCTTCGATGACTGATTGGGACGAGGCGCGCGCGTGCCCCGGATCCGAGACTAATTTAGATGTCCTGTGGGTGCAGGCTGCCAGGGCCGCACACCATGGAGGGGCCAATGCCGTACGCAGTGCGGTCCGGAATCCGAAGCATTGGATGGTAGCTCCTAGGTGTAGCAACCTCACACACCGGGCCATGGGTTTTGCTAAGCATTTCGTTGCGCGGTTGGCTTGCTTATGGAGTTGCATTGTCCGCACTGACGTGCAGGCTGAAGTGTGACGGTAGTTGTTAGCATGCAGGCCGCTTGCAGCAGGGGCCCCTTCACGTAACATCGAGATTAGGCACGAACGTTATCTGCAGCACGTCCCTGGTGTATCTCACCAGTACCTTCTGCTGGCATGCCCCTTGGTGCGTCTGATGGCCGCATCACTACTGCCCCGCTACTTGTGCAAGCAATGGTGCTGCGGGTGTGACGTTTATGCATACCGGTATGACATATTAACCTGGCTAAACACATATGCATATGACATTTACACCGTGTGAATATCCATGTATCGGTATCCTTGGGCCTGGGCATGCACAGGGACGCACCCATGCTCGCCTTGGGATAGCATGGCTTGAGATATTGTGCCTAGGCAGCAGGGGCCCCTAGCGTGAGACACATTCAGCGCGGCACGAAGTACCACCATGCATCAGGACGCATTTATATTGTGCCAGAAGGCGCTGGGCGTAGCTGTGAGCTGTTGCGGAAGCAGGCTAGGTACTTTTCACTTCTGCCAGTGTGGAGAGGTGCGGGACAGAGAACCTTTTGCACCTTGGTGAACCCCATGTAGAGAGTGACCTGGACACGCCATGCGTGCACGTTCTGATTGCAAGGCCCCACTCACATTTTGCTGAAGCTGTGAGATGCTTCACCCTGCCCTGGTTGCATGTGAGCTTGCGCAGGCTTGCGCGTATGTATGTGCATGGATGCTGTGTGCGTGCGCCGCAAGTGTCGTAGTCGGGGGTAGCCCCTGGTTGAGCCCCGGCCTTCTGCCGCGCTGGGTCGCCCAGTAATACACCAGGACAAGAGACGTACGTTTGACAAAACTCTTAATATCTACTTTACAGCGCTGTTGCACTGTACAAATCAGATATGAAGCTTATGCACGCCGTGCGCCATAAGTTGTAAGCCAACACATGAATGCGATCAACATTAAACTGGCAGCTAGTACCGGCAATACGCCCATTGGCTGTATTTCACTCCACGTTTGCTTGCGCAGCAGCTCAGCGTTGTCAGCAGGCCGCCGCCTAGTTGGCCTAACATTATGACGGTGAGGGTCAAATCGCTTACAGTGGCGCATAAGCAGCAAAGCCGCGTCGCTGTCCTTTCCACGTGACCGCTGATGTGACCCTCGACTGAGGAGCCCAAGAGCTTACTGAGTGTCTTTCCATCTACAATACAGGTCTCTTCCGAGACGTTTTTCCAGGCCGCCTCTGTCGCCTGGCAGCAACTACCGTCCTCTGCCCGCAAAGCCATCCGGGCGGCCAGCCGCGGCGGGCGTCACCTGCACGACAGCCTTCTAACGCACCTGAGGCTGAACCTTGAGCCTGATAGTTTCACGCCAGCTGCTGATGGGGTGGTGAACCTGACTGTGGAGGCGCAGGCGCCCAGCCAAGCCGAGCTGCGCTCATGCGTGTCGGGTGTGCTGCAGCGCGGCGCCAAGCTGCAGGCCCTTAAGCTGACGTTCCTGGGCAACCGCGATCATGGCGCCGCGTTGCCACCGCCAGAGCGGGAGGGGCGTCTGTAAGTTGGGAGGAGAAGCGCCTTCAGGAGTAGGTTGTGGGGGACGCAACCAAGCAACCACGGAGCCCTGGGCACCCTTGCACGTGGAAGACCCGTGTTGCTGCAGTAATGCCGTCACCGCGTAGCACACCGGTTTCCTTTCCTTCTGCACAGGCTGGCGGTCCTGGACGCCGTTCGCGGATGCCCACCTCCGGCCCTGACGCTGGTCGGGGGCATCCCCATTAGTGTGTCCATGGCGGAGGCTGTAGCCACCTGCTGCCCCAGCCTCGCCAAGCTCACCCTGGACTTCACCGCTTGGCACAACGACCTTCCGCCCAAGGATGGCGGGGAGGAGGCGGCCAACGCCTACACCGCTGGCGTGGTGCAGCTGCTGTCGGGTGTGGGCCCCCGGCTGCGGGAGCTGGACGTGCTCCGCAGCACACACTGGCACGCGGAGGCCTGGGGCGTGCTGCGGCACTGCACGGGGCTGACCGCCCTGACGGTGGAGGCGGGGTTCAGGGACCCGGATGAGAGGCAACTGCAGCTGTTCCTGGGTAGGTGTAGACGCAAGGTACAAACCAAAGTCCGCGTCAGCCAGTCCTTGGGTGTGTGCCGGCCGGTCCAGGCAGCAACATGAACAGCTACAAATTGTGGACACAGCTGTTCGCTAGCTGTTCAGCGCAAGGCAAGTTAATCCAATTCCCTTAAGCGCGAGCATACTGTGGTAACAGCCAAGTTAACCCAATCCCCTTCAGAGCGAGCTTGCTTTGGTAAAAGCGTTGTCACCACGCGTGCATCCCTTGATTGCAGGCTCACGACTGCATCTGACCACACTGCCGGTGTGACCAGAAGCTCCAGTAACGGTCTCTGCGTGCCCCCTGTGCCAACAGGCTCCGCCCAAGCCCAGGAGGCCATAATCTCCGCCGCCTGCGAGCTGACCGGCCTGCAGTCGTTGAATCTGGTGGTCAACCTGGACCCGGCGCAATGCACGCTGCCGGCCCTCACGCCGCAGGCCCCCGCCCTGGCGCGCCTGTCCGCCCTCACCGCCCTCACCCGCCTGCAACTGGACCTGATTTCGTCCTACGATCCGCGCCGTGACAGCTGGTCGCAGCGGGAAACTGAGGGCGCGCAGCACGCGGCCTGGTGTGAGCTGCGCGAGACGCACCGCACCTCGCTCCTCTCCGCCCTGCGCGCCATGCCGCAGCTACAGCACCTGCACTGCCCCACGCTGTGGCTTAAGCCCTCCGAAATGGCGTCCCTGACCGCCCTCAACACCCTCAGCCTGGCGGGGCTCCTGCCACAGTCCACACCCGGCGGTGCCGACGGCGGTGACGCCATTGCAGCAGCTGCTGCTCCCTCAGCCACCGCGCAACAGGCTGGCATGTGGCCGCCGCAGCTGCGGAGGCTGGCGCTCACCGGCGGGGCGTCCCCGCGGGCTGTGGCGGCGCTGCGGCTGCCGGACAGCCTGTGCTACTTCTCCTGCGCCGCCCTGCGCCTGGGCATCTCGGACGTGGTGGAGGGCGGCAACCACCTGCGGCCCGAGACCCTGGAGGCGCTGGGCCCCGCCGTGCAGCTGCTGGTGCGGACCAAGCCGTCCAACAAGGCACTGTCCGTCGGCGTCGTGGTCGACGGGGGCCGCGGGATGCTGCAGCCGCGGGTGGACCGCGCCGACGGCCACGCGGAGTGGCTGGAGCAGCTGGCGGGGCTGGACGCGTTCTTCCGGATGGAGCTGCGGGGCGGCGTGACGCTGCGGGTGGGGGACGTGGAGTGCCTGGTGCGCACGCTGCCGGGCCTGCAGGTGCGGCGGGTGGGCTTGCGTGCAATGTTATGTCCTCTGTAGGCCTTCAGACCCACAACATGCGGAATGCACTGCTGGAGCCGGAGCAGGAGCCGCGGGGGGCTGCGTCCTGTGAGGCCTCACCCTCTAGCACGATAGGCAGTGTGCTATCCCAGGCTCCGTGTCCTTGACGGTTCACTGCGCTCTCGTGTGCGTTGGACTGAACGTGCCCAGGCACATGCGCAGCAACTACGTAGAACTCACTAGGGCAGTAACTATGGTGCGCTTGGACAATGCGGCGCCTCGTCATCGCAAGCTATTGTGCGCCTAGGGCTCTGCCCCCGACCCGCCACGCCCTCTCTTCCACATGTCCATCCCCACAAGCCCGCCGCTCACAGCTTCGCGCACACTGCGTGGCTTGGGTAACCCTTATTCGCATCATCTTTCACCACTCACATGCCCCAGTGCCTGGAGCTGCACGAGGTGTGGATGCCTGTGGCGGCGCTGCCCTCCCTGGCGGGGCTGGCCCGCGCCAAGAGCCTCACCGTGGACCTGGGCCGCCTGGGGGACGTCATGCCGGAGGAGCTGGAAGCGGCGGTATGCCTGCTGTGCAGGCAGGCGGGCGGCGAGCTGTGGGAGCTCAACGTCATCACCGAGTCGTCCTTTGTCGACACCAACGCCTGCCGTGCGGCGGTGGAGAGGCAGCTGGCCGCGTGGGGGCGGGCCCCCATGTCGATCAACATTGGGCGGTACGAGGCCGAGCTGTAAGGAGGGGGAAGCGGGAGCGGTGGAGTAGGGGCGTGTTGTGGCGTGCGAGGGGTGTCGTATTGGGCGTGCGATTGGTGCGCAGCGTTACCGGTAACGAAGAGCTAGTGGTAATAAGGGCGTGAAGAAAGCCTAAGTTTTGGTCGTATGTGCATTGGCAAATGTGGCCAGGACGCGGCCCACCCGTTGCGTGCTGGGGCACAAGTGCATGCTGGTACGGTATGTGGATGGGCTTGAGGCATGGGCTGGGCAGCGCACATGACGTTTAGGACACGGTATCTGGAGTTTGGGCTAGGTTGATGGTGAGCACCGGCAGGGCACCTGGCGTGTCGAGGATGGGCGGTTGTGACTGGCGTCGAGGGTTGGAGACTTGAAGTACATATAGGTTGTTTGATTTGGCGTCTTGAATGGCCGGTTGCCATAATAGCCCAAGCGTGGGTCGGAACCTTCCTCTCAAGCAATATTGGGTTGTCTATGCCTTGCTGGGGCTAGGACAAACCATCACATCGTACATGGCAGTGGTGGCGACAAAGGAAGGAAAGCGCTGCTGGTGACGTGGTGAGACTGGACGTTGCTAGTGGAAAGCACGCTAGGTACAGTATCAAGTGGAGCTTGGATACGTGGCGCACAAGCAAGCAATACGGTACGAGGGCCGGTATGTAGTACGATACAGATGATGGCGCCAGGGCCCTCCTGCTGTCTGGAGCAAGAGCTGCTTGGACGAACGGGTGTAAAGTTGCCAACCAGCGTGCACCTTGTGTCCCAAATTGTTACAGGAGAACCGGGTGACGGCTGCGCGACATATGGTGCTGAACAGAGCTGCTGGTGCAAAAGGGAAGATGTGTGTACAGGCGTCCTGGATCATGGCACTCAGTACCGTAGTTGCTGCGAAAAAAAATGCCAAAAAATGATAGGATGAGGCATGGGCTGCGTGCACAGCATCCTGCAGCAGCTTCAATCCGGTCGCAACCGGACGTATTTTGAGTGAAGTGCTGCGAAGAAAAATGCAAGCTACACTACGGTATGACCGTTTGCACGGGGCTTTGGGGAAAAGCCCCTGCTCTCCGCTAAGGCACCTTATTCGGCATGCACCGTAGCGCGCCGGGCACCAAACCTGCTCCTTAAACCGCCACCTTGTCCATCAGTCTTCAACGCTTGGTCCTTCAGTGCGTACTGAACTACTGATACCCATCAGCACCATCGGATATCAAAACAACCCTGAACACCCACGCACCGCATGTTTGCGCACCCGCAGATCCTCTTCACCCGTCCACGCCCTCAACGTACACGCTTACCCCCAACACCCCCATTTGCTGCAGCGCCTCCCGCGCCTGCACCTCGCACGCCTGGTGCTCAAACCCCGGCGGCCCAGTCAGCACCTGGACCTCAAACGGCTCGCCGCGGCCGCGCCCCTCCTCCACATTGCAAGGGCCGCACAACTGCTCCCCCAGCAGCGCCACCGCCGTCGCCACCTCCTCCTCCCTCGCGTCCGCTAGGCCGGAGATGTCAACCGTCAGCGCCGCCAGCCTGCGCAGCCCCGACAGGCAGGGCAGTGCCGACACGGGGAACGCGCAGCCCCACAGCTGCAGGCCCTGTGCACAGGGTAGCGGCGGCGTGGGTCGCTTAGGTTATACCGGTATATTCACAGGCGGGCAGGCAGGGAACCGCAGGAGGCAGGACCTATGGTGGCTGGACGAGCCTCGTCCCCCCACCATACTGCTCCGTTCCAATGCAGAAAGAAAGCAGCCGTTTCGGGTAAGCTGTACAACTTTGGAAGATTTGCAAGGTTTCGCTAGCGGTACAGGTGCACCGTGGTTTGAAGTGCCACGCCCCAGGTTCTTACCCACAGTGACTTGAAGGCCCGCTGCAGGCAGTGCAGGTCCGCCAGCCGCAGCTGCAGGTTCATCAACGACACCATGCCGCACCGCCCGCCCAGGGCCGCCAGCTGTCCCAACCACTCCGCGTGGCCGCCGGCAGCCCCCTCGCGCGGCCGCAGTGGCCCCGCGCCGCCGTCCGCCACCACCGTCAGGTCCGGCACCTTGCCGCCGCCGGTCCATGCCTCGCTAAGCAGCCGCACCGCCGGGCCCACCGCCGCCACGGTCTGCGGCAGCAGCTGGTTGCCTGGCGTGACGTCGGACGTGCCGAAGCGGAGGTGGTTGCAGCTGATGCGCTGCAGGGTGGGCGGGCGCTGCAGGCTGGCTAAGACACGTGGCGAGGCGCCCAAGCTAAGGGCCAGGTGGTGCAGGCACGGGGGCACGGGCCAGGACGCTGCAGGCAATGATATGGTAGCGGTGTCGCCGCCCATGCCGCTGTCGCCAGCAGGTGCCGAGGCTGGAGGCGGCGGTAGCTCTGCGAAGCCTTGCGGTGCACTGGCTGAGGGAGCAGCCACTACCGCTGCCGCTGCCGCTGCAATGGTGTCGACGCTGTCAGTCCCGCTGGGCGCGGGCTGGGGCAGCAGACCCGCCAGGCTGAGGGAGGTGAGGGAGGCGAGGGCTGCCATCTCGGACGGTCGCAGCCACAGCGTGGGGCAGTGCAGGTGCCGCAGCTGCGGCATGGCGCGCAGGGCGAGGAGGAGCGAGGCGCGGTGCGTCTCGCGCAGATCGCACCATGCGGCGTGCTGGCTGCCCTCGCGCTGCCGCTGCCACCAGCTGTCTCCGTTGTGCTCGTAGCACCTGGACAGCACCAGGTCTAGGCGCGTGAGGGCGGTGAGGGCGCGTAGGCTCCCCACGGAGGTAGCGTGGGGCGTCAGGGCCTCCGGCGTGCAGGAGGTGGGGTCCAGGGTGGTGTGCAGCACCAGCGACCGCAGGCTGGTCAGCTTGGACACTGCCTCAAGGATGCACGCCTCTGACTTGACAGACTCTGCGCAGTGGGAGCAAGATAAATCGAGTTAAAGGGGTTCCAGGTAAACCTTCTTTGACGGACGCCGTTTATGCTATCGGTGGCTAAGAGGAGGTGGCATTTCTGCATCCTCAATGCCTCAGCCAAGCAGAACCTACGACAAGCGGGCCTTTCGCACATGTTGAGATCACGGTGAGCACGCACTGGTAAGGCCACAACCCAGTCGACAGGGGCAAGCGACGCGAGGGGAACTGACGCTCACCAAGGTGCGACCCGGTTGAGTCGGGGCCAGGCCCGTCCCTCCACCCGGCCTCCACCGCCAGGCTGGTCAGCCCCGTGCAGTGCCGCAGCGCGCCCCACGCCTCCGCGGGCCAGTGGTGTGCGCTGCGAAGCACCTCCAACTGCCGCAGGCGGGGGCCCACACACGACAGCAGCTGCACCACGCCCAAGCAACAGCTGCCGCGAGCGGCCTCCTGCTGCCCTTGGCCTTGCTCATCGCCCTGCCGCCGTTCTTCTGCTCCCGCGGTGCAGTCGTGCCAGGACGCGCAGTCCAGGCTCAGGGACGTGAGCTGCGGGCACGCGGCCGCCACCGCCTCCGCCGCCTTGACGCTGAGCGGCACGTCGCCCACCAGGTTGAGCGACCGCAGTGCCACGCGGCGGTGGCACGCGCAGGCGCGCAGAAGCGCCACTCTGCAGCGGCAAGGAGGCCGAACCACAAGGACGTCATGAGCAGAGGTGCTAGCAAGCAAGGCTTAGCTAGCAAGTATTGCAGTACGCGCTTCTCCAGGTCCATGGCACGCAGCACGTAACCGTGTCATTCGGCAGCAGCGCTGGCATGGCACATGCTGCCAGGCCCGTTGCATGCTTGCCTTGGCCCAACACACACATCCCGACAAGTGCAGACATAGCAGTAAAGCACTCACAGCTGTTTCTCGTGCTCTTGGAGTCCGGAACTGCTTCCGCGCTTGCCGGGAAAGCGGACCGTCAGGGCCTGCAGGCGAGCGCCCCGGCCCAGCACGCCTGCCACGTGCGGGGGCAGCCACTTGCCAGCACCGTCCGCTGGGCAGCACCCGTGCGCACCGCCTGGTGTGCTTGATTCATGGCCTGCATGCTGGTGTGTGTGCTGAAGGTCCGGTGGAGCCGGGATGTGGACGTTGATGTGTGTCTGCCTGCGGCTGTGGAGCTGGCGCCCGCTGCGGCTGGTCGCGCCAATGGCTTTTGCAGCGGTTGAATCGAGGTGGCACCATGCTATATCGAGGACGGTGAAGACCGCATCAGCAATCCTCTGCAGCACAGGGCCAGGTGGCGCATTGTCTCATGTTTGCGCGTGACGCACGGGTTGTTGGGATGCTCCTCCTCCTTCCTGCGCTCCCTCGCAGAGCTGGCACGCAGGGACTCCCTTGCGAACTCGGGCAAATGGTCTATGCTCCCGAATCAGTTCACAAATAGCGATTTGTGAATTGAATATTACCTGATACTATGCTGCAATGCCATGGCCTGCGCCTAGCCTGCACTTCTGCTTGCAACATCAAACGCCTGCGCATACATAGGAGGGCTAGTGGCAGCCATGGAAGCAGGATGAAAGTGAGCTAAAACTTGCCTGCTGACTGGCCTGGGGGTCGTTGTTCCTATCGACTCCCGCCATGCCGCCGCAGACACAGGCACGGCGCAAACCGCAAACGTCCCGAACGTCCTCTTCGCTCTCAACGTTGAAGCTGTGCGTGTAGCGCTGATAGTAAGAAGCGTTCCTCTCCTTTCATGTGACGACTTGAATGCAAACGCGATGTGCTCTAGGCATGGTCTGGCATAGTGAACCTCCAACGCCAACCGTTGTGGTACACGCCTGGTACGTACCCCCTGTGTACCAATCCCGGCTGGTAGCGGCGTGGGGACCAAAGACCCCCAATTCTTCTGTAGTGCATGATCATCACCTTCCTAGCTATTTTGTCGAGCGCAGCAACTGCTGCCGTTGTGGCAGCTGGGCAACCTGCATGTCCTGTGACAATCTTTCCGTTGGCATGCGTGGCAGCAACGTGTCCGCTGAGTGTTACCGGAACTGACAACGCCCTGTGGACGAGCGAACGGGTAATGGCTGATGACCCTAATGGCCTTACGGCGGCCTGCTGCGCTTGTAGGCCAGCAGCTACGTTCAAATTGGAAGCTGGAAGGGTCGTCAGTATGCACGTTCCCACCAGCTGACAACCGGAAAGCGGCCCTTACCATGACTGCCTACAGGACTGCTGCTGCAGTTGCTCCTATTGGGCTTCTGCTGGGGCCGTCCCTGGAAACAGATGCAGCTGCAGCAAGTTGCAACTGGGGGAGAGATCTGTCGTGCCGTGCTTCTAGCCCCCCCTTGCAGTAGTTGGGATCAGACCCGTGCGCCCGCATGGGCGTGGAAATGAGTTTGAATTGGAGGGCAGAACCGTACAGACTCCTGTTGTCAGGCCTCGTAGGTCCCCGTACCGTAATCGTGATCACAGGAGGCAGGTTAACGACTGTGGACGTGTGGAGAGTGTTGTTACACGTCCCGTAACAGAGCAGCCGACGCAATTCGGTGTCCGACAGCAATGGTGGCCGTGTGGATGCAGTCAGGGTTCGGACATGTGCATGAAAAGCTTGTGTCAGTCTTGATGCTGGCTGTGCGTGATCTGCGTGGCTCATGCCATCAATGTCGGCAGGAGAGGATGCGTCGTATGCTTGCAGTATCAGTAGCTACCTCCAGACCCACGCTGCCACGTGCGAGCTCAGCACGGCGCGGCTGCGCATCCAAAGCAGTTCCACAATTCCGTCCTCTTGGCAGGACAACACCCCTGCCGCGCACGCGCGCGGGTCAGGGGGCATGCAGGGTCCACAGCCGCCCCATGCGTGTATTAAGCGGTGCGTGACCTTGCCCTGCGCCTGTGAAGGCCGACCGAGCCAACAGCCTCCCCAGCACCCACCGTACCCAACACCAATTCTCCACGTCTTCCCCCGTCTAAAACACAGCCTCCCCCACCCCGAGCCATGTATTCACCCCGCTTGCTCCACCTTCTATGCCATGGCGTCACGCGTCAGGTTGGGCCCCGTCTTGCGCGATACCCACGTCACCGCCACCCCAATCTGAAGGTGCGGCGCCCGCTGTACGGAACGGTGCCGTTCCCATGCCTTGGCATCGTTGTCATGTCGTGTTCATCTCGTGTGTCAGGTGCTTAAGCCAGCTCGGCGGCGAAGCCGTACTTGATGGGCTTGGACAGGTCGGTGGCCTGCAGCTGCAGGCTGCCCGTCACCTTCTCGCCGCTGGCCAGCCGCGTCTCGTACAGCGCGGACAGCAGGCCGCTGCCGTCCAGCTGCGAGGGGGGAGAGCGAGCGGAGGGAAAGCGGGTGCAGTGCGTCAGCCTACCGTATGTGAAATACATGCGCCTAAAGCGTGATGGTGCGGGCCACGATAACTATTCGTGCATGCAAGCCCAGAATGCCTACGGCTGACAGGCCCTTTCCCAATCCACACCGATTGCCCCCTGTTGTTACTGGCTGGTGCATGTCGTGGACTAACCATATCTCCTGTTCAGCTGGGACTGTCAGCCTCGTGCTGGTATGTGGCTCGTGCTCGTACGTTGCAAGTGCATCGGGGGGACAAACCCTCGCTGTGTATCAACCTAGCCCAGCTGTCTCTTTGATCCACTTCATTACGATGCCATGCAATCCCAAAAACCCTTTACCCGACGTCAAACCACCAATGATACCGGTACTGCAAACGCAGCCACAAACCCTCCCCGTCGCCCCTCTCGCCCCCGCACCCCACCTTGATCTTGGTGAGCGCCCCGTTGTTGAGCTTGCGCGCGTAGGCCAGCGCGAATGTGGTGTCCGAGGTGGGCAGCTTGCGGGTAATCTCGGCGCCCACCGTGGTGCTGGGGGTCAGGTTGTGCGCGTACGACAGCTTGAGCGTCTCCAGCTTGTCGGCCACCAGGGCCGCAACCTGGAAGTCGGGCGCGTGGTAGCCTGCAGGGAGGGGAAGGAGGAAAGGGGCACGCGAGGTACAGGGATGAGGAAGGGCGCGTCAGAGCGGCAGCAGTCCGTGGCGAGGCCCAGGTGTTGAGGGGAGCTGGCGTGGATGGGAAAGGGTGCAGGGGGTGGCAAGAACGGAGACATGTAAGTAGCATCTGGGGGTAACGGGCGGACGACGCATGGGCGATGCGGAGTATGAGCAGTGGATGAGGGCAGGCGACACGAATGCATCAGTGAGGACGTCGTGAGGAAACAGCGTAAGGGCACAGCGCGAAAGGAGGGGCCCGGGGACTGTGGCGAACGGCGTGCAGGGCGCCGCTGTGAGGCGCGACGACGCAGACAACGGCATTGGGCAGTACGAGGCTGGGTAGGACCCGTTCTGCGGCTGTCAGCAGGTGCGAGAGGGAAAGCCTTTCATATGGGTGATCAGCACCGTAATCGGGTAAGTCCACTCCTAGCAGCACAAGGAGGTAACTCACCCAGGGCCAGCTCGTACTTGGTCAGTGCGGACTTGGAGGTGTCGTAGCTGGCTGACCCGCCCAGCAGCACGTTCTGGTAGCCGGTGGACGCGGCAATGTCCACAACGGGGGTGGCGGTGAGGCCCACGGTTGACTTGAGGGCGATGTAGGGCATGGAATACTCGAGGCCAAGCTTGGCGGTCGCGACATCGGGCACGACGACAGAGGAGGTAAGCTTCACGCCGGGCGCGACGTCCGAGAGGGTGGCTGTGACCGTGATCTTGTTGCTGGGGTCCAGAGCGGCATCGATGCTGTACTTCTTGACGCTGTAGGCGGCCTTGAGCGTGGCCTCGACCTGCAATCGAAGGGCCGTTGGTACAGGTCGGAACAACAGGCGCCCGGCCGCTACCTCTCTGCCACACCATGGCCATGACTACATGTTAAGCTGTCCGATTTGCGAACAACGCTTGCGATGTGTCGCTGGACACACCTTGTCGGCCTTCTGCACCCCAGCGGCTGTGACCGCAACACCGCTGGATGTAGTCGAGGTCACCGAGATTTTCGGGTCAAATTGGAAGGTGCCTGTGGCCTTGTCGCCACCAAGCAGGCCCTTGGCGGCCTTGCCAATATCAGCAAAGGCCACGACCGGCATTGTTGCGTGATGTGTCGGGTGCCGCAGGCCAATTGTTCTATAGGTGAGCAAGGCGTATTGAGGTTGCACGCAAGTTTCGTTGCAGAGCGAAACCTGTCGCTGTTGCGATCAGGCGGGGGCAAAATGCAGCAGTGCAATGCCGGAATGGCGCAATGCACGCGCAATGCCGCTAATGGAGCAGAGGCCCTGTCTCGAATAGACCCGAGTGTCAGGAAACAATCGTTGGACTACATTCATACTTGTGGGCACACCCATGCGCCCTTTACAGGTAGAGTAGGAACAGGCACTCTCCCGGAGAGTCTCCGACACCGGGGCACCAACCGGGGCACCAATACATTTGCGCACATGTAGGCAGATAATTGCTTTTTGAAAAGTCGTGCCACTAGCGCGGGTAGCTGCCATGTGCCGTTTCGGCGGGTCGTCCCGTTTGCGTGCGCCGACTCTCGAACTTCCTCTTACAGCTGTGGCACGTCCACGTGGCATTGGCTTGTGGTCCACGCATAACTCAAGGGCACTGATGGTTGTAATGCAAAAGACTTGCTGTGCTCTTACTGAGGTGACGCCCCACGCACATGTGCGGGGCCAGGTAGCACCAGGGGAGTCCTCGGCTTGCGAGCCCAAAGGAGAGGCACTCTTTGCATTATCCTCGTTCATCATACCGCTTACAGTGGTTGGCAAGATTTGCGTAACCTCTGCTGTTGTCAGTCAGCAAGCCAGGAAGGTGGCAAGAAGGCCAAGGACGTCAGCAAGTTGGTCAGGACCTTCACGCTCCAGGGGTGCAAGGGGGCATGCACCTGTCGCGTGATTGTGGACCGTTGGGTTGGGATTGCTTAGAATGCCGGATGAACTTTGTGCCGAACCGCCTACCGGTATTCATTGGGGCATGCGTTGGTCCTGGGCACGGTCGACGGTACGGCGTGTATTGTGCTTGCTGGCGTCGGTTAAGCACGTGCCTTTTCAACCCGTGCGAACGGTAGCCGGCAGGAGGCTTGCACACCAACATGTAGTTACACTCTGCATCATTATTCGCATCACACACTGGATGAATGGATCGTGTCTCGTCTTGTACCAGGAGCTCATCCATTGTCATTTTTCAAGTGCACGCAACAGCCCAGGCAGGACAGCTCTTCCATGCCCCAGCTACTGGACCGGTGCCGCTTACAGCTACAGATGAGTACAACCGCTCAATGCCTTGCCATCATTGATGAAAGCAACCCACTTTATTTCGCTTTACTTGTTTGTGACGATGCTCCAGTCCACGCCTAAGTACAAAAAACTACCGTAAGGGCATGTGGGCGCCCAGTTGCGCCCTACCAACAGAGGGCTGGGGAGTGGGGACCCCTGCCTACGTGCACGTCACACGCCGCCATTAACAACCAAGTAACATAGCAATGCACCGCCCATGTCGGTCTTGCACAACCAGCAGGCTAACCGCTACACCCTGGCCAACAAAGCTGTGTGGCGCCACATTCTCACTCCAGTGGGTGAGCTGCAGCTCACCCGTATGCCCATTGCCTTGGTTACTACACCCGTACGGCCAGCATTAGGTGAGCTGGAGGACACGCACACCCTTCAAGGCCAGGGGCGCTTGTCGGTCCAGCCCCAGGGGCGGGGGATGCGGGTGTTCTCGGGGGACTCTCCCTCGGGGGGCACGGGGGCGCGGCGGTCGGGCTGGTAGTCGCACGACACGGGCCGCCACACGATGCCGATCACGCCCCACTTGTCCTCAGCCAGCTGCGGAGGGCATCGTAGGATGGGGCAGGAGATTAGGTGAACAAGTACCACTAAGCGGCAAGGAGCGGTCGCAAAGCATCAGTGAAAGCGTGCCGGGACAGTCGGATGACTGCAACGAATGGTGTGCAGGCAGGCCGTGTTCTGCTTTCCCTAGCAGGCCGGTCTGTGTCGTGCACCTCGGCGTGGTCTTAACATGGCCAAGTCGTCTGCACACTTCCGCATGCTTGCACAGGTTGCACTGGCCCCACCATGGACTACCGACCCCTCAATGCAACCGTGCAGCCCCTCCCTATCCTCCCGCCCACCTTCTCAAACGCCCACGTGCTCATGTCTAGGTGGTACATGTCGCCGCAGCACCAGCGGCGGTTGGAGTAGGCGTTGGAGGGGTAGTTGCAGGGGCACGTGTCGGTGATCTGCAGGCAACGGCAGATACATGGGAGAACGGTCAGGGCAAGGCGTGCTACGTCCATGGCGGTGGTCGTTTCTGACCGGGTGTGCAGAGTTGCGCCGTATGAGAGCTACCAGGCTGACCCACATCGTTGCAAGCACCACCTGCACACAGCTGGGCTGACCCAGAAAGGCTCTGTGCTGTAACCAGACATACTAGTGCTTGCAACAAACGTAAAGGATCATATGGCTACTTGGCCCCATGCATGGAGCTGGATGTCCACCCGACCCAGTTGGTAGGCACAGTACGCTGTGACCGTACCGCTGCACCCTGCCCGTGCACAATGCCCCCCTCACCTGCAGAATGACGCTTGCGCCCGTGTCCCTGCAGACGTTGGTGCGGTCGAAGGACTCGCCGTAATAGTCGGAGAAGGTGGAGGGGTCGCAGCGCACCTCCAGGCAGCGGCCGCAGCTGTTGGCGTAGTCCCAGTTCATGTCGGACATGGCGGCAACGTCCCAGCCGGTGGCCTTGTCGTGGTCGAGGTAGCCTGCGGAGGGGTTGTGGAAACATGTGCACGGCGGGGTGAGTTGCAAGGGAAACTGTCTAGGCGTTGAGCGTGGCGTTGGACGGCATGGCCGATGCTGAACTGGGTCAGGTGCCATGTGGGTCGGGAAAGCATGTGGGTCAAGCGCGATGTGGATCTGGCACCAGAGCCGTGCTAACTGCAAGTGGGCTTTGCAAGCTACTGGGGAGGACTTTCATCTGGGTCGCACCGTCCAAGCATTGGAAGTTAGCGTTGAACCCATGCCGCGTCCCCGTATCCCATCTGATGGACCATCACAGTACCCACCGTATCCGCAGCTGCCCTCGTTGATGTTCCACCAGTCGTCTTGGCCGCCGTAGCGCGTTGCGCGCCCCTTGTGCCAGCCGCCGTCATCGGCGAGGATAGCAGCGGGTGAGGTGACTGATAGGAGGAGTAGGAGGGAGGATAGGAGGGAGAAGGAGGCACGCAGGGGCGCGGCGGTGGCGGTGGCGGGAGAGGGCGCGAGGGCTTGCCGGCGGGAGGCGCGGCGGGAACGGGAGGCCGACAGGATGCTGCAGCGGCCCCAGGCGCCGCTTTGCGAGCAGGAAGCAGTGGATTGTGACTCCATGGTGCTAGAGATATACAAGTTGTTTGTTACACCGCCGGCTTGGCGGGAATGGCTGAACGAAGGCTGGGAAACGCGCGTCGACGCAGAGACGCTCGCGGCGAAGCCACAAGCGGCTTGATGAGTCGAAGCAGAAGTAGTAGTACAGTTGACGGTAGGATAGCTGCTGGAGATGAAGCTTCAAGGAGCCAGGAAGCTTAAATAGCAGCCGGTAAGCTGCAATAAGTTTAGGGTCGCGGGTTGGGATCACGCCCGAAGGCTGAAGGGGCCTACTGTTTTGTTGTAGCTGTATGCACCCTGACTGTAGGAAGAAAGGGTAGGTGTAGGTAGCGCGGCGCAGCGCTCATATCGACGCGGGACCAGCTGCACGGCAGGGGGATGCGGCCAGAATTCCTGGCGCATGTCCGTATTCGGGCCAGTCATGGGCGGGAGGATCTGACACAGCAGAGCTGTTCCGTGCTGTGTCAATACGTACAAGCGCCCAGTAATATATGATGAAGCCTAGCTAAAATGGCGCATGGTCGAAAGCGAAAGGGTTTGGGGGAGCCAGCCTGGTTGCAGACGGTTGCAGCATACGAACGCCGAGCGGCCTCGCGACCTCAAGGGCAGAAACAAACCGCAGTACTCAAGGGAAAAAGAGTACAAGACGAAAAGCACTCAAACGTCTGTAGAAGATACGTAGAGGACTTCTCAGCAGTAAAGGCCATGTCCGTTTTCGCTGTGCCAGAGTCCTCTGAGTCACCAGCAGCGACCCATGGGTCTTCAAAAATGGTTCACAGCGCGGTCACAAGATCCCAGTGGTCACAGCGTCACACGGAACGCGCAGCCCAAAAATAGTGATGGACTATTTTTACCGGAGTGGACAACGACGTCACCCTGGGCGGCAGTTGCACGAGAGCTCTGTGGTCTTGTCGCTGGAGCCGAGGAGTGAAGAAGTCAGCACTCCGTCCAGAACCCGCACAGTGCATAACAGCTTCCTGTTCACGTTGGCCCCAAATACTCCTACCGAGTGCAACCACTTGTTACCGTACCTGCCTGAGCATTGCAGTTGATTTGTGTGCCCACTTTTGGGCGCATACTGGTAAGCGCTGGTACGAGGCACACGGTGGCCCCGCTGTACGGTAGATCTAGGACGGCTCGCTTGGAACGTGGTATTTGGATCCGGCGCTTTCCAATACATCTGCTCATATCTCACTGTGTGGCACACCTTGAGCCCGACCAGGCCCGACCACCACGGTGGACAAGAGCAGCTAAGGGCTAAGGCCACCGGTAACCCTCGGGCAGTTGTCCCATTGCAATAGTTCGGTGGTTGCACACCTGTCAGCTTCATGCATGTCCTGCTGCATGTTTTATGCCGCTTCTTGTGGAATGCGTGCTCACTCCTCTCCTGCTTGTCTTGCCTTGAACGTGGCACATCAAAAACGTGTATGCGGACATGCTGTGGTGTCACGTGTGGGCCCCAACTGCAGCAGCTCCAGAAGCCCAGGGGGAGAAGCCTGCCGTGCACACGTCCACAAACACACACGCCAACCCCAGTTGAAAAAATGAATCGTAACGCAAATACCGTATCTCAAATGGGGGCCTCCCTCCAACGCATGCCACAGCCTGCTGCGCATGCTAACTGGCCACTGACACTCGTTGTTTCTAGGGCCCTCGCCTCGCCCATGCCGATCTAGCGTGTTGCCAAGCGACCGGAAGCATTCGCAACCTTGGTCAGCGTCCGCATAACTCGCTACTGCTCCACCGCTGCAGCCGCCAGACCCTGATCGAGCTCGCCATCGGCAGGAGAACGGCTGGGTAAGGCACAATACAATCTTGGGTGTACCACTAGTCCCACCACCAACAACCTCAGATAATCACCTCGTCCCGGCACGTTGTAGCCCCCACGCGTCAGCCCACCTGGCTGCCATTGGCTGCCCGACGCCTGGCCCCGTGCAGTCTCCTTCCGCGAGTGAGCACCACGCTCCTTCGTTGTGCACCAGGCTCCTCGCGGCCCCAGCACCAGCCGCTGGTCCTGTTCGCCGCCCCCACCACCTCTGCACCGGCCCATTGCACCCCGTGACGACTGCTCCGAAGCTGGCCCCAGCTGCCCATGCTGCAGCCGGTCCTCGTTCGGCACCTGCTCTGGCCAGCTGCCGCTGCTGTCTCCCGGCCCGGGACTACGCCCATCTGCCCCCATCACAATGCCGCAAGGCCGTCGTTCCAGAATCCCATGCACGGGCTTCGGGAAACGCCCGAGAGCCTCGGCGAGGGCCATGGCCCCGGACTTGGGCCCCACGCAGAGGCGGCCAGGCCCTCCACCGGCATGCTGCTTGTGCGCTGGCCCTGGCCCCGCCTTGGCTGCGTAAACTGCTTGTAGCAGCTGCTGTACACTCGCTCCTAGCAGCCCCCGTACATGCTTGCTGCTTGACCCAGCCGTCGTACGGCCCTGCCCTTGTCAAGGCCCTCGCGCCACCGTGCCGCCCGTACGCCCTCACACCGACGCCGCCAGGTAGGCACTTACGAACCCCGAATGGGCAGCAGCTGGTGCGCATGCTGCTGCTGCTCCTGCTGCTGCTGGCCCAGTGCCTCGCCGCTGGCAAGGCCCGACTCCGGCCGTCGCACCCTGGCACCCGCACGTTCCGCCGACGCCGCCGCTTGCTCCTCCTTGCAACCCCACAGCAGCACCTGCTCCAGCAGCAGCTGCTGCTGCTGCCCCGCGCGTGTCCCCGCCCTCACGCGGACGCCGCCACGTAGTCGCACGCCTCCTTGCAGATGCCCGTCATGGAGCTCTCGGGGCCGTACACGGCGATGGGCAGCCCCAGCTCGGCGCCCAGCTGCCGCATCAGCTCCAGGCCCTTGACGTAGTTGGGGCCGCCGCGACGCACGAAGATGCGCACCTTGGCGGCCTGGCGGGGGGTGTAGAAGGGGCGTGGGCGTAGGGTGAGCGAGCAAGCATGGTGGCGCGCTTGGCTGGTTGGTGCGGTCAAGGCAAGGTACGGTGACTGCAATAAGCGAGGTGTGGGAAGGTGAGGCTGCCCGATGAGGGTTGTGCTGCATGCCACGTTGTGGAGTGCGCAAGGGAATCTGGGTCAGGCTTTTAAAGATTCGACCCGGGAGGGCAACACGTTCGGCGATGGGAAACGGTAGTGGCTTGGTTTAGTCGCCGGCGAGGGAAGCCCACCCACACCACCGTTCCAATGTATATGCGCCCCACCACGTAACCCGTGCAAGATACCCGCTGGACCGCGAGCGGCGCACACCTACGCCGTCTACCTCGCTTACGCCCGCCCAGTATCTCTGGCCCTTGTCGCGTTTGTGTCGCATTGCCCTACGCTGTCTTGCCGAACTGCAGCGCCTTGGCCATCCCTGTCCGTCCTCCCCCCGTGTTCCCTTGTCGCCTATCCCACCTGCAGCGCCGCCGCGCGCTCCCTCAGCGCCTGTATGATGCCGGTGAAGGTGGCGGCCACGTCGGTGAAGTTGGCGATGCCGCCGCCGATCAGCAGCGCGCGCCCGCGCCCGTCCGCGTGCGCAGTGGCGCAGTCCAGCACCGTCCGGGCGTACTGGTAGGTCTCGGAGGTGTTGGGCGCGCCAGAGTACTCGCCGTAGTTGCCCAGCTCGGCACTGCGGCGGGAGTAGGGGTTTAGGGTAAAAGTGGTTCGTGGGCAATTATCGGTACGTGTGCTGCGATCGTCATGCAGCACGTTAAACAGTATGCAGGGAATATGCGCCGTGGTTGCACAGCCCGTCGCTGCGGCAGGAAGGAGGGATGTCGCAGATGCTGGGTTGCGCGCGCCCAGCCCTTCCACCTTCCGGCCCAAGATCACAGCCTCACCCGTAGCCCACCTGCGAAGCCCCGCCATACGCACGTCGATGAGCAACACGGCCTAACACGTAGCCTGCACCAACCACTCCGCCCCGACCTGTACCCCAAGCCCCGCCCTCCCCGCCGTCCTCCCCCGACCTGTACCCCCAGCCCCGTCCTCCCCGCCGTCCTCCTCCACATTTACCCCGAGTCCCGCGCCCCGCCCGCCCCCCCCCCCTGTCCGCCCCTCACCTGTACCCCAGGTCGGCGATGGTGTCGGTGTAGATGACGGAGGCTCCGCCGCCCGCCACCATGAGCCACACGCGGCCGGTGGGGTTGAGCACCTGGGGGAGAATGGGGGTAGGCGGAGGAAATGCGAGGTAAGCCAGGCCACGAGTCAGCCACGACCGGAAGAAGAGCTGTCGAGGCATAGACCCCGTGCACTAGGACGTCAGTGTAACGGGGTGGAACTGTGGGTACCACCACGCATTCACACGCCTCCACAGCCCACAAGCGCACAGCACACCACCTACCGCGTTGGCACGCAGCGTTGAGCTGCCCTCGTTCCGGGACCCGCCCACCCACAATCGAAATCCCGCGCACCCACTTGCCCTTCGACCCTTTGCCTTGCATCACCGCCTTACCTGCATCCGTTGAAGGTACCCCCTAATTCCCGCACTGCGATGCTACCCGCTCACGCCCAAAGACCCACCGTGAACTTGAGCGAGGCGCCCGTGGCCTCGTCCAGCCCCGACACGAACTGCTCCGCGGCCGTGAGCGTGCGGCCGAAGGGCAGCGGGAAGGCCAGCTCGGCGCCGCCCACGTCCCACTTGGCGCCGCTGCGGTAGCGCGCCGTGTCGTCCAACTCCACGCGCATGTCCAGCGGGAAGGGCTGGCCGGACGCGTCCAGCGTCCTGCGGGGTGGCGGGGTATTGACTGTCGGTGGGCAGCAATGCGCAACAGCGGGCAGGGAATTGCACCCGTACCACAATCCAAGCAGCTCCGCGCGCGTCTCTAGGGAGACGCGGGACCCGATGCGTCCAGCGGGAGTGCACAAGGGCTCCAACGGCGCCACGGCATTAGGGTTGCCCTACAGCCGTTTGCAACCGGGGTGTAACCTCCCTTGCGCCCACCTCTGTCTACCCTCCAAGATCCCTTTCCTGCACCCCACAGGGCCGCGCCTCACCACGGGTTCATCTCCAGCAGCGTCATGTCCAGGTCGTCGAACACGCGCCAGGCGGTGAGCAGGAAGCGCTCCAGCGCCGGCCGCAGCTCCAGCGGCAGCCCCGAGATGAGCGGCGCCACGGCCTCGGGCTGCAGCGGCGCGTCCATGACGTCCAGCGACACGCTGCGCAGCTTGTCCCAGTTCTCCTCTGCAGAAGGAGTTGAAAGAGGGGGGCATTGGGTTGGCAGGGCGGCAAGCTATGGTGGCAAGCTATGGCGGACACAGCTTGTCCCAGTTCTCCTCTGTGGCAGGGGTGTGGAGTGCATGGGGGGAGGTAAACGCGTCTGTAGGAAACCGGTGGTGCGAGGTGGAGGCACTTGAAAAGAGTGCGTGCGCTGCGTGGCCGTGCGCGTCCCACCCTTTCCTGCAAGGGTGCAAGCACGGGCAGGCGTGGGAGTGGGGGTGCAAGGTGCGGCATGTGCGTGAGTACTGCTGGGCGGCAAGGTGGCAGGCTGTTGCTGCCTATGCGGAGCTTATTGCAGCGCCTCCTCTGGAGCACAGGGTCCGCGGGGCTAAACAGAAGACGTACAGGCATCTGTGAGAGGCGGAGCAAGGTAGGGGCGCGCGGGTGCTTGGGCCCACGTGACCCATGACGTGTGTGACTGCCGCCAGGCCTTTGCGTCACGAGCGCCGCGTCGCACCCGTCACTGCGCACTGCCGTCGCACAGCGCCCTTACCGATGTGGATGCCTCCCGCCTCCGAGAAGGACACCTCCCAGCCGTTCCGCGTGGAGGTGATGGACAGGTAGAACTCGTGGGTGTGCGGCACGAAGGGCTCAATGAGGAAGGTGGTGATGGGCCCGGTGCAGCCGTTCACCGTGATCACCTGGCGGGGCCGGACGTCGTTGTGAGCAGCTCAGTCCCGTAGTCAAGCAGGAAGCATGGCGCGGGGGACAGTGAGGGCCTTTGCGGCAGTGCCGGCATAGGCCTGCAGCCAGGACATGTCGTGCCACGTGCAACGCCGCCCTTGTCCTGACCTCTACGTAATCCACCGGACCACGGGGGCCGCTTCAGCATCAACAGCTGCTGCGCGCAGGCATGCAGCTACCTGCTATCGCCGCGGAACCAGCCTAGCTTGCAGGTCCGCCCGTGTACGTCCCTTGCCGCATGCCTCTGCTCATGTGCCTACCGTCCAGCGCACACATGGCCCAGTTGCTCGACCCAGGGCCCACACACTGGGTCTGGTGACCCACTCACCCTCATTAACAATTGCCTCAGCATTGGGAGTGACCTGGCGGACTGGCACAGCCAACAACGCACCTTGTTGAGGCGCTCCGTTGCGAAGGCCACCGCCGCGGAGAAGTCCAGATTAAGGCCCACCTGGGAAAAGGGAGGCGAAGAGGGAGAAGGGAACCAGAGCAGTATGGTTTACCTAACCCAGTGCTGCAAGGACCACCAACAGGCAGCTTGCGGCGCCTGCTTGCCAGCGCTGTGGGATGCCATCCTAAAGATTATCCCTCTCTACGCGCGCCTTGAAAGGCGGGAGGTTCCATCCTAGCTGCTGTGCACATTCCCTGCACGCCTGCTGTGTGCCGCGGCACAGTCAGCGCGGGCCCTGCTCACCAGGTCGTGCTTCCCGCGTTGACCGAACAGCATGTCGGGTTTGACCACCAGCTTGGTGTCCGCCAGCCAGGGGTTGGCATTGAGCAGGTCCGAGGCGGAGGTGTCGGCCGTGAACTGGACCACCTGGCGGGTGATGCGTTGTGGTGTGGGTTAGGTGCGTTGTGTGACAGCAGGACGGGGCCATTAGGGGGCAGCACACATGGCACACTGCCGGGCACGTTCCTGGAGGGTAGCGGGCATACAGGGCGTGAGGTGAGAGGCCTGTAGTGCATAGGCTATTGATCAGGTTTGCAAGAGCATTGCTGCCTGCAAGAGGGGACGGAAAGCGAGTAGCGTGGAAGAACTTGCGTCAACAGGTGCAGCTGCAGGGCAACAGCCGGATGGCTTCTAGCAGGGCCTTGTCACACGGGCAGTCCTCCCAGGCTGGGGCAGGACTAGGCCATTGGCATGCTGCCACAGTGTGGGCGCTGGTAAGTGGCGCCTGGGCCCCTGGTTGTGACCACGTGTGAGCCCCGCTCGTGCACCACTTCGTGAACCCAGGGCTCCTCAGCACTAGGACAGTGTCAACACGTGACACGGCCGGGAACACACTTGCAGTAAACTCTAAGGTACGTAGTAAGTAGCTATAGTTTCACGGTGCTGACAGTGGTGCGCCTAAAAAGGGTTGTTCCAACGCGCGAAAAGCCATGGATCCTTGGAGCAGCCCAGCTACCGTCGACTCCCTCGCTCACTGCCTGCCTACCTTAATAGGCAGATCAATTCCTGCTAGGCGCTGAAAATGGGCTCTCAATAGCCGCTTGGCGTCGAACTCGCGGATCTTCTTCCTGGCCATCCCTAGTCCGTCCTGAGCTATCGGTAGGGCTGGGAGTGACCAGATAAGCTGGATGTATGAGAACTGCCGAGTGCGCTACACTAGGCTGCACGTGTGACCACGGGGTTTACGCGCGTCCTAGAGTAACGGCCACGTCCCAACTGCCAAACGCTGGGACGGCAGGGAGTCGCACACTCGCACTGCAGGCCGCAGGGAGCTCACGAAGTCGCGCATACACTCTACAGTATCACCACAAGAAGTGGACAATCACGTCTGCCGAAGTGTGCGAGAGTCCTTGAAGGATTTGAGGCGGAGGGAGGTGGACTGCTGGAGAACTCCCCTGTCGCAGGGATATCCCCTGTCCAGGCCCTGTCCTAGCGTCGTTTACGAGTCCGACTGCCGGCCAGCCTGACGGTGCAGTGCACCAGTCTAGGCTCCAAGTCCATGACCGAGCCCTATGTTACACTTTGCGCGGACAGGCACTGCCGTTAGTCCATGTCTTTACCTTCCCCTTAGCCACCGCATACGCCCAGAACCGGAACGTGGAATTCACCAAAACGGGCTTAGTACACCGATGCTTCCACAGCATGGCCAAACCACAGCTAGAGCACGCCAAGCTACAGCCTGCTCCTGGTGGCCTGAGGCTGCACCTGGGCTGCACATCCGCTGCCACTCGCCTCGCCACCTCCTGCATGCGTTGCCCACGCATGCCACATGTGTGCCACGCCTTCGTTGTCACTGTACATACACCACCATGCGAGTAACGTACTAGAATCAACAACCCATCAGATACACGCTGACAACTCAGCAACCGTTTGGTCTTACGACCAAGTGCCGCGGGAAACTCCTGTGCCCCAGCTCCGAAGCAACGAACATGTAACCGAAGGTTTAGCCAGGCCCAAGGACGCACTACCGTTCGTGACTAAGATGTTGCGTATAGAGATGGTACCGTGTTCCTCTTGTGAGTGTGGTGAGCCGAAATCGCGAAAGAATGCAACTGTTGTGTGCCGCACGCCTGCCGCACGCCGGAACAAGTAACAGATCGCGTGTGCCCCCTTGGCAGCATCACGTCGTCCCAACACTGCTACAGTGCAGCAAGTCCCCTTGCGTCACATCATAGGAAAGCCCCGCGTCAGTCCGCGTTGGTTGCACCACACGCCGTGTTCCAGGCGGGGCTTGCTCTGCCACGGCTCTTCGCTGTCTCCAGACCCTGCAACCACGTGTCCTGCGCCCAGCCGCCCCTGCCTATGTCTCCCGCTGCACCTCCGCCGCTGCCCCACCAAATTACCGTCAAGACACACCCGCTTCGCGTTGCTCCACCCTATCGCACCCAACAGCCCTTGCCAGATGCCACAGCTGCAGCAAAGCTGCTGCTAGCTTTCCGCTCCAGTGTCACCGTCGCACGTCATCAGTCCTCGTGCCCATGTTGCATCTGTGAGGCCGCAGGGAAACGGCAACAGCAAGGTAAGCTCGCAGCAAACCCATTAGCAGCGTCATTTGCCACGCGGCCACGATCTGCTGGGCAACATACAGACAATGGAGGAGGGCACGGCCCACGTGCTGGCGCAAGTGACCGACCGCGCGCAGCAGCTCGTCAGCGGCCCTTGCTGCGCGTTACCATCGCTTCGCTGCCCTTCATGGTGCCCAATGACCCAATGACCCAATGTGCACCCTGCCCGAGCCCCCTCCATGCCGCCTCCCGCCTACCTCGTACGCCGCCAGTTTGTCCGCCAGCGACTTGTTGCTGAGGCCGTGCCGCAGCATCTCGTCCTGCAGCAGCGAGTCCACTGCAGACAGCGGCGGCACAGGAAGCACAGAGAGCAACAGGGGTCAGTCAAATCGCCAGTCTCGTACGGAAACCTTGCGCACCGAAAAAGTGCGTACCGCATAGTTTGTCAGTCCCAGCTTGACCATTCGCCGGTAGCACCCGCCTGAGGAAGTGTACCGGTAACCTGACACTGCCCTTCGCCTCTACCAGGCCCTGCTGAGTGGCCGGCGACCCTCTTCCTCGCCTACCCTGCCGACCCAGGTGAACGCTACTCACCGTCCTCGATGTCCTCACACATGACGTCATCCTGCGTGGGAACACACAGAGCCAACACTTCAAGAAAAGGCAAGGAGACAGGGTTGATCGTGGTCAGCACGGCTCGGCTGCCACCATGTGCGCTAACATGCCGCAAGCAAGCAAGCAAGTGTTCCCATTGGCTGCCTGCAGCTGTACGCTGTGCCAAGTACTGCCGCCAGCCACGGGCCCACATGCATGAGTCACGAGCCGCCAAGAGGGGCCTTGCTGTCTGCGCAAATGGCTGATGGAGGTCAGTCCCAGCACGGTGTTGCCCTCATGCACCGTACAGCCCTCTCATCCCTTCACTCCGCCCTCAACCCCACAGCACCCATGCCAGTCCACTCACCGCTTGCCCACCGCGCCCCTTGCTTGGAACCTGCTGCGGAGCGCGGCTCGCAGGTCCCGGGTCCCGATCCCCCGTGTCGTTCCGCCCGTACATCGGTTGCTGCACCGCCACCCCGTACCCCATCCCGCTGCCGCTCTGCCGCCCGCCCTCCAGCCAGTCGTCATCGCCCACCATTAGGGTCCCCGCCACCGCCAGCTCGCCACCGCCCCAGCCGCCCTGCTTGGGCTGCCCTGCGGGCTTGGGCGGGGGCAGCGGCGGCCGCGACACCGCGGGCAGCCGCCCGCCCGCGGCCCCCGGCGCAGGCATCCCGCCCCTGCTGAACTCGTCGTCATCGCCCAGCACCAGCATCTCCTTGGGCCCGGGGTCTGCGGGCCCCAGGCCCCTGCGGGAGCGGGAGGACCCCATGCCGTCGCGGCTGTTGCTGGCCGAGGCGCGATTCGGGTCGCGGTCGTGCTCCCCGATGCGGTAGGTGCTTTGCAGGTGGGACCAGGGGTCGTTGGGGTCCGGTGCGGAGGGCGCTGCGGCGGTGGGGGTTGGGGCAGCTCCTGAGGCGGACATGCTGGCGGTGGGGGTGAGGCCGGTGGGGTTGAGGCCAGTAGGGGTGGGGGCGGTGGGGGCGGGGGCGGGGGCGGGGGCGGGGGCCTGGGCGGGGGCTGCCCCTGAGGCGGAGACCCCGGCGGATACGGAGCCGTGACGGTTGGACGCGACCGGCTGGAGGGTTGGGAGGGGCGGCTGTAGCTGGAGGGACGGGAGGGGTGCGGAGGCGGAGGTAGCATGGCTGCCGCCGCCGTCGGCCTCAGCGCCGTTGGCTCCGGCGCCGTTGAAATTGAGGGAGACCTGGAGCGGGGGCCATGCATGTATGGGTGTGCTGTGAGTCAAATTGGATTTGGGGCAGGTGGGCTCGGACGGTGCCCGGTGGGGAAGTGGAAGGTCGCGTGAGGTACCGTAGTGGAGGGCCCCTGGATGCATGGTGATGCATAGATACGGCGAGTCTTCCAGAGTTACTTGCCTGTTGCGGGAAGTAGCCGTCCGTGTCTTCCCCAAGGCTTGGCTTGGAGCTAAACCCGTTCCTGCACCGCATGATCCATTGATCCAACACACCGGTAAGGCGGTTGCGCGCAGGTATAACACCCACAGGCCATGTGGGCGGCACGGGCAAAGTTTGGCAAGATTTACTGCCAAAACCTCCACTCCAGGTTCTGCAACGCAGCTGCGTAGCGCCCCTGCAGACATGGTTGTAAGCCCCGCCAAGATACTCACGGTTCAAGGCTCAGCGGCCCCGTCCCGTCCAGTGACTGTACAGTGACCGCTGGAGGGGTCGACGGTGGTGGTGGGAGGGAAGGCACAGGCGCCACCTGCAGTGGCCCTGTAGCCTGCGTTCACATAGAAAGGCGCCAGGTCACTGCGTGCATCTGGGAGGACCTCCGGCGTGGCAACGTCCAGGCAGTTGGGGTGTGAGCTGCAGCTGGGAACAGGGAGTTGCTTACCCGCTTCGGTGCGAGGCTGTCATTGTCAGCTAGCTTCGAGACTTCATCTGTAACGGGAAATGGATGTTATTTTCATAGTGAGCAGCGGGGCACCATCGCATGTTGACAGTCGCTGAGGCCCCCAACATAGAAGGCGCTGCATACCTTGCGGCTTCGGCTGCTGCGGTGTTGGCCTGCGCGAAAGGTAGGCTCCCGTTAGTATTAGCGGTGGCCAAGACGCGGCTTACAGAGGTCTGACATCGTGGTCGAAGTGCCGCCCTTACTTGTTTTCAGGAGTGAACTCTTGCTTCTGAGTCGATGATGTTGCTGGTAGTTGCGACGGCGTCACTGGTCCGGCCGCTGCATATGTGAAGCGCAGGTCCAACTGCGTCAGAACGACGAGGGACCTCCCGACCCGGCTGCAGCTTGGCAGAGTCCAGAAGGGCGAAGACCGCTACACCACACCTTTTGAGGTTCCGCAACCCATATTGCTCTATGCTCAACGCGCTTTGGTGCGCCAGCGCAGTGTTCACAGCCTCCTCGGTGTGAAAGTATCAGCTTCTGGAGTACAATCCCCAGTTGCCTTGTGGCATTATATAAGCTTACAACGCCTGAAAGTTCCGCGGTGTCTGCTACGGGGGACAACCACCTTGAATAAGTTTTCCGAAATCGCGGTTGCAGTAAAAGCGCAGGGGTGCGTCGCGTTAGAAATTGTGTTAAAATTGTAAGCACAGCTTTTGTTGTTAAGGCGCGAGTGCAGAGGCTCCACTTCGACAGACGGGGCGCCGTGTACGGTGGTGCAAGGGAGTCTCTCGAGGGGCTGCGCATTGAGGGGATGTGGAGAAGCCGGCATAAGAACATGCCGGGACTCTCCTCTTGCGATGCTGGCTTGTGACCACCTTTAGGCCCACGCCAACCGGTTGGCAGACTGACAGAGGTGGGGGCACGTACCCCTGCGCATCGCACTAGCCATGCTCATGCCTGCCCGGATGGACCGCTAGAGAAGTGGGCTGCCGCAGTCAAGTACGTACACGCATCGGTCATCACGGAGCTGACTACCGGTAGTAGCTGCAGCAGTGGACGACGTGCATCAAGTTCCCATACCGGTATGGTCCAGGCACAGCACGCTGCACGGCCGGTGGATCAAGAGAGTTGTGCGCGCAGACATGCAGCCGCAGTCTGCAGGTGCCCACGGACAAGCCAACGTTCCGGATGGTGGGGGCGCATGCATCCTGGTGACGGAGGCACATGACGCACTAGGTCAGAAGGCAGGTGAACTGAACCTTACATGTTTACCGTAGTGGTCTGCCCAAGGGTCTGCCTGTGGTCCAGGCACATGGTGAGAGTCTCTTTTCCAGGACTCCGTGCCTGACTTTGCTTCCCTTATTCATTCGGCCCACCAGTCTAGCAACACGTGCGTGGTGCGGTGCCGTTGCCACTGTCAGTCCTCCCGTAGCATGCTGCGAAAAGTAGTAGTATAAGTACATCCTAAAGCACGTCTACTCATTCGTTCGTTCTGCTCGACCCCTGCGGTGCGGTCAGCCCACCATGCAGAGATGCACCTGCCCGCCATGCCACCGCCACGTGCAGTGTCACACACACGTGGGTGAGACCCACGCTCCCACGGTACTACCCTTGCATGCCCTTTGCCCAAAGCCACACATGAAAGTGATTGGTGAGGCGGCACTGCAAAGATGCGCCGCTCACGGCCAGGGGCGCTTGTCGGTCCAGCCCCAGGGCCGGGGGATGCGGGTGTTCTCGGGGGACTCTCCCTCGGGGGGCACGGGGGCGCGGCGCTCAGGCTGGTAGTCGCACGACACAGGCCGCCACGCGATGCCAATCACGCCCCACTTGTTCTCGGCCAGCTGCGGAGGGTGGAAGGTGGGTGACATGCAGTACAGGACGGGGTCAGTCAAGACAGCGCAGCAGCTGGTGAGGTACGCCTCGTGGCAAACAAAGGATGATCCAGGTCAGGATAGGGGATGTGCCACATGACACGTGTCACAGCCCATACCACGTGTGCTGACACGCGACCGTGAGGTGGATGGTGCAGACGGGGGTTGAAGGCAACGGCATTACTGGTTGACGAGCCCACGGCTTACGGAAACGGGCGTGCTGTGGACCTGTGGTACCACATGCCCATGCCTGTGCGTGCCACCCCGCCCTGCCCTCACCAACCGCCTACCTTCTCGAAGGCGTACGTGGAGATGTCCAGGTGGTACATGTCGCCACAGCACCAACGGCGGTTGGAGAAGGCGTTGGTGGGGTAGTCGCACGGGCACGTGTCGGTGACCTGGGGGACCGGGCAGGCGAATGCAGTCAAGCGCGTGTACAGTAGTTTGCACCTAGCTAGCAGACAAGTGACCAGCCAATCAGCAGACAAATGTGTCCAGATATTACCAGCTGTCGTACGGTTTTGAGCACGGAGTACCGGTACCTGTGTTACCCGAGTCACTATCGAAAGCCGCCCATTTATGTCTAGCACATGTCACAAGCGGCGCTCGTCCACTACCTGCCCCCACGCAACCAGCCGCGCCGCCAACGCGCCCGACGCCTCACCTGCACAATGACGCTGGCCCCAGCGTCCCTGCACACGCCGGTGCGGTCGAAGGTCTCGCCGTAGTAGTCGGAGAAGGTGGAGGGGTCGCAGCGCACCTCGATGCAGCGGCCGCAGCTGCCCCCGAAGTCCCAGTTCATGTCGGACATGGCCGCAATGTCCCAGCCGGTGGCCTTGTCCTTGTCAAGGTAGCCTGGGGAGGGGGCAAAGGACGCGAGGGACCAAGGGGTCAGGGCGGGGAGCGGGAGTACCGGTAGCGGAGCAGCTATGGCCATGTGGGTCGGAGTGCCGGCGTGGCTGTCAGCAGGCAAAGCAATAACGTACGGGAAGACCAGCGAAAATCACAGGGCCCCATCAACAAAAAGCGAAAAATCAGCTTGAAGGAGCGCATGCGAGGGCTTCCGCAGACCCACCGTATCCGCAGCTGCCCTCGTTGATGTTCCACCAGTCGTCAGGCCCGCCGTAGCGCGTAGCTCGGCCCTTGTGCCAGCCGCCGTCGTCGGCGAAGACGGAAGCGGGTGAGGTGATTGATAGTAGGAGCAGGAGGGAGGATAGGAGGAAGGAGGAGGCACGCAGGGGCGCGGCGGTGGCGGTGGCGGGAGAGGGCGCGAGGTCTTGCCGGCGGGAGGCGCGGCGGGAGCGGGAGGCCGACAGGATGCTGCAGCGGCCCCAGGCGCCACTTTGCGAGCAGGAGGCAGCGGGTTGGGACTCCATGATATACTTGGTTGTTATTGTTGTCAGAAAGCGCTATGTGTCTACGATGTAGGCGACGGAAATGTGCGTGGCTGTATCGCTGGCGACTTGGCGGGAGCTGGTCGCTGCGGGGCAATGTTCGCCCAGCTGGAAAGAGCCGATACAAAAAAGCTGTGCCTCTGTCGTAGAACTCAAACTGGAGCTAGGAGGTTGGGCAGTTTAGCGCGCTGGTTGTCGGCCGCTAACTAGCACGCGCTGAGCTGCGTGCGCTGAGGACGGCAAGGAAGGGTTCTGCAGGATTCCTGCTGACAGCAGTGAAGCGCTTAAGCGGTAAGATGTGTGTGTCGACGCTGATGAATAGCAGCCCAATAAGTTAGGTCGCGAGAAGGGGATCACGCCCTGAGGCTGAGAGGGAAGCTGCTCCTTGTTGTGCTCTCTCGCAGGTAACAGTGAAGGGTAAGGGGGATAAGGGAAGTGGCTGCGATTCTGGCTTTAAGAGGTCTTGGAGGCACGCACCCCCAGCTGCACGGCAGCTAATGCAAACCATCCCAGGCGCATGTGGGAGGATTGGGCACGCCCCAGACCGTCATGGGCTTTGCCCCTCGGCCGTCGGACGGGCGACCGCTTACGCAAGGCAGACGCACGCTCTTGTGATAATTACACATGGTCCACAGTCCATCTTAAGTCGTCTGTGGGTGACATGCTGGACTGGAGTGCAGCTGCTTAGAGCATTTTGATGTTCCAGCAACCCTTTTCAACCGGCATTTCCTGTAAATTTATTAGAGGAGGCGCATGCATACGTGCTTTTGTGGACTGGGGCAGGAGGACAGCAAAACTCGAGGCTAGCGGCAGCTCCTTCACGAAACGCTGCGTTGTCAGCACCTCGTCCGAACACATCTAAGCTTATATTATGCGTTTCACAGCACTCTTACCGCGGCATGCAGTTTCCGTTAAGCGCGGAGGGCTGTTGGGTTTGTCCCTGCTGGCCGGCTGACCCATGGGTCACTGGAGGCCGACGCCACAGGCCGCCAGGGCCTTGGACTGCCGCAGACACGTGCAATGTAGCATGTATGTCAGAATGCCATACAATTAGCAAGCTTCCATTATTTACGGCTGAAAGGGTCTGCTGGTTAAGAGGGCCGGCAAACTGGCGCCCCACGCTGCTAGATGTGAGGGAGCTCCGTCCGTCCCCTGCCTATTTGCTCAGTCTGCTGGCTCGTTTCATGCAGCGCGAATGCAGCGCGTTGCATGTAAAGAGATGTTGGGTATGCGCTGTGTGCGTGCTTGAGCTCAAGGATACCGGTAGCTGGCTAAGCTAGCGGACGGCGCAACGCAAACCGCAGCGTGAGGGCATCAGGGAGACACCAGGGGAGACCCTCCGTGCGTGGACAGGGACACCCTGGGGCACACGCGTACGCAATCGTGGTCTCTTACATCACAACGAGCAATGGTCGAGTTTGTGCAGTACAGAGTGTCAGCGAGTGCCATCCAGTCCTCTACCTGTTGTTGTAAGTGCCCGCGCTTTATTCGCCACCAGCCCAGCCTATGGTGGTGCCGTGCAGTTCGTGCTGTGCAAGCTAGAAGCTACAGTAATCTAGTACACAAGGCATAGGGAATTTCGATTTTTGAAACCTTTACGTTGCCTATCGTGCCAGTTTACGGGTTCGCCCTCACCGGCATGCATGCACACACTCTCTCATGCGTGTCGTATGAACTCAGAACTCTTCCTCCCTCAACCTGCCGGTCACCCTGCGAGCCTTCATTTCGAGGCCTCCACGCAGCAACACAGCTACTATGTTATTCGCAAATGCGAGTAAACCTATATTGCAGATAGCTGCGCGGCTCTCACTTGTGCCAACCCCAGAGCAATGTGTCACACAACGCAACTGCGCAACTACCCAACTACCCAACTAAAAAAACTATGCATGGCTATGCAAACCCTGCAGGTGTTATCGTGCCATGCATGCGTGTCGTCCTCGGGTGCAGTCTGAACAAGCCAAGTTACACATTGACATGCTTATTTTCGACCTTGGCCGCTAGGAGAGCCTTTTAGGGCCAAGGGCGCTTGTCGGTCCAGCCCCAGGGGCGGCAGATACGGAGGTTCTCCAGAGACTCTCCCTCGGGAGGCACGGGGGCGCGGCGCTCAGGCTCATAGTCACACGCAACGGGGCGCCAGATGACGCCAATCACGCCCCAACGGTTCTCAGCAAGCTGCGGAGTGGTAGTGTGGAGGCAGGGCGGGCGGGCGCACATGGTGGTCAGCGGCACTGGTACAGCGTGTAAGGAACACCGCAACTTGCACCGGTGCGTACCGTAGCAAGGCTTTTTGAGAGTGCGGTTTCACGGAAGAACAGTGAAATAGGCACGTGGGCATTGGGGTAGGTGCTGAGGACACCGGCGAGCGCAAAGGCCGGACCAGGGGGCACGGCGCAGGACGATGCGGTACAGGGCACGGAGGGTCCGTACTCCATCCAACTGGCGACGGCCTTGCACAGGCCGCGCTCGGTCGTATGCAGTTTATCGTGCATCAAGCAGGATGGGAGGTGCGCCCTGATTAATCCGTGCAATTAAATGCCCTTGGTACACAGTATGCCTACCTGCCCCTGGTACACAGTGCGTGCCAACGAGTGTACTCCGTGCCTAGTTCCCGAACCCCTCACCGCCCGCCTTGCTCTGTTGCTTACCTTTTCAAACGCGTACGTGGACAGGTCCAGGTGGTACATGTCCCCGCAGCACCAGCGGCGGTTGGAGTAGGAGTTGGAGGGGTAGTTGCAGGGGCACGTGTCGGTGACCTGGGGGGCGGTCCGGGGGAACGGCGCGAACCAGCAGCTTGCGACAGCGCAAGCGCACTTGGAGGCACGTACGTGGACCAAGCACGGTGGGCAGCACTTTGGGCATGCAAGGTACGGTATGGTATGCAGCAGGATGCGTGGGGCACGTACGGTAAGTATGCACCCATGCACGGGGCATGGACACCGTGACGGCAGCGGTACCTACCCTGCGGCACCAGAGCTTAGCCACACACTGAACAGAATGGCAGTGGAATGGGTGCCTGACGCTCGCGCCTCCGCTGCCAACCCCCTCACCTGCACCTTCCGCGATTCCCTGATGACGCCTTACACGGTTTCTCGCGTTTTACGCGTACCCTCACCTGCACGATGACGCTTGCGTCCGGGTCCCTGCACACGCCGTCGGTGCGGTCCAGGCTCTCGCCGTAGCCGTCGGTGAAGGTGGACGGCTGGCAGCGCACCTCGACGCAGCGGCCGCAGCTGTTGGCGTAGTCCCAGTTGGTGTCGGCCAGGGCCACGATGTCCCAACCCGTGGCCCTGTCCTTGTCCAGGTAGCCTGGAGACAGGGAAAAGCGTTGCAGCAGGGTAGGGGGGATCACCAGGTACGTACGTACGGTGCGAGCAAGGAAACGCACTAACAGCAACATGCAGTAGTGCAAGCGAAGGAACCAAGCAAGGAGCACACGGCACCGCTGATAGATATGGCAGCACGTGCGCTGTTACACGTCGGTAAGCGGTTAGGCAAGAGGGCGAGGGGTCATCAGCACCCACCGTATCCGCAGCTGCCCTCGTTGATATTCCACCAATCGTCCGGGCCGCCATAGTGCGTGGCTCGGCCCTGGTGCCAGCCGCCGTGGTTGGCCAGAACAGTAGCGGGGTGAGTAACGGCGACCAGGATCAGGAGGGATGGTAGCAGCGAGGCAGCGGATAGATGGGGCGCGGCGGTGGTGGTGGTGGTGGTGGTGGGTAGAGGCGCGAGGGCTGGCGGACGTGGAGTCGTGCGGAGGGAGTGGGCGGAGGAGAGGACGTTGCACTTGGACCCCACGTTGTCTTGCTGGGAGGTGGTAGTGTACTGAAGAGCCATTCTTTTCTGTAATGAAGTGTGCTTGTTGACTGTAGGCGTAGCGTCGTTCCAAGCGCGAGGAGTTAGTTGCGCACGAGCGAGGCCAGGGCAACGTTCGGTTGCGGAGGCATACAAAGGGTTGACGGCTGTGACGATGTGGACACGGACGCGTTTATAGCAACGAGCGCCTGCCTTGCACTTGAATAAGTAGGGATCACAAGCTTGGGGATCATGCACTACGGCGCAACAACTGCTGTTCGCTCCCTGCGTGTTGCGCCTTCCTGGACGGTGGCGACATACAGGGATCGGTGGAGGGACACGTGTTAGTGGCGGTGACGGCAGCAGGTGGCCCTTAATAGGGGCTTGGAGCACGCAAATTGCACGGCGGCTGATGCACCACTTATCCACGTATGTGGGTTGCCTGCTCCAGACCGTCCTGCGGAAGGCCGCCAGTCAGACTAACACCGCTGACATGTGTACTGTGCAGGCTTACCTCCGTTAGAATGCCGTTACTCCAGGAGTAATTTCTTTCTTTATGAGATGGTGGATTTGGTGGGGGCTTGACGTATACGGCCTTGCTTCGTGCTGTCCTGCTCCAGCAACTTCCCCCAAGACTTGCTGCTGCCCTGGTCCACGATCCCAATAAGACAGCACACCATCATATGTAAGAAACTTGAATGCTGTGTTAGGAACTGCTTCGTTGACGTAGCGAAGCGGTTCCAGTGATTTGCCAAGGAGTCACTTAACCGACAATTATTTTACGGGTGCAGTGTGCATTATACAGCAATCTAAGCCAGTACGAAAGTGTTGAGGCCTGTTGGCCTAGCTCCAGCAAGCGATTAAGGCGACTGTCGCCGGTTGCGCCTAGCAGCCGACCCTCGGGTCACTGCAAGCAGGCACGACGCGTCGCCCCATTTATGACGTGTACAGGCCTACGACAACAAGTAAAAGTTATATCAACATAATATATGTTTTATTGGGCAGTTGTGGGCTACTGAAGCCGGTTGTCGCTTGGGGCTCCAGGATGCGCCATGTCGAATGCGCTGGAGGTCAAGCGTGCGGCTTCTGCCTAGGTCTAGCCTTCAGTACACCAGGCCATTCCCTACTAAGACCACCAATAACAGCCTGCTTATTGGTCCTTGATGCATAAGGCTATGGCCTGAGTTCTACAAGCGCCTTTTTGGGCCCGACATCATGTACGGTACAGATCACGGCAAGGGGAGGGCAGTTGTGGGCAGGTACAACGCAACGGCCCCACCTGTCCCACCTGCTGCAATGCTACCAGCCACCATGTGCATACTACTGGTACGCATATGAGATACCATGTGTGGGCGTTCATTGGGATTTGGACAGTGCTCCGTTTAGGGTCCAAGTGCGCAGACTAGGACACTGACATCAACAGGTGACGCGACGTGCTGCACTGCCGGCACTCCACGAATGGACACGGGCCTGCACCCGGGTGTGTCCTGGTGTGACACGAGCGTGTGACCATTCCAGACAGGATTGGACCGCACATCAGCGTTCTTACAAGGCTGCGCGCTGGTGCGCGCGAGTCCATGCCCGTGGCCAGTGCCACGTGCACAGGACACGCCATCAGTATTCATCCCTTCACGCAGTTCGTCTCTGTGGTCCTGCGCCTACGTTACGGACTTACGGTACGTTCACACAAAGACACGGACCATCAGGTTCCATACCGGCACCTCCCAGCGGGAAAGCGGGCGGTCGTAGCCGCCAGGTGCCCCCTTCCGGAATCGAAATACCTACACCCACGTGTGCAGCACACTCGGTGCTGCCGTACACTCGCTCCTGCAGTCTGACCGCCTGCACCCAGCCAGTATGAAACACGTAATAGCACGGGGCACGCACTCACAGTAAATGGGCACGTCACGAACACACGTCCCACAAGCATAACACGCTCTTGTTACGGAAGCTGCCCTGTGCCAGCACAGCCCGCCTGCATACGTGTACACCCTGCGCCCTCCGCGTACGCGCCAGGGCATTTTACTCCCTATTCCAAACCATGCAAAGCGCCTAACGCCATGGCATAAGCACGAGTAGCCGCTAACCGTGCCTCTAGCCTTGCTCCACAGCAGCGCGTAGATCACAACAAGTAAGGGCCACAGGTACGAGGCGGAAGCGCGGCATGGATGCGGCCTCTGCGGCCAGCCCTATTAGGAGGGTCCCCATGTCAAACGTCAGTAATTCTCCTCTTGTCAGGAGGCATATGTGAAGTCTTGAACACCTGTAGCTCACAGCGTGCACAACCGCCGACCGTCCAGCCCACAACGGCGGCTCACCCTCCCCAGCTCATCAGACGCCGCAACGCCCACAACGCCTGGGAACGCTGCCTCAGCACTCCCCCTGGTCCACTCACCACCTCCCGCGGTCCTACAACCCCAAGCGCACCCGGGGGGCTCTCTGCTCACACCTGCACCTCACAGCCCATCTTCCCCTTCCACTCCATCCGCACTCCTGCACCTGCCCACATTTCTCGCACTCAATACCATCAGGGCCCCTGTACCTAATCGCCTCGCCAGTCTACAACAACGCCAAACGCCGTCCCTTAGCCCGCCTTGGCGGCGGCCATGGCGCTGCTGGCGGCCATGGCGATGGCGGCGTCGCTGGCGTTGGGCAGGTAGTAGTACTTGCCGCCGCCCGCCTTGGCGATCTCCTCCGCGAAGCCCGTCGACACGAACTTGTTCTCCGTGTCAATGACCAGCAGGTTGACGCCCGCGGCGCCCGCCTTCTTGGCCATGTCGCGCACCTGGGGAGGGCCCGGGTGTAGGGTGCACGGGGGCTCAGCATTAGCAGTACAGCGGTGCGGACTTGTTTTGGCAGGAGGCCCGACCACCGAATGCCACTCGATGCGCCGGGTACGCAGGGTTGCGCACAGCTCCGTGCGGCCCCGTTTTCGGCTTAGTACTAGGTGAGTAAACAAGGCACACCCCTGCCCGCGCCCACCTCGTCCTTGAGCTGGTCCGCCGAGGGCTTGGGCGCGTCGGGCTTGAGCGCCTCCGGGTCCTCGTTCGACTTGGCCAGAGACACGTTGGCGCGCCCGTCCGTGATCAGCACCATCATCACGCGCCCGCACTGCAGGATGGGTAACACCAGGGGATTCAGCAACCATGATTCCGTGCGACCCGAATCGGGCCAACATACGGGTTAAAGCATCCCCCGTTTCGCACCGGAACTGCCCAGCCCACTTCCCACCCCAGACCTTCCCATCTGCCCGATCAATCTGCGCATGGCCCCCCCACACACACAACGTTCCAACGCTTGCCAGCAGCTACCTACCATGCCCCTGTCCCTACAACACCCTCCTGCTCCGCCCCCCTCACCTCCCCGCCCTGCTGCGCCTGGATGGCCACGCGCACGGCGGTGCTGAGGCCGTGGGCCAGCGGCGAGCCGCCGCCGCACGGCAGGCTGTCCAGGCGGCGGCGCGCCATGGCGATCGACTTGGAGGGCGGCAGCAGCACCTCGGCCTTGTCGCCGTAGAAGGGGATCAGGCACACCTGGGGGCGACAGGGCCGTGGTGCACACAATATGTCAGCAGGATGGCCGTCAAACCCACAGTCAGCAGACGCCGTTGCACCACGCGTGATTTTGCCCAAAATTCCATGCACTCCAGCCTGCCGCATCCGCTCATGTAAGCTACACACTCTTGAATGACGCAGTACCTCATACCAGTCATCACTGCTGATGACGCAGCTCAGCATGTGCCGGCCTCATAATCTGTACACCCACATAAATAGCCCCGTGCATCTCCATGCCCCCTATCCCCCCCCCTCACCTGGTCTCTGCTGGTGTAGCTCTCCGCCAGCAGGCGCATGCAGGCGCCCTTGGCCGCGCTCATGCGGTTCAGCGCCATGGAGCCGGACGCATCCACCACGAAGATCACCAACGCACCGGCCTGCAGCACGCGAGCAGCCGTACCAAAGAGAGTCAGCAACCAAGCGCACGAGCAAAACACGGCTAGCTGTGGGTATCCACATGTCGCAGCATGCGCATGTAGCCTTGAGTTGTGCGCCCCTGGGCCACGTCGCTGCAGCCGGCCGACCGAAGCCATGGCCCCCATCCGACCCTTCCCCCTGGTCCACACCTTACACGTTGCGCTACGCCAATTGAGCCCAAACCCAGTTGCCACTGTGGCCGCCGTGCTGCTCCTTAGCCCCTACGCCCCCTCGCCCCTTACACCCGCCCATGCCTCCCCACCTTGCGGGCCAGCTTCTTAGCGCGCATGTCGGGCTTGTCCACGTACACGCGCCGCTGCGTCTTGCCCTCGTCGATGGCCTGCTGCCGGCGGATCTGCGCAGGGGGTGACGGTGCGGGACGAGCCACGCGCTCAACCTCAAGTGCGTGACGCAATGCCATAGCCAAGGGGCCCCACTTACAACCGCCTGGCCCGAAAAGAAAATTGCGGCCCGCCCTGCGAGTACCAGTACCCCATCCGGCCACATCCGACAAGAGAACCCCCAGCGCGGTCCCTTGAAGCGTCCTACTAACGGCCTCACCCCCGCCCAGCTTCCCCTGTTCCTGTACCAGCTGTACCACACCCTCGCCCCTGGCCTCACCCGCTGGTACGGCGCGGCGGCGCGCAGCGTGGCGTCCACCGCCAGGCGCTTCACCCTGTCGCCCTTGGGCAGCATGGGCTTGATGTACCTGCGCACAGCATGAGCAGGGGGTAGGGGAGAGGCCGTGGCAAGTATGCGTAAGTATTGGGGACATGGTAAATGCCTCCGCAGCTTTCATATATATACACACTGCTTTAGAAGCAGTAGCGAGGTAGAAGCCATTAACTGTGGCCAGTCGTGCAGCATGCACACTGTCAGTCTCTCTCACCATGCCGCACGTCATGCCCTCCAGACTGCCCTGCACCGCCCCCCCTGGCCCCGCCCAGCACCCCGCCCCCTGGCCCACCTCCCGCGGTCGTCGGAGAAGATGAGCGTCTTGGCGCGGCCGCTGCGGCCCTGCGCGCGCTGCTGCTGCTGCGCGAACATGAGCACGCTGGGGTCCATGATGACGCCCTCAGCCTCGAACATGAACTCCTGGGGAATCTGTGGAACGAGAAGGAGGCGAAGCGAGGGCCGAGGTGGGCATGGCACGTGGCCAGGAACAACAGGCGGCCACGACGCTTTGCTGGGAGCAAAGTCAACAGTCCAGCGGCAACCCGACAGCGTGCGCTTCCGTGCTGTGCGAGCCACCTTTCCCCCTTCGTCCCAACCCCAGCTCAAACTCCCGCGTCCCCCACCACCCGGCCGATCCACCTCAGGCTCGTCCTGGTTCTCCTTCTCGTTCTCCTCCTCCTCCTTCTCCTCCTGCTCCTGCTCCTGGTCCTCCTCCTCCTGCATGTTGTCCTGCGGCGGAGGCGGCGGGGGAGGGGGAGGCGGCGGGGGCTGCTCCTCTGGCGGCGGCTGGTCCAGCAGCGTGGCGCGCGGCAGGATCACCAGCTGCACCGCCTGGCGCAGGTCGTCCTTGTTCACGCGCTCGCGGCCTTCCAGGGCGGCGCACGCCTTGGCGCACTGCGGGCGGGAGGGCGGGCGGGCGGCCGAGAGGGAGGGTGGGCGACTCTCTGGGCCGCCATGCAACCCGTGCACACCTGCAGGTACAGCCGCCTGCCCCACACCCTCGATATCGGCTTGGAATGGCCCCGGTCAGTTTCAGCCCACAGTTCAGTCCTAGCCCATGCCTCCCCAGTACGCTGGGAGCAAGCTTCCCAGGCAGTATCCAGGGGTTACCGAGCACATCCGGTCAGTCTCCCTCGTGCCATCCCCAGCGCCCTCTTTGACGCCCTCCGCATCCCATGCCCGACGGCGCGCAGCCGAGGCCCAAGCCCCTGTGCTAGCTCACTCCCACGGTCCCGTACCTGCACCCCTTCCGCAGAGCCCGAGCACTCCCCACGCCGCACAACTAAGGTGACCTTCCCACGCCCGCACAACTTCAACTGACGGCGTACAGCTGAGGCCCAATCCTTTGCAATGTGAATCTCACCCCGCTGCCCCGCACCAGCCCCATGTACCCTCTCCTTCCCCTACCCCTACACCAACCTCACTCTCTGCAGGCGGCCTATTTCCTTTTCTATTACTCTGCCGCCCTGCGGTTGCCCCCTTCCCGCCGTTCCCCCACACGCAAACGCACATTGACGAGGAACAGCTTTGGCCCAGCCCTTTGCCCGCCCTCCCCTCACACGCAACGCACCTTGACGGCGTACAGCTCCGCGCGGTGGCCCTGCACGCCACCGCGGCGCGCCTCCTCCACCAGGTACGTCACCTGCACACGGACACAAGAGTGATTACGCGAAGAGTTGGGTGACCGCAATCAGGACATGTGGTGGGGTGGGTGGCCGCCTGCACCCGTCCACGGACTCGCCTCTTCCCCAGAGAACCGTAGCCGCACACGCGCCTTCTGCATGCAGGCACCCCCCACCCCCTTCATGCGTGCGACTGTCCCATTCCCTGTTTATTGCACACCAAACGTCACCTCTACAGCTAGGAGCCTTGAGGAACTACAGCTGCGTGTCCCACCATACCGCATGCCGCCTGCAACAGCGTCTCCCGAAACCTCCCGCCCTGCTTCCGGCCCCACCTGCTCGGGGGCGATGGTGACCTCCTTCAGGTACTCGCGCGCCAGGATGACCTGCAGGGGAGCACCAGACATGTGTGTTGAGCATTCCGTACGCCGGCCATCGACGATTACGCACAGATGGCTATCATCGAGCCTACATGCCCCATGCACGCGCCGCAAGAGCCTACATGCCCTTTGCAAACGGCCCAGGCCCACTCAGCGGCCACCGCTCCAGCGGTCCCTCAGCGGCTTGGCGGTGGCAGGCGTGCGGTGTGTTGGCAACACTCAGTGCACGACCCATGAGCCCTTACACGACTTGCACACCGCGAGGTGGTCCAACGTTTGCACCGCACGCCTGTCAGCAGAGTGTATCCCTGTTTCGCTCCCGGCTCCGGCCCCACCCTCAGCCCCGCCGCCCATCCTGCGGCCTTGCGCTCGACATCCGGGCCTGCCTACCCATGCCTTTACGCCCCGCCAACCTCCGAACCCCCACTCACCGAGGTGCGCAGCGCATCCGTCAGCTCCGACGTCTCATCGAAAGTATCCTGCAGCGGAGCAAGGTTGCAGTATGACCCGTCAGACTCGTGCAACGAGGAGTACAACAGTCACATGGCCACGCGCCCACTCCCCTGGACGCCCCCAGCTCCAAGGCCCCGCTGGAAACCCGAAGCATCCAGCAATACGGCCCCTGCGAAAACGTGCTGGTGCCCGACGCCCGTCCTGTGCTCCAGCCCCGCCGTCGCGTTCAGCACTCCGTTTGACCTATACCCACCAGCTGGGCCACTGTCACCGCCATCGTCTCCTCCTCCTCGCTCCCACACCTCCCCCGTTCCCATTGCAGGCGGGTCTGCCCTAGTGGCCCCAAACACCCGCCCCAGTGTTTCGCCTCGCGTTAACTGCTCACACTGCCTGTGCTAGCTGGCAGCTACCCCACCCGCCCTTTTCAGCTTCTCCCCTGTTCCCCCACCTGCGGCCTGTCCTGGAACTTCATGGCCGCGTCGATGGCCTTGACGCGCTCGTCGAAGGTGTTGGGCACGTCGGCCGACAGCCCGATGGCGATGCGGTCCAGCAGGTGCTCACGCAGCGCGCCCTCCTCCGGGTTGTACGTGGCGATCAGCAGGGGGCGGCAGCTGAGGGTGCGGGCGGGCGGGACGGGGGTATGCGTAAGGCCCGTGGAAACTGGAAGAATGGGGGCGCGGAAGTGGCGGCCAAGGAGGAGGCAGGTGCGGAGGGCAAACAACGAGCTAGCGTGCTGACACAGTGAACGCAGCCCTTCCTGGTTGCTGGTTTGACTGCAGTGCGTTGGTTTGGTGATGCACTACACGACAGGCTTTGCCTGGCTACCGACGCTTGTCCTATCGGTAGGTCGCTCACGGGTGGCTGATGCTGATGCCCTCGCGCTCCACCACGTTGACGCCGTCGCTGAGGATGGTCAGCAGCAGGTTGGCGATGCCGTCGTCCAGCAGGTTGATCTCGTCCACGTACAGGATGCCGCGGTGAGCCTCAGCCAGAAGGCCGGGCTGGAACACGGTGCGGCCCTCCTGCAGGGCGGGAAGGGGGCGGGGATTGCTTGGGGTTGAGTGTGTGAGCCCGTTGCCGTAGCGGCATGGGCACGCGGTCGTGTCCAGAGGGTGCATGCCTGATGCGGCCGTGAGGGTGGCTACAGGGCCCCAACTTCCCCACTGAACGCCCGTGCCTTGCCTTCCGTCCCGTAACAGCCCCGTTGCGCACGACACAGCCATCCAAGCCCTGTGAGCTGTCAACCGTTGCCCGCCTACTTCACATCCCGCTCTAGGCCAACAAACCGCCTTCTACCTCTTTTCTCCCAAGCCCCGCCACTCCCGCCCCTCTGCCCCCAACATGCCCCATGCTCGCTTGATCCTGTGCAGTACGTCTCCTCGCCGCGGCTGCTGACCACCCCGCTCCCCGGCCCCCCCCCCCACACCACACCAGCTACCTTCCCTAGTGAGGATTCCCTGAACGCGAGCCCCTGCCCTCCCGTGCGCCCACCTTGTCCCGCACCCGGCCCCCACCCCACCTTCATGGACGCCTCGATGTCCACGGTGCCCACCAGGCGGTCCTCCGTCACACCCAGGGGGATCTGCACGAAGGGCGCGCTGCGCATGCGCGTCTTCACCTCGCTGCCAGCGTACTTCTCAGCAAGGCCGGGCTGGGGTCGCGGGGAAGAGGAGTGGAGGGCAGGGCAGGGCAGAGAGGGGAGGTGACGGGGATGGATGGAAGGCCGAGGGCGTGGTACAGCACGACAGCGGGGAGCAGGGGACACAGGGTTGCAGGGGTGCACACGTGCTCCCATTCCGCCAGTCGCACACCAAGCCGTGATGAATACTGGTGCTTGAGCGTAGACGTAGCTTCAGCAAAATGTGGCAATTTGACCTACCTCCCAGGAGCGCGGGTCCTCGGGGTCAGCGTTGCAGATGCTGCCCTCCACCACCTCGATGGGGGGCAGCAGCGCGTGCAGGCCGCGAGCCATGATCGACTTGGCAGTACCACGGCGACCGGCGATGGCAATGCCACCCAGGCCGGTGTCGACGGCGCCCAGCAGCAGGGCCTGCTTGATGCTGTCCTGGCCGACGACGGCAGCCAGGGGGTAGGAGCGCGCAAGACGGGTCGAAACCTCGGGGGCGTCGAACCCAACATTCTCCTGCTCAGAAGCCTTCATAGCTGCGTGGTGACATGCGGAAAGGAAGTCATGTCAGGACAGCGAAGGAAAGCAGTAGAAGCGAGCTGCCGTCGCGTGACAAGCCCGAATGCCAGTTCTACTTGGATCTTGTAGCCGTTTATGCGTTGTTCATGATGTCATTGCTTGCTGGTAATCTTCTAATGAAGAACCATGCGCCAGGCTAAAGCATACAGTGGACGATGTTGCACAGAGACGCTTGCGCGACCAAAACATCACCACCTCCAGATCCTATTATCGCAATGTGATATGTGAATTCAGCTCTATCTCACCACGTAGCTCAGCAGCGGAGAGCTCAGCAGCGACGGCATGGCAAACAAGGCGCGACCGCTGCACGCAGGCAGCCTTGGCTGAACGACCCAGCTGGGCCACCTTGGCACCGCTGAAAGCTTTGCGAACATTAAGCTGCCTCCGGTTGACCTGGGAGGCGCTGGTAACCTCCTGGCCACGCTGTGCGGCGAGCGTCTTCATGGCTCTCGGGCGAATACCGTTCTACGCCTCGAGATGTGACGCTGTGCCAAGCACAGACGCTTTGCTTATCCGTAAGTTATCAATGGACTCAGTAGATCTACCGCGATGACGCAAAGATATTCACGAAGCTTAACCCGGAGCCAACTGCCGGCTCAGTCTCTCTTGCGGCCTGTCGACGGCCCAATAAGGTCAGTCGTAAACAGGAATGCAGCTGTTGCGCTGGGCATAGGGCACTGAGATTGTACGGATGTGCTCCGAAACCCGGGTAGAAACGCGACTTATGTAGAAGGCCTGGCGCAGCCTGGCGCATGAGCTCCTTTGTAAATTCTCTAAGGACTTTATAACTCTCCGTCAGGGTTGAATGTAGTGTAAGGGGACCTCCCTCTGGCACACGTTGGCATCGGCAATGGCCTGGAGCTGGGCGTGGGCTGTCACGTCAAGTACAGCAAGGGAGGGCTGGGAATTCTCCCCTGGGGTTTGATTCACTGGAATGGCGATCCAGGGCCTTCGCGATGGGGCCGGGGGAGAGACCCGATTGGCACAACCAGGCACACCTACACAAGCACCCAATGGCAGCAGTGCCGGTGGTACAAGGGGTTAGTGTGGCTACCACGGCCCCAGCCTGGCCCTCAGGTGCACAGGGGTAAACCCCGGTGGCCGCCCGCCGAGATGAAGTGATTTAGGCCTTTGGTGGTAGAAAGAAGATGGGCCTTTACGCAATAAGGCCGGCACATCTACCAGTACCCCGGTAGTGTTCAAGCCGAGCACCTGTTTGCGCGTGCTACTGCCCTTGCTTCTGTGACAGCTGGCCTTTACAGGACCTTGCCGGGCCCGCGGTGCTTGTGTTTTGCCTGCGTTCCTGCGTTGATGTACGGGGGGTACATACCGAGATGCACATCCTGCGAGTTCAACACGTCCCTCCTTGCTGCTCCTGAAGGCCTCTGCGGCCTCCCTCCACGCTCACTCTGGGATATTCACTGGTCATGTCTGCGTCATTGCGAAAATATACATGGGTCATATGCATGTCATACCTGAGTCATATTCAGGTCATAGGCCCGTCATACCCGGGCCATAGGCTGGTCATACCCGGCTCGGTCATGGCCCGGTCATGATGCGGCGTCAGGTTATTTTTGGGTCATGCCCTCGGTCATAGGCTGGCCATACCGGCACA
>VFQN01000549.1_pt1 | contig 68967 bp, 41 predicted proteins | sample 3512371 | NCBI WGS metagenome assembly VFQN01 (sample SAMN10412370, study PRJNA504923) | tailings metagenome | isolation source: Replicate 2 from Balatoc abandoned mine | place: Philippines: Itogon, Benguet | collected 2017-08-28 | reverse complement strand
TGAATTGAAGGTAACTGACTCTAACGATTGTAGGGTATTCATTTGTTGGTCAATCGTCACAAATTGCGAAGTTAGAGAAAGAAAAGCTACAGATACAATATGAGTTATCAACAATTAAATCGATTCAGTTGGAGTTAGTTCGTCATTCGAAGCTAGAAAGAAATTTAATTAAAATTGATAAAGAAATCGAGAAATTAAAAGCAAGTCAAATCCCAAAAGAAAAGAAGATGAAATCTTATTTCCAGATTGGAAGAGTAAGTTGATAGTGTCATTTTCTTTTGTCTTCATGTCATTCTATGTATTGTTTTAGTTGCTAGTGTATGTCGCTGCTGGCATCTTCTTCTCCGCGGCTCCAGTCGTTTTGATTAGTCCAAAGGTATTTTGGCCCTTTGGATGGATTTTCTTTACTTCTAATGAAACTATTGGAATACATCCATGGTTCCTCATTCTCATCGTCGCAGCTTCTTCAAGGCATTTGCTAAGAACCTTTCTCTTGTTATTCGCTCCTGCAAATACCTTCCCCTGATCTCTCGACCTACATGTAAAACAATCACATAAACGAGTTTCTTAGTCTCTTGGCTTCAACCCCTCTTTCGCGATCGCCAATAAAAAGCCTTAGCAATTACAACATTTACAATGAAGGAGGTAAACTGTGAAGAAGGGAAGCAAATCATGAACATGGTGCAACCGACATCGGTACATGAATAAATAAGGAAGTTTGGCTCAACGGCTACTTCGTGGAGGTTCTTCCTTTTCTTTTCGACGATCCCTTATTTTTCTGTTGTGAGAAAAGCACGCTATCATTCAACTCCTCTTCCTCTTCTGAGTCCTCAATAATCTTCTTCTCACCTTTTCCTACTTTTCCATTACTGCGACTCTTATTGAGAGCAAGGTTATCCGGGTTGCTCTTCGCTCTTTTCCTTTGCGGTTTCGTCTTTCCATCATCTCTATCATCGACTACGTTCTCTTCGACTTCGCCTTCATCAAATTTTCTCTTTCCATTACTCTTGGTAATCGCTGGAGACTTTACTTTGGAGCTGGTCTCGGTTTTCTTGCGCTTGGTTGGCTTGTCCTAGAAAACCAAGAATAAAAGGAATTTTTTTTCTGTCGTTCAAAGATTACCTCAAAGAGATCATCAGTGCTATTTTCGTCGGTTTCTTCAGGTCTTTCAAACAAATGCTCGCTGCTCACAGAATCATGAGAGAGGTTCAACTTTCCGTTGGATAACTTTCGCTTCAAGAGCGATGAAGGAGGTTTATCAGAAGATGAGGAGGTTCGATGGCTGCTTTGACTCAATCGACTTGGTTTCAAAGCGCTTTTCACTAAATCATCTCCGAACAGCTCGTCGTCATCTTCATTGTCCACCTCGCTTTTCCATGAAGCAGTCGATGGGCGGGACTGATTTGACGAAGAAGAGAGCCGTTGAGGAATTTTCAAAAAAGAATTCCGCTCCTGGGAAAGACTCCTTCGAGTAACTTTCGCAGCATTTTCATTCCAACGTTCAACCTCACTCTCATCTTCCTCCGCTTCTGCATAAGAAGTGACAGCTTTAGCGCCTCTTTTCGGGAGTGATCTAGTTGGAGCTTCTTCAACCAATGCTTTAGTTGGGGCTTTTTTCTTTGTTCCTTCTTTCTTTGATTGCTTTGCTGAAATTTTCCTTTCTTTGTAATCTGGTGATGCCTTTGTCTTGATGAAGCTTGCACCACCGCTTCGGACTGGAGATGTAAGAGTATTTTTTGAACGATGGGTGGAGTTAATAGCTTTCTCAATCACTAGTTCAGTATCAACAGCTCCTCCCCCGCGCCCTTGGTCCATCGCGACAAGAGACAAGAGCTTTTGAGGCTTCCCAACTTCTGTTGCAACAAATAACTCTTCTGGTGGGATAACTTCGTTGGGGTATACTTGCATATTGTCAACAGTCTTGACTTGCTCCGTCAGGATCTTCAAGGTTAAGCGAGTGATAAAATGCACTCCTGCATTCTCATTGTCTTCACGATCAAGATAATTTTGCATTATTGTATTTAGCTGCTTAAATAAAAAGGGAAGATTGCTTGTCTCTTGTCGTAAAGTCACTTGCAAAGAATGAATTAACATTTGAACACATTTCATCATGTCCTTTAGTTTCCTTTTATCTTCATCATTATCCACTCTCATCGAGGAAGGAAAGTCGGGATGATAAGAAAGAAGATAAAGGACATAAGGTAGAACTGTCTCGGGCGTTGTGTACTGAACGAAATGTTTCAGTCGTTCTCGTTGAACTTCGTCTTTCTCTGCCACCAGCTTTGCACTGATCTCTTCATTAGTCCGTCTCAATCGCTTTATAGCAAATATAAGAGACTTTTGTGCGGCCTCCGCAAACTCTGAGTCAGTGGCGAAAAGGCACGGAAATGCCAGAAATCTGAGGTGGACGGGATGAATTTGAATTGTAGAAGTCAGGTACTGGAGCAAATGCTTCTTAATCTCACGATCTGATTTTGCTAAAGTCCAAGCAAGCTCCAACCACTGCTCCACCGTGAGAAGAGACGCAAAATCATGGATACGAGATAGAATTAAAGCATCGATTGCACTAGCTTCAAGAAGCTGCTGTTGATCCTCCTCCTCTGATACACCGACTCCAGAAAACACTTGACCGTGATTGGAAATACACTCAAAAATCAAATCACTCAATGAAACCAAATAATTCAGCGAACTAAAGGAGGAGGACGAAGGACTTGAGAAAGGACTTAAAGGTTTTTCACCCACGCCTTCAATTCTATGGTAATCATCTTCACAACAAAGAAGATTCGCGGCTATTCTCAAACCCACACTCTTAGCCTCAGCAGAAGCATCTTCACTCTTGAATAAATCGTCAAACAAAAACTTGAAGATATTTGTCTTGAGCGAAACTGAAGCTTCATAGATAGCTCGAGCAGTTATTCCGACTGTCTCTGCTTTCTCGTAAGCGATCGAAGGGACCCGAAACTAGAACATTAGCTTTCACTACAATTCAAACGGAAGAAATTAAAGTTTAACTCACCACTGAAGACAAGATGCACAAATTATTAAGAATTCTCTGATTTCCAACATTCAGGGCTTTCTTACTACAAATAGTTTGGAGAAGCTTGATCACTGATCCAGACGCACGGTTCTTATCGTCACCGTAGTAAATGAAGGCAAGATTCCCCAAGACCTAAAGAATTTTTAAATCAAAGAAGGAAAGGAGGCTATAAAGAAGGTTATACCTCGCCAAGCTTTAAGCATATATAAGGATCTGAAGCGTTTTGCGCTGCTTCGACTAAATATTCAGTTAATTCAACCCTGTTCTCATCATTGATAAGCCATCGAGAAGCCGCAATGGTTGTAGCAACAAATCCGTTAAAGAGTTTTTCTTTCATTTGTTTCTGTCTCCCCTTATCTGTTTTCTCTACAATACTTTGCTTTGCCCAAGAAGCGAAATCACTTGAACTCCGAGAGAATGATTTGGCAGAGAACTTTGAGAGAAAAGTTAATATATCAGCGATCTCAGTGGAGTCAACCTTCGAGTCGTAACTGTTTAGAGCGCGTAAGAGCGCACCAATCACATGAACATCAAAGAGAAAGTGAGCAGCGAAATCGTAAACGACTCCCATGTATTCGCCCAAAGGACTTTTAGAATCCAATCGTTTTTGTAGATCTTGTTTATGTTGTAATCCCTCTGTTATATTATCTGAAGCATCGACACAAGACTCGACAAGTTTCAGAATAAATTTATCTCTAAAGTCAAGAGATATGAAGAGGGACATGATTAACAAATCATAGTCACTTACTTGCTCGTGATTAAACGATCGAAGACTGTATGCTTCTTATCAGGAAGTAACGGGAGGGAAAAGGTAATATTGTATAAAGATTGTCTTATCTCTGCAAATCTTGCGGAGTCGTCCACAGGTGTGGAGTTTAATGATAACCTCTCTCCACCATTCCCCACGTTTTCATTTCCACTTTTTGCGGATTTTAGTCGAAGAAAGTGGTGTAACTCATCTGCGATTTTCATTTTAAAGTTCAAAATAGCACCGAAGCTAACTTTATCCACCTCTTCCCTCATGCTTCTAAATAAGAGGACCAGCGCTGATGCTCGAACCTCATCGAGGCTGTTCTTTCGGTTATCATCTCCATCTGCTTCGTTTTCCACTACTGAGTCGTCTCCATTTTTGCCAGAATTTAATTTGATAGATTTGGGTAGAATGTATTCTTGCAGAAGATGCAATATCAAATGCTTCGTGGGATAATCAGGGTATCCCCATGATTTCAGTACAATACTAGGAACAGACTCTAATCGATGCAAGACTTCATCTAAAATCCCCTCTGTGATATCAGAATTATCTCTGCCGTTAATCTGGCTTATAGGATGGAGGCAAGAGGATACATGGTGACAATACAGTTTAGATAAGCCAATTAGCGCAACTTTCCGAACTTCAGACTTTTTATCCTTCACTCTATCACAAATTTCATTGTAGGTTTCGGTAGATAAACTTGTGATATTCGTTTGTGCAAAGTCTAATAGCTTCTTCAAAGTATGTAAACGAATCTCTTCCTCAGGATCACGTAATTTCTTCAAAATTAGTTCTAAACACGTACGAAACATGAAGTGGGGCACAACGAGAATCAACCTCATCTTACCTTCCAAGAATGATTTCAGCCTGGGTCTTGATAGGATTAACATAACTATAGTTTCAACCATTTCATTACGAACTTGAGGAATACGATCATTTATCCTTGAGGCAAATTCACGAAATTCTTTATCAAATTCTCGAGTATAATCATAATGATCCGAGGTGTATAATTTCCCGAGAAGCTTTACAATTTTAGCGCGGACTTCATCATTATCCACTTTCAGCAGAACAGTGATTGTTGGGATAATATTGAAGAGTAAAGGAGGATGAACAAGGTGCAACTCATAAATTAAAGAATAGATTTCTTCGGTTACTTCGGTATTTCGTCCTCCAGAAGGATTCACAAGAACATCGCTCGCTAATTGGCCGAAACAACTCTGGACAACCGGAAGTGGACCAACCGAACGCAATGTACCTGCCACAAGCTTATACGCGGTGGGATTATCAGCTTTTGATTGAGGAAGTAACGGAAACAGAAGTACATCAATCCATTCTTCAGGGATACCTTCAAATTCCACAATACAAAAATTCATTATATCAGCGCAGCTCGATAGAACTACAAGTATACGAAATTAGAACATAAAAAGGTATAATTTCGGGTCTTACGAGCATCACTGTGATCTGGTCTCACAGAATCGATTAACGCTTGAAAAAGAGTCTGTGCGGTTTCGAGAGCACCTCGAACTCCTCGCTGGGCCATGATAACAGGAATCACGCACGACTTAACCGTGGCGAGGCTTTGGATAATATAGATAGATTGACTTTGCTCTTCAGAGCCGTTGATTGCCGTTTCTAAATTTCGAATAAGGATGCTCATTACCTCAAATACCCGAAGCATTACACCATCTTTGTAAGGCGTATCGGGGGCATAAATGCGGAAAATGTCAACTAAACAGCAACCAACAAGTAATCTCACTTTCTTATCAGAATTATCTAAGAGCTTCGAGGAGACCAAATGCTGCACCGTGTCTTTGAATCCGGGTGGGGTCTTTTCAAGATCTTGATCTAACCTTTGCAAGTCAGCATGAAGCTCATGAAGATAATCGATGAGATTCGACTGTTTCTTATATACGTTACATATATTCATCCCATATAAACTGCGAGGTGAAGTCACAGTTGAGATCTGCTGTTTGGTCGGTGTAGCAACAGGAGTATTAGTTCCCGACGGTTCTGCCGTGCTTATTGATCGTTTACTTCTTTTCATTGTCAGTAGTAATTTACTGATACTTCTTTTGTTAATCTTTTCTTGAGATGCGATCTTGACTTCGACGAAATGAAATTTAATTTCGAAGCATCAGCATCATCGAAATCAAAATCAAAAAAATCCTTGCCCTTGGGCGAGGGCAACATATGTGTAAAAGGGTGTCGCGTACATTAAATGAAAGGACTGGAGATTTGTACAGCTAACAGAATGAATAAATGATAGATCAAAAGGAAATAACAGATAGATTTGATCAAATATCCTTTCGATGAATACTCCAAGGTCAAGAAAGATTTTTTTGTTTCTTGTAGTTCGTATATTCGTCATTTAATACAATGAAAACCTCCTCTGCGAGCAATTTCTCCTCCCATAGTAAATCAGAAACTAAATAGTAAACCAAGAAGAACCACAAATGATGACTGAAATTCTTCATGGTATGTAGTCTTACCCTGTAGTTTATCAGGATGAATATGCCGTGCTGCCTTCATGAAAGCCTTCTTTATCTGAGAAAAATTCAAATCATATAACAATTCAGAGTAATAGAATTGTTTACCTCCGAAGGGTTAGAATGAGCGTTCAGAGGAGAAGAGACTACACTGTTCTCATTTAGAGATATAATAATCAAATGTAAGGTACTCAGCATCTCGCCAATATCCTTCAGTTTACCAAAAGTTGATGATTTTCGCCATCGTTCAATAGCAGCACGGACTTCACCCTATAAGTCTGGTAAATCGAAGAATCGAGCAGAGAAAAAACAACAAATAATCCACCTTGAAGACTTCAGCTGCTGCGGCTCTTTCCTCTTGTTGCTTTCTCTCCTCCTCATATTGTTGCATTCGCTTCTATATCACTCTTATTGTTACCCTGAGTGGAAACGATTCAAAGGCCAACCTGGACTGCTTCCTCTATCGCACTATTAGTTCTGCTCAGCCTTTCTTGCGTAGGTGATGGTCGCTTCGGGGGATTCCAGCTGAATATCATAATTCAAGAATTAAATATGAGATACAAACTTTTGTGTACCTCGTCACTCTCGTAATTTTGTGATAATAGTAGGGACGACCATCTTTGGTATAGACCTACGTCCGCAGCAATTATGACAGGAAGCAGACTAACAGAGATCTTACTTTTTCCCAGTTTTCCGGCAGAGAGTCTTCTGTTGATACAAACTGCATCTTGGAGTTTGCTAAAGCTTGCAACTTTAGAAAAGATTAAAACATTAAGAAAATCAATCGAGGATCCGCCGGTAATTACCGGTATTGCGTTAGGATATACATCGATTGACAGAAGATGAACCTGACTGCGTGGGTTTCTTTCTTATCATTATTTTGTGTTTTAATCAAGGGCTATGAGTTACATGGATGGCGACGTTTAATCAAGAAAGTTGGGACCGCAGTCGTCACCGGATCTCCTTTTCTTGGATTTCCTTCCACCAACAAAGGTCAACAAGTTTCTGTTATTACAAATGTTGAAGAGAAGTCTGTATCCTCTCAGATAAGTACTTTCCCCAAGTTTGGGCGAAAAATTGATGAGACGAGGTCAAGCACTCAGAAGCAAGTCGATATTCAGAACGTAGCGAATCAATTTGTTAGAAACGCAGTCAAAAGCGTAGGTCCATCTGTTGTTCGAATTGACTGCGAGAGAGAAATATCCCAAATTTTATCTCTCTATACAGATATGAAGGAAGGAGAAACAATCAAAGTATCTGGCACTGGAATCATCGTGAGCGATGACGGATTCATCTTAACAAACGCTCACGTCATCGACCAAGCTAAAAAGGTTACAATTACCCTTAGTAATGATAGATCATTTAAAGCATCTATTGTGTCTTATGATGAATTCACTGATCTGGCTGTGTTGAAGGCTGACGTCAGTCGGGAGACAGATTTCCGATTACTGCCAGCTCCTCTAGGAGACTCTTCAAACCTACAATCAGGGGATTGGGTCATCGCAGTTGGATGTCCTGTAGGACTAGACTTTACGGTAACGCTAGGTGTGGTGTCAAATCCTCGACGAGCTGCTGCAATCGTCGGAGTTCCTCATCTCAAAGGAAGTTACATTCAAACAGATGCAGCATTGAACAGTGGCAACAGTGGGGGTCCTTTAGTGAATGATGCAGGGGAAGTTATTGGTATTAATACTATGGTTCGCACGAACACAGAGGCGATAGGCTTTGCGATTCCTATTAATCAAGCGAAGCAGATATATGAAGTTCTCAAGACAGGCAAGAAGCCGACACACGCTTACTTCGGTATTGAAACTATCTCCAATACCCCTGATAATGCACATATTAACAATGAAGACCCTAACTCTCAGCATATTCCTGAGATACACGGTGCCTTAGTTTTGAAAGTGATGCCAAATTCTCCGGCTGAGAAGTGTGGTTTACGCCGAAATGATGTCATTACTGAAGTCAATGGCAATAAGATTCGAGGATTAGATGATGCTGAACAATACCTGGATGACTGTAAACCTGGTAAAATATCCACACTTACTGTTATTCGAGGAGAAAACTCTGTTGAGCATAAGTTACAAGCAACTCCACAAGACCTACATGCCTTATTAGAGGAAAGGAAAAGACAGCAGCAACAAATGGTAATTATTCGCCCTGCGAAATAGAGTGGAAGCTGATAGAGGTTTTAATATACAAAATAAAAAAAATAAAAATAAAGCACAAGGATGGCCTTGTCTAAGTAATCAAGTTAATACTTTGTAAATCTCATCTACAATCTCTTCAATCGTCATCAGGTCCAACAACATTTGGTTTCGTAGGATTATTTGCGAGAAACCACTCTCCTAACCACTTCACTGCATCCAGACCGACTGGCTTCACTTTAGATAGCTCGACCAATCCTGTCACAAGGAGTTCGTTTAGAGAAACATTACTACCTGAGAGAGAATTTTTCATCATTTCTGCTAATGCCTCTCCTGTTAATCGCTGCTTGATTTTACTTAGTCGTTCATCTGAGGATTGTAGAATGAAGTCAGAACCCTGAGGCACAATCTCAATAGTATCGATGAGCTCTTGCAATCTATTAGCACTACGAGAATATCCTGCATTTGTAAACTAACGAAAGGGGATGGGTAAGACCCGAATTCAACAGAGTCAACCAATTACCTCATGTTCGGATACTGGTAGAGTGAACTCTTTGGAATTAGTTTGATCGTAAGCATGTATGATCACCCCAGACGGCTCAACATCGTACACGCTTAGCACATATAAGTTTCCATCCTGTAGCTTCTTTCCCAGAGTCAATAAGGACACTTTATTCATGTTTTTCTTTCAAAGAAAATCAAATCAGTCGATGAAACCGCTGGCTTGGGAGGAAATCATTAAAACCCACTACACTTGAAACGGCTGTTGTCTCGTACTTTAACTTTGATTTGTGCTAGCTACTGATCGCCAGAGGAAGGGATATCGAGCCATGTATAACAAGAAGAATCAAGGACATGGTATTTGTGGTGCTAGAAATATCTACAGCTCAAGGGTACATCTTGATAACTGGATTGAGGATACCATAGCTCGCGACATTGTCAGCCAACCGCGTCCAGGGAGTGTACTATATCAGACGAACACATCAGCAAGCTTCACTCATCCTTCAGAACGACCAGAGCCTCCGCCACTTCCTGCTAATATCCCAAGTACACTCGAGTTGAAAACAAAGAATAAGGATGGAATGCCTTATTCCTTACTCTTCGAACACGACATCAAGCAATCGGAGGTTGAGGTGAGTCGCTTTCATTTTACATATCTCACTAAAGTCTTTCTTTGCTTAGCAACGGTTTAAATCGACTGCTATGCTAACAATTATGAATCGTCCTGAGATAGCAAGTTTCAACACAATGGAGAATCACCTCTCCAAGCAAAAATCGAAACAAATGATTGATGATGTGAATCGATCATACGTAAAAATTACAGAAGCTAAATGCGCGAATGCTCATTTAAAGTTTCATCCGAATAGTACAATAATCCCTTACGAGAGGACGGCGGACTTGCCAGACTTTCGAAGGCGAAATACAATTTCCTCTACTTTTATCTCTGGCATCTAGATGCAGAAATCTCCAATGTCCTAATTAGCGTTGTTTGCTATTCTTTAGTGATGATATTTAATCTTCTTAAATCTGTTTCGCGATTTCATTCTTTCAAGTATGATTTTGAGATAAAACCATTACTGTCATAATCGATGTAAAATATTCTTACAAATCATCACAAATTGTCAATAACTCAAAAATGATAGAATCGAATGGTGAATTGCGATGAACCCTTTTCGTCAGTGCTCACAATACATGTAAGTACAATCTATGCAGCACCTGTGGTCGAGAGTTTGTAGTAATCATAGTAATACATAATAACTCCCATCGGCTGTCCAACAATACAGAATGTGCACCAAAAGAAAGCGTTTCCCAAGAAGGAGTTATCAAACCTTCGATCAAAGAATTTCGCGACCACAATTAACGGTGCTTGAGCGAGCATGCCAAGGAAGGCGTGGAAAGAGATATGCCTAAAAGGTACAGAAATTACTAATTCATGCATAAATGCTGAAAAGAAGAAGACAACAAAGGTTGCAACTCCCCTCGAGCATCCCATGCGAATCAATGGATAATCTGTGTCATAGAAACGATGAAAAAGCGAAAAGAAAGAAGGGAATGAAGACCCTTACATAAATGTCGTGTAACCCAATGATGGACAGGCATGTTCCATGTTCTCCTATCGAAACGTTACGTGAAAATCAAATAATCTTCTAAAACAATACTCACCAATATCTATCGATCGTCCGAGCATTCCACCAATCCTTATAGAACATTCGGTCGCCAAATCTTGTTATCTCTGCCAACATATTGAGCCAGAGATGGAAGTAAAAATAGAACATTAGCAGCCACACATAAGTATTGGGAATGGAGAGTTTGAGTAAACGTTCAGCAATGCCTAAGATATCGCCTTCGCTCATTGGTACGACAGCTGTCTCCAATGTAGGTTTGATATATTGCTCGATAGCGAATAACATTGCGAAGGCCACAACAATTAATCTAAAGATGATAAAGAAAAGTTTATCATACTTGATCTGATCAGTCCTTGGGTAGTTCAGCTGGTAGCACAAGGTCGGGACGATGAGAAAGTAGCCCAGATTCCTTAAGGTAATGTTTTGAGGGTAAAGAAGAATTGGTGTCTCGATATCCTTCACTTCTGAAATCACAGTCAAATATTGATATGGTTTACTGCTTGGATTATTGCTCAATTGATAGAGATTGTCTGAAGACAGGGAAAGGTCATCACCAGACGAATATCCTGATCTAATCCCATCGTTGTCAGCACGATCAAACTTCTTGTTTCGTCTAGATGCTACTCTTAGATCTTTATTAGCATGAGCATAAGATATCAATTTCATCCAGATGATAACTGACTGGAAGATGTAAGCAGAGTTTAATCCTGGGTGCCCTTTGCTCGTCCAAACCCAATAACATGGCACAATAATGTTAAAGGAACCGATAAGAAAGTTTAATATAAGAATTAACTTCTCGTTGACAGGGTTTTGAGAAGCATATTTCTCTAAAGAGTAATTCATTCCAATCGAAACGACCCACGTTAAGACAGCCTTGGTGAAGTGAAATAGAATCGAAGAAGTCTCGAAAGCTTTGATGTCTTGACCTTCCATGAGATCAAGGACTGCCTCAGGAGGTCGAATAAACGAAACAAGATTAAACTTGACACCATATTTACTAATATTATTCACAATCAAGTCACAGTGAGTAATTCCGAGAATAATTACCATGAGATTGAAGAAGCCACGATAATTGTATTCGCCGGGACGAGTTTCACTAGACAAGGGAGATGGGTTATTGCTAATATGCATCGGCTTATAGGCTGGAAAGGATTTGATTACCCTCTTATCTTTCACTTTCCTGAGTGACGGCTGCGTTAAGTTTTCAGTGGAAGCAGCGATTAATGCTTCACCCGCTTTATGGCGTTGAGTTAGGGAAGTCTGGCGCACAGGAGACAAGCTCGCACTGCTTCCATTCCCTTGATGAAGGAGTTGTCGGGACTTTGATTTATTGAGAGTCAGATTCGCTGATTTAACGCGAGTTAACATGACCGTTGAAAGGAGAGCTGGGTCACTTTCATCTAACTCCAATGGCGTATTCGTCCAGGCATTTTCATCGCCCATTGCAGCTTTCTTATCACCGTCTCCGTCAGTCACATTAAGATCTCGAAGGCTCAAAGATGCATCGGAGACATGTCGTGCTAGCTCCTCAGCTTGATCCAGCGAGCAGCCCTGTTCGAGCATATCAATCCACTGATTCGCGTCAGCTGAATTATCAGATGATAGCCTCAAAACTAAAACATCTTCCATCGAATCATCACGTAAATAAAGTGAAAACACGTTGTAAAGTCCATTTTTCTTGGTTCCTTCATCTTTCACCACGCATTTGGATAGATCTATCGTGCGGCGGGGACGTCGCTCATGCTCATCACCGTAGTAAGAGAGTTGGTTTTTATGAAGTACAAAATATCTCAAGCCCCATTTGGAAGCAAAGTAAATCTCTCGTTCACGCCATTTATAAAGATAACCACTCTTTTGGACACCCATGCTTACAGTGTCTAATTCGTTACATAATCGCTCTACTTCTTTTTCTAACTCATTATTTTGCTTCAATAAAATTTCCATTCCTTTTAATTGATTCTTAAGTGAACGAATTTCACTTTTGAGATCCTTTTCATCTTTCTTGGATTTGGATGAAGTTGAATTAGTTGCAGGATTGTTGTTTCCAGGATCCAAGACCTCAGGATTAGTCGTTTCAGTCGGTGTTATCTTTTGCTCTGACTCCATCGTTATCTTAGAAATGGTTTGATCTCTGATTGATGATTGATATGACAAGTGAAGTCAAGAAAAGAAGGCGGAGAGACAGCTTTGCTTTGCCGCAATTCCGAAAGGCCGATATGGGTTGATGACTGAACGTTATTTGAATGTATTGCACCTTCTAACAAAACCAATCCTTTCGAGCCATTCAAACCTATCCCTGCCTTGAAGCCAACTCTATGCCAGAGTAGATCAAATGAATAAACTTACAATAATCTTCCTGCTGCTTTCGCTATCAGCGATAACAGTGGATAGCTACTACTCTTTACCAAATAAATATGTTGGATTTGATCTGAATCAGAGGCGTCTGTCTTCATTTCCTCCCAAATTAAGCATTCACACAACATCTGTAGTCTCCTCGCCACTCGATCAAAGGTCCAGCCAGACTCAATTAGATCAAATCTATGCCAAGCTAGACAGAGATATTCTGACTGTAGCTGTACCTGCTTTTTTCTCCCTAGCAGCGGATCCTCTTGCTTCCATCGTTGATGCAATCTTTGTTGGAAGGCTTGGTGCAGTTCAACAAGCTGCTATGGGTATCTCAATCAGTGCGCAATATTCCATTTCAAAGCTCTATAATGATCCTCTTTTGAAAACGTCGACATCAATTGTTGCTGGAAAGACAGGCGAAGAGTTAGAAGCTTCGGTTGCCACGTGCATTGCTACTGCCATCGCTATAGGAACCCTGCAAATGTTATTATTCTTATTTGTTGGAGGGCCCATTATGAAGGTAATGGGAGTTGGGTCATTATCTGAAATGAGAAAGCCTGCACTAGCTTATTTAAGATGGAGATCGATTGGAATTCCCGCTCAGACAGTAGTTCTTGTGACTAATGGAATATTTCGCGGTCGGGGAGACACTCGAACCCCTTTCTATTGCACAGTTCTTGGTAGTGTTGTTAATATTGTATTAGATCCACTCTTTATTTTTACATTTCATATGGGCTGTGCTGGTGCTGGTCTTGCCACATCTATCTCGCAATGGGTTTCTGCTATTCCTCTCTTGTACTTATTGCATCAAAATGTTCCGATTAAAATCATTGGACGAGATACAGATTTTTATCGCTCTGCCTTCACAGCTTATCTCGAGGCTGGAGGGCTTCTATTGCTAAGAACAGTTGCAAAGATTGGAGCCTACGCCTTCACCTCGTCGGCCGCAGCTCGGCTGGGCACAATCGCCATGGCTGCGTATTCAGTGACGTTTAATCTAGGATTTGCAACATCTCAATTATGTGAATCCATCTCTATCGCGGCGCAAGCCCTTCTTGCAAGAGACTATCCTTATCAAACGATTGAGAAGAAATACAGCGCTGGTCATATTATTCGTCGTAGTCTATGGCTGGGGTTGTTGATTAGTGGCGTTTTGTCGTGTGCTACTATCTATAACCAAAACAACGTGCTGAAACAGCTGACTAAGTCCACAGAAGTATTTAATGCTGCGAAGAGTATAATGCCGATGGTATTAATTACTCAGCTAGTGAAAGGTTTAGCATATTCTACTGGCGGGATTCTGTTGGGTGGTTTAGATTGGCTTTGGTCATCTCTTTCTATGCAAATAGCTTCAGTTGCTTGCATTGGAACAGTATTATTGTTGCCTCATTCCCTAAACTCTATTTGGATTGGATTAGCTAATTTTATGGGGTTTCAGGTAAACCTTTCATCAAACTCTTTCTTTCACACCTAACTGAATCTTGCTTGTATTAGGTGTTAGTTGCTTTATTTCGACTGTACTCCCGAAAAGGACCATGGCAAGATGTTCCACTTTTTACTTCAAAGTTGCCTGATATAAAGAGGAGAGATGATGGAACTTTACCCCATCCAGCAAGGTAGTGCTCGTTCAAGAGTAAATCACACATAGTTCAGACGGTTTGATCGAATCTTGTTTCGTCGGTTATTGTAAATTATCAACCGAGAACGATTAATCATTCAATGAAGTTATTTACATTGTGCAAAAATAGTTGAAAGAAAAGATTGATTGTGAGGTATGAGTTATTTTGAGAAAACTATCGAATGTTCTCCCATCCTGATGTTCCTCGACGGTCAATAAAATCAGCATCCATCAATTCGGTATTGCTGATTGCGTATTTTAATTTCGCGAGACAAATCTAAGTAAAGGGAGAGAATAAGATGAGTTTAGAAAAATCTCCTGGTTTTACCTCAGGACTTGAATATTGAGGTAAACTTAGGCTAAAGAAGCAGGTGCGAGCAATTGGTAAATAATTATCTGGATTCTTCGATGCATTTGCAGGGGGAGCTGTTAACTTAAATGCCATCGGAAATTCGCTTGCCGAAGTAGGCAATCTTGATCGCCCCGAGCAGAAATTAATAAATTGAGATCGCTCATCTGAGTTCATCAACTCTAAGGCCTTCCAGAAGTATTGAATATGACTATGCAAAAGAAAAAATAAGGAACTAAAATTAGATAAAATTGTTTTCAACTTACCTATCATGAGCCGTGACCGATTCATATTCGGTTGCTTTCTTCAACACTTCCAGGTCCACGGTATTCTCGCCACTGAATAAAACTTCAAGCTCTTCTGAAGTGAAGATAGGCATAATCTCGACAGGAAGAACATAAGACAAACCCTCAAAGAAATATTGGAGTAGACGATTTTGCGATGTAAGATGTAAATACTGGATTAACTGAATAATATCTACAATACCGTACGAAATTTCATCCGTTGAAAAGAGACTTGATGATATTCGCTTCTGATCAGAAATTGAAGTCTCTTCACTTTGTAAATTGTATTGATCCTCGGAATTAGAAACTGCATAGAGTTCTTCTTTGCGAATAGCGTTCTTTACAACGTATCTGGCCTTTTCAGGTAAGATTCTTATCTCCTGTGAAGTGTTGCAGTCCAGAAGAGCTTGAACCAGCAAGTCATAAATCTGATCTGGGGTCATCTCATTTAAATAAGAGGGAATTTGTTGCAATGAATTTAACACACTACTTTCAATGCTTTGTAAATCGGATATATCCAATAAAGTCTGGGTCAAAGCTTTCCAAATTAAAGGAGCAAATGGTAAAGGTAATAAAATTTTATGACGACATGCGATTCCAACGATTTTACCCAAGTGAATAAAAATCTTGCCAGCATTCTCTTGAAAGTCAGAAGAAGTAGTATTAAAGACATAGCGATCTCGATGATCACCAATCTCATCACGAGCATTGGCAGATGGAACGATCAGAGATAATAATTGGATAACCTCTTCCCCAATAGCGGTTTGGAAGACTGCACGATAAGGACCTCCTTGATCATCAACTCCTTCACCGACAAAACGAACAAAAAAGGCACGCGGTTGCCCGGCATCTTGCATATGAATGTAGGAACGACGATAAGCCCTAGAGTCCCAATGCTGTATCCCTTCCATTAGCTGGCCGAGGACAGAAAGCTTTATTCTTTCGAGGAAGTGCAGTTGATCCTTCCGACGAATTGCATCCCTGGCTTGGATCCTATTAATCGATATCTCTCGAATTTCGTCAGGTCTTTCGTACTCGTCAGGAGGAGGTGTTGTTGGAGAGGTAGTTTCAGTCACCACTGTATTCCAAAAATCAGTTTTGATGAAAGTAAATATACATGCTTTTACATGTAAAATTGAATCTTTGAGGCTAATTAAAACGGAAGAATGATCCTTAGATTCTTCAAATGTTGTGATGTTTGTGGAAAGTAGAGATTGAGACGCAGCCGTCGAACTGAGATCTACCAAAGGTAAAATTATCATGATTCCACGATTCAGGTAACATAAAGCAATGAATCGCAAGATAATCTCATCCATACTCTTTGATGAAAGCTGATGAATCTTGTGAGAATTGAAGTAATTTCGAACGCTATGAAGAGACAGGTAGAGAGGGTTTTGATCAAGCTGATAAGCTAGCCGATTGATCGCTTTTGTCAGCGCCGCGTCTTGATTGATATTCCAATCCAAATTAATTAGTAAAGTCTGGAACTCTTCTTGAGTTATTCTCGAAATCGGGTTTTGATTCATCTCGGTATTAGAAATTGCAAGGGAATTGATTTCGACCATATCGTTAATATAAGATACAGTCATTCGAGCTGTTTGCATTAACTCTTTAAACTCATGACCCAACCAATACCAAGCCTTTTTCAAATTCCTTTCACAAGAATACCACAATCTTTCTCCTGAAATACCAAGTAATGTAGCTTTACCATAAACAGTATTCACAACAACACCTGGAAAAATGTTATACTCCTTTATGAATGACTCTCCTAACAAACGCGAAAACTCGCTGATGCCAGATTTAATTTTCACCATGATTCCAGGCCTCGATTCGACATAAAACTCATCAATTGCGAGCTTTTCTAAATATTCTTCATAAAGATGAGATGTAACTTCCTTCGTAAACAACAATGCAGCGACTGTTCCTTTATCCAAACTCTCATAATATTGAATCCAGTTCTGCATAGTTTGCGAAAAAGTTAAAATATTTTGTAAATATTTTGTAGAATTGACACCTTCCTCAGATATCCAGTGAGAGTTGGAAATTGATAATTGATCCGAGCTGTTCTTCATACCAAAACAAGGATACAAAGTAGAAGAAGATGAGTGACGAGCAGCTGTCTTTCGCACATTGTGATAAGCGATTCCCATATTGATCACGACGACTTTACCCACATTAAAATCCTCACCGTCTTTAAAGAAGGATAAAGTTCCTCGATCCATGTCTAACAAAACTCCGATCTTGTCCCCGACTCCGAAATAACTCCCATAGAGTGTTTCACTGCCAAAAGCTTGAACAGCGCGGTAGTTAATAAATCCGAAGCCGTTCCAACCAACAGCATCTTCTGGAGCCACCCCGATGAAGACACTTCCCCAACTTGCATTATTCACTTGCACCTCCCAATAATGAACTCCATGAGAGAATCCCCGTGAACCTAAAACAAGACAACGGCCGCTTGATGAATCCGGACACGAGATTGTTTGTAAATCATCAGAGAAATGAATAGACTCCGTAAATCTATTCCTTCGTAACAAGAAGAAGGTTTCTGACGATAACGATGCGTTGCCCTTAACACGAACAAAGAAAGGCTGAGACTTTGATTCAATATTTGTCATATTTTTCCTCATTTTTCGATTAGCTCGAACTCGATTTCTTCGTCTGAGTTCCACTTCAAATTCCGGATCGTTATTATCACGGATTTCTTCCAAGAGATGAGGTTTATCACTAATCCATCCTATCCATTCGATTGGTTCGATAATCTTTAAACGAGATGTTGGTGCGGAGTCATTAAAATGAACTAAACGCTTTTCCGTGACCGTAACAATCGTATCTTGAGGACATATACCCTTATCATCTGATTCTAAAGAAGCATCAGCTCTCACCTTTGCACCATCCTCTCGAATAACTCGGTACTTACGAGGATTCTCAAATTTCTCTCTCAAAACCAAAGAAACTGGAGATTCTGTACCACCTCGCAGCTTTTCACTTATCCATCCATCAGCGATTCGAAACCGCCCAATTCCTTCATTTGTTTGCTCCTTGCGGAAAGCTTCAAGAACATCTCCCTGTTTCAAGGTACGCAAAGATGAGCTTTCTTCAATCTCTATTCCATTTCTAACAGTGGCACCACCCTCATACACGATCATCAACACATAATGTGCATCACTATCAGGAAAGTATTGAGCTACAGGATCACCAAATTTTTCAATCGAACAATTATGTGATTTGACTGAAACTGTAACGAGTCCGGAACCTGTCATCCCAAGGCTAGAGGGAGTCGAATCATCTGAGATGCTAATTCCGCTGTATTCAAAAATAAAAGAAGCACGGGGAAATCCTCTTTGAACACTGTACTGAGATAGGAGAGGACTAAAATTGTCCTGGAGCCCTAGTTGATGATTAGGCGAATCTCCGCTTTCAGTATCAATAAATGTTACACTCACAAAGCCAGAAGGCATTTCCATTTCTGGCATTGTTGAATGTGATGTCACATTTGGGGTTGATTCGTCTGGTATGACAGATGAATGAAAAACCTCGGGAAAGTGATCCTTGAAAATTGTGAAATCTTTCTTAATTTCTTCGTGAAGAATCTCACTGAAATTACTCGGTTCGCCTATTTCGTGGAACGAGTTACCAGTATAAAGTTTAACTTCCTGAATCTGGAAATCACTGATTTGTATATTATCTAACCTTACATGATACCCAATCGGAAAATCTTTATCCCATTTACCAAACCACCACTCGGTGTCATTCTTAACACTCAGTAATCCATAACCTTGTATTGATCCCTTTAGTAGAAATGAAAGTAGTTTAAATCTTCCCAGAGAGTCATTCTCTCCGAAAAATATGGTGATTGGACCCTCTTTCGCGATTCCATTATACTCAACACAGTCCGTAGGATTGGCCAGACTGACAAAAGGCCGAATTCCTGCAAAAGCAGGATCAGTTACCTGATTCATGATCGATCGAGAGTTGATGAAGTCAAATGCAGCAAGCAGCTTTCGATTCTTGAAAAAGTGTACAAACCCGCCATTGAAAGTATTCAGGTGTAAGGTAATAACGTCATTTTCTTCAGCGGTGTCGCATTCAAAAAGGTTAGCACCGTTGGAAGCACTTCCGCCGATAGAATAAGCCCATGTTCCATCATTTGCCTCCACACAAGAGTCTGGATGCGTAAGAGCATCAGCGGTACAAAATCCAAACGCTATACTCCCAGAATTCACCCTAATTGTAAAGTCAATCCAGTAGGAACCTTGCTGAGAAACAATTCCATACAAGCTTAAATCGACTATTGCAAGATTATCTCGGATCTTTGGAAACGGGTTAACTTCAAATATGATGACATACTGTCCTTCAGATGCTTCCTTCTTCACCTCGAGCGAAATTTGCTGCTTGTTTTTCGATAAAACGATAACCTCTGGTGGTTGTTTGGTGGAGTCTAACTTCAGGAGTCCCCATTCTTCAAAGACCGAGGTATCTTTCACTAGAAGATTACAAGATGCCTTGATGTTTCCTGATGTTAATGCCCCTTCCAGAATGAAGTCTTCTAACCAAGAAATTCTTTCAGGAGCACCGCGTACCAATTGCTGAGCACTCGATTTTATCAAAATTTTATCTCTAAAAACTTCGCCAACACATAAGGTCTGGACATTGCGTTCCACCCAGTCTATGTATCCGTAAATTTCTTCACTGCCGTTTTGGGTTATCTTCCCTGATCTCTTGAAAACGATAGTAATAATCTCATTAATCCCCTTATTTAAAGGTGAACCGAAAGCGGAAACCGCTTTAACGGTCATATTACCAGTAAGTTCGAAATCGAAGGATTCCACTGTTGTCAAGCTAGTTCCTGCTAAAAAAGATTCATCTAAATCGAAATCTGTTATTTGAGCCGTTCTACAACCGTGGGATTTACAAGCTGTTAAATACCCACGTGAATCATAAAGACCGAAATTTAGACCTGCATCGAATTTCAAGTTAATCAAACTATTATCATCACTCCGCTGCTCAATTTCACGTGCCGTCTTCGCAAACGGCCAGATTTTAAATTCAACAACTTCTCCAGTCAGGGTGTGATTTATCTTATTTGATCCAATAGTAGATATGGGGAAACTGATCACTCCTTGTTGAGAATCGATGAACTTTCCATTTATGTATAAATTCATGTAACCAGTGGAGGTATCACAAACCAAGCTGATCTTAAACCAAGCATCAAATGGAACGATGAAATCAAAAGACTTCTCTTCACCATTTCCTTGACCATAAGAAAGGCACAAAGCCTCACAATTAACAAAATCGTTGTTTTGCAACGGATCATTAATATCGTCTGCGATAAAGTCTCTACCTCCTCTCTGAATTTTAATGAAAGATTTGGAAGAAGAGACCAAATAAGAAGGATGAAAGTACAACTTCTCTTTGAGGTCCTCTGGGGAAGGGACTGTAACTTTAGTTTCTGGCTCGGAATTTGGTTTCACTGCTGATGTGCCAAGTAATAATTTTAATAATTTGCTAATACCTAACTTTTCGCCAACTGGCTTCGTATTACCAAGCCGAGGGTTTACATTTTCTTTCTCAGTGGGATAATTGCCAGAAATGAAATGTGAAGAAACAACCTTTCGACGACGTAAAGTGACTTCAAAAGTCCATGATCCAGCTATATCTTTCGCAGGATACAATTGAACGTAGCTGTCAGACTTGTCAAATAGCAATCCAATTTTTGCATGTGCACTTGATTGGGACGTTTCTCGGGAAACTTCGTCACAGGTGGGGCTAAATTTCCATTGATTTAATGTAATTTCAACTTCACCCATAAAGTGGACGAAAGATTGAATGAATCGAGAAAAGGCTGGAGAGTCTTCTAATTCTTGCCAAAGTCTCTTTGACGCGAACCTCGATAATCGTCGCACAGGAATAACACCAAACACAAATCTTGCCGTTTCTTCAGTATTGGAAACTGCATGAACTCGCAAATATCGAAGAATAGAAGCAAGAACACTAAAAGCAATGGTTTTCAGCGACACAGAGGAGCCACGGACGGTCCGAATCCAAATGAGCAACAAACGTTTCAAATATTCCACATCTCCAGTTCTCATCACGATTTCAGAGGCCCAAGCAGAGAATTGAACATTAGGTTGTTGGAAAACGTCACTATCGACATCATCATCAAAGTTAAGGTCGGTCCAAGAATTATCAGCATATTTAGCATCACATGCTTCGACCAAATTCTTGATAATGGAACTAAGCAACAGATCAACCAGCATTTTTGTTAGGGGACTGGAAGATTGTGTGATAAAGTTGTGGAAGAAAGACCCCACACTATCTTCAAGGCATTTCCCCTTTCCGATGCCAGCATGATACGAAATCTGGTTTGATGCCAGAAGCTCGGTTTCTGATCTCGATCTCGATCCTCCTGCTCGGAACACCAACAAACGAATTACTCGATGCAATTTTTCAGGGAATTTTGTACCAAGTAAGTTGTGAAGTTCGTTGCATTTATGAAGGAAAAAATGGAAGTCCTCGACATTAGAAGAAGCTCGTACCATTAATATCGACAAAAGGCGTCGAGCTCTCAACTTCAGCAGAACCTTTAAAATGATTTCAACTTGTGGCCATGTGGTACTGAAATTATCTGTGAAGTACTCTAGTTGGCCCTTTACAGCAGCAACTCGATTACGACGAGCTTGAATGGCCTGTATATCCGCTTTATCATCATTCAAGAAGAAAGAATACTCGAAGCCTTGACGATGACCAAAGAATCGATCATCTCTAACATAAACATCTGTACCTGTTAATACTTCAAGAGAATCTTCAATCTTTTCAAGTCGATCCTGTTCTGAAACTTCAATTGTCTCGGATTTGTCAGAAATGACAGTAACTTCTTTGGCCTCTCGTTTCGAAGTTGCTTCTTGAGCGATTTCAACAGAAATTTGCTCAACCAAACCAAATATTTTACTTATCCAACCATTTACAGGAAAATCTAGTCTCAATCTTATTGTACCTTCAGAATTAAAACTTTCTTCGCAAGCATGCACAATATCTCCAATACTCAGAGATGCAACTTCATTCGACGTGATTTCAATACCATCACGCGCTAACGCGCCATTTGAGCCGATAATTCGATAATACCGATCGATTTGCAGTGAATCTCCTTTCGGTTCATTAAACTCGGTCTCAGCCTCGCCATCATAAGATCCTGGTTCCACCATGACTTCACCATTCAATATTCTTGGTACCCACACGTAAATTTCATAGATTTCATCTCCATATGTAGAATGATAATTATTACCATCAAAGTCTGAAAATGACAAACGGTACCAAGTATTATCACCCATAATTTTCTCTTCCACCACGCCGATGTCATCTCCGGGGAATACACAACCAAGTCTTTCGGACTCAAAACTTGGTTCTGAGTAGAAAGGAAGAAACTTCCGAGTGTTGCCGGAGCAGTGAAACACTGTGGGATTATTTGAGTCAAACTTTGCCTCAACCGTTTCAGATTTCTCCTCATTTGGGAGTTCCCATTCCATATCAACATTCTCAGAACGAACGGGCCTGCCACTCCCATTTTCGGCATTCAGTGACTCTAAGAGTTCAGAGCCATTGCAAAGGAGATAATTCAGAGCCTCAGTCAGATCAAAACCACGTAATCGAAGAGCTGCAATACAGAGTTTTCTTTGGAACCCCATGCTTTGAAGAGAATCAATTAAAGCAGGGTCTATACCTAACCCTTCATCAACTATTTCTTCACCAAAAGATAAAGGGTGGGATAATCTTTCAGAATCTCTAAGCACGGTTTCACGAACTTTGCTCTCTTCTACATTCAATTCCGTGTTAGCTTTGAGAGTTTTCTTCATCATCAAATAAGAAATGGAGCCAGTTAGATACTCCTGGTAAAATCGAATATCGTGGCAGCCAAGTGTAGATGTAAGTGATTGTGCCAAATCGACTATCCTTGACCAATCAAGAGTTTCGATCAACTGTTTCAGCTCCAACCCTCGAACACACGAATTTTGACTCAGTTCTTCGAAGATCTTTAATAAAATGGAGAACAAATATGTGGAGAAAAAACCTTTATTATCAAAACCCGAACAGTCGCGCTCTGTCTTTTCTTCAATGACAGCTTCTTCGTCTTTTGATTCCGCTGATTCCTTACCCTTTTCCTGGAACTCATCCACATTAACGCTACATAAATTGGCAATTAAAATCAACTTTGATAAGACCCGGCTCGAAATAAAAGAAGCTTGAAATGGAGATCGTTCAAGTGAGGAGAGTTGGTCGGGATTCAAAATAATTTGTTCGACTTCATCTCCATGCAGTTTAGAGTTATCTAAAGAGAAAATCGACTTCAGCTTAAAAGCAGAAATTTCTATTTGATTGTTAATTTCATGAATAGACTTGACAATTCCAACAGTAAGGGTGGAATGAGTTTTCAACAAGACAGGTTGAGAAGGATAGAATAAATCGAATTGTCCACCGAGGGTGAACAAAGTTCCAACCACAACGTACTTGCTCACTTCGTTAAATTGCTTTTGATCACTGAGTTCAGTTTCAATAGTAGATAAATTACTAAAAATGAGGTCTTCCACAATTGGGAACCATGTGTGTTGTTCAAACAGTTTTCGTATTAAGGCAACTGCCTCGGAAATGACTCCCAACGTCATTAGACGAGCGTCATTTTTGGGAATAGAGGGAGTAAATAGTAGTTGTCCACTTAAGTATAACACTAACTGCAAAATAATAGTTGCAGAAGATCCTTCAAAAAAATTTGAAGTGTTGACTTGAAATTTTTGCAGAAACGTAGATACGTTCACATTAAGATTGATCGGCGAGACTCCAACTAAAGCTTCCCCCAATATCAAGAGACATTTAAGTTTGCAATCCATTTCCGAGAAGCACACTAACTGAACTAGTAATTCAATCCATTCTTGGCGGCGTAAGATCTTCATACATCGTTCGTTTCTCGACACATAATGCAATAAAGTCGCAGATTCTAACGAAATTGTCTTTGATGCAATATCACTCTGCAAGCTCCAATCACTAAGGAGCTTAAATAACGTATCAAAGACCGCATCACTGAGAGTTCCAGGGCCTGAAAGTACTTTCTGAAGCTTAATACTAGAATTTAGATTTTGCAATTTTCCCTCCATTTCGGTCTCGGAAGTTGTCGAAGCCACTTGCAACGCCATCCAAATAAAGATTTTCATGGTCACCGCAATCAATCTTGCTGACTTTCCATTTTCCGTCAAAACTTCTTTTCCCGCTTCAACCGTTAAATTTTCGTCTAACAACTCCTTTAAAACGGGGAAAAAGTTCACTCGCATCAACAGCTCATGATCGTCATCTGCAACTCTTATTGCCAAAGAATTCAAGAGAGCGAGCTTGTAGAAGTGGAAACTGTTTGACACATCGGCTACCTCAGAGATTAAAGTCGAAAAGACTGAGTTGAAAGAAGTTTTTAAATCTGCCTTTACTGCCCCACTGATCCCAGATAGACCGTCAGCATAATGCCATCCTTTTGCTCGAGACTTGAAGACAAGCGGGTTCCCAAAAGACCAACTCACTCCATATCCTTTTAATAAAACTGCAATTGCATCAACAAATACAGCCTTGAATCCATTACACGCATCAAATGAGAGAACGTCTAAAACCTTTTTAATGAAAATAAAGCCTTCAGAACGTTTTTTTCCAGCCGCATCAATAATTTTACAGAAAGCCTCCAGTCCTTCTGTAGAAACATCATCAACGATGAACTTTTGCAACAAACTGAAATTTTCGCGTGCCCAATTTTCCAAATCAAAATTTGATCGCAGCAAAGAATTTATTTGACTCAAACAATTACTTATTTCCCGTGTTGACAAACGGAACGATAAAGATTGAAGAGTAGGATGGAGCTTAAAACTAAATATGATTCGATCGTACCATTGTGAAGCCAGTTGCTCATAAGTAATCTGAGAGACGGCGTTAGTATCTTTGCCCCAAGTCTTCAACTTCATCGAAAGTTCCCAAATTCGAACTAAAACAGGAGGCGCCTTTAGGTGCTTCACGAAATACTCTTCCAACGAACCTTCAATCTTCCCTAACTTATCAACAGTCTCAGACAAAATATCTTTTAAATTTTCAATAATCCCCAGAAGACCGCAACTATAAACAATTGAAAGAAAAAGTGTTTTGACGCAAATATCGAAACGGTCACCACCGACCTTCCGAAAGTTTGGATGTGTTCGATCGAAACACGCGAGCCATTGGAAAAACAATTCAAATTTCGGTTCCTTGCCACGAATGGATCGAATGGGTTCTTCAACATTTCCCAGCTCTGATTTTAATCCTGAAGCAAAAAGTGGGTTATCAATCCAATTCTTCAGTGAAACTGAACGGGAGATTTCTCGCAATTCATTATTTTCATCAACAGAACTTCCGATTTTCGCTTTTTCATTGGAACGCTCAATTCGATGCAACGACAAAAATTTATGATTTTGCATTAAGCCTTCAACCAACCGCGAAATTAAGCAAAGAATGAGCAACACCAACAGTTGAAGATTCCTCCAAATAGTGCCAAGTTTAGTAACTTCCTCTTTTTCAAGCTTTTGAAATTCTAATAAAGCAACACCGATCAATTGAAGGTTACTAAGACACAGTTGACGAAGCTCAAATTCCTTTTCGATTGTTGGACAAGCCCATCGTATAAATTGAGCGATAGAATGAGTAATTAAGGGTAATAAATTTTCGTATTTTGGCAAATCTTCAACGAAGGAATTTCGATCCAATAAATATTGTAAACTTTCCAAACTAAATAAGAGATATTGAGTAACAACTTCATTTGGAGTTCCTAAATTGATTATTTGAGACGACTTAATGTTCGTTGTTGAACTTGAAGATTGAACCATTAAAACTTTCATTCTTGCAGCACTAATATCCGAAGAATCCGTCAATAATGAGACAGTATCACCAGGAGTGAATAAAGATATCGCCGGATATAACAGACGTCCACCGATATTTTCTAAAACGCATTTCTCAGAATCAATTAAAACATTGACAGCGTCTGGAGTAATCTCAATAAGCCCGAACGTACCTATATAACTATTATAAGCAATTTCTAAAATCGAACCAGGAGTAATCTTCGCCCCGTCTGAAGATAACCTTTTTTTTACTCCTCCATGATAATGCTCCAAATTATGTGAAAACCCCCAACTGTTTCCATCTTGCCCCAAAAACTCATCTGGATTCACTTCTGATGTACACAGACCAATCATGAAATGACTTCTTCTTTCACTAAATTTTACCCTAATATACCAACGAAATATACCTTTCTCATATTCTAAGCCTTGATCTGCTGTTAATGTGTTCCATTCACGATCTCCAATAAGAGAGATATCAATACAACGGCTTCGATGCCGAATTTGCATATTCTCACTCACATTGTGCTTATCAAAAGTGAAAAGTTTGATTACAGTGCTGGAGGCTTCTTCTTTCGATTCTTGATTCAAAAAGTTTTTAGCTCCGACAGTTTGATTGACATCCGGAGCCGTTTGATGCAGAGAATGATGAGACCAATCCCAAATAAATCTTGCATGGCTTAACTCCCTCGAAAATTCTGTGCAGATATCAGCAGATGCTTCATATAGCTTAATTTCAGCAGAAGCCTCGAAGTCATTACCAATAAAGAGCAAATACTGGCAAGTGGCAAGAAAATTAAGACCTTCATCTTGCTTTAAAATGTCCCGACGCGAGACATATCGCAACAGTTGTCTGAACAACTCTTTCAACAATCCATATTTCCCAGAGGCCGCAATCGGTGATACAGCATTGATAAAACTGAGCGGATTCTGCTTTTCAATCTTTAAAGAAAAAGATTCATAAAACTCTCTATACAAATTGCAAATTTCTGCAGCAGAAAGCTTGAGGACCAAAGCTTGAATAGACTTAACCAAATCTCGATTTTCTTGCCATTCAGGAGGAGCAACTTCTTTAATGTACGCCAAAATGTTTCTTTTGTTAATAGTATCACTAGATTGGCCACCAATAAGCACATTGAACACCTCTAGTGGTGTGAAAGATAATATGCGACGATTGTTGTTGCCCTCAGCCTCGAAACCTTTTAAAAAAGTTAATTCTTCCTCAAATTCACACGAGGACACAATTTCAATATCATAGACCTTCCGATCAAAACTAGTCTGATTAAAATCGTACCTATAGCTTTCTATAAATCCGTTCTTCCACCCAACTGTAACCTCACTGACCCCTTTATGTGGGTCTGCGTCACCAACTCTCAAAATAACACCATAAGAACTCTCCCCACCATCTTCGTCACCATAAGGCCAATCAGGACCCCGTTTAACAATACCACCAAGATAGGGACGTTTCTTTGAATTTTCTGTGACAATACTTTTCTTAAAGACTAACAGTCCTTTGTTCAAATCAAATCGAAAAGGTCGAAGATCAGGACCAATAACTTCCGACAAAAAACTAGATTGCGCGAGCTTCGAAAACAATGATTTCAGGAGCAAAATGCGGCCGGAGGCTCCGATACACGAAATAACCGGGAGAGGATCTAAATTAATCGAGTTAAAAAACACCGACTTGTCACTTGACGAATTGGAAAGGGCTCTTCGAAGAGTAACTGACATTGAGTCTTGACTTTTATTCTCAATCTCTAAGAGTATAACAATCAATCGTAGTGGACTCAAACGATCTTGGAAGAAGAAGTTCAGTTGATTGACAAGAAAATTAGCAGCCTTGATTCGTAAAATATCAGCAAAAGGAGAAGTTAAATTCGATGGTCCACAAATGAAATATAACGCATTGATAAACAGTTTGCTTCTTATTTCATGATTAATTGCAGCAGCGGAGGTTAAATCATCAGAAATTCGGATTACGTGAAGTTCAAGTAAATTTAATATCGCGAGTAATAAACTGGCTAGTTGCGGATTTTCATTCTTCTCTTCAGTTTCATTAAAACGGATGAGATCTATAAGAACTGAATGCAACAAGGTCAAAGCAATTGGCTCACGGCTAATGATCGCTTTAGCTGTGGGTAAGGAACATTGAAAATTAAAAATGTGGGAAGATTGTGAAGCCATCTTTTCCGTTCCGATGAAAACTTTCCGAGTAAGTGACTGCAAGAACGATTGCCGAGAAATATTTAAATAATTATCCAACATATTTCTCGAATCAGCATCCAAATCGCTGACATTATCGAGGAAATATTGCACTGGTTCATCGTCAAGAACTTGATGAGGCTGTAAGATCCAACGAAAGTGTCCTCTAATAGTTAATATTTCTGATTTACGGGCTGAACTTTTAGAGGTGTTGTAATCTCGCACAATATTCCCCGTACCTTCTTCAAGTGGGAGAAATACCAAAAGATCACTTTCATTCCCCATCAACTTACTGCGGCTAAGAAAAGGAGAAATTCTTTCAGGTGATTTTGCAGATGACCATAATCGAACGTTACTAATTTCACCCTCGAACCCCACAGCAAAGTTTTGCATACAGCCTCCTATACAAACTTGTCTTGGATGGACTTTTCCAGGTTTATTGTTTTTTCCATTCGGAATTTCTGAAGTAAAAGCAACGCTTCCATTTAAGAGAAAAACAACATTGGCTTTCCCACTACTTCGATGAAACGTATAAGTTATTGCGCTATGCTGCCATTCGTCGATGGTAACTTTAACTGCTCGAAGTCTCTCACAATTATATAGATCGAGGAATAAATGACCATCTCGCTCCACACCTATCTTTGCAGCTTGCTCTTCAAGCTCCAATCCATGCATAATCACTCCGCTTAACACAGGACTACAACAAAATAAAATCATTTCGGAGGTTTTCACTTTCCCAATTTTAAAACTCATTTCAAATGTGAATGTCTTCAACGACTCAGTGCACACATTTTGCACTAATATGCACGACGATTCATGATCGTCTTTCTTTGCAACTGCTTCCTCTAATTCGTCTGATTCTTGGTTCAAGGCAAGTGATGTGGTGATAAAAGAAGTTTGAACAGTTCGAAAGTCACTAAAGTCAGGAATTTGATGATGGACAGCGCAGCGCGTTCGAAGTTCATCAAGAACTACATGACCAAACTTGAACGGGGAAGTGCCAACGTTAATCTCTATCTTAATATTTGGTCCGCATGCAAACGCAGCTACTAATTGAGGAATTGGAGCTTTGACAATATCAATCGCAGTCGGGCTCTTCCCAAGATAAACACCATCGTTAAAATAATAAATTACACCGGTGGTGCAATCTAAGGCACAACCTATTGTGCTGATTTTCTGGGTCAGAGAAGAATCGTGATTCCAATCAATGAGCTGATTTAATTCTTTCGCTTTTTTGACCGCTAACTGCAGTCCATCAGTGCCGCTGTCATCAATTTCTTTATCCTGGAATGAATCGAAACTGGGCGCGTGTTCGACCTTCCCTTGGGCTTGTTCTGGAACAAGAGCAGATTTATCCGAGGTTCCTGTTTTTCCATCAACAAATAAACCTCCGAGCATTGAATCCTGATCAAGATCAAAAGATTTTGCGGATAAGGAACGCAAGAGTTGTTCACTGCAAGTTTGCTTTGCTGCTAGATTCTGATCAGATTTAGTATCTTGCTTCATTTTTAGATATTCTGAGTGAAGAAATCGGCTTGCTTCGAAATCGAAGATCCAGCTATCATCACCATCGCCCAGGTTCAAGTTATCGACTAGACTGGCCGATTTCATTGCCCAGCCGATACGAACCCCCTTAAGTTTGGAGTCTTTTTCCTTCAATGTAGCTTCATAATACATGAATCTGAAGTGACTTGGTGCCACAACACCCAACATTAAACCAGCAGCTTTACCTTGAATTTCGTATCGAATACATTTATTACTGTTTCCTGAAAGTAATAAAATACGAGGAAGGCTTTGAAATGATTTCATATGCTCTTTGTGTTTAGCCCTCGCAACAATTTGTTTAATATCCTTCTCACTCAGCATTTCACCTTTTCCGAGATGTTCAATAATATATGTCGTATCTTCACGAAAGTGGTCAGTTAAGCTTAACCATCTGGACTCGATCGCAAACAATATTTTTAATAGCAAAAGATACCATACGATAGAATTTTCGGACAAACAGTACTTGATAAATTCAAGCAATTCTGAAGAACTCAAAGTCAATGGTCTGTTTGTCATTAAAGATTTGCCTCCTGAAGGCGACCCAGTTTTCTCGTTTTTGTTATTCATAGCTTTACTAAAGAGCGGGAGTTGAATCAGGAAAGAATACAATTCATTATCTGCATTTAAACTTGCAGAATCAAGGAGATATTTCAAAACTCTCGAAAAGTCCTCAGCTGATTCTTTGCCAGCAATGGAAGTTGGAAATCGACTTAAAACTTTCTTAAAATCAGTCTCATCTGTTGATTCCTTCGAAATTTTTGAAATTGATTTCGATATAAACAAGTGATTTAGACAACTTAACGCTGCAGTCTTCACATGTGAAAAATTGGTAGAATTGTAGGTCTAACGATGGGATCTCACTTCAAAACACAGATAGATCAAGAGGACATGAGCAAGTCTTACCTCCTCAATATCAGAGATAAAACTTGACCAATTTTGCTGAGGTGTTGATAAATTCTTCAAAATTTGTTGTATGGTGGGCTGGAAAGAACGATCATTCAGTTGGCAGCAAAGAAAGTGCAACTTACATCTGATGGTAATTCTTTCGCAAAGGTCTCCATATTTTATCGAAATTGTTGATCAAAGTGATCTCAAAGAAAGAAACCAATCAATCCTATCAACTTTAATGTTGTTATTCAGCAAGGGGAAAAGAGAATGCAGTTTCTTTGCTATGCTATGATTTAAAGGAAAGAATTTCGACAAAAATCCTTTTGTTTGTTGCGAAAACAGGAAGGAAATTCATCCGTGAATTTACGCCGTACTTTCATTGTCTCTCTTAGTCTATTTGGAAGATGTCCAGTGAATTAAGTTTTCAGAGTTTGCATGAGAGGGTCTTTGGAAAGACTTCAACAAAGCCTGAGGATCTTCTATTAAATAGACAAGATCAAAGTTTAGGTTAGTTCTAATTTGATTCGTTTTGAAATCTTCAAGTTTGTTCGTAGTTAGCAACAGAATTATCAATGCTCAAAGAAATTCATCATTATATAAAAGAAAAGCTGAAGACGAGGATAAGATCGAAAAGGATAATGATGGTTCTTTGGGGAAAGGATGGTTTCATTTGAAGGTGATGTTCCATCGGTATACCACTTTCACTAACAGACATGTATTACAGCCGATGAACATGACCGAGGAATTGAAGAGAGATTTGCAAATTATCCAAATGAGAAACTACTTGGATCCGAAAAGGTAAAAGAATTTGCTCTTATTTGAGGTCCAACCTAATTTGTCCTTAGATTTTACAAAAACTCGGACAAGGTGGGACCAGTTCTTCATGTCGGAACAGTAATTGAAGGACCGACGGAATATAAACCATCGCGCTTAACTAAGAGACAAAGAAAACAAAGCATTTTGGAAGAAGTGATGACGGACGACTCTGTCAAAAGATATTCGAAAAGAGTGTTTGCTGATATTCAACATATCAGGCAAGACAAGAAGAAATTTGGTAGAAATAATCAAAAGAAGAGACCAAGACAAAAGCTTAGAGCATTATTTTAAATATATTAACTTAACTTATCTATTTCGTTTATCTTGTCTAATGTGATGATTGCGTTGTGATTGATTCTAACCTCGATGCTGCTTGAGTCAAGCGATCTTTCCTTTCTTCCAGTTCCTGCTTACGACGGAATATCTCAGGACTTTCTGTAAATATTATCTAAGATATAAATATTAGATTCTCATCTTAACGGGACAAAAAGATCCTACCTGTAACTTTGCTTCATCTTTAATATATTGGTACATTTGATCTTGAATCGCATCAGGTAAAATTCCTAAAATTTCCTTGTCGCTAATCATACAGCAGTTATCCACAAATCTTTTTGCTGAAAGATTCCAATACGCCTCCATTATGGCAGACATTTCATGGGCGGACGCTAAAGCTGAGATCGCATGTGTTTCACGATACCAGGTTCTCATGCTTGAATAAATCTCTTCTTTCAGACCATTCCAATTACTAGCAGGATTGCGAGCTTGTTCGAAAGATTGTTCTATTGCTTTAGCGAATCTATCAAATCTTAGTTTATTGACCCATTGCTGTAAGAACTCATTCAACGTAAAGGGATCTTTCTCTCGGGATAATATCTCGTTGAGTTTTATCAGTGCTGTTTGTGAAGCATCGATTAATACCTTTTCTGTTGCATTTCTTAGAGATTCTTGTAAAATTGGGTAATGTCCAAGTAACAACTCAGCGAGTCGATCCGCAACTTGTACTGCAACTACTTGAACATCTTTTATTAATTGTTCCATAGGTTCTTCCCAAAAATTGACGTATTGCGCCATGCACATGTAAAAGGCTTGCGAGGACATGAAGCCAGGGAGTTCTCGTCCACGAAGTTGCTCGATTTGCTTCGTTAAAGCTTGAATATACTCCTCTTGCTTGAATGCTGGGGCCGTTTGATTGATCTAATAATGGAAATGAAAGGATCAACGGAGCGTGATAAAATACCTACTGTGTGTTGAAATTCAACAAACTTCTTCATAGCTAAAGTATACAAACGTAACTCAGAGTGGCGAACCATCAGCCGATCACGATACTCTCCGCGAATACAATCGTTTAAATGACGAACAAACTAATGAAGTCAAAAGTTAGGAGGTTAGTCATAGTAGAGAAAAGAGTCTACCTCCTGTGTAACTGAGACTAAAAGTTTTTGTCTATCTGATGTGGATTTGACAACTTTAATATTCGATGGCATCAATCGCAATTGACCACGAACTTCAGTAAGCATTCTTTCAACTAGAAGTTTCATTGGTCCCTATCAACAGTGGGAAAAATCTAAGACAAAGAATAGTGTCTTGAAAATAGATTCTTACCAATTCTTGTTTGATTCTCTCAACTAATAAATTTGTTAATTTTTTCGATAATTGTGTCACACCTCTTAAATTGTGACTACATTTCTTGAAAACGGGGTGATTCGCGAAGAAAGAAGCCTCATTTTCCCTAAAAGCTAGGTTTGAATCAAGCCATTAAACGTTAAGATTGCTTACCGCGCTTTCGAGGTGGAAATGCTTTCGATAATCTCCTTCTGAGATCGATTTTTGACCATGATGTAGCCTAGATTTAAAGGTTTTCGGATATTATTGACAACAGCCAGTACTTCTTCCTCATTCCCTGGGCCAACTAAATCAACTTTCGTCAACACACCTATTGTTCGCTGCCCAGTCGGATCGACACTCTGTGCTCGTTCAAGTATGTCGACGGTAGCTATATCTTGGTTTGCCGGAATGACAGCAAGTATGATCGTGCGTTTGTCAAGTAAATAGTTCTTAATCAACCGATTCACTTGCTCGATCGATGAAATACTCTGTCCTGCAGTAACAGTGCGAATGATTCCAGGCAAATCGACAACTGTCAAATCACACGCATCTGGAGAGGTAAGCTCCACCACAACCGATTCTGTGGAGAAGTTACCCGCTCCACCACAAAGGTCTTGCATCTTCCGATCCATCAAAGCATTTAGTTCAGGTATATCACGTGCCACAGTTGGACTTGTATTGGTAGTTGTTGAAACAACAGCGGACCATGGTTCATTGTGTCGAGCCCGTTTCATGACCATTCTTATTGGACAACGAGTTACCAATCCTGAACCACGAGGGAAAGGAATCCCTGATAGAGCCTCAAGCACACTTGATTTCCCGGAGGATTGGTCACCCATCACACAAATTTGAGGCATATTTAACTGCAAAAGGATGAAGGAGTTCTGATGCAAAATAAGAAAGAGCTAACCTCCACATCGAGGTTGAGAACACGCAAGTCCTCAGCCAATTTCAACCATGGAAGAACATCCTTTTCCGTTTCATTCGACAGCGCAGAGGTCATTTCAGAAGATTTCACACAAATGCAAAATATTTAAAAGAACGCGTTTTGGGAAAAAACGCGTTTTTCGAATAATGTGAAGGATATTTACAAAAACTTAAAATCCTTCACTTAATTAATATCTGGATTGAACTCCGCAGATTTGTGTAATGCAGCAAATAAATCATCGATCAAACTTGTCATTTCCGAAACATCCTGAAGCGGTCCCTCAGTTACAATTTCTTCGTACTGTAAATAATTTCCAAGCAACTCGGCTTCGGTAGCTATTTGCTTCTTAAACTGAAGAACCATCAATGAAGAGCCGATTAAATAACCGCCGCTGTCGAAGAACAGATAATTTTCCAAGATCTGGAGAAACTCTGATTCAGTGGCTGCAACTTCGATAATAATTTCCGAATACAGAAGATTATGGCACACTGTTTGTAGCTGCAAAATAAAGTAGTTCATTATCCTTGTCTTTGCCGTCGTCAAAAGGTCGAGCTGTTTGTCAGCAAAGACTTGGACAATCCGCGAATCTTCACCAGAATAAAAGCGCGCAGCTAACAGAAGGCATTCATCTGGAGCCTGTGTCTCAAGAACAAACCACTGGGCAGCGTTAGAAGCAAAGTCTTCCTCGAGCTAGATCAGCAAAAATTAGACTTCTCACAGTCTTAATAATTTAGTTCACTGTACCTTTTCAAAGTTGTAAACTTTTCGAAATTCTTCATTTTGGGAATAGATGATATTTAGCAAATCATTAACGTCATCTTCATCACAAATCCTAATGTTGAATAGCGTTTCGATCGCATTCAACTCCTTCACTTTCAATTCCTCTTTCATTTTTTCGACTAGAGTATAGCGTATAATAATAATAAGAAAGGAGACAACCGTTTCTTTCGTCTTTTTATTGAACATGAACAAAGTTGACGGAGCTGTCGACGCCGATCAAGAGCATTTAGATCATAAGACCAGTTCCTTCGAGCAAGAGGTCAGAGATCTTCCCAATCAAGATCCCGTAATATATAGTGATGAATATTACTCTGAATTGTTGAATTCATTGAATTTTGGCCAAAGAGAAATCGATTCCTCGAGTTTTAATTTCACCTCCTCTCAAGGAAAGTCTGAAGTTGAAGATGATCGATCTCCGTTTTTATATATGAGAGGAGGTGTTCAAACCATGCGCTTATTAAAAAAATTAAGAGGAAAGGATGAAAATTTCTCTGAGAAAGTCAACAAAAAGAAAAAGGAAGAATTAAATCGCGAATTAAAAAGAACAGCCTATATTTGCGAAAAAGAAGCGAAAGAACGTATAAAAGCTCGCCATATCAATGTGGTTCAAGGAGCATTGGAAAACGTGCGAACTCAAGTTCGACTTTCTTTGAAAGAGCGGTAATCCAACCTTGATTTTTTCTCAATTTTATTTTAGATTTTTATGATAGAATTATAGAAAAGCAGCTTCTTGCTCCGTATCGTCATAATGAAGATTTAACACAGCTGTTGCTGAGAAGATATGACCAAGCAAACGGGGAAAGACGAGAAAAGATAAAGTCTGCTCGTGGGGTAATGATGATTTCTTTTCTTTTTTTTTTTGAGAAAGAAGTATAATTTCATTCCACCTTTAGTCTCGTCCAAAGTCTGCGCATAGAGTACAAAACCTGGAGGAGCGACTACAGACTGTGAAAGAAAAACGAGAGTTTCTGATCGCTCAACAACTCGTATCAAGAGAATTGTTAAATCAAGAAAAAGAGAAAAGAAGTAATCGGTTGTTAATAAATGCAGCTCGTGGTATTTCAGAAATTAGAGTCATTAAATGGCTCGTTATAGTCACGGCGCTGTCTAAACTCGGCTCTCTCTACAATGTGGTGAGTAAAGTGCGCCAAATGAAAAAGCTCGATATTGTAAGTTGGAAAGCGTCCAAGATTATCCAACGAGCCTGGAGGCGATATACTCAACCAGTTATACAGGTATCTCTATTGGACAAGATGAAAACGTCGATGGGAGGAAAGGAAAATCAAGAGATCTATCAACAAAGAATCGAGGCTGGCGATTTGATCGGTAAATTTCTGAGAAGACATTATATTGCTGGAAAAGTCTGGATTTATCTTCGAAAAGTTAGGAAAAGTCAAGGATATTTTAGGCGTCATCGAACAGTAAATAGTGCGCGAATATTGCTACTATCGAAATATTTCCAGGAATGTTTATTATTGCTGACTTTGCAGGTAAATTTGATACTATCAAACAAAGGGTTAGATATAAGGGGCTCAATGACATCGTTTGAAATCAATAATATGAGAAACACAATCAACACAATGACTTCAACTATCTATAACCAACGTCCCGGAAAACCTGTTGCGGGGTCATCATTTTACCCTGCCGATTCATTTCTCATTGGAAATGTATTTCGAGATTTCTTTACTGCCGAGTTTCATGGTTTTATGAGATCGAAGACGAAGCAGTTAATAATATTCCAGAGAGAATTTCTGCAGGACGTAACTCAAAATTCCCCACAATATCATCATGTTCCATTTCATATGATTGAGCTACAGTTTCGACGACTATGGCTAGATTACCCTGCTTTGAAAAGGAAGCTGTTATTAGCATTTCTGATTCAAAAACGACGTAAATTTATCGACAGTTTACTTGTGAGAGAACCTTTGCAGATTATCATTCCAACTGTTTCGACCAACGAAGCGAACCGCTTTATTCGAGGTGGCGAAGATCCGTTGTTAAGTCATTTAGAGTCTATTAGTCAGCAAATACAAACTTGGCAAGAGAAGCAATCTCTCCCAATGTACCCGTTTCGACGACCAAGAGAATATGTTATAAGACTGGAGAATAGTTCCAGCACTGCTGCATCGGAGGAAACGTTTGATGAAGATTGGATTTGTCCGATTATGCTCTTACTGAGTGATATTACAGCGACCGATGTATTTACCTTCTTTCTAGAATTAGGAGAGTTAATAATTACTTATCTTTTTCAAGAGCGAGAGAAAAAGTTGAAGATGGAGCAGTTCGGGCTATTAAATGTTCATAGACGATTATCTGTTGCTATGACGTCTGCTGACCAAGAATCCGGGCAACGGCGCGATTCTAAAATCCTTTCCCGATATCGAAGATCCTCGAAAGACAAAGTGCCAACAGGAAACAAAAAGCCTAATGAAGAGGATATTAGCTCGTCCACCCAAAGTAGTCGAGAAGGATCTCGTCGAAATAGCCGAAGCAATGGAGCTTACGTTAATTCAAGCGTTAATCCAGTACCTCCACTCGACAAACAACAACGAAGTGCTTATTCCACCAGAAAATCGGTTCATAAACTCGTCTCTACGAATTAAATAGGATTTTTGGTGTTTTAAAACTTCGAACTCTGTCTTGATACCTAGATTTGCGATAATAGGTGACTAAAAACTCTCAAATGTCAGCAGAGTGCAGAATTCGAAGCAATCTCCTTCCATCGTCCAAGGAAAATGCTGGGAAAACAGCGGTGATGGTCCCCTTTCTTGCATCTTCTACAGCCAGTGAGAAGCCAAAGCCCACACGAAACCATTCCAGTCAAGCCGCTCGCATGAAAGATGCACAGCAACAGTTCAGACCTGTCAATGAAGAACAAGCTTCATTACAGCAATCGAACCCACAGCAAACTCAGTATAATATCAACCCTCAAGTAGGATATGGAAGGATGGGAGCTTATGGTGGAGGATATCCTGTAGGGTTGGGATATGGATATGGCTACGGAATGATGAATCCTTACATGGGTCCACTGTATTTTATCCAAAATATCACTTATTTTATGATGTCCATTGGTCATATGTTTGATCTTGTTGGAGTGAGTTCTCAAGCTCTATTGGAGACTCTTCGTGCTTTCATCGCTCTCCTTAAGCAAATTGAAATGAAAATAAGAACCTCACAATTCCGTCGTTGGTTACAGCGAAAATCAAAGAAATCCAAAATATTGCGATTTATCTTTGTCCTATTTTCAATGGCACTTTCCATACAGTTATCGAAGTGGATGAAAGTCCTTCTTATGAAATATCTCGCGAGTTGGATCTCTTCATCGCCAACGACAACTTCAATAATCGAAAATAAAGGAGCAGCTCCTATCCCTCTATCACAGATAGAACGGAAGAATTGAAAGTGTTTAAGTGATGGTCTTTTTGAGTACTACGAGAATGTAAATTGATGATACATAGCTTTATTTGTAAATTTTAATTTAACTCCCCCATAGAGAAAGAAGGCTCGTTGGTCCTACTGCAAATCTTGATTTGTTTCTCTTTACCGTTTAGTGTTATTTTCTTCATCACTCGACTCTGTTGTTGGGGAAGTTTCCAGATGAGGCTAGGATCCAATCCATGTTCAGGGTAATCCAGATCTGGAGAAGGGAAAAGAGTTGGAGTACTAGCAATTGTGCCTCGACTAGCGTTGCGAAGTCTCGAGCGATTGCTTGGAAGAGGAGTTGCTAGATCAAGTGCAAGATCATCTTGATATCCTTGATCTCGATCACCGTGAGAGCTGAGATCATCCAGTTGTTTCGAGATCTCTGAGTTTTGATTCACTCTTTGCTTGCCAGAGATCTTAAAGCTTTTCTTTAATAGCTTTTGGCACAGTTCCAACGACATTTTTCTGAATCTTTCTTTTTCCCTTGAAACCCGATCACAAGTTTCTTCTAATAGTTGGCATTCTTGTTCTAAGGTGACCTTATTCTCTAAAACAAGTTTTAATGCTTCAACCTCATCTCTCCGTTTAGCGACTTGTGTATGAAGATCAGATAAAGCTCTACAGAAGAATGGGACGAGGAAAAGGGAAAGCTTTTGTAGAACTTACTTTTCATTTACAGCATTTTGATTGTAAAGTTTCTGGATATTTTTCTCCAAAATTTTCGAAGATATCTCTATAACATCTTTCTCGATTTTCACTTTCATCAATTCATCGTAGCTGTATTGTTGTTGTCGGATCAGTGCCTCCGTTTGAGCTTCCCGTAGATCAAACTCTCGATGAATTCGATCATTCTCCACATTAGCCAAAGATGCTTCTAAATGCATCTTAGCAATCTACAGTAGTCTATAAGCGAATCGCACGCCAGGAGGGAAGGGGACCAACTTACTGCTTCTCGTTCATAACTTTCATCAACATTCTTGATCGTTTTCCGAAGCATTTCCTCCATAGCCATCCGAATATCAAAATCCTTTTGTTTCCTTCTCTCTCTTTCAGTTGTTTGCGTTTGGAAATTTTCCTTTTGTTCCGATGCGAGAATCTTCAGACGAGTATGTAACTTCTCATTCTCATACTGAAGTAAATCAAATTCAGCGATCTCCTCCAGGATAGCCTTTTCTTCTTCCTTCATACCATCTAGCTTTTGGTGAGATTCGTTTTCCACAGTTCCCATGTTGAAAAGAATTTCTTCGCGTTTCCATCGAAACCTCTCTATCTCTGCTGCAATCTCAGCATCTACCAGAGCGATTTGCTGGAGCTTCTTTTCACTTTGATCTCGTAGACGAGCTGTTGTTTTTCTTTCCTCTTTCAATTGTGCCTCAATTTCTAACAATCTAGTCTTGAGCCTTGCCAGCTCTGCGGCTTTGGAGTCTCCTGCAGGCATTTATTTTTGATTTCGTAATTTCGTAACGACTGGAAGTCCGGTCTAAGTCTTGCGGAATTAGTGAGTTCGCCGTTCTTATTTTAGTTTTTAAAGGAAAATTTTAACAAAGTGAAGAGAATCCATGCAGTAGAACCAACAATAATAATAGGGATTTTATTTTGATCTAAAAAACTCCAAGTTTTTTTCACTTTTGAGATCACTTTAGTAACAGCTGTGACTATCTCGATAGCTTTAGAAACTGTTTCTCCATCGATTCCAGAAATCATTTCGAACAAGTTTCCCATGCTCTTTAAATCAGGTAATGCTCTTCCAATACTAGAGAGACCAGGAGTTGGATTCCCCAGTCCTGTCAATGATGCTCCAAGCCCAGGAAAGAAAGAGCTCGAGGAAGGAGAAGTTAATGATTGCGGAATTATTTCTGGGTTTTCAGCACAAAGTCTATCAATCAAAGAAACCGTCATTTTCAGTCTAGGCTGAGAGACTTGACAATCCTCGACAAAATCATACAACCTAGCCATCATCACATCCTCCTCATCCATTTCCAATGTCACGTTCTTAAAATGGGTATCAACAATTTCTTCTAAAATATTATTATCATCTGGTTGATATTTAAGAGCTAATCGCAAGTCGATCATGGCCAGTGAAAGCTTTCTCAGATGTTTGAGACAAATCGCTCGCCGATAATGCGCCAGCGCTAACGATCGGAGCAATGACTTGCTCCTTTTAACAAGTAAAGGTGATTTCTTTTTGGCCGATAAATCATCAACTTCTGAAGATGCCTCTTCAATAACCTCACTACATCTAGCAACAGCACGAGAATACCTCCCTAGTTTCATTTCACATTCGGCAAGAGTGAGACCACAACGCTGCCGTATCTCTGTGGCTCTTGATCCTTTAATACCTTCAACTAAAAATATCATTCCAGAATAATAATTAATGGCTCGTTGATAATGCTTTTGGTTTAATAGGGTTTTGCCATGTTCTTTTAATTGGGTTATCCTCTGGTGGACATCCTCCGTAATTAATGAGCGCTTCGCTGAGATAGGCACAGATAGAATATGACTTGCAAACAAGAAAAGACTGCAGAGTCCAGTGAACCAATGAAGCAACATTCTTAATAGTGGAATTGAATATTTTGCAAAACTTTACATTACATGAAAAGAGTGAAGGGGACCTTCCCCCTTTTTATTGTGTGTATGAAATTTTGAAAACTTGAAAAAGATGATTTTTAACTCTAATTCTTAGACTTTATCTTGAAAATTCCCACCGCAGATTGAGAAAAGCAGTTGTTGCACCATGCAGTCACTGCAAAACAATCATTCATTTGATTGCAAGAACAACTCAAAGAACACACCCCCAAATTACTTCATATCTCACCAAAAAAAATTATAAAATGGCATCTCTAACAAGATCCTTAGCAGGAAAACAATTTGTTTCTGCCGCTGTACGTGGTGGTGTGAAAATGGTAAGTTTTAATTTCTAGAATATTTTGCAATGACTGCAATCAATTATTCTTTTATTTTCCTCTGTGTGATCATTGTCTTCATTGCAAAACTCACCGTTGAATCAACACGAGATTAATTGTTCATTTCTTATTATGTTTTGTTTCTGTCTTATTGGCTTGTCTAACCGTGCATTCTTTTAATAGGGATTACCAAAGGTTGCTGTCCGCTCTATGGCTGGAGTTTCTGGTTCCGTCATTGAGTTATCCAACTTCTTGGAGCAAAGAATTTCCCAAAAATCTGCCGAGTATGCTGCTGTAAGTTTTTAGTCGTCCGCAGTAATTTGATGTAACGTCTGCATTAGTCATCCGCTTCTTTCGATGAGGTCGGTAAGGTTGTCTCAGTTGGTGACGGTATTGCCCGTGTCTATGGATTGAACAAGGTCCAAGCCGGAGAAATGGTTGTCTTCTCTTCAGGTCTTCGCGGTATGGCTCTTAACTTGGAAGATTCCAACGTCGGTGTTGTCATCTTCGGTGATGACAGATCCATCTTGGAAGGTGACACTGTTAAGCGTACTGGCGCTATCGTCGACGTTCCTGTCGGTCCTGAATTATTAGGCCGTGTTGTCGATGGTTTAGGTGAGCCAATTGATGGTAAAGGTCCAATCAATGCCAAGCAACGCTCCCGTGCCGAAGTTAAGGCTCCTGGTATCATTCCACGTAAATCCGTCCACGAGCCAATGCCAACTGGTCTTAAGGCCGTCGATGCTTTGATTCCTATCGGTCGTGGTCAACGTGAGTTGATCATCGGTGATCGTCAGACTGGTAAAACCGCTATTGCCATCGATACCATCATCAACCAGAAGACCAAGCCTGAGGACAAGAAGCTGTACTGTATCTATGTTGGTGTTGGCCAAAAGAGATCAACCATCGCTCAGTTAGTCGGTGCCTTAGAAGAGGCCAAGGCCATCGGTCACACCATCGTTGTCGCTGCCACCGCCTCTGACTCTGCCCCTTTGCAGTTCTTAGCTCCTTACACTGGTTGCGCTATGGGTGAATACTTCCGTGACAACGGAAAGCATGCTGTCATCTTCTATGATGATCTTTCCAAGCAAGCCGTCGCTTACCGTCAAATGTCCTTGTTGCTTCGTCGTCCTCCTGGCCGTGAAGCTTATCCTGGTGATGTTTTCTACTTACACTCTCGTCTGTTAGAGCGTGCTGCAAAGATGGGTGATGCCTTCGGTGCTGGTTCTTTGACTGCCCTCCCAGTCATCGAAACTCAAGCTGGTGACGTGTCTGCCTATATCCCAACCAACGTTATTTCCATCACTGACGGACAGATTTTCTTGGAGTCTGAATTGTTCTACCAAGGTCAACGCCCTGCCATCTCTGTCGGTCTTTCTGTGTCTCGTGTCGGATCCGCTGCTCAAGTTAAGGCCATGAAGCAAGTCGCAGGTACCATGAAATTAGAATTAGCCCAATACCGTGAAGTCGCTGCCTTCGCCAAGTTCGGTTCTGATCTAGATGCCACCACCCAGAAACAATTAAACCGTGGTGTTCGTTTATACGAACTCTTAAAGCAAGGACAGTACGTCCCAATGGAAATGGAAGAGATCGTCGTCACCCTCTTCGTCGGTGTCAAGGGATTCGCTGATCGTGTTGAAGTGTCCAAGGTCTCTGACTTCGCCAAGGCCTGGCTCCAATTCATCAAGACATCTCACAAGGCTGCTGTCATCGATGCCATCGTTAAGGAGAAGTTCACCATCACCAAGGAAATCGAAAGCAACATGTTGAAGCTTGCAGAGGAGTTCACTACATCATACACTGCCTCTCATTAAAGTGACAGAACTGTTTTGTTTAGTTAGGTCTATCATAATAAAAACTATCTCTGCAGTTGTGGGTGTGCATCCAATAAATTCACTACTTAGGTAGTCTTTGGGTGTTGTATAAGGATAACATACAATTCAAATAAAACTAATAAAAACTCATAAATCTCGAGGATTGTCATTACATTACTCTCTAAAATATCTCTGTGGCAGATGAAAATGATCTCCGCCAATTATATACAAACATATATATCAACTATCTCGTGTTTTAACCTTATCAAAGTCATTTTCTTAGAAACGCAAGGAATCTCATCCAATCATCTAGAGTATTAATCAGTGATGCTTGTTTCTTCGCAACCCTACAACACAATAGAATATGACGAGCTTGGAGAAGAGAAGTGAATCATCAGCACTAACCTATCGTTTTGATCTATGAGTTGTCTCAAGATAACAATATCTTCTACCGATAGATTACGATTCAAACACTCCCCTACGATTCTCCAACATAGCTGCAATAAAGGAAGGTAAGAAGAAGTGTAGAGAGAGATGAAATGTTTACTTTGAGAAACGTATGGAAGGATACATTTATGTGTTTCGCCTTCTGAGAGATCTGAGAAGGAGACATCATCTTCTCGACAGCAGCAGGTTTCGATTCGACGGAAGGAACAGTTGTCACGGGACTTGAATCACTGCGGCGCGAGTCGGATGCAGGATGGGTAGGGATGAAGTGATAGAGGTGATGATGGCTGCCGCTCGAGGCTTTTCCATGATGGCGCTGCAGTAAATTATGCGATGATGTCGAGGAAAGAGATGGAGGCGCTGGGAAGAGGAGGTGTACAGGAGTTTTCTTTGCTAAAGACTTGCGAACATGAACTATGTCATCACTGAAGTAGTTCATTTGGCAAGATCCATCGTGTGGCAGACTGACATCACTTTCATGCACGTCGAGGATATATGTCTCGAGAGATCGTTTACTCAGTACGACAGGGCAAATTCGACAATCCTTAAAGAAGTTCCAGATGTTTTCCGAGGAAACTATTCGCTTTCTATATTTCATCGGTACTGAAGAAGCGCCAGTGACAGACGGAGGGAAAGGGCTGTTATTACCCATGACAACGTGATCGTTCTTTATTGAAGGTGGAGCAGATTTTGGTTGCCGTTGATGAAATGGTGATAGAACTTTTGCTTCCCCAGGGATCTGACGTTTATCGGTGCAATAAGAACAAAATATTATCCAAAGCATATCCTGAAGAAAGGAGTGAGGAGGAATGAAAGAATCGCAAACAAAAGACTTACGTAGTCCAGTAAACAGAAGACTTTGAGTGCCAAAGGTGTCACTTTGTCTAGAACTTTCAGAACCTTCGTTACTTGACGCCAGTGATGGAATAAATCAGAGGAGAAGTTGGAGCGATGGATTTGATTCCTTCGATGCATCAGTTGTAAGTCATAGCATAGCTTGTCCAAAGAATCATAAATCTTCTTGCGGTGTAAATCGGCAAGGTCTTCCTCGCTAATGACGTGTGAGTCTGCTAAACGCTTCAGAATCTCCAAATTATCAGAAAGATCCATCCCTCGCTCAATCTGTAAGGAATACTTCTTCCATTTATAAAAAGCTGTAATTTTCGCTTCAAAGCAAGATTTACTCTGCTGTCTCTCCAGAACTAACATGAGAGGCAGAAGTCTCCTACAAGCATCAGCAGGAGGGATGCCAAGAAAGAATTTACTGAAAGATTTTCTGGGTGATAATTTAGAAAATTCATGATTCGCCTTATTACGCAACTCAATTCTGCCTTCAGCATCATAATATTTGTCAAAGACCTCAGAATCCACCGATCCCGCATACACTCGCTCATAATCAACTTCAGTGAAATCAGATGAACGTGAAGAAAATGAGTTTGAATTCATAAAAATAGACACAGAAGTTGCGTGATCGATGAGAGGAGAACCAGTTGAGGTGAAGAATCTGGAACTCATATTATATACAGATGGGTTAGTAAGGATATTTTCTGGAACCAAAGAAAAATTTTCCCCGTCAAGCTGATGGGAAGAAAGATTAGAAGGTTGATGTGACTCTGATCTCGAGTGAACAAACAGGTAAGCACAAACACTGACTTTCACGTGTAATTTTGTCTTGCAAGAGCTTTCTTGAGCTCAACGGATCAATCAAAATCCTTTAATTATACGCTACAGATGCACAACTTCGAACTACCCGCCTTTTTTCGAACTTTTTCCGCTTGACGTTGTATTTAAAAGCATTAAGCAAGATTTCCTGACTTAAGGTCAAGCAAAATTGTTTAGAGGTGGATGATTTATTGACAATTTTGAGAACTTAACACAATTACACAATGTTTTTAATATGATGCAAAATCTGATGACTTTTCCGGAATGTCAGCCTCTCTGCTGCCCTTTCTCTCATTAAAGCAACCACTGGTAAAACTTGGATGGTAGATCAGAATACTCTTAATAACTTATACTCAACTGATCCTTTTCCTCTCTCTGAGAAGTGGGCACATGGGCACGTGGGCAAAGGGCCGTTTCTCAAGTTCAAAACAAAAACTCAATCAATGAAGAAAGCGACTCTACCACATCAACATGATTCCATGGGTGATTTCATTAACCCAACTCATGGATATCGTGGTGAATTGACAAAGAAGGGAATTAAGCCGAAGAATCACATGAAAGATAATGTTCAGGAACTTCGAATGAAGCAAATGAAATTGAAACAGGAAAAAGACGAAAAAGAATTGGCAGAAAATAGAGCAAAACAATTATATAAATTACCTCAATTTCAAAATGTGGAAAGTCGTTTGTATGGAGGAGACTCAGCTCGGGAACATTCACCCTCAAGTGCTCGTCGAACTTCCTTCGATGAAAATACGAATGAAAACAGAAGATTTCTCACTCGAGGGCTCTCAGAAGTACGTCGAGAAGAACTTATACGGGAAAAGAAACTTATCCGTCAAGAATTACAGATGAAGTTAGAGGAAGAGAGAGCATTGGCAGAAAAGCCCTCAACTCCTCGAAAGGCTTCTGTCCCTCGAGCGAATGAGGTAGCGCCCCTAGCCGCTCCGAGTAATGCTAACTTTATTCATCGAAATAAAGTTAGTGCGATTACTATGCAGCCTTCCAAGAGAATCGATGACGATGGATCCGTTGCTGATAAGCACGATGAATTCGGCAAAGTTCCTCAGTACCTCGAAGAGAGGAAGGCGAGGTGGGCTGCTGAAGAGGAGGAAAGAAAACGATGGCTACCTGATCCAGACTGTCCACCAGGCATGTGTCTTATGCCTGAATCGGAGCGTTTGGAGACTTTGCGAGTATTGCAAGAGAGTCGCGAGGAGGCATTAAATCAGTTGCGCAAGCTTCCTTTCGTGATTGAAACTCCATCCATGAAAAAGAAACAAGAATTTTTGGAGAACAAGCTCCGAGAAATTGATCGTGCTCTTTCAATCTTCAGCAAACCCAAGGTATACGTTGCTCGGGATCGTTAATTTATCGAGGAGAATCTATCCATCGTTTGAGTGGGAAACGCAGTAACATTAGTGAACGCCTTTTCAAGAATTCAGTCAAGCAAATTTAAGATATTCACAGATTAAGGTTCTTATATGTAAATATTAAGCTTTCTTGAACCGCTGAATAGCTTGAGATCTCTTCTTACTTGGAAGATTCTTTCCTCTCTTTTGTCTGACATATGGAAGACCTCGTCTGAAACCATCAGAGAAAACAACATCAATCTTCCCCTTCTCTGTGTTTTTAACCAGCTGCTCGAGTCTGTTCATTTTAGAAGCTAAGCCATTTGCCATCTCAACTTTTTGTCTGTCCGAATAATAGAAGTTGCGAGATATAATATTCCACCCTTGCAGACCAATTTTGAATCCAGCCGAAGTCGGATCACCAGTTATCTTCGACTCTAAGGAATGCTGCAATTGGCTGAGAGTTCGAGGCTTCGGTACACGTACACTTCTCACAAGTGGATTCGGCGCGAAAACGCGATAAACTCCATCCTCGGTCTTGAGAGAGCCCCAAAACGCTTCTCGTATCAAAACATCCATGTCATCTCCTTTCTGCTTATTCATTTTACGAAAAAAAGCTTGCGCTGTCGCTGCATCTTCAGGAGACGGATTTAAGAGATACGCCGCTCCTTCAAGCTTTGCTAAATATTCAATTTTATTTCGCTTTCCACGCTCCTCCGATTCATCGAATTCACTTTCATCCTCTTCGTCATAATCATAATCATAATCCTCTTCCTCCTCCATATCCTCATCAACATCACTGAACTCATCGTCATCAAGATTAAACTCTTCATCTTCATCTTCTTCATCATATTCATCCAGATTGTCTTCGTAGTATTCTCCCTCGGAATTTTCATCGGCAATTTCCTTACTGTGACTCACTTCCAGATCGTCAGCATCACCAACATCAGCGATGCGCTCGTCAACTTCTTCTGCGATTTTGTGAATGTCAAACTCAGGGTCTATCTGACCGGAAAGGCTCTTTTTTAAAGTTGTGTAAAATTTCCTTCGCCCTTTCCCAATTTCAGAGACATCTTCTTCATCTCCAAGAGAAAGTTCAGAATCTCTGTCTTCTATGTCTTTATCATCAGCACCTTTGCTGGGCAACATTTCGTGAAATCTGTGCTTTTAGTTTCAAAAATAGAAATAGAAGGGTCATGTGAATCTTACATATGACTCTTTCCATCTTTGTGTTCGGGCTTGGCCTTACTCAAACTTTCACTTGATGAAGCATCATCACTATTTCTATTATTGCTTTCATTAGAGAAGTTGAGAACAAGCAGCCGAGCAATGTGCTTATTTTGGGTCGCTGATCGTAAAAGATGTGGCAGTTTGGTAGAAAGCTTTGCAAGCCTGAAGATTGACATTCTTCTTCTTATGAATTATTATTATTATTGCCTGGCCGTTCACTCACTCTAGGGCGGAAAGTTTGAATACGCCATGGCACAAAGACGCACAAATAAAACGCCAGAAGTCGTTTCATCTAGATGATTTTGAAATGTTGGGCGAAAGAGATCGATTAGAACAACAAGTCGAAGCTTTGAGGAAAGAAATCGAACAAATTCGATTAGAAAATTCAGTCTTCCAAAGTTACAATGAGAAGAAAACTGCGGAATTAGGTGTTGATGAGGATGAAAAGAAGAAGAGCAAGAAAAACAAAAAAAATGTCATTTCTGTCTTGAACTCTGACCAAAAATATGAAATAGCAAATATTGTGCATGAGGATCTTTTGGCAGAAATTGAAACTCATCGAAAAAACTCTGAGAAGATGATTGACACTTTGCGTGCAGTATTAGAGGAGACTGAGATTAGGATTGGCGAGTTAAAACGAGATGCTTACGAGTTTAAGCGAGATGTAGTAGTTGGCGCTGAAAATCCTCGCACCGGAAAGATCATGGCTGAAAGAGTTTTGCGGTATTTTGATGATAAATTCAAACAAATCGATGCTGTTATCGAAAAGCTGAGACTTAAGAATTCAAATTTGAAATCTATCATTAATAAACTCGAGCTGACATTAGCCCAGAAAGAAGAGATAGGAGATGTTTTGCACTATATTGATTTCCATCAATTACAAATTGAGAATAAGCAATATATCGCGAAAATCGAGGAAAGGAATCAAGAGTTACTGACTGTCAAACACCTCTCTTCGAAAACCACGCAAGCTCTAAACGAATATAAAAGAAAACTCTCTTTGCAGCTTAGTGATTTTGATTGGTTAACAAATGAATTGAAAAATAAAGAGATGCTGAAATTAAAGCTGGATAATGAGGAGAAGAAGGTAATTAAAGAATTGGTAGTGGAGAGGAAACAAAAGAACAAATTCAAGCAACAACTTGAAGAAACTAGTGAACTCCCGAATATTGAAGAATACATTCTTTTGAAACGGGAGCTCCAAAACCTTGAAAGTACGAAGAGAAACTGGGAAAAGAAAGTCGAAATTACTGAGATGGCAGTCAAACGAGCTCGAACGTTGAAACAAACCAGGAAATGATCGAATTGTTATCTATTCTCTGTTCTGCCATTTATTTTCAGGGAATATTGTTAAATTTTTGTACTTGTTTATATTAAATGAGAGTTCGGCAATGCCATTGAATCAAATCAGTTTGAAAGCAATGATATTTCTTTTGAGAATGACCTTTAACACATCACCTACGTTGTAACCCGCATAAGATCTAGATCAGGCCAATTAAGGCGTGAAAACCAGTACGAACCACTCGTTCTGTTCAAACTTCAGCAGCTACTACTTCTTGCAAAGCGAGTTCGCAAATCACTTCATAGTCAATTAACTGGAGCGCTCAGGTTTTCCACGAGGATTTTGGAGAAGCATTTAAGTAAGAAAGAAAGTCGTTTGATCGAGGCAATGGAGGATCTGATATCTTTCCAATGCTTTCTCTTACTTCAACAGATCTTAACAATCCAGGAGGAGGTGCCGTAGGTACTGCAGGACTCGATGTTTTTGAAGGAATTAAGCCAGGAGGCGATGATATCGCAATATTGGTTTTTGGTAGATGAAAAGGAGTCGAATGAACAGGAGAGCTGTGAAGGGTAGAGATGCCTGGAGGGGGTGGAGCTGGTACATAAGTGCTCACTTCGGATGAAGGAAAAAGAAGAGTTGAATTTGCGGCATGAGCACGGTCTAAGTGGTAAGGATTCTCCCAGTTCGTAGATAAACCGGTTTCAGTAAGGACATCATTCCAATCTGCTGAAAAGGAGTGATGTGATGGAAGATTGCTTCCGTCGACTCCGCTCATCCCAAGTTTCTCCCACAAGTCATTTGATGTTGAGGTAATAGCAGGAAGCGGCAGTTTTCCTCCGTCAGACAATTGGCTTGAACTTTTATTTTTAGATATCCCCAACGATGTGAGAATATCATTGGCCACAATATCATCTTGCTGCTCTTGCTGGCCCAAGAGCGCGCTCACAGTAGGCGAAGAGGTGAAAGAGAGATTCTCCGCTCCAAGGAGAAAAGGATTACTGTCATTCCGAAGAGGAAGAGCCGTAGAAGATACTGGGGCGTTGGCGAAAGGGCTCGGGGTTTCATCAACCAACCGTTTGAAGGAGGGTTGAAATACAACATCCTCAAAATCTTCGAAAACTTCGTCGGTCACTCCATTTATCCATCTCTCATCCAAGTCTTTCTCCACAATTTCAAATTCTGCCACTTTCTCATCAACAGGCTTTTCAACGGAAGCTTTCAATCCTTTCCAGAAATCATTCGCCTGGTTGGTGGAAGAAGTGATGCCTCCTGGTAGGGAAGGGAAATCCCGTTCTGCTAATCTCATTTTTTCCTCATCAGCATTTTCAATTTCCTCACTTTCGTTTCCCCCTTTTAATCTTGAAGGTGAACGCTCTTGCTGTCCATTCTTTTTCTTTTTCCCCTTATCTTCTTGTGGTTTCTTCTTTTGAGCTGTTAAGGGAGTAACAGAGTGTTTCAAAGTTGTCTTTCTTGCTTTAAGATGTTCCCGCGTTTCCTTTCGGTTCAAGTTACTTGGTGTCAGTAAATGCCCCTGCGCTAAGGGACTACTTTCGATTTCCTTTGATTCAGCTAATAGAACTTGCGAAATGAAATCTAGAATTATCTCTTGACGTAGCGCACGAGCTTTTGCATCGGTCATCCAGTTAATTGTTTTGCGAAGTGGGTCGAAGTGAAGGAAATAACGCTCCAACTGATCATTAAGCGGAAGATATCCTCGTAACTCTGCATGCTCTCTTAGAAGAACTGTCGGAGCAGATCCTTCAGCAGTGGCAACAACATCTCGGGAAAGTTGCATGACATCTTTCTCCCAAACTTCTTTAAGGATACTTAAAGCAGATCGCATACTAGATCTTGCACGAGCCTCTAATCTGGCCGACTCTCTTCGAACGCAATAGCGACCACGCCATAACTCAGCCGAAAGCCGCCCCGCAGAACCTTCATTCAGCTCAAGAAAAACTGATGGGGGATTAACAGGGTCCGATGCTCGGGATTCAATTTCTTTCGCTGGTTGTAAAAGAGATGGATGATTGACTAACCACTCCGAGAACACAGTAAGCATAGGCATGACCTTCTCCATGAAAACTTTCTTCGGTCCATTGTCAGACAAATTACTTTGTAGCTGATTCGATAACTTAATCGCTGCTCTCGTAACAATTGCATAGATCGCCGAGAGAGAAAGAGACTGAATAATCGTACGATGCGCAATAGGGTGACTAAAAGAAATAGGAGATTGAACGGAAGGCGTGGAGCATGTGTGATGCTGGAGAAAAGTTGAAAAATTGGCATCATTGAAGAGACCTGCTGACGGCATTTCCGCGAAGTGTACTGAAAACATACTAATAGTGATGAGGCGCAAGAGATGTAAATCAGTAAGCTTCGACGTGTAGATCACATCGTCGAACTCTTGTAGAATGCTGAAAATTAGTTCTTGAATTTCTTCGTAATCCACATCAGTCTTATTTCCAAGAATTGTCTTGGTCAATGAATCATTCATAAGAACAAGAAGCGTCGAGGATTCAATCGACTCTTGACTCATTCCTTCGGCTGTTTGCAAATATTCCATGTGCATGCGTATCGTCCAAGCAAAAAGTAACCCGTGCAAGCGGACAAAAGACGTCAAAAGGAACTTGAACTTTAATTGCTCGTTGACCTTACGATTTTGCTGGTGACTATGCTGGCGAGGATAATTAAGGCTCGATTGATTGGTACTACTTTGTGCATGGATTTGTTGATATAATGTATCATATGAGTGCTTATTCAAAGCAAATAATCGTGCTAAATTCTCAAATCCCCCAGAAAAAGGATTTTGAGTTAAAACAGAGCGGCAATAATGATAGAGTGCAGTGCTTTCTGCTTCATTATAAGTTGCAAGCATAGCGAGCTATGAAGTTAAAAAATATGAAGTATCAAACTGGCTGGCTTCAGTTGAGATTACCTGGTTGTGAGGATTGCCGGAAGAAGGCATAAGTAATGCTGCTCTCTCATAATATCGAACACTTTCTGTAAAATCCTTAAGCTCCTGCTCTGAGTAGAGTTCCTTGTATCTGTGAACGATGATGTGACGAAAGTCAAAGGCAAGTATAAAACTGACCTTGCTAAGTCACCAAGATATAACAAACATCTATAAACCCCATTGACTAAGTGATCATAATAGTCCTTGTCAACCTTGCTAATAACCTCCACTGCCTTTCTTTCCAACTAGAAGAAATAGCGAAGTTTCAAAAGATTAAGGTTAGACGGGACACGCTTCGGAGTTCTTACATCAGCCATCAACTTCTGAATGAATTTCGCCGAATCACTCAAAAAAGCAATAAATTCCTGGCACAATCGACTCATATGGTTTGCGAGCTTCTGGTTGAAGCGATTTACATCCAGTTGTCCTTTTAATTTCTTTATTGATTTTCGGAATTCTTCAATATGCTTGTAGAAGCAATTTTTCCAAAACAATCCCATAACATCTTTTTTCTCAGGATTACATCCGGGAAATTCCACAATAAGCAAACGATACTCCTTGCGAATGCTGACAGCCAAGTAAGAAGTGAATAAGTGAGTAAGAAGTTGTTACCGATGAAGCAATTCATGTAACTCAGAGGCGATGTTCGGCGAAAAAGGTGCATCTCGGAGTTCTTTCGACCTTTTCTCTTTCTCTAAAATTGATCCCATCAAGTCGACAGGATCTAACGGTGATGACATCTTCTCGTAATGGCGGCGATCTCAAAAGACACAGAGCTCAATTCATTTATTTCCCTCGATATAGCAAGAGTGATTGTTATAAAACTATCCTCGATCAAAAGAAGGCGGATAGAAGTGGAATGCTGTTGATGTGGTGAAAATCAATGACAGGAAATGACCGACTATGCTTTTGAGCCCAGACCATAAATCGATTGTTGGGGCAGGACCCGGGGTTGAGAAGGAGCGCACAAAAGTGCGAATTGTAAAAGGAAAGGAAAAACGCGTTTTTTCCAAATTGAAGGAAAAGGAGATCATTTATGTGTTTAGATATTCAATACAACGCAGTCATAACAAAGTCCGATGATCATCGAACTAATTTGCTCTTCTCGGTCGTGAATGAGACTTGGGTACCCAAAAAGTGACAGCTCATCGAATTATCGTTTATTTCATTCTCAATCACTCCCAATCAATCCTTTGGATCCTGATCTTCACCAAATATATAAGTATATGCTCCTGATATAGTCTTTTTAGCAAGCTTTTTGCATGATAGTCCTAATTTTGCCACACTTCTACAGAAAAAAAAAACTTAAGCAAGAGTGTTCATATTTAAAATACTCGTTGTACCTTTCAAATCGAATCGGCAAATCAACAGTGCTTTTCATATAAACACTTTGCATGCTTGACGCCAAACGCGTGGCTGATTTATGATAAGCCTCCAGAAACTTGATCATGTTCTCCAACATTGGAAAGGCTGACCGGTCGACCAGTTCATTGCTCTTAGTCGATGGATTCTGTTTTCGTGTCTCGATAATTGGGACCGGAGTTGGTGGAGTTAACGGCTTCTCTGCGGATTTGATCTTTTCAGATTTGATCTCCTTACGAGCATCAGTTGATTCATCATAGTAATTCAAAATGAAGAAACCTCTTCGTCTGAGAGGTGGCTGTCCATTGCGATGCATGCGAAAGCTTGACTGAGAAAATCCTAAAATTTCAAGAGTGACACATCCGTGTGGATGCTAGTTCGTTTTTACCTAAGATCCAAATACTTGAATCCTTTTTGAGGAGAGGTAACGACTCAAGATGTTCCATCACTTCAGGTTTAATTTGCTTTCCACTTACATATTCAAAGCTACAAAAGAAATAAAATTGAAGCTCAATCAAAAATCAAAAACCATCCATGCCCATACCCGTAACATTTAGGCTTCTTTCCCTGACTTCGGAGAAAATCACTATAATAAGTTACTCCTACACAATTCCAACAATCTGCATCATTCTTTCGCGAAGACGAATCCCCTGAATTGACAGGTTGTGATGACTGAGACGTGTCTTTCTCTGACATTTTTTGTTCGAACAGTCCGAATTAGGCATTTGGTCATTACATATGGAGCCAACTTAGGGAAATGCGTAATTAATTCTGTAGCGATTGTAAAAGACAGGTTATTTCGTTTTGGGGATGAATGGAATTCGTGCGAAGTTAAATTGTGAAAAGATGCGCAAACCCAACTATACACAAGGAAGAGGTATACCGAAGACTACCGGTGCCGCCCCGACAGCGTAACCAAGCTTGCACACTCTCCTAGACTTTGCCATAATCCTATCCAAAGGAGGATTTTTATTCGCATAATAATTTTCTAACATTTGGATACTAAATCTGTCCAAATCTTTATCAGTGACGTCCCACAGATTTCCGACGACTAAAGGACAATATTTCTCAAACAAACTAGTTAAAGCTCCAATAGGTTCATGGAATCCACGATCTCTCAATTTCGCACTGCTACATCCAAAAAGAAATGCAGCTGGAAACGGAATTCGGCCTTCTGCTTTGCGCTGATTACTATTCTCTCTATCAATTTTCTGAAACATGTTTTCACCTGCTCCATGTCCACAGTATACGTATATATCTTCTGATCGGAAATTCGCTCTAAATTTGGGGAAATTAGAAATTAGCACAATACGGTTTCAACCATACTCACCTGATTTCTTCTTCTGTTGGAACTCTTCCAACAATAATTTTCCAATTTTTATGTTGCAAATGGGTTGTCAGATAATCAACCATAACCTTTTGCGTGTCTGGTAAATTATTCTCCGAATCAACAACAAACCAAGACTTTCTCTTATCAAGTTGGTGGCTCAGTACTTTTCTCTTCGGCAATAAACTAGCACAAGTAGTTTCAGCTTCAGCATCGAAATTATCGATCAACTGAAACAGATGAGGAAGTGAAAGAACCCGAGAACTCGAGACTTTCTTTATCTCTGGAAGACACTCGAAAGGAAATTCTTGAATCAATTCATCGATTAGTAAAAAGAAATGCTCGTTAGGAGCGTATTCTTCTTGCTCCGTCCCACTTGTTACAGATGAAAGAGACACTGAAGAGAATGAAGGACTTGTTTCTTCACTTTGAAAAGAAAGAGAGTTAATAGAGGCAATGGAGACAGTCTTGCTGTTCGGGCGGAATTTCCGTTGAAGAGAAGTGATATTTGGTTTGCCTTTTAAGGAATTGCGAATTCTTTCGTTGGACTTGGATGATGTTAACTTCATAAGTGGTCGAGGACTATTAGTTTGATTTGCGACAAATCTTCCGGCGTCGTTAAGAAGTTTCTTATTTGGTGACCGCAAGTAAAGTAAGTTTGCTTCAGACGAATTTGAATCTTGTCGTTTATCGTCATCTAATAACCTTTGAATCAGATCTGACTTCTTTCCTGAAACAGCCAGTCCTCGTTCCTTAAGCTTCGTTTTCAATTCAGCAAGTTTTAATGCTTCGTACTTCTTAACAACTTCTTCAGTCTGCTTCTTCATGTTCGAAGAAATGGATATTTGATCACTTTTGGCTTTGCTGATGCCAACAGACTTTCGAAATTCCGACTCCAACTGAGATAAATCATCAAGATCAACTTCAGGATGAAAGGTGTGAACTTCTTCAACCACGTTTTCATTCCATGGGCAATTTTCTTGATCTTCATAATTGGAAAGTTGCGACCGGTGCATTTTAGACAGTTCACTCTGGTCTGGAGAGAACAGAGAAGATTCATGCAAACATTCTTGAAATTTTGGTCTGAGGATTTGATTCATTTCAAGTAAAATTCTTTCCATTTTGCTATCTATGGCCTCTCGAGTAAGCCACCATTGCCTTTTCTGTTCATTAGTTAGGCGACCAGAATTTCCAGGAAAATAACAATGCAAGGAATGATGATTCTCTTCTAATACTTCACGCCACTTTTTAATCAAGGACATAAACAGATCATACGATTTACCGCTAAGAATACTGGTTCGGTAACTAAGTTCGCAGGCACCACCAAATAGAATACGTTTATTGAAAGAATCTACAGAAATGAAGAAGAGCCGGGAATTAAAATCGTCCTTTAATAGTGAATTTAATGATCTCAATTTCAAGGCAATCTGAGCCTTGACGGAGGGATCTTGATATTGAATTGCGTTATTGATCATTTCTCCATAGGAACTAAGAAGATTGTTCTGATTTCCTTGTTGTAGGCTGGAGAGGGATAATGGTGACAATTCACTGCTGAGAAAAAGAGATGATGCTCCGTACAGAAAAGTATCAAAACTCTGAGATGTTAACGCCAAAGCTGGTTCACAGGACCGTGCACACGCTTCTTTTCTTAATTGCTTGAGGATTTGAAGATTGTATTTCTGGTGACTATGAAGATTTGGAAAGAATCTAATGAACGAAGCAAAGTCTACTGGCTTTGCGTTTTTGTTTATTGCTTGTAGCAAAGAATAGATCAGTTTATTGTCTTGGCTAGAAGCAATATTGGGAGTGTACTGAAAGAGGGAGGCCATTTCGTCAAGAGTTTTCAAGTCTTGCTTATTAATCGAGATTTCGTCCAATTGCTCTGATTGCAACCCCCAGAAACGATAGGTAAATCGATAGCGCAAGATATTAAACGACTTGGAGGTGGGTTCAAAGGATAATTTTAAAAGAAAGTCCAGGAGTCTGTCATAACTAATGACGGGAAGACTCGTTTCTTTGCTACCCTGCATACCCCTTTTATCTTGCAGTTGCTCAACGAGCTTTTGATGAATTGAAGGGAATAACATGAACAGAGAATGGATAACTTCTTGAGTCAATATCAAATAATTTTGATCAGTCTGATCAAGAGATTTTTCACGATTTACAATTTGAATTTCAGCGTTATAGAGATAGCTCGGCTGTCCATCATTTAAAAGTTTGAGTAAGATATCTTCCAGCCTTTTGGAATTTAATCGCAAAAATAATCGAAAAGCATGGAGTTGATAGATTTGATCTAGAAGTGGAAAGTGATTTGCAATTAAAAGACTTTCAGCTAAGTATTCTTGGCACCTAGTCGGCTTTCCAACAAAATCATAAATTTCAGAGATTAGCAGAAGAGTTTCAAATTTCACATGACTCCAAGGAATATAAATACTTTCCGATTTGGATTGTGAACAAAAGGCCAAGGATTGGCGGCAAAGGTGCAGTGATTCTGAAACCTCACCAAACTGAAGAAACAAAATCCGTGCAAAGAACAGACAAATCCAAGAATTAATTGCCATAAGTCGAAACTGTAATCTCAGGTGATTTATTTGACTCATTAATGCAGTAGATTGGTTGCTATGGACACTGTCCAAGGACTTGAAATGACGACATTCGCTCAATAAATAATTACAATGTGATTGTACATTTATCCTTCGTTGAATCCGCCTATTCTTAAGTTCATCAGATACATCTGGAGATGAAGTTGGTATAGTTGAGGTAAGAAATTGATGACTTGTAAAAAAGTAATCCTCCAGAGAGAGAAAGATATTGTTATTGTAAGAAAATTGCGAAACAGACAACGATTTCAATGATCTTTCAGTTGAAGGGATTGAGTGGAGATTTTTCATATTTTCAAGGAAATTAAGATTAGATTTTGTATTAAAGAGCTGCTTTTCTGGAAGGTAAAACTCTGAAGAATAATTATTCCAATAATGATATATGCATAGTTGAACGCGAAAGCAATAAATTATATCAGCATTATAGTAAGGATTCTGCTGATAGAAATGCTTTTGCTGAGATAGTAGTTGATATAGCTGGAGTTGGAGACGATGAGCGCCAATGAGCGTTAGAAAGTGGGAATACTTCATTAACTCAGAAGAATTCAACATCATAGCAATAAAACAATGAAATTGCTGTTCATTCTCAGGAAAGCGCAACTCACGCTCGATTATTTGAAGTATTTTTTCCCATTGCTCATATAACGAGCAGATCATCTTGCAATCCTCTGAATTGAGTAATTGTTCTCTCATTTTCTCTAACTTATTCCCATCAAATCCGTCAACCAATGAAAGTTTGTGGTGTAAATAATTTAAACTTCCTTTCACGAAAAACCAGCGATGTAAAAGCGCAAACATAGAAGAGAGCTTCTTTTGGTTTTGTTCATCGCTTGAAGTAACGCTTGCCAACAAAACTTGTGATTCTATGAGACTGCTTTCGAAAAACTCATTAGGATCAATGGTCTTACCCACCATCATATTAAATTCTACTTTTAGTAATCGAATACACATGTCTTCATAAGCTTTCGAAAAAGAAAATGTTAACTGATTTTTCCAAAAGCTTTTGTAAATCAATACAAAGAATATCTTCCACCCTCGTAAAGAGGATACCTTCTGATCTCTGGAATAAAGTGAAATTTTTTGATTCAATTCTCTTGATACATACGAACAAACAAATTTCCAAAGAAGATAATCGCTCTGAATAATAATAATAAGTTCTTGTTCAAAACTATCAATTGTATCGGTCCCCTCTGATAAACCAGAGAGTGCGCGGACAGCAAGAGAAATAAAATAAACCATCAACTTATGGTGTTTATCTTGGTGTGGGGTTTGTGAATCGATTGAAAACGCTCCACTGTAGGACTCAGTGCTTATATTTACTTTGTCATCTTCCTTACTGTGGTTTGATAACTCTTTTCCCAGAGAGAAAAATGTATGTAAACGAATAGTTCGACTAAGAACTTTCAAATGAGGGGAAAGTGTATCAAAAGACAACGGTTCCAGTCCTGATAAACAATTTGTCACAAAAACTACCGTCAAAGACGTTATTGCATCAAGCAATCCTTGATCAATGGAGTTGGAAGCACTGCAGCAGTGGCTAACGGAAGCGAGAAAAGAATCATAACATAAGAGAAATGAAGCACACAGTGAGTTATATGATACACCAACTTTTGAAAATAATGCTGCGACTGAAAATCTTTTCTCATTCGAGAAATAATGATGGAAGATTTGAGAGATTCTGTGAAGAATAGCTGTGACGTACTGCAAACTTCTTCCGCTTATCAACTGGTGATACTCACTAAGGAGAGTCATAATACCATGTAATATGCTAATATGAAGAAAAACTACAGAAATATCTAATTCCTGTTCATTTTGAGAAAGATACGGAATGATGATATTCAGCAGATCAAATATCCCTTTGGCCAGAATTGATCCGTATTGAAAGTTCTGTTCTATTTTCACAGGAGAGACATTTTCCATGTTGCCAATTAACACAGAGATTGACTCGGATAATGCTTTAAATATTTGCTCGATAGGTTCTCCTGTTATTGCTTTTACTCCACGTAGATATAAGTTGACTGCCAGTAACAACATTTCAACCGGGAGAGATTTCGAGAGCTCTTTTTTAAATATTGCTAACGTTTGACTCTCAACACTACTCGTGAGTAATCGATGAAAACCTTGAGAATCCCAATATCGAGGATCTTTATTAATCAGAAAATCAAAGATCTCGAAAAAATTGATAGATTTGCTTCCAGTACTGTTATTAAACTGGATAAATTGATAGAATTGGAAGATAAACGCTTTTATGCGATGAATGGAAGCTTCAGATCCTTTCAAAAACTTCTCGTTGAAGAGAATATCTCGATAGAACAAGATCAGACGGGATAATATGGAAGATTGCAACTCATGAACATTTTCTGAATGCTCAATAAGTTTTAGAATCTTTTCGGTCTGTTGAATCAGCTGTTCAGTATTTTCGCAACATTCCTCATATTGCTTTTTCTGCAATGAAATTTGAAAAGAACCGAATTTCTTGGATGGGTTAGAAGAGAGAACAGAAAATTACGGCACACTCCTCACCTCATTCCAACTTGCTACAGTTGTGAAAATATCATCATAAACCTTCTTCCTTTGAGCAATTCTTGACATACTCACTCCAATTAATTGCTTCTCCCTTCTAGCCGTTAACAATCAGATCGGGGAGAGACGTAGATTAAAGAGAAGAGGAGAAAATGAAATGGGATTTCTTGCTCGAAGCGAGCATAATCCTCATTCTCGCCAATCAATTAACTAATGCACTAAAAGGACAGTATAAAGCACACAAAATCTTCAATAGAATAATCTTACGCTCCAATCTCGAACATTGGACATCTTATGATGATTTTCTGTCTTGTTTGGTAGAAGCTGATATGAAAGCGAAAAGAAGATATTTTTTCCCCAATCATGATGGAGGAAAAGCATTACCGAAGTCATTAAGAAAAATTATTGACGAAAATGTTGCTAGATATGATCTTCCCGAGCTCGATGAACTGGATAATCTTCATCAGCCAGAGGTAGAACTGCGACGGATTTAATATTTGTGTTCACACATCTTACAGAAATCCTTGAAATTTTCCCAAGAAATGGCTTCTTACTTATATGGAAGCAACAAAAGCTTTTACTTGGTTAATGGGAGGTCCGATGATTTGATTTGTGCATCCTTTCTTAACTTTAGTCTGTAGTACTGGAGGCATCCTGATTGCAATGTATGCCTTGAGGACTATATTTCAAAGAAAATTTCTCCTCTCACATACTCCTTGTCGATTTCTTATTGCCAGAACGGCTCATAAATCAGTTTTTGATGGCTTAAAGTTGCTAGATTGTGAAAGCATTTTATTACCAGTATATGTTGAGCCAGACTTTAACGTTCCCTTTAATATTGATGACGATCTTCTACATCAAACTCTTTCGGCCAATAAAGAAAAGGTACTGTGATTGTTACAAACTTCGTGTGAATCTTTGATATTTTTATTAGATCTGCGGTGTGGTCTTCACGAGACCAACTTATCAGGGTGTCTATAATGGAAAGGCCGCGCTTGCCTCTCAAATCGAAATATGTCATCTCCATGGTGTTCCTGTGTTAGTTGATGAGGCTCATGGTGCACATTTACGATTTGTTGATGGGCAAGGTGACTGTCTCGATCATCGATTGAATTCTCCTTATCATTTGTTTTTAGATGCCGTTTCTTGCGGCGCCGATCTTGTGGTACAAAGTTCTCATAAAGGATTGCTGGCTTTGTCTCAGACAGGGTTACTTCATATAGGCAAAGGTGAAAATTAAGTCAACCTTCCTTAATATTTAACATCCCTGCTTTAGACCTTCATAGAGTCGTTAATCTCCCAGTAAAGGAAATTGAAGGGATTATTCAAGACTCTTTTTCCTCCTTCACTACTACCAGTCCGAATTCCTTATTATTAGCGTCGTTGCACGCGTCCATCAAATACTTTGCCGAAGGTGGCGGTCTTCAAATTCGTAAAGACGTTGAATATATTACCGAACTCAAGAATCGACTCGATTTCAACCCCTTCACAAGACTTTTAGACCGATCACCAGCTATCAGTCGAGATCGCCTATTTGTCGATCCTTTTAAATTGAATGTTCAATTCCGAGACCCTTTTTCGACAAAGATTGTCGATGGCGTCATGGTAGATGATTATTTATGTGAAGGTAAGATTAATGATTTGAAGAACAAACTCTCACTTTTCATCGTTTTAGAGTACGGGATTTTCTGCGAATTGAATTTCCCAACATGTCTCACTTTCGTCCTTCCTCAGAATTCAAAAGCCGCGGTATCCTTTCTCTTTACACAGCTGTCAAACTTGCAAGCCCAGAGATTCCTTCAAGGGAAAAATTCCTTCGCAGAAGATGTGATGTCGACCGGATTTCAATCAATCTCCTTTAAGAAAGCGGAATCGCAATTACTGCATTCCTCCAAGACTACGGTCTATCTGGATTATGAGGACGCGGAACTGAAGCAAAAACTTCTTGGAAAGGTTTCAGCAGAAACTGTACGTAGGACATCTTTTAATCGATCGTTTGATTATGACTTATTTTCTTGTTAGATATTGATTTATCCCCCAGGAGTTCCCTTTATCATTCGCGGGGAGGAGGTTACAGAGGTTCATTATAATTCACTGAGACGATTGCAAAGCATGTTAAAATTGAATCAACTGCCAACAGGGTGCTACCTACAAGGAAATAGTAACGAATCTCTCCTCCAATTAGAAATCTTTTCAGAGTAACTACGATATTAAATCCTCCATCCTTCTTATTGCAACAATTTCCCCGGACTTCTTTAAAACATCTCCTTCATTCAAAAGACGCACAGCAAAAGGAACATGGGGAGCTAATTCTTTGACTGAGAGATCATCACAATCAATGTGTAAATGTGGTCTAATTTGACGTACAAATGCAACTTTGCCTTTATGCGTCTGATGAAACAAAACATGATGAATCTTTGGCTTTATGAAGGGCATACGTTCTATAACCAGCGATTTAAGAGGAGCTTCTTCGTCCAGATGATGAATTTTCAACAGAAAGTAGACTTTCGTATTTCGATCGATCTCGTACAATAGATCAACATCCGTTTGAGTTAGATCATTCAAATTTGCCTAAGAAATTCATAATATATTAATTATTCAATTAGTGAAGACGAACCTTCGAAATAGCAATGGTAATTTGGTTCGTATGATTAAGATTGAATTTAAATCGTTGGAATAAGATCTCGAGTGCTGCTGATAAAATGACTTTTCTCTCTGCTTTTGTTTCTTTCTTGGTTCCATTTTTGGCATTTTCATCTCTCCTTCTTCGATAGTATATGAAAGCAAAGATTAAGAATAGTGCGAGAAAAACAATTAACATCATTCGAATTCTCGAATAGTTTTTCGAATTTTGACGCTGCTGCATCGGTAGGTAAGTTTTTATTTTACTACAAAATTGGAGGCTGAAAATGTGCAATAACCAAGCAAACAGAGAAACTGGCTAACTTTCGTAGCATAAAATGGGGGATAGCCACTTTTCTGTATCAGAAACGGACATTCCCTTCCGCTGTGCGTAGGAGTGAATTTGATCTTTATTAATTTGACCAACAGCAAAGTATTCACTCTTTGGATGCGCGAACACCAGTGCCGACACTGAAGATGCCGGAATCATTGACAAAGACTCAGAGAGCTTGATTCCGGTCAATTCCTCGACGTTCAAAGCTTTCCATAGGGTGAGTTTTTCGGTGTGATCAGGCTGACTTGGATAACCCGGAGCTGGACGGATACCTTGGTATTTCACCTTATGCAGTTCTGTTTCATCTAACTCTTCATTGGGTGCGTATCCCCACAGATCAGTCCGAATATCACGATGAACGGCCTCCGCGAAAGCTTCAACCAAACGGTCAGCGAGCGCTTGAACCATGATTTTGCCATAATCATCATGTACAGCTTCATACTTTGCAACCGCTTCTTCACAACCGAAACAAGCGACGGCAAACATACCTAAATAATCAGCGATATTGCTCTCCTTAGAAGCGATGAAATCAGCTTGACTTAAATACGATTTCTCGGGATTGTCGTTCTCTGCTTGTTCGCGCAACATACAGAACTTGGCCTTTACTAAACTTCGAGATTCATCTTCAAAAATTTCAACATCTTCTTGATGAATACTATTAGCTGGGAATAATCCAACCACACCTCTTAACTCTAGCGTTTTATTTTGTGCTATGTCACGTAACATCGCCAGGGCATCGCCGTGCAATTTTTTTGCCTCGGCACCAACCTTTTCATCATTAAAGATTTTGGGATATCCGCGATTTGGATATCTTCCGCGCAACTCCCATGTTTGAAAAAAAGGATTCCAATCAATGAAAGAAATAACATCCTCAATCTTCTTTGAGACAACTGTGGTACCCAGGGTTTTAGGGACAGGAGCAGGCGGGTCACACAAAAAATCGATCTTCAACGCTTTCGACTTAGCAATTTCATAGGAAATGTATGTGCGATTTTCCAAGCTAGCATAATGGTCTTCCCGCAACTCTTCATACTCTTCGAGAATTGATTCAACAAAGTCAGCTTTACTTTCATTTAAAAGTGAGGACATCACTGTCACTGAACGACTGGCATCAAGAACATGAATGACAGGATGATCAATTGTTGAATACATCGGAGAAATCTTTACTGCCGTATGCATCTTCGAGGTTGTAGCACCACCAATCAATAAAGGTTGTTTCATTCCGCGCTTCTTCATTTCCTTGGCGACAGTGACCATTTCGTCCAATGATGGAGTAATCAACCCAGACAATCCGATAACGTCGACATTCAATCTTAAGGCTTCATCGAGAATTTTATCGCATGTAACCATGACACCTAAATCATAAACTTTGTAGTTGTTACACCCAAGGACAACAGCTACAATGTTTTTGCCAATGTCGTGGACATCACCCTTTACCGTAGCAATTAACATAGTTCCAGCATAAGATGAAGTATCGTCTTCAGCGACTGCATCTGGATCTTTCCCTTCTCGTAAAAGCGTTGCGCGCTTTTCCTCCTCCATGAAAGGCAATAAGTAAGCTACTGCCTTCTTCATCACACGGGCAGACTTGATAACTTGAGGCAAAAACATTTTCCCTGCACCAAATAAATCACCAACAATATTCATACCGTCCATTAAAGGACCTTCAATAACTTCCAATGGCTTTGAAGCAGCACGTCGTGCCTCCTCTACATCTTTGTCAATAAATTCTGTAATACCGTTAATCAAGGCGTGGGATAAGCGTTCGGAAACCGGTTTGTCTCTCCAAGATTCTACCTTCGCTTCAACTTCGCTTTTGGTATCCCCATTTTTCATTTTTTCTAATCTGAGCTTCTCCAAATTTGTGCGCTCCAACATTTGCTCCGTTGCCAATGGGGTTTTATTAAAAACTAAATTTTCACACAGATGTAAAAGGTCGTTTTCGACTTCTATATAAGGAATCATTTCTTTCACATTTACAATTCCCATGTCCATCCCGGCCTCTTTGATAGCATGATGAAGGAAGACGGAGTGAATGGACTCTCGAATCTTGTTCACACCTCTAAAGCCGAAGGAAAGGTTCGAAATACCTCCAGATATTTTAGTATACGGACAAATTTCTTTGATCACTTTACTCGCCTCAATGAAATCCACACCGTAGTTCGCGTGTTCTTCCATACCAGTTCCAATGGTCAAAACGTTAGGATCAAAAATGATATCTTCTGGAGGAAATTTCACTTCGTTCACCAAAATATCGTAACTACGTTTGCAAATGCGAATCTTCTCATCCTTTGTAGCAGCTTGTCCCTGCTCATCAAATGCCATCACTACCACCGCCGCACCATGCTTTTTTAACAATGTCGCCTGTTCTTTGAACAACTTCTCTCCAACCTTAAGAGAGATACTGTTAACAATAGGTTTGCCTTGACACCATTTCAAACCTGCTAATACAATCTCGAACTTCGATGCATCAAGCATGAAGGGAACTTTAGCTATTTCAGGCTCTGTGATAGCAATTTTAACGAACTTTTGCATTGCCGCCAGTCCATCTAACATACCATCATCAACATTGATATCAATAACATGAGCTCCATCAACAACTTGTTTTTTTGCAACATCCATAGCTTCGGCGTATTTATTTGCCATCATCAGCTTCTTGAACTGAATGGACCCGGCAATATTGCAACGCTCGCCAATATTCAAGAAAGGCATACCTAAGTGATTATATACGTCGTCAACGACCAAATCTTCTAATCCAGACAACCACATCTTTGGTTTGCCTAAACTTGGAAGAGGTCTCGGCTTATAGCCTTTAGTCTCGATTAAGGATTTAATTGCAGAAATATGCTCAGGAGTTGACCCACAACAGCCTCCAACCATGTTGAGCCATCCATTCACAAAAAATTCTTCATTGTATCGTGCCATATCTTCTGGAGTATCATCGTACCCACCCATTGCATTTGGGAGGCCTGCATTCGAGTAGACATGAACAAAGCACTCAGCAACTGCAGCGAGACGCTTTACGAAAGGAACCATCTGTTTGGCCCCCAATGCACAATTTAATCCCACGCACATGGGTTTCGCATGGCGAATTGAAGCATAGAAAGCCTCCGTTGTTTGACCAGATAAAGTGCGACCACTCATGTCGACAAGGGTACCAGATACAAAGACAGGTATGTCCACACCAGCATGTTCCAAAAATTCTCCGATTGCGAAAAGTGCGGCTTTTGCGTTCAACGTGTCAAAAATCGTTTCAACAATTAAAATATCCGCTCCACCGTCTACCAACCCCACAACTTGTTCATAGTATGCAGTAACCAATTCGTCAAAAGTCACATTTCTAATAGACGAGTCTTCTACACTTGGAGAGATCGAACCTGTGCGATTTGTGGGACCTAATGCTCCTGCAACGAATCTTGGCTTTGTGGGGTCCAACTTTGTAATTTCATCACACGCTTCTCTCGCTAACCGAGCACCTGCATAATTCAATTCATATGCAAGACCTTCCATTTGATAATCTGCTTGAGCGATCGTTGTGGAACTGAAGGTATTTGTGCCAATGAGTCGTGATCCACTTCGAAGATATTCCAGATAGATATTCTTTATAACTGCGGGCTGGGTGAGGGAGAGAAGATCGTTATTGCCTTTCACGTTACATGACCAATCTTGGAATCGATCACCCCGGAATGAGCTCTCATCTAACCATTTCTGCTTTTGTATCATTGTGCCCATTGCCCCGTCATACATGGCGATCTGATCAACGAACAAAGTGGTAAGATATGATCTTAGGCTGTCTCGACCTCGGACAAAGTATGGATAGCCCTCTGAGAGATTACTTTCTTGGACCCAATCCAATCGAAGGTCACTCCATCCGGCAGCTTTTCCGCTAATTCCGACAGAAGGTAGCTTTCCGTCGCGTGCAAGAAGAATGTTAGGATGAGATAGTGTACTCCATTTATAAGATGCTGGGATCTTGTTCTGAGCAAAGATAGATGATGGTGCGGGAGGCTCGAGAGCGGGACGAGAAACAACAGAATCGTAAGAGTAACGCTTTTTCTCGATTTTAACAATAACTCGAGGCTTGTGCGGAATAGGAAGATTATTTTTTCGTGCATGCTCGGCTTCTTTTTCCCACGTTGTGCGCTCCAACATTTGCTCCGTTGCCAATGGGGTTTTATTAAAAACTAAATTTTCACACAGATGTAAAAGGTCGTTTTCGACTTCTATATAAGGAATCATTTCTTTCACATTTACAATTCCCATGTCCATCCCGGCCTCTTTGATAGCATGATGAAGGAAGACGGAGTGAATGGACTCTCGAATCTTGTTCACACCTCTAAAGCCGAAGGAAAGGTTCGAAATACCTCCAGATATTTTAGTATACGGACAAATTTCTTTGATCACTTTACTCGCCTCAATGAAATCCACACCGTAGTTCGCGTGTTCTTCCATACCAGTTCCAATGGTCAAAACGTTAGGATCAAAAATGATATCTTCTGGAGGAAATTTCACTTCGTTCACCAAAATATCGTAACTACGTTTGCAAATGCGAATCTTCTCATCCTTTGTAGCAGCTTGTCCCTGCTCATCAAATGCCATCACTACCACCGCCGCACCATGCTTTTTTAACAATGTCGCCTGTTCTTTGAACAACTTCTCTCCAACCTTAAGAGAGATACTGTTAACAATAGGTTTGCCTTGACACCATTTCAAACCTGCTAATACAATCTCGAACTTCGATGCATCAAGCATGAAGGGAACTTTAGCTATTTCAGGCTCTGTGATAGCAATTTTAACGAACTTTTGCATTGCCGCCAGTCCATCTAACATACCATCATCAACATTGATATCAATAACATGAGCTCCATCAACAACTTGTTTTTTTGCAACATCCATAGCTTCGGCGTATTTATTTGCCATCATCAGCTTCTTGAACTGAATGGACCCGGCAATATTGCAACGCTCGCCAATATTCAAGAAAGGCATACCTAAGTGATTATATACGTCGTCAACGACCAAATCTTCTAATCCAGACAACCACATCTTTGGTTTGCCTAAACTTGGAAGAGGTCTCGGCTTATAGCCTTTAGTCTCGATTAAGGATTTAATTGCAGAAATATGCTCAGGAGTTGACCCACAACAGCCTCCAACCATGTTGAGCCATCCATTCACAAAAAATTCTTCATTGTATCGTGCCATATCTTCTGGAGTATCATCGTACCCACCCATTGCATTTGGGAGGCCTGCATTCGAGTAGACATGAACAAAGCACTCAGCAACTGCAGCGAGACGCTTTACGAAAGGAACCATCTGTTTGGCCCCCAATGCACAATTTAATCCCACGCACATGGGTTTCGCATGGCGAATTGAAGCATAGAAAGCCTCCGTTGTTTGACCAGATAAAGTGCGACCACTCATGTCGACAAGGGTACCAGATACAAAGACAGGTATGTCCACACCAGCATGTTCCAAAAATTCTCCGATTGCGAAAAGTGCGGCTTTTGCGTTCAACGTGTCAAAAATCGTTTCAACAATTAAAATATCCGCTCCACCGTCTACCAACCCCACAACTTGTTCATAGTATGCAGTAACCAATTCGTCAAAAGTCACATTTCTAATAGACGAGTCTTCTACACTTGGAGAGATCGAACCTGTGCGATTTGTGGGACCTAATGCTCCTGCAACGAATCTTGGCTTTGTGGGGTCCAACTTTGTAATTTCATCACACGCTTCTCTCGCTAACCGAGCACCTGCATAATTCAATTCATATGCAAGACCTTCCATTTGATAATCTGCTTGAGCGATCGTTGTGGAACTGAAGGTATTTGTGCCAATGAGTCGTGATCCACTTCGAAGATATTCCAGATAGATATTCTTTATAACTGCGGGCTGGGTGAGGGAGAGAAGATCGTTATTGCCTTTCACGTTACATGACCAATCTTGGAATCGATCACCCCGGAATGAGCTCTCATCTAACCATTTCTGCTTTTGTATCATTGTGCCCATTGCCCCGTCATACATGGCGATCTGATCAACGAACAAAGTGGTAAGATATGATCTTAGGCTGTCTCGACCTCGGACAAAGTATGGATAGCCCTCTGAGAGATTACTTTCTTGGACCCAATCCAATCGAAGGTCACTCCATCCGGCAGCTTTTCCGCTAATTCCGACAGAAGGTAGCTTTCCGTCGCGTGCAAGAAGAATGTTAGGATGAGATAGTGTACTCCATTTATAAGATGCTGGGATCTTGTTCTGAGCAAAGATAGATGATGGTGCGGGAGGCTCGAGAGCGGGACGAGAAACAACAGAATCGTAAGAGTAACGCTTTTTCTC
>VFQN01000548.1_pt1 | contig 68967 bp, 121 predicted proteins | sample 3512371 | NCBI WGS metagenome assembly VFQN01 (sample SAMN10412370, study PRJNA504923) | tailings metagenome | isolation source: Replicate 2 from Balatoc abandoned mine | place: Philippines: Itogon, Benguet | collected 2017-08-28 | reverse complement strand
GCCCCGCCCACCCTTGCCACATATTCGCGAGTTGTTGAGGCGTGTTGGGGCCCTGCTCCCCCGGGCTCCAGCACGCCTCAACAGAATGCGCAGACGTGGACGCGGTTGCGATTGTGCATTACTTTCTGTGGCTACGGCCAGCAGCATCCACTTCCACCGGCAGCAAGTGGGCTCCCGCGCGATAGGGACAGCGGGTGAGCCATACACCCACACACACGGTTGCTACTTGATATCGAGGCAGTCTGTCAAGTCGCGGGTTTAGAAAGGCCGAGCCGTTGACCCGATGGTCGCCTGGTATGCTCTATCCTTTCCGTGTTAGTCCTATTTGAACTTGTTTACAATAATGCAACTTAGTCCTGGCGCAAGTAAACGCGCGCCATAATCGCTTCAAGCCTGCATCACGAGGCCTCAGCTGCACATGCAAGACATACATAAAGATTAAATGTGCATGCGTTGTATTGATGAGCCCCTCGGCACGAGGAACTTTACGTACGTCGGTCTTCGATCGGCCTTCGTATTGATGGGCCCCTCGTCTTGACACGTGTCATACGTAGGTGTCAGTCACAACCTAGCTAACGTGGCAACTTCGAGGAAGACTCAGGTGCCCATGATAAAGTGGGTGTAACAGTAAGGCTGCGCTGCCTTATCTATCGAGCCAGGAAAGCGTATCTCGACATGTCAGGGAAGGATCTTGTGGGCTTGAGTAACTCCGTACTTGGTTGGTTGGTTGGTCGGGGTTCCGTACTTCGTCACGGCTTGGACTGTAGCGTGTTACCGCTACAGTGGGTGACGCAGGCACTTGCGTTACAGTCCTGAGGGATGAGTTCCGGAGACCGGCCGTGGACCCCAAAGTCAACGCAACGTCACACCAGGGGACCTCCTGGCTCCTGGCAAAGGTGGCTTGCGGCTGCGGCCCGGGGCTGCGGGCCCCTCTTTGCAGCAAGATACCTGAAGATACATAGCGGGCTGGCATGACCAGTCGTCATAGTGTCCCGTGGACATATTTTACGGTTCGTTCCTCTTTCTCCCACCAAGCATGGACAAATCAGTACTTCATGTGCGAAGGTACCAGGGGGACTGGTTTTAGCTTCGTCAAGCAAAACCGGGATTGCATCGCATCTCCAGGTACTTCACACTACCCAAGACATTCCAGGACATACTACACAGCCCTGCACAGCCATTCCTTGTGCATTGCTCCGAGAACTTGTGTACAGCGGACGGGAAGCTTTCCTCCCTCCGCCTGGCGAAATAAAACTACAAAAGAAAATGTTAACACTGCCGGTACACGAGAGCGACGAGGCTCCTCCGTCCGCGGGCTGGAGCCTGGCCTGTTCAGGCTTGCTATCCATGCTTGCGTGTGTACGGCAGCGAGGTTGAGGACGTCCCTGGTCGCTTTGGTGATGTCGACCGTGTGAGCACCCCTGCCGCCGTGGCAACACCTCGGCGGGAGCTCATGTAGCTGGTGGCTGGGCGATCCTGCAGTATTGTCAGCTCCGATACCTGCACGCCAAGGCAAAGCAGTACTCGAATCATCCAATCCCATTACCCAATGTAAGCAGCAGGACCGTGCAGCGCATGAGGCGTTGCGGTGCACGCCTCGGTGCACATCAAAAACTCAACAGCACCCATTCGCTTGGGGCGGTCCAGGCACTCTACAAGGAGACGCTCGGCCTTGTGCATGCTGCCGTAAGGCCTCACCTTAAGCAAGTGCGCAACGCCCATGCGCCCGCCAGCACCGCACCCCCGCGGCCCCGTGCCGAGGCCCGGCCTGCTGCCAGCGTCCTCCCGGTCGGGCATGAGCTTGTTGTTCCGGGCGGCGTCAAACTCCGCAAGCCACAGCGCGGCCGGCACCTCCGTATCGCTGGCGTGGTCGTCGCTGGTGCTCTCCGTGGACGCGCTTGCGACCCCGTCCTCCTCACTGTCGTACTCCTCGTGTATCCCATCTGGGCGCACCACCACCGACACCCCCCGCCTCAGGACTGCCGTGCCGCCTGCCGCGTCCTGGTCCCCGTCGTCTGGCGCAGCTTCACTGCCTCGGCTGGCAGTCTGCAGCAACCGGTTGCTCCGGGCGGTGCCAGGGGGCTGTAGCCGAGAGCGCTGCTGGGACAGCCAGCTCCCAGCTGCCGGTTGCCCGCTGTCCCCGGCGGCACCTCCCATACCCGACAGGGATGTGTTGCGCGACGCCTGTGCCCTCGCCGTCCCCAACGGAGACACCCCTGGGTCCTCCCCAGGCCTGGCAGCACGCGACATGAGTCGCCGCATGGACATGCGGTGCTCCACCCGCTGCAGGTTGGAGGCCTCGCACACCAACGCGATATCGGCAGGGGCGCTGCCCGGCCGTATGCTGGCCATACGGCGCGTGCTGAGGCCCCCACTGCCCAGGACGCCGCCCAGGTGCAACCCGCCGGCGCGGGCTGCAGCGCTGTGGGTTGGGGTGAGGCCGTTGTCCCTCGCCGTGGGAAGGCGGACGGAGCCCGATGGACCCAGGACCTCGGAGCTCTCCTCAGTGGTGTTTTCGTCGAGCGGCATGGGCATGGAGGGATCGGTCCTCGGAATGACACGCGAGGCCTCCATAACCCACGTGTCCCGTTCCTGCATGCATACAACAACAGGTGACATTGAAGGTCAATAGACAGTGGCGCAAGAAGGGAGCTACATGCATGCACGTGGCGTGGAACCCATGGTGCAAAGTTTGTACTTTGTACTTACGTCCAGAGGCGGTGGGTTGATGTCAGCCCAGGTTGCCGGGTCCTGGGGAAAGAAGAGGCCCAACAGCAAAATATTGGAAGCTCTTTTCACTGGTATAATAAGCAAGACCGTGATCACCTGTTTGTTCGTTCACATGCACGTGGGCATACATGCAGGAAACTTTCAGTAGGTGCATCGCTGCCAAGTGCCAGGTAGGACATGCAGGCTTGCGCCTAGTTACAAGCCAACAGCCACCCGTCAATTCCACTGCCCGCCCAGCCTACCATCAGCGACCACATGCTCTGCCCGCAGGTGCCCACACGCCCTCCGGTCGCGCTCCACAGCACCACCGTGCAGTCCGCTGAGCTGCTCAGCAGGAACGCCAAGTCGCCCGTTGCTCCCGAAGCGGCGCCGCTCATGGATATGTTGGCACTATTGCTTGAGCCGCGCTCTCCCGAGCCCGTGCCTCCGCTGGAGCCAGCGGCCCCTGGCAGCCCCACGGATATGCCGGGGCCTAGGCCCAGCCCTGTGGCTAGAGAGGAGACCCCAGGCAGCATCCAGTCCAGGGAGGTGACGTGCGCCTTGTGGCCTCGCCACACCGCGACCTCCCGGATGACGGTTGCGGCAGCGGCCTGGGACAGCACGCCGCCCGTGTACCCGGACATGTCCCACACCTGGAGCCAATTGGATGGGAGGATAAAGTGGAGCAGGCAACATGGGACAGGCAACAGCGCCAAGCAAACAGGTTGTGGATGTTTTGGAACGATGGCGCGGAAGGGTGGCACGCTGTTGCAGCATGAGGAACCAGTGCGTTCTGGCTCCCACCTTGATCATGCCTCCGCTGTCTCCTGTGGCTATGCGGGAGTTTGTGCCGTCCAGCGCCAGCGCCTGGACCGTCTCGCCCTGGGGCAGGCAGGAGGCCAGTCAGCAATCACAGCATTTGATACAGTGTACGGCACGGTGTACAGCACGAGGGTCCGGCAGAGGATGCACCAGAACACATCCCACGAGCACGTGCCTCAAGACCGGCATGGCAAGCAGTCCTTGACAAAAAGGCGCCCCGCTATGCGTGTACACAAGCAGCTGCAGCGGCTAGAGCCTAAGACTGCGCAGCAGTCCGAGCACTGTTCAACCCCACGCCCAGGACTGTGCAGCAGCACCCAACGCCCAGCGGCAATCAAGCCCGCCCGCCGCACGCGCATGCCCATCGCACCATCTTGTGCCCCGTGAAGCGCTCCAGCAGCAGCGAGCCGTCCAGCACGTCCCAGAAGCGCATCCAGCGGTCGGCGCCCACCGCCACCAGCACGCTGCGCAGGCGGCCGGGGCCCGACAGGAAGCCCAGCGCCTCCACGGCGCGCTCGTTGGGCGGCCGGGAGGAGGCCAGGGGGGCCACCATGCGGCGCTTGGGCGCGCACGAGTCCATGTTCCACACCCACACCTGCCGGCAGGTGCAAGGTAGAAGTAGGAATGCCGATTACTACCGGTTAGCTTGCGACGCTCAGCAGTGGGAAGACCAGTGAGTAAGTAGCAGGGCAAGTGCACAAGTACCTGTGGCCTTGGCACAAACCGATAAACCTCTGTGTTGCACAGTTTGCACCCACCTCGCCGTCGTCCGAGGCCGTGACCACGGTGCTGCTGCCCTCCAGGGCCACCATTGCCAGGACGTCCGCCTGCGGGCAGTGGTAAGGCACATTGGTTTCCAGGGTGCGCTACGGTGTGCAGCAGCTGCCAAATGGGCGGGCGCGCTACACTGTGAAGCTAAAATTCAAGTAGGCAGCCCACAGAAAGCAGGGGAGACGCGGGCGCAGCTGCATAGTTGCCTGTCGATGGACCCGAAGCACAGAAAGCATAGACTTGTTGCGTACCTTGTGCCCCGCCAGCGCCCTGGCCGGGCCCACGGTGCGCGAAGTGTTGTCCTCGTAGAAGGTGATGCGGCGGTCCCAGCCCGCAGCCAGCACGTAGCGCGTGAGCGGGCCGCGCAAGGGCACCAGGGCCGTCACCTCGGTCTTGGTCTTGCTCTGCATGTGGCTCAGGCACGCGCCGCTGCTGAAGTTCCACACCTGGACGCACATGAGGCCCGCAGTAAGGCTCCAATTCAGCAGGACGTTACAGGCAAGTGGCATTAGCATCCGTCCCAGTCATAGTGCAACGCCTCTAACAGCTCCCACATTGCGTGTGTCCGGCTGTGCTGCGGCTGCTGGCCTGCCCGGTCTGAACCGTGCGCAAGGTGACTCGCCTTGCAGTCTCCGTCCTCCGCCCCGGTGATGAGGCGGCGCTTGGCGGCGTCGAAGGCCAGGGCGGTGATGCGCTTGTCCCCGTGGCAGTGCAGGAAGCGGTAGCGCAGCTTGCCCGTGGGCACGTGCCTGCGCGCCGCGGTGGCCGCCAGGTCCAGGAGTCAGCAACACCCAGTAACGTATGTGCATCCCCTTGGCCTGAGCAGGTAGTATTTGAGCAGTGCCTGTAATTGTGCGCCCCAGTACGCGGTAACGTATTGGACTAAGGCTGCATGCTCACACAACGCGTTATTGCTTGGGTGCTGGCCTTACCAGACGCTGATGCTGCCGGCGTGGTCTGCGGAAATGGCCTCGTGGAAGTTGCTGTTGTACATGACGCGCGTGACGGAGGCGGAGTGCGCCATGGCGGCGCTGGAGCCGGCGGTGGCCAGCTTCCACACCTGCAGCGACCAGGCGAAGGGGCGGGCGTCAAGCGATTCATGAGAAGCAGAGGAGGTGCGGAGGATTTAATGCCTTAGCATGATGCTGACAGGCATCGGTATGCGGTACCCCGCCAGTCCTTGAAGTCGTGGAAGGGGAGCGCATACGGGACATGACCTTGGGCCGCTCAAACGCCCCGCACCTTTGGTCTGTTGAAGCCTGTGACCAGCTGCCGCCGTGTCTGGTCGAAGACCGCGGGGTTCACGGCGTTGTCCGAGCCCTGCGTAGGTGAGGGTGGGTGCCACACGGTGGTGGCCTTGCAAGCGCACAGAAGCAGTCGAGCAGCACTTCAAGAAGACAACGAGGGACTGCCGTGCAGCAACAGCCGTACCAGAACGCAACCAGTTCTAATGGCACGTAAGAAGCATACATGTTAACGTTGCGTTGCAAGCCGCACGTGTGCCCGGTAAAGGTCGACGCACCATGGGGATCTGCTGCAGCTCCCTGTCCGGCAGCGTCTGGATGCACTTGTGGTTCCGGATGTCCCAAATCTGGTGGGGGAAAAGGAATCGACATGGCCAGGAGGTAACAGCTGGACCACCAGGCTTGCAGGCGTTAGAAACGAACTGGGCACCCCGGAAGAGTCCGCAAGATCGCCGAGCAGGGTTCAACGGCTACCGCCATTGTTGGTCCCCAGCAGAGTGTAGCGCGCGGTTTGTGCGCGGGCTCACCTTGATGACGTGGTCTGTGGATAGGCTGATGATCTGGTTGTCGCGGTCGTTGACCACCACGCTGCTGACCGCCGCGTTGTGGCCGTGCAGCACCGCCAGGGGCTTCTGGCTGAAGGGGTTCCACATGATGACGCGCCGGTCCAGGCTGCCCGTCAGCACGAACTTGTACAGCGGGGACCAGTCCACAGAGTTGACGCCCTGTGCCGGCCGCAACAACATGGGTTCGCTGCAGCCTGCCCCTCATCAAACCGTAAGCAGTTCGGTCCAGTCAAGATAAAACTTTGTCTTCGCTGTATGGCACTCATCTTCTAAACACACCCTCAGTGCCCCCTGTACCTAACAGCGGCCGGTCTGTTCCGGACTGCAACCCACCTTGTGGTGGTGGCCTTCGAGCTTCTTGAGCGGAACGCGCTCCTCCGCGTCCGTGATGGACACCGTCTTGTCCAGCGAGGCGGCCAGCACGCAGTTCATGTCGGCCACGTACCTGCGCAGGACGGTACATGCATGCAGCAAGGGTCTGATCATGGATAACCTTGGCTTGGCGAGCTGTGCACTTGCAAGGCATAATTGCTGTGCAGTATAATGCCAGTATATGACGATGTATGACGTGGAAGCCGCATGCAAAGCCCGGCGTGGCGAACGGCCGGAGCGCGGGACACGGCTCTCCGTTGAGAGGTGCCTTACTTGACTGCCATGACCCAGTCAGTGTGGTGGTGGAACTTCCACCTCCCGCGCTCCGTGAAGCGGTCGTTGCCGTTCTTCTGGTCCTCGGGGGAGGTGGCCCGTATCTGAAATACGCAGCGCACAGGGGTACAGGGTCCTACCATAGTCACAGCCACAACAGGTGTTGCCTGAACTAGCTTCGCCTCGCCTGGGCAGAGGATGACCTCGCGTTACGGCCGGGTAGCTGAAAAGGCGTACAAATCACGGCACAGCAGTAGCAGGCAGTCCTGACACTGCGTGAGCGGGCATATGGCACGGACAAAGTGCTAGTTCCTGCGCCTGTGACAGCTGGTCGTACGCCGTCCCCGTGTTCCCTGGACGGCATCGGCGGGTGTGCTACTCAAGAAACGGTCGGGTGCTTGTTGAGCTCAGACAGAGTGCCCATTGCCGCGTCACAGACATGCACTCACGACACTGCGGTACAGGTGTAAGGGTGCATATGAGGAGGCAAAGTGCTGGTTTTTGCACGCTAAGTACGACCTAGCTCCCACGCCGCCCGCCCTTTCCTGGCGGACTCACCTCGAACAGGCGCACCCAGCCCCCTCCATCCCCCACCACCACCAGCTCCCGGTCCTTGGCGCGCGGGGGCACCCACACGTCCAGCGACAGAGGGACGAAGTCGATCTCTGGGATCTGCAGGACAGCCGCGTGAGGACAGCTGCTTGGTAGGGGTCCTCAAGCATTGGCATAGGACCAGCAGTGACAGCGAGGGTCTGGTGCTTAAGGCCTGTGCCTGCAGTCACGACAACCACCGCATATTGTCCACGGTGGTGCGCGACCATGGGCATGCTACCGTAGGGAGTGGCCGGTACGCACCTGGCCCGCCACCTCGTATGACGCCAGGTCGAAGATGCGTATGGACCTGCTGAAGGAGCCCACCGCCAGCTTCTGGCTGAGCGGCATGAAGGCGCTGCAGGTGGCCCAGGCGCCGCCGCTGACCAGCGTCTTAACGGGCTTGAGGTCCTTGGCGTTCCACAGCCGCACGGTGCCGTCCCTGGGGTAGGGGTGGCCGGAGTAGGGATAGGGTTGACGTGGGCAGGATGCAGGTGGTTAATGATTCTCCCAATGCCGCACAAGATAGCTGGCTGGAGCGCGCGAGCAAACGAAGAGACGGGATAGGGGCTGCTAGAGTGGTCCCTCAGATATGGGATGCCACACGGTTGCGGGAAGGCCTGTGGCCTGCCTGGCGTGCGTCGTAGGCACGCCTCACCTGCCGCACGTCGCGTATCTGTCTATCCCGTTGGCTAACCGCAGGGTGGTGATGTGGGTCATGGCGTCCTTGTGGGCCAGGTGGTCGGGGATGGGAGATGGCTCCGATTGCTGCACGGCAGCACGATGACGCAAAACGAGGGAGCAAAGTCGCCACTTGTACCTTCCTGACAGAAGCAAGCCACAGCTGCCAGCCTTGGTCATGCATTACTGGCTGTGCACAGGTACACCGGCGTGCGCTAATAAAAAACAAAGCCGAATGGGGCCTTCTTTTTATCTTGCCTTCGTGCATGCTGAGAAAGACGCAGTCTCCACCGGTGAGGGTGTGCGGCGGTGCGGTGCTCACCTGCATGGTCACGATGCTCTCGAACTCGCGCACACGCGCGCTGCCCTGGCTCTCCAGCAGCATGTAGGTGGAGAACTCGTCCCAGTCGATGGTGCCGTCGCTGAAGAGGCAGGGAACGCGTTGGGAAAGCGCGTGCGGTGTGACCATGGGGTCTCCGGTTGTTCAGGTCAGCGTAGCCTTGGTGATGCGTGTTGGTACAAGGCTCACTGTGCCCCTGTTGGCTCGCCTGAGGCAGCGTGTACACACCTGTTCGCGTCGATGCGCATGAACAGCTTGCCAAGCGCCTCCGCATCGCCCCCGTCTTCCGTTTGCAGGATGCCTGAATGTAGTTTGGTAGCATGGGCAGTTAGGCGGGATTACGGCCAGTGACCCCAACCCCTAACCCCACGGTGGCAGCACAGCAGGTGGCGCGTACAAGCGAGGCTGCAGCACCCTACGCTTCCAAGGCCTGCCTGACTGGCCCCACCAAGGAAGGCGCTGATAAACTCCTGGGGTTGCAGGCGGCCCGAGCCGTCGCTGTCCGCGCTGTCAAATTTCGCCTTGACGCGCTTGAGGATATCCTGCAGGGCACAGGCATGCAGTGCGACAACAGTGAACTCTCCGAGAGTGTCAACGAACTGCAGCGTCGTTAAGCAGCATACCAAGCGCACCTACACAGGTTAGGTAAATTCTGCCCGCCTGAATCTTAAGCCCCACGCCGGACCGCACCGCTTACCTGATTGATGGCATCCGTGCTCTTGTGCTCCGGCTCGTTGTTGTAGCGAGGTATGTAGCTAGGCCGCGGCGCCTGCGCATGGCTCTGGCGGTGCCCCAGCAGCCCGCTGCCGCCCACCTGGCTGGCACGTGTCACGTGGCCGCTGCTGCTGCGGCCGTGGTTCGCGTCCGCATTGCTGGCTGCAGTCCGCGGTGCCGTACGCCATAGTACGAGGGGAGCATAGGTTGAGTTCAGGTGTTTACAGGGTGCCGGTGTTTTCAGGTGTTTACAGGGTGCCGCCTGTCATGCCCAGTACCCTCAACCCAACGCGTTGACTCCAGGTGGCGGTTCCCGCACCAAGGCAATGCCGTGCGGCCTGCATGACAGTGGGCGGTGTGCAGTGCGGTGTGGTGGACTCACAGGCATACCCGTTGTCGTGGGAGCCAGTCCTCCTTCGGCCCTCCTGTGGGGCATGACAACAAGACTGTACGTTGGGTTGCTACCCATATTCTCAGTTTCACTGATAATCACGGCATACTGCAAGCCTACACGCCCACGCCTACACGCCCCCGATGATATTAAAAAAAGGAACCAGCGAACCACGCAGCACGTCACGCTCTCATGCATGCACCAACCGGGAAGCCCAGCCAAGGCCTGGAGTGCGCTGACGGGCAATATCCCATGCCGCCTTTAGTCAATGCAAGCCGATAGAATACCACGTGTACGCGGTAGATTGCATCCTCGATAACAAACAAGTCATACGGGCGACGGGCGGTTGGCAGCGTTGTGGCACAGGCCACCAAGGCAGGAGCCACCAACTGTGGCACGGGAGCCCCCAGGCCCCAGAGCCACGCTGAAGCCCATCACGCACTTACACGCTCCGGGGCGCACATCGCGCGCCCCCCGTCATCCTCACTGTCGCATTATCGTACCTGGCTGCTATACATTGTTACAGCTCGCGCTGGGTGGCGCCAAAGCTCGAGCGATGTCTCCGTTCTACTGGCTCCCCTCCGTCATGCAGCCAGTAGCGTCTACCCATTATACTGAATCACAACACAAGCATGGCCGGTACAGGAACGGGCTATGGGTTGACTAGGTAGAAGCATGGCAGGGTACTAGCTTCGTTCACTCGTGCTTTCGGAGAATTGCAACACCGGAAACTTTTGAATGCGACCTCATTATGTTTCTCCTAACAGTCTGATGTAGTGGTAAGCGGTATGGTGTTGTCGACGAGCCTTCGTGTTCGTGGGGCTAAAAGTTTACCAACTCATCAATTTTCCCTTTTTGAGCGTATAACTGCTTAGGACTAGCGATATGCATGGGCTTCCGCGATGTGTTAACATGCTAACAAAATAACTGACAGCTGGGGCAACCAGCATTCCCGATTTCCCCACACGGGCAGCCTGCAGATGCACGTGCTGAAGCTGTGTACTATGATAGCGCTGCATAACCGCGTTGCTTACGCTTTGCAAGGGCCCGTCACGAGGGCCCATGGGCCGTTCCCACGTCGCCTCATCCAAGGATGGCGAGCAATTTGGGCCTTGCTGTTAGGCAAGGTGTCAGTGATGTGCGCTTCAGTGTTTCTAGTACGTCCTGGGGCGCTGCTGTGGCGCTCATCCGCAAACCGTTGCTGCAACCGTTGATGCATGCTCGATGACGCGGGTCAGGAAGCTAGACACGGCTCATTGTGACCCTCTACTTGAACGCATCCTGTAGTCTTGTGGATGTGCTGCTCATCTGTATGCGTCAGTCCTGACTGATTGGGCGGCGACAGTTGTGTTGGCTCGGCTAGTACTTCGTCCTATAACTTCAGCTCGCGCGCAGCGATGGCGATAGACCGCGCTCCAACAAATGTGCGGATCTGGAGCGATGGCGGTGGTCCAAAGCACAAGCAATCCTTCTTGTCCTCCTTGGTGGCCATCGCCACGCTGACACTGGTACGACGGGCCCAAGTTGGTGTGGGCTGGGGCATGTCGCTGACAGCTGCTGGGTGCCATGTGGATGCTAAGAAGCTGTCGAGGAAGTATTCGGGTGGCGCCGGTGTCGACGTTAAGTGGACCGACAGCTGCCAACTTGCCACCGGGCCCCCCTCATGCTCGCCTCCACCTTGGTGCCCGCAGTACACTGGATGGATGCACGTCCTGCTGGTCCTGGCGGTGCTCAGCTACTGGTACCGCCCAGTGCTGTACTTCAACATCCTGCTGTGGAGCACGCTGCTGCTGCCCCCCAAGCCCGTGCTGTGGGGCGCCTTCTGCAAATCCTCCGTGTTCAGGACGTGGCGGGAGTACTTCTCCTTCTCGTACCTCTTTGAGGAGGTTCTCGACAGCAAAAAGAAGTACATCTTTGCCGAGTGAGTCATTATCCTTCACTTCTTGCCCTGCTTAACGCACACCTACCGGCCACAAAGGCCACGTAGTACGATTGGGGGTTGGGAGCTACGAGCCATGCCGTGGCCCGCCGGTACCGCGTATGGTGGCAAGGGATGTGCCCTGCCTAGTGCTACCGCACTACCGTGGAACTGCCTTCCCCTGCCTCATTGACCGGTACTTTTGCTCCGCCCCTTCCCCTTGTGCAGGTTTCCCCACGGTGAGGTGCAGGGTTAGCGATGCTGCAGCGGCACGCGACTTTGGTCAAGAGCTGTTGCGCACCACTACTCCGGCTGGCACGCAGGGCGCACAACAAGGCGCCTTGCCATGTTGGCAGGCACAGTGCGGGATAGGCGGTGACATGATCTTACCTTCGGTCTGACCGCATGGTCCTGCAGCATTCCCGGTATGCTCTGGACAACACAGCCCCCGCAACATGCAGCTCCGGCGATCCAACCGCGACCAGTCCCAGACTGTTTCATCTTGCTTAACCCCCGCCCCGTCACGGCCCCGCCGCCGCGCAGGCGTGTTCCCCATGGGCCCCCTGCTGGGTGCCACCGAGTGCCAGGCCATGTTCCCCGGCTTCGACATCTACGGCCTGGCGGCCAACGTGGTGTTCACCGTGCCCTTCTGGAGGTCGGTGCGGAGGGGCGAAGGGGGCCCCCTTTGCAACTGTGGCAATCCCGTGGGCAAGTGGCGATCTGTGACTGTTGGCCTGACGTCGGCAGCCCAGCAACGAACATGGACTCACTTCACTGCCGCGTCTCGCACCCTCCCTTGGCCGCTCGCCGCCAGGCACTTCATCGCGTGGCTGGGCAGCGTGCCCGCCACCACCTCGGCCTTCAAGCGCGTGCTGCGGCGCGGCAGCGTGGCTGTCATCGTGGGCGGCATCGCGGAGATGTACATGCAGGACGACAGGAAGGAGCAGGTGGGGCGCGGGGGTGGGGGCGCAGGGATGGGGGCAGGAGCAGGCGTGGGGGCGGGAATGGTGCCTGACAGGTAAGTCTTGCAATAGGAGAGGGGAGGGTAGTGGTGTTGTAAGGTGCCCTGAGCATGTGCTTTCGTAAGAAGAGTTGCGCAAATGTTGCAGTGACCTCAACCTCCATGCACTGGCGGTGCCGTGCCGCGCACAGATCATGCTCCGCGACCGCAAGGGCTTTGTGCGCGTGGCGGTGGAGGAGGGCGTGGACGGAGGCATCGTGCCCGTGTTCCACTTCGGCAACTCCAGGGTAAGGCAGCGCCTGCTCCCAAATGCCATGGCCCCGCCTTGGTCGTGCCAGTGTCAGTCCCGCTGCACTGCGAGTCGCAGCACGGGCTTTAGGTCCCGTGTGACCCATCCATGACACAGTCGCATCTTGCATCTTCCAGCCATGAAACAGCAACTCAGTAACAAAACGCAATAGCGGCCTGCTGCAAAGAGGTGGCCCCGACGGACCTGCCCGTCATTCCTCCCCTCACCCTCCACCCAGGTGCTGGACTTCGGGCCGCAGTCGTTCCAGTCCCTCAGCCGGCGGCTGCGCGCCGCGCTGGGCTTCCTGTACGGCGAGGGCTACCTCCCGCTGCCGCGGCGGCGGCCCATCTTCATGGTGTGCGGCAAGCCCATCCCAGTGACCAAGGTGCCCAAGACGGACCCGCAGGTGGGACGCAGCGTGGTGGGACAGGGTACCGGTGCGCAGCAGACGTGCATATTGGTACGGCACCCAGTGTACCCTGAGCGAGGGCGCACAGGCCTCAACTGTGTTTGCCCTGCCTCAGGCGCTCCAGCAGGTAGTGCCAGGAACGGATAACAGGTTTGGTGTGGTTACCTGAACTGCCCGGGTAGCTAAACGGCTTTCCAGGCTGTTACGCCTGGCAATGCACGCACCGCAACCTCACATCCTGCACCCTATACCCGATGTGGCCGCAGTTCGAGGCGACTGTGGACAAGGTGCACGCGCAGGTGTGCGACGCGCTGCAGGCCATGTACGACAGGCACAAGGCGGAGTACGGCTGGGACGACCGGCCGCTGATCATCAACTGAGACATGTGGCATTGAGTGGGGGGCTGCTGCATGGTATAGCAAATGGACAGGCGCTACTCACTGTGGCGCTGCCGTGCCTCTGCTGAGCGTCGCTTGAAGAACTTATGAGTGCTTGTCTGTTAGTTCGTCAGGGAGGAAGGGCACGTGTGAGTCGTGGTTTGAGTTGGAGCAGGTGCAGGAGACGCAGGATGGAGTCACCCTTCTGTACATGGTGATGAGAGTGGATGACAGTGCAGGGCTGATGGAATTGCAAAGCTGCACAGACAACTGGAGGCTCTGGGAGAGAAGTAGTACCGGTAGGACGTGTATTCGCGCAACTGATAAGGCAAGACTTTTGGTACGACTATCAGCTCAGTACGGACCGCGTAGTGTGCGTCTGATACCGTAGGCTGTTGTTCCAACGGGCCGAGAAGCTGTGTCGGAGGAGCACCTGCTGGCACGTGTTGAAGCTGAAGCGAGAACGCTGTGATAACCTTGTAACTGGTTACAAGAAGGTCCCGGGAGAGAGTTACCTGGTGGTCCGGGCCTTGTTGTCACTCGTTCAACAGCTCATGACATATCCGCTTGCAGGTTAGCTCTCGGTCTGAGCTCATAACACCCCAACGCAGCATACAGCTTACAGCACGTGCACAGGCGCTCAGGCGGTAGCCAGTACACCCGTGGCCCCCATGTGCCATGTCGGGTCTCCGTACCGTGTTATTGGTTGTACAACCACTGCCGCACGAAAGACAAAGACACGACCACGTCGCTTTCGCACGCATTACCTAACATATACAAGAGTCAATGCCTAGCTTGGCTCAAGGTGGAACGCTGACGTCAGGCTGACGTAGGGCCACAGTGCAGTCTGCGACGTGGTGGGAGCACCTGCCAAGCCCATGACATCATGCATTGCAACTTCAGGCAGCAACATGTGTCCAAAGCCACTGACCCTTCTTTTTATCAACACTCGCGTCCTATTAGCACAACCGCTTGCCAACTACTTCCGGGGCTTCCACATGTCGGCGGAGCCTCCCGCCGCCTGGCCCCCTCCCGCCGCCCCGGCGCCGCCGAAGCCGCTGAACATACCGCCACCGCCGCCGAACGCACCGCCAGCCGCCGGTGCTTGCGGCGCCGCTGGGCTGCTGAACGCTCCGAAACCGCCGCCGCCGCCACCACCACCGCTGGAGAAGGCCGCGAATCCGCCACCAGCCGCCGGAGCCGCCGGTGCTGCCGGCGCTCCAAAGCCACCACCTGCTTGCTGCGCAAAGCTGGAGAAGGCATTGCCCGACGCCGCTGCAGCGCCTGCAGTACAAGAAGAGCGCAGAAGAGTAAAGATGGCAGCTATCAAACACACTAGCCCCAAACGGCGCTGCTTGGAATGTGCATCATGTACTACTGCCCGCACACTTTCAAGCAAGCCTTACCAAAGGCAGGCGCGCCAAAGGCCGAACTTGCGCCAAAAGGTGCCGCCGGGGATGCCGGCGCGAGGGGCGCCGGCGACCCAAAGCCCGACGGCGCGCCAAAGCCGCCTCCGCCGGCTGCTCCGGTGCCGAACAATGAGCCTCCTGCGGCAGGCGGCTGCGGCGCGGCCGGGGCGCCGAACAGCCCTCCGCCGCCGAGGGCCGACGGGGCGCCAAATGCCGGCGCCGGCGTAGCTGGGGCGGCGGTGGCTGGGCTACCAAAGGGCTGCAGGGGGGCGGTTGTTGCAGCTGGGGAGGCCGGCGCGCCGAAGGCTGAGGCCTGGCCAAAGCTTGAGAACAGTCCACTCTGAACAGAGGGCGCGGCGGCGCTGGATTGGATGCCACCACCAGCAGGGGCACCAAAGGCGCCGCCTGGGCTGGCAGGCGCGCCGAAGCTCCCGAAGATGGAGGTCTGGGCGGCTGGGGAGCAGGCAGCGGGGGCGCCGCCGGGCGCGGAGGCGGCGGGGGTTGAAGGCGCGGGGGAGGAGCTGAAGGCGGAGAAGCCTGAGCCGCCTGAGGTGGCGGCGGCGGAGGCTGCGCTGCTGGCGAAGGCGCCGAAGGGGGAGGAGGATCCAGCAGGGGCTGGAGAACCTGCAAAGCAAAGGAGAGAAGAAGGCCGACATGACACCGAGTCAGGCCACAAAAAAGGTCAGAATGTAAGCATCGTGCTCCTTGCTGTTGCTCCTTGCTGTTGCCGGACACTCAGGCGAGCAGGACCACAGCCTAGGCAGGCAACTGCAGTACGTACCAAAGCTGCCAAAGGGCGACGACGACGGCGCGCTTGCGGCGCCTCCGGCAGGCGCTGAGCCGGCTTGCCCGCCCAAGCTGAGGCCGCCGAACAGCCCGCCTGTGGTGCCTGCAGCGGTGCAGGCGCAAGGAAACGTGGACCCAAGGACACCCGGTGCAAACATGCTTGTAAGGGTTTTTGGGGTCAAACAATTGGTACAGCTGGCATCGTGTAAACTCATACGCTTCTGCCTCCTTGCATCCGATGCGCTGCCCTCACCTGTATTGCTGCTGGTTGAGCCGAACATGGAAGCCCCTGTGCTTGCCGCCGCAGCACTGGAGGCGCCACCAAACAGGCCGCCGCCACCGCCGCCGCCCAGCGTACCGAAGCCGCTAGCGGCCGGTGCAGCCGCAGTGCCGCCGCCGCCCGTTCCTGCGGGCGCGGACGCCGCCGCCGCTGCGGTTGTCGTCGGGGAGGCCGCAGAGCTCCCAGCCGCCGGCGAGGCGAAAGAGAGCGCCCCGAAACCAAACGCGGGGGAGCTGCTTCCCGCCGTGGAGCTGCCAAACAACGATGGGCTGGAAGCTGCAGCTGCTGCGGTACCTGCCGCCGTCGCGGGTGTGGTCAGGGCGCCAAACAAGGACGGGGTGGACGCAGCTGCGGAGGACGTGGCGGCCGCTGTAGTACCAGACGAGAAGAGGCCGCCCGTAGAGCTGGGCGCCGCCGCAGCAGCGGTCTGCCCAAACCCGAACCCGAAGTTGAACCCGCCGCCGTTTGCCGCCGCACCGCCTGCGGCAGGGGCCGCGGCGGCGGGCGCTGACGCTGCCTTGGCGGCATCTGCGGCCGCGGCCTGCTGCTCCTTCTCCTTCTGGGCCTGGTTGAGGCGTGCCTGTGCGGCCGCCGCAGCCCGCATGGCCTCCATGGAGGGCACGGGCGGCTGTGCGGCGGCGGGAGGCTTGGCGGCGGGTGGTGGCTTGCTGGTGGCCGTACTGCCGGCGCTGGAGCCCGAGTCGGTGGGCCGGGGCGCGGAGGCCGCTGCCGCAGCGGCTGCCGCTGCAGCAGCCGCAGCCGCAGCCTGCGCAGTTCAGGGAAAGGGACTGGTTTGTTTAAGGTCCTTGGAAAGTTGGGCGAAGCAGGTCGCTACGCAGGCATCAACGGCACACATGTCTACACGTCCGGCAAGGCCAAATTCTGTCCTACAACGGCACGGCTTTGTTTAGACTGGCCAGTACCAACAGCACAAAACTGTCCATGCAAATGGACTTTGTGCGGGCAGCAACGGTGTGACCGTACCTGCTGCTGCTGCTGTTGTTGTTGTTGCTGCTGTTGCTGCGAGGCCGCCCCAGCGGCCATCTTGGCTGCCGCCTTGGCTTGCAGCGCCGCCGCCTGCTGCATCATGGCCATGGAGGGGATGGGAGGCTGGCTGGTGGAGGCGGCGGCGGCGGGCTTGGCAGGGGCTGCGGCCGCCGCCTTGGCAGCTTGTGCCTGCAGCTGGCTGGCAGCCTGCATCTGCAGGAGGAATAACAAGAATTAAACCTCGACCGGGTTTCCCATTTAATCGCAACCTACGGGCTACCAGCTTGCAGCAGCTAATACGAGGGGCACCAGCCGACTGCGGGCGTCAGCTATTCTCCTACCTGTGCCATGGACGGTACTGGCGGCTGCGAGGAGGCGGCCTTGGGCTTTGCAGCTGCGGCTGCCGGCGCCGCCGCTGCTGCAGCGGGTGCCGCGGCCTTGGGCAGCAGCGAGGGGGTCGGCGGCGCCACGGTGCCCCCTGCGGCCGCCGGGGCTGCTGCTGCAGTGGTGAACTTGAAGGCCGCCGCGGGCGCTGCGGCGGCGGCTGGGGCAGCGGCCCTCGCATCCGGCAGCAGCCTGCAGCGCAGAGACCAGCAATTTCATGCCTCGAGGTCGAAGGATGGCAGTGTTTGGCTGGTGTCTGCTGGGTACCGTACTATTTGAGGTGTTGGCGCAAGTAACCGATCCACATCGACCATCACTTGCCAACTGGGTAGCGTGCCCCTCCCCCGCCGGCCCCCGGTACCACCACGCCCCATGTCCTCACCCCGTTGGCCTGATCTGGGCCCTGGGCGGTGACGACGGCTCCGCCGCCACCGGCAGCGCGCCCTTGGCCGCCTCCGCCGCCGTCACCAGCTGCAGCAGCGCGCCGCCGGCCGCATCGCCGTCGGCATCCGCGCCGCCGGCACCACGCCCGGAAGCGCTGGGGCGCACGGCGCTCGTCACGCGCACCTTGCCGCCAGGCCGGGCCAGCTCCTGCGCCATGTCACGTAAGCAGACCGTGTACGTTTCCCTCAACCGAGGCTTCCATCGCGCTCAACGCCGTTGGCATCTCAACATGGTCGGTAACGATCTTGGCCAGTGTACAATCCGCCGATGCAACAGCAGGAAGTAGCAGAGTTCTGCATGTGCGGCCGCTATGTTCTCCCTGCCCCACCTGCAGGCGCGGGAGCACCGCCTCCCACCCTCCCACCGCCAGGCGGCCGGGCGAGGGCGCGCCCCCCGGGGTGCGGCCCCCTGCGCTGGCCGGCGTGTCCAGCAGCGGCGAGCGGCGGCCGCCCGTGGAGCGCGGCGTGTGCCACTCGTCGCCGGTGCTGCGGACATGCGGCCCAACGCGCAGCAGAGAGCACACGGTGTCAACCGCCGATGCGACAGTGCATCACATAGTGCCTTACCCGCATGGAGGTCTTTGCACAATGGACACAACCTTGCATAATAACTACCTGCATGTAAGCATCCATGCACGAGAGTGTGTGAGCCGTGCTTTAACAGCACGATTGGGCGTTGGCTACTTACATTGCCCGCTGCTGTGACGCTGGGGTGGACAGCCCGTTGGCGGCCTCGGCCCTCGCCCCGGGGGTGGAGGGCGGCGCCGCGCCGCCCTCGCCGCCCGCCGCCCCGCCGCTGCCGCACCACGACACCAGCGCCGCAAGGGGCCCGCTCAAGTCCTGGCGCGGGGCAGGCATGGGCATCGGCAGGGTTTGAGCAATTCTTGTCAAGCGAAGGTCGCCATGGAAAGCATGCGGCTTAACAGCAAACGTGGCCATGAGGCGTGCCGACTGTCGCCATGACACGCACCTGCAGCAGGCCGTGCGGGCACAGCCCTTCGGACTCCATGCGCGCCGCCAGGACCAGCAGCCGGTTGGCCGACGTGGACAGCGCCGAGCCTGCAGGAGGCGGCAATGGTACCGGAGGTCACCAACGAGAAGAAGGGCAGCATCCCCTTGGCAACCTCGCAATGTACTGATGAAAGCGATGAAGTCTTACACGACAGGTGGCTCTGCTAGATAGGATACCATCGCCATGCCTGCCTTAGGAGGCAAGGAGCAGGGGAACCCCAGCTCTCCGCACAAAGCGCTTACCGGAAGACGCGAGTGTGTTGTACAGGACGCTTGTGGACAGGCGCGGGCCTGGCTGGGAGCCTGCAAGGTATAGAGGCGGGGCCCCGGGGTACAACTGGTTTTACGCAAATGTTGGCCTCAGTACAACGCGTTATGCATCCTACACAAGCGCAACTGTGTGCACCGTTCGGGGCGTTGCCATGACTAGTCAGGACCCCAATGCCGACGAGACGTCAGCTTGCCTTGCCTTCGATGCCACACGCCACTCCCAGCATGCCGCCCCTGCCGCCCGCCCCACCTGCCCCCTCCCACGCGTCCAGCACGTCCTCCATCTCCACAAGGCACGTGCCGAGGGCCTGCGGCAGGGACGTGGCAATCGGTCCTTGCGCAGGCTCCACAAGGTCTCACATTCCTGCCGTTGGAACCGGCGACCCTGGGCTATATAGAACGCGAGATCCGCGTTCGGCGCCTCTGCGGGCAGCTGGGGTGCCGGCACCTGCTGCTGCTCGTCCATTTTGGTCAGGTGAGATAGCTTTCCGAACAGTTGGACAGAGCAAAAAGGGAGGATACGTGGCGTGGCGTGGCTTGGCGTTCACGTTTCCTCCCCTTTTTTTCTCTGTCCAACTGTTCGGGAAGCTATCTCACCTGACCACAATGGACGAGCAGCAGCAGGTGCCGGCACCTCAGCTGCCTGCTGAGGCGCCGAACGCGAATCTCGCGTTCAGGTCGCACACAGTGTTGATAATGCAGGTCACACATACTCGACTAACGTTGTCCGCAGAGCCGGGGAAGCGCGCATCCTGAGTGACAGAGCGCGGCAAGACCATAGAGCGTGGGCGCCTTGGGCAGCAAGACAATCCATCCCGTGGCGCAGTCTGGAAAGCCCACACTAATGCACACACTCATGAGGTAGGCACGTGCACATCGGCATCGGGTCCGTATGGTCTGATGGCCATGTTGCCAGGCCTGCGTTCAAAGCGGATTGCCACTCTCCCCCAGCACACTGCCCCACTTGGTTGCATTGTTGCGGTTGACATACCGAGGTTATGCACCGCGCCAAGGAATGCAACCGTGAAGTTACGAGAGAAGGCCTCGCAGCTGCAGGTACAAACCATAACAACGAACGGATGTGGGACATGTACTGAAGGCTCCTCACCTGCAGGCGCTGCTGCACGTCCCGCCGCATGCCCTCCAGCGCCGGCTCCAGCGGCAGCCCCGCCTCCAGCGCAGCCAGCCGCGCGCCCGCTCCGCCCGGCCCCCCGGCCGCCCCAGCCTGGGGCGCGAACAGCGCCATGGCGTCTATGCGCGCCTCCAGGGCCGCCAGACCGTCCACCAGGCCCGCTACGCGCTGAGGGTGCAAGGCACCAAGGGACCAGGACGGGGGGGAAGGGGGTTAGGTGAGGAGGGGTCAGAGGAAAGGCTCGGAAAGGCGGGGAAGCCTACGGCGGGACAGCAACCACATGTCCAACGTTTCAGCTGACGTGTCCAATCCCGCCGTGCTCAAAACGCCATACAGACTGTCGCCTCCGTCCCATCTCCCTCACTTCCCCCGTCCCCCCTCTCCTGCTGCTTTCAGGTCAGTATCATCGGGGATGGGCGCGCGTTGGGACTGTGCTGGCTTACACCCGTTGCGGGACCATAGGCACGAGGTCGTATTCAGCTGCTAGTTCAGCCTCAGCTTACAGCCTCGGTCTCAGCGGGTTGGTTCGATTTGGGTCGTGTTTTGAAGCCCGCCATTCATCTCGCCGGGCAGCACAGCGTTTACTGGGACGTCCAGGTAATATTTGTCATTCTTGCTTCTGTTCGTCAACCAACTCGCTCTTCTCGTGCAGGCACCAGCGTTTCCGTGCTTCCCTGACACCCCACACGGTTTCCTCGCGTTTTACGCGTAACTCCGCACGAACCTTGTTCGCACGGCCCATCTGCCCCCGCAGCGCCGCTGTCCTGCGGCCCAACGCGATGACGTCCGCCGCCACCGCCTTGTAGCCCCCGGGGGCGGCGCCCGCCGTCGCCCCGCCGCCGGCCGCGCCCGCCACCGCCTCTTCGAAGCCGCCCCCGCGCGTGAGGTGCTGCACCGTGACGGCCAGCGAGGCAGCCATCTTCCGCACCTCGTGCAGGTCGCGCAGGAAGGAGACCTCGGCGGAGGCAACCTGGGGACACCGTATGGGAGTGCGGGCGTGTACGACGATGTGGTGGGAAAAAGGTGCGAGCGGATGCGAGGGATGCGCATCGGTGTTTGCGCTCGGCAACCATGCCCTGTCGTGCGTAGCAGGCTCGATGTGCGTTAAACTGATTGCGACAGCAAGTTGCTGGCGGCCGTCGGCGTTCGAGCGAGGTACTTTGGTAATGCAGTCCCAGGGTAATGCTACAGCTGCGTATTGCTTGCTTGGTACTGGACACAGAAAGCGCACCTCGCGCGACTCGTCCGCCAGCTTGGCCTTGGGTGCGGGGACCTCTGGGACCGTGGGCTTGGGCGGGGGTGCGGGCGCCGCGGCCGCCTTGGCCGCCGGTTTCGCGTCCTTTGCAGCCACAGCACCTGCAAAGGGGCACAACAGTCAGGTGCGATGACCTCAGTTTGCGCTTGGGCAGCGCGCAACCCCAGCATCGTGCTTTTGCAGGCTCGACACGGCTTGTTAGCAGGCCTCTTGAGTTACTAACCCGCCGCAGTCGGCTTCGGCGCGCCTGCAGCTGTGCCCGCCGGCGGCGGCACAGGTGTCTGCTGCTGCTGCTGCTGGGCCGGCGCGTTGGTATCTCTGTAGTAACCTGTGACGCCGTTGCGTGTGGTGAAGATGAAGCCGGGGCGCGAGCCTGTGAAGGTTGATGACGGCTTGAAGTCGTCTGCAGCCACAATGCCATGCGTGGAAATAAGGGAGGATACATGGTTAGGACCGTAGTACACCACGCAATCAACGAGGCCTCCGCTATGCTCACAGCAAAAAGGCTGGGCTAGCATAGCGGCACCGCACTACGGAAGAGGGTGTGCAATCCGTACCGGTTTCAACGGGGACTTGTAGCGCCTGGGCGGGAGGGGCGAAGAGGCCGCCCGCTGCCGCAGGAGCCTTCGTCGCCGGGGCGGTGGCTGCGGCGGTGGCTCCGACTAGCCCACCCCCAAACGTTGCGCCGCCTGCGTGCAAGGAAGGTAGGAGGAGGCCGAAGGAGCGAGGAGCTCAACAAGCAAGAGCGTGGCGCCTGTACGTCAAAGCAAATACATCCACACCGAACACTAGAGTCAGATGGACCATAGTCAATCCCATGGCACCCAAACAGCGTGGACAGACCCACCGCACACACCTGCCGTAGGTGCTGCAGGCGCGCCGCCGAGGCCCAGCGACCCGAACCCAAAGCTCAGGCCGCTGCTGGGGGAGGACACTGCCGCGCCGGCGTTGGGCGCCGCCGCCGCCCCGCCAAACAGCCCGCCCCCGCCAGCAGCAGGGGCTGCCACTGCCGGGGCCGCCGGAGCCTTTGCCGCTGCGCCTGACGCCGAGGAGGAGGAGGCAGCAGCAGCAGCAGCCGGCGCAGAGGCGCTTCCAAACAGACCACCGGCTTGCGCAGGCGGCGTGGGGGCAGATCCAAACAGGCCGCCGCCCGCGGCGGTGGAGCTGGCGCCAAAGGCTCCCCCAAACAGCCCGCCACCGGGGCTAGCGGGAGCGGCTGGCGCAGGCAAGCCTCCGAAAATGGATCCCCCGGTGCTAGGGGCTGATGCGGCGGCATTGCCGGGTGCAGCAGCCGACGCCGTGCCGCTGCCTGCCATACCGAACAGTCCACCGCCCGACGGCGCAGCTGCGCTTGTTGCGCCAAAAAGACCGAAACCGCTATGCGCCGCTGCAGATTGCGAAATGCCGGTAGAGGCGGCGGAGGCGGCGCTGGCAGGAGCAGCAGCAGTGGCTGCGGGGGCGGCAGAGGTCGAGCCCCAGGGCAACGCAGCCCCCGCTACCGGGGTAGTGCTGGTGGTGGTCGTGCCGAAACCGAAGGCGGGCGCGCTGGACGCAGCTGCGGCAGCAGGCTGCGACGCTGTGCCAGCGGCTGGTGTCCCGAACCCAAAGCCGAAGCCGAACCCAGAGGTGGCGCTGTCGCCTGCCGGCTTGGCTGCACCAAAGGCCGGGGCAGAGGATGCAGCTGCGCCGGTGCCAGCAGCGGTGGCGGCCATGGTGGTGGTGGTGCCAAAACCAAACGCTGGGCTGCTGGAGCCAAATGGTGCGGCCGGGGCAGTTCCGAAGAGGGGGCTGGGGGCGCCTGAGAGGCCGAAGGTGCTGGTGGAGGCAGGGGGCGCGCCGAAAAGGCTGCTGGTGGCGGGGCCGCTGGCGGCCGCGGCGGCCGCTGCACCCGCGTCGCTCGGCGTGGCGGGCTTGGCCGTGATGCCTGGAGAGTAGCAAAAATCAGATGGAAAGCAAGGACAGGCTTTGACTTGCAGTCGTGCGCCGCTGGGGATGGTTGCGAGACCATTGGGTTTGGGGAGCGTCAGGAACCCAAATATACGCAAGGCCACTCAACATGTCCGCCTTTGTGCAGCTGGCCTCCATCCTGCCCGGTTCCACCCCCAGGCCCGTGCACCCACCCGGCGACGTGACCTCCTCGCCGCTCTCCGAGTCGCTCGCCACCCGCGCCGCCGCTCTCGCTCGCCGCTGTTCGTACTTGGAGGCCCCGCGGCGCCGCACCTTGCCCACACCACTGCCGGCGCTGTCCGCCTCATCCTCCTCCTCCTCCTCCTCCTCCTCGTCCTCCAGGTCCTCCTCGTCGTCGGAGGGCAGCGCCACCTTGGCTGCCATGTCCTCGCTGCGGTGGCCGCCCGTCGCAACACCAGACCCCGAGCCAACCTGTGGCACAATATACTTCTGTTAACACAGGTGCGCGGGAACCCAGTATAGGGCTGATACTTTCAAGTTGCAAGTGCTGAATCGGGAACACTTCGCCTTTTGGAGTGCAAGCCCCATCAGCATATCGACAACGACATGTTGGCAAGTTGACTATCTACCCGTACCGCATGTCCACAGATAGGCCAGCGATGCTCACCGGCTGGTGCTGCTGCCCCGGTGCGCCCCACGCGGCGGCTGGCACCCCCGAGGTTGCGGTGGACATGGCCTCGGCGTTGCCGGGGGGCGGCACGAGGGAGCCGGCCCGCGGCGGTTGGGACTCTCCCTCGCCCTCGCTCTCGTCAGCCAGGTCGTCGTCCTGGGGGAGTGGACAGGCGTGCAGAGAACGCGTCAGTCAACAAACTGCGATCTCCGATATGTTGCGCGGTGGTAACCGTGCTGAGGACATCAACGGGTAGCTCCCAGAACGGTCAAGCCCATGCCCAAGGCAGCGCCTTACGTCGTCGGGTAGCGCCGCCTTGGCCGCCGCCGCCTGCATCTCGTCCATGTCGCCCTCCCCTGCCGCCGCGCCCCCGCCCGCCTGCCCAGCGGCCAGCGCCTGCTGGGCCCACGCGGGCGGCTGCTGCGGCAGCGGCAGCGCCTCCCCCGGCCCCGGCCTGGGCCGCTGCTGCGGCGTGAGGTCCAGGTGACCGAAGCCGTACACGCGCAGCGCTGCGTCCGATGTGGCCACCAGCAGCACGGGGGGCGGCGTGAGGGAGGCCGCTTCGGGGTTGGTGGGGTGGGGTGGGGCGTCCTGTACGGAAGGTGAAAGGAGTGCGAGGGTCGTAACAAAGGAGGCAGGAGTAGTGCGGGGTGCGGATCACTACGACAGGCGGATGTAAAGGGTTAGTGAAGGACCCCGTTGCGGGTGAAGGACCTTGGAGCTGCGGCCCGATGCGAACCGAGCTGGGGGCTTCCATCCATGCGTAACGCCAATTCACCGATCTGTGTCCATGGCAGTGCCTCGTACTGTACCCACCAGCTCCAGCGTGGTGTCCACCGCCAGGCCCAGCACAAAGTTATCGCTGCCCCCCGGGCCGTTGGGCAGCCGGATGCCCATCTTGTCCTCCGTGATGGACACGGCCTGCAGGGGGTGACACCGACCGAAATGCCGGCATTCAGGTCAGCACCGCAAGAGCCTCGCTACCTTTGTATGCCCTCAGGTACAATATACTACAAACCCTTGCGCATGTCCTGACGGAGATGCAGCGAAGCCAAGGCGACGGCTGCACAGGCGGAGCCCACACGGCCTCAAGCGCATCCGACGTGCACAGCACGCCCGCTCCCGGTCCCATCCAACACTCACCTGCGGCTCCCCCGCCCCAAAGGCTCCCCCCGGGGCCTGTAGCAGCCGCACGTGGTCGTCGGCCGCCTTGCGGTGCGCCACCGCCAGGCTGCCCCACGAAGGCACCGCCGCGCCGTGCAGGTAGGGCCCCGACAGCACGGCTGTTGCTTCATCCTGTTAAACACGTTAGGAAGGAGCCGGAATAGCACGAGATGAGCACCCCTCAGACAGCAAGCAGGCTTAGCACAAGTTCTGTAGCCATAAGGACGTCCTTACGGCAAACCAAAGCCGCGAATGTCCGCAACGCCCTCGCTCGGCTGCTGCACCTCGTTACAGGGTGGCGTGCAGCGGCGCACCTCGATGTACCCCGGCGTGGCGTGGCACAGCTTGGCGGACTGCGGGGGCTGCCCCGACCCAGGCCCCCAGCCCTGCAGCAGCAGCAAGCAGGTGAACTGGTCGCAGCCCTCCGCCTCGTCGCCGCCCTCCACCTGGCTGGCGCCCAGGGCCAGCGCGTCGGGCAGCAGCCAGCGCACGCTCTCGAACACCGCGTCAGACTCTGCGCCGCGGGGCACGCACCGGGCATCAGCATGTGGGCAAGACACATACGCAATACGAGCATGTCACCCCAAGACATAGACAAGGCCCCGGATGCAAGTGCATACCAACCAGGACATTGAATTACACGGCCTTGTAGGGCAGGTGGGCTTGCTTCCCACACCCGTGTCGTGCTGCTGCTCCCCCCTGCGGCCTTGCCCCCAAACCCTTCAGCGACCCCCGTGCCTGGCCTGCGCCCAGCACCCACCGTCTGGCAGCTCCAGGGGCAGCCGCGCCACGTGCCACACCTCCCCCGGCTCCCCCACTCCCGCCACAACCAGCTCCCGGCCCGTGCTGTACGCCAACTCTGCACCGCGGCCATCCCCCGGGCACCAGTCCGCAGACAGCACCCCCTGCGCCACCGACGCCGCGCGGCCGCTGCCGTACCGCCCCAGCAGCAGATGCCCACCGCCTGTGACCACCAGGAAGTCCGACACGGCTGGGCCCTCGCCCTCGCCCGCCTTGCGCCACGCGATCTGCCGTACCCTGCCATCTGGGTCATAGCTGTCCAGGCCCAGAGCCCAGTCGGGCTCTGCCCCAGGGGTGCCTAGAGTGGTAGAGGTGAGGGAGTAGAAGAGGACGGTGGAGGGTGCGGCGACGGCGAGGACGGACCCGTCGGCCGACACCGACAGGTGGGTGACGCCGGGTAGCGGGGTGTGCCACAGCGCGGCGTCCGGCGTCAGGGGGCTGTAGCTGTGGGGTGAAACGAGGAGTGGAGGTAGGTGGGCGGGATCCGGTCAGGGACTAGGTGTTGGCCGCCGTGTGTTAGTGTCCGGTGCAGGGAGCGATGGCACGGCTTGGAGGCCATGCCGGGCCACACGCTGCGGGAGTGCCCATTTGCTCACCTGTCCTCCCCGACCTTTTTGTCCAGAAGCTGCAGTAGGTTGGACGTGGAGAACGCGTACACCCCTGTACATGGAGATGTGTGGCGTGTGGGTAAGTGCTGATAGCGGCACGTATCCCACAGGGCGATGTCGCCGCTCCCGACGAGGCTGCCCCGTCACTCCACCCATGTAACCGTGTTTGTGGAATGGCGCACCCCCGCAATGCTTGGCAGTGCGTCGCCGTCCTGCGCATCCTGCCAGTGAGTTGTGCGCCGACAGGCAACCGCACCTGACAGGTCGCTGAAGAACACCAGCCCGTACTTGCAGGCCACAGCCACGGTAGCTGTTGATCCTGGCGCCTGGAGTGGCTCATCTAGCTTGGCAAATGATAGCCCGCCGCAGTACTTAAAGTAGAAGCCAACGTCCTCCGCTTCATCCAGGGCTTCCACCTGAGGCGCCACCCCAGCCATTTTGAGACAGGGTAATAGTAGCTCCCTATTGTAAACCGCTGTAACGAGGTAAAAGTCACTGCATTTTGCGTATCTTATCGCATTATGACCAATCCTATATTGTCAGCAGGCGCCAATCGAAGATCCCAAAAGCGACGCAAAGAACTGGACACTTGATGTCTGTCAGTTACGCGCGTAGACAACTTGTAGATCATACACGCTCAATGCTGTGAAGCCCGCTTCCCGTCCTCGATAGTGTCGGCCCATGCAGACGCATGACGGTGCGGTACCCTTGACTGCGATGCCGACAATAGCTTACAGCTTACAATTGACTGCCCTTTGTCACATATATTGCTTTCTTGCAATCTCCTCACGCCTCTTGTTTGCCTCTGCAAACGCCTGTGCATAGCCACAGCCAAGAGACCGGTACAGCAGCCAGGAACAAGACGCCAATCCACTGCGAGGCAGGATCCACAGTATCTGTGTAGCGTAAGAGTTGCACAAGCGGTGCCTCGCAAGCGCTTTCAGGACCAGGTGCGACACGGAGGGACGCGAACCGCCGCGAAGTAGGCGACCTTGGTAGGTGACCTTCCTCGGTCACCCATAAAATGCACTCCCTGACGTTTGCAACCAACCAACAGATGGACCTAGCGGCGCGCAACGTTATGACCAGGCGGTTCGGGAGCCTCGCCCCGCGGGTCAACCGTCGCTGTGCGGTTGCCATCCGCGCCCAGTATGGCCCCAACTCCCAGCCCCAGCGCTCCACGGGCCCAGCCGTGCCACCCGGCTACCAGCAGCAGCAGCAGCAGCAGTTCTACCAGGGCTCCCAGTACCCCGGCGGCTATTCGGCGCAGCCGGCGCCGGCTCCCCCAGCCGGGTACCAGTCCAGCGGGGGTCCCGGGGTGGCCACCAGCAACCTGCCGTTCACCCCCTACCAGGGCCCGCCGCCGGCAGGAACCCCGGTGAACACCGGGTATGCACCGCCCCCACAGCAGAATGCCGGGGCGCCCCAGTATCATCCACAGCAGCAGCCTCAGCAGCAGCCTCAGCAGCAGCCACAGCAGCAGCAGGCGTTTGCCGGCCTGGCCCGCACCAACCCCGGCAGGGACACCTCTAACACGGTGACCCTGCAGGGCAGGATCAAAGGCCCGACTCTTGACGTGAGTTTAGGCTTAGACTCAATATGTGAACCGCTAATATGTACACGAAGTGCAATTAAGGTATGCGCTGGTATCGCCATTTCGCCACTGTGCCGCGCCCTTCCAAAGGCATTACTGACCTTCAGCACGTGCTCTTGTGCCCCATGCCTTGCAGAGGAGGTGCTGCAGGGTAGTGCTGGAGGTCCCTTACAGCACCAAGTAAGCTTGTGACACCGTGTTGGCCTTGGTGGCGGCACCCTTACTGCTGGTAAACTGCTCTAGTTGCACCCCCTACTGTGCACTAAACCTTTCCTCGGCCCTAGCGCCACTTTACGTGCCCATTCGAGTCCAAAGCAAGGAGGCGTCTTCTGCTGTTCTTTCTTCATGTGCCGCCTGTTACCACGCGCCTGTGCTGGATCCGATTACGCTTGCAGGGCCGGGGCCACGTCGTTCGAACTGAACGTGTGGGACGACATGGGGCGCGCAGTGGCGGAGCTGCCCAACGAGACGGAGGTGCTGGTCCGCGGCCGCCTGACCAAGGGCCCCCAAGATGACGTCGTCCGCGTGAGCGCATACGACGTGAAGGTGAGGAACGCGGTGTATTGCACGTAACCTTTCGTGCGCAAGGGGATAGGACATGATGCACACCGGTTGTCAGGATATGCCTAGCTGAGCGTAGAGGCCGTGGTGCGTTTGTCGGCATAGGGCGTGCCTGGTGCAGGTCAGGATGTACTAGGATGCGCCGGCCCATTCGGCGCAATTTCCAGCAGGATGAGTTACGTCTGCTAGATTCTCACAGCCCCCAGTGGTCTGACACAACACACTGCCGCCCTGGGTGGCCAACACTTCTTGCAGATTGTTGACAGGCAGCTGCAACCAAGCCCTCTGGGAGGCGGGCAGCCGAGCAGCGGTAAGCGGGGTTCAGGCGCACGCCTTCACGTCCGCTAGGGGCGTTGGGAAGGTGGTCGTTCGTTAGCAATGTCCATTCCAGGTGTTCTGCCAGTATATTCGCAGTACGCGCTTGAAGACTGCGGCCTAGGGCGCTTGGCAGGTAATCTAATACCGGTATACTTCTGCACGCACTCTGCAGGTGGCACCGGCCCGGCCAAGACAATCATTCCGGACAAGGATGTGCACCACTTGCACACCACCCGGGAGAGCATGGCGAAGGTGATTAGGGATCGGCGGTAGGGGCGGTACCCGTGGGCGACACCGTGACTATCGGAAAGGGCCCTGCAGCTGACAACGGGATAGGGGTTTCCGTTGGGCAGCGTGGCACGCGGCGTGGTATGGAGTAATTATGCCAAGAACTTCACGTTCGGTCCAACTGAGACATGTTGCACACCGTGCACTGTTCCAAGATTGGCGTATCGCCAGTGTCACTAGTGATGGTTGCAGCGGGCTGGCCTAGCGCCATCCACGGTAATGCACCCACGCGCCCCGCCCCCACCTCGGGACCAACCTCGCGTATCAGGTATTTGGTTACGTTTCGGGATCATTTGCAACGACGTCAATCTACCACGTCATTTTTACGTCGTTTTTCTCTTGCATACCCCACGTCCAACCCTCACAGGACCTCGCACGGGAGCTGCAAATCCAGCCCGGCACCGTCATGGAGAAGCTGGTGTCGTACGCCATCAACCAGCAGGCGGTGAGTCGTTCCGCTTCCTTTGTGGTTGCGCCGCAACAACCCGGCAACCATGGTCAGCGTTCAGTGTTCCAAGATGGAACTATGCACTTTACAGTTATGTTCGGCGTCCGGCCGTACGACCTCTTAACTAGAGCAGACGCCGCTGGGCGTAAGATAATGCGTTGCATTCACGGTGCCTACCTGGCATCCTGCGAAATACACTTCTTTGTTGGCTGGCGCTTTCTGCCTATCTGCTGCACGTTGCACTCTGTGCTGCCTCAGCCGCTCAAGTACCGCGTGCTGGCCAAGGAGTACGGGCTGGCCATGGCTCCAGGTGGGTGGCAGCTGCTTGGCCGTGCGGTGGTGGGGGGGGGGGGTGTTTTCTGTCCCTGCGCAGGGATAGCAGTCGACCAGCGGCCACATCCCTAGGTATTGGGTAGCGCCCCGGCCCTTTTCGTGCCCCCTCAACGAGTCCACAACGACGCACAGGGCGTACACCGGTATGGGTTGCAGCATCTGGGTTGGCTCGTTCAAGTGGCTGCAGATTCCTTAGGGTGCAGTCGGTCGGGCCCTTGGTGGGCAACGCCCAACTTGCATACGGTACCCCTACCCCGCCGTGCCCTGAACTGGATGCCCCTCGCCCTGCCCCTGCCGCTCGCAGGCGACGTGGACAGCCTGACGCTGGGCGACCTCATGGACGCAGTCAAGTCCTTCAAGCAGGCGTGGAAGGAGGGCAAGGTCACCTACGTGCTGCTGCCCAAGGAGGTGAGGGTGCCTATGTAGCGGTGGGCATTAGGGTGCCATGCGGCATGACGACAAGTCCAATCCTCGGGGAGTAGCTCCGCACTACCTTGAAGTTAGCCAGACATTATTGCGTTGTGGATTGCGTCCGCCTGACGCGCCGTATGCGTTCCGTGCGCAGACTGGGATGGAGGCGCCGGTGCAGCAAGTGTCTACGCCGGGCTCCTCTCCGCCCGTGTCCAAGGACGGAGTGCTGCGGCTGCGCATCCTGCGCGACTGGATCCTGAACCCCGCCAACTACTGCCCCGCCCAGCGCGGCCTGGAGGCGCTCGAGGTGGGTGGCAGCATTCACGTACGTACGTAAAATGTTTAACGTCCGGTTTCGGCCGTACAACTTTTTTGTGCACCCTGCGCCTCGCTCCAGAATTGAAACCTTGTCGGGGAGTGGTTGGTTGCGCAGCGCGCTGAAGGCACGTCTGCTTGGGTTTGTCAGATGGAATGCGCACGCACAACCTACCGGCGCGTATCCACGTGTTATTGCTACCTACTCACGCTTTATCGCCTCGCCCCGCAGAAGCGCCGGGGTCTGGACACCACGTACGCTGTGCTCAAGCTGGCGGTGGCGGGCGAGGCCACGGAGGGCGTATGGAGCTACGCGCAGCAGTTCCCGGAGGACAGCGGCGAGGCCGTGGTCTAGGGAGCAGAGGAGGGAGGGACGGCGAGAGCAAAGGGTAGCACCCTGTGAGGGTTTATGTCGAGGGCAGCGGCTGTCACGTTCTGCTGTGTTAACCATTTACAGGCTGCCTAGTCTGCGGCAATGGAGGAGACTACTTTTGCGCATTGATTGACGTTGCTTGGCACGCACATTCATTATGGTGTCACGCATTCAGCACGAGCGGTCGGGTGCCGTGGATGACGAACCGGTGAAATGTTGCGCCTGTGGCAATCTATTGCATTGGGGACTAAGCGGCGTTAGGCATGACTTGCTGCACTCCGCCGCAGTACCCGCCCCGCACGGTCCCTGGTCGCACCACCCAAAGTACCAGTGCTGTCCTTCGTACCTTTTTTGCCTTTGTATCTGTCGTGGCTCTGAGGGCGGTTGTGGTGTGAATGGCGGGTTGTTCTCTTGCGACCTGCGACATCGTATTTTGCGACCTGCATGGCCGGTGCATGGCCACTGGAACTAACCATGCATGGACTACTCACTACTGTCGTACCTTGACACAACCTCCACTCGCTCGTGTCACCGGGTTTATGGGGCTTGACAGAGCTTAGGGCTGGGTGAGCGTGTGTCCGGAACAGTACGGTATGTACTGACAGCTTACACTCCTCTCGTTTACGATGTAGCATAAACTCCGTTTCCGGGACCAGGCCGCCGACTGGCGACGGCAGGCAGTCGTGGCGGCCTTCTCCTCTAAGGCTACCGGTCTGTGGGTCATTGTCACTCTGGGTCACGCTGCTGCCGCAGCAGGTTGTGCCGCGACAAGGCACTACGCTTCAGTTCTCCACTCCTAACTAACACTGCGAGATGGCTGTCGGCTACAGATGTAGTGGAGGCGGCCTCCTGAGCAGGGCTGCTCCTAAGCATCGGGCGCAGCACTGCGCAGCATGTGGTGTAGGGATGATGGTGGCCACGGCAGATGGACGCGCGCTACCGGTACCGTATGTCGTGCAGCCCAGGTGCCCCCAGCTTGCCAGGCTCTCGTGGGGTACGCGTGATACGCGAGGAACCGATTTGGGCGTCAGCGAGTCACGGAAACGCTGGTGCCAGGGGCCCTGGCTGGTGCGACGTGACTCTCGTGGGGATACGCATACGCGCCGAGACGGCGAGCAACAAGTATGCGCCGATAATGCCAAAGGCCCAGAGCTGCATGTCGACAGCAAACTAGGAAGGGAGCTTCGCGTCCCGGTGGCGCCTTGCCCATGGTGCATGGGGAGGTCTCCCCTGGCAGCCAGGCAGCAGGGGAGTCCCAATGCCTAGCCTTGTCGCAGCATGCCCTGGCCGCGCGCGAGGACCAATTATGGCGCGTTACCGCCAAGGCGAGCTGGTTGATTAAGCCAAGAGTTCCGTTCTGTTGGACGTTTCATAGGGGTACGGCTGAGATCCGTTCTTCCGTCCGGGGCTCTCTTGGCAAAGCACCGCATCATAATTACGCTGTCCTTGACAGCTACTATTTAGGGTAGCCAAATATGGCGCCGGTTGCAACAATGGGGCCCTCTCAGCTTGTCGCTCGGAGCGTCTTCATCGGGGCGCCTCGCTGCTTCCAAGCCATCCGGGTATGATGCCGCAATCAAGTACAGCTTTGGATCTAGGGAACCTGTAGGTACGCTATGGCTAGCTTACTACGACGCGTCGTCTGCCTTTTGCAGGTGCCCACGGTTCGCAGGTGCGACCTGAGAGTAGTAATGTTGAGGGTTCAGCATATGTAATATGGCTGCAGTATCGCTGACACTTGCCGTCGCGGTGCAGGGCAACCGTGCGGACTTATGCCGCAGCAGCTGTTCAGGAGGCCCCAGCACGCGCCCCTGCTTCGGTGGCATCTGATAAGGTATAAATTTGATATTGGGCTTTGGGGATCTAGGAACCTCCGCTTATTGTGCAAGTCGACGAGGACCGACTTCAATCGTGGCACTTACGCTCACCGCAAGCCCGTCGCTGCTGTTGCCTTTCACCTGAATACAACCAATAGTAAGATTGTATGTTTTGGCTTCGCAGGTTCGCGTTCGCTTTGCCCCTTCGCCCACTGGCAACCTCCATGTGGGTGGTGCCCGCACGGCCCTCTTCAACTGGCTTTATGCCCGCCAGACGGGGGGCAAGTTCATCCTCCGGTGGGTGACAACCCCAATACCGTGACAAAGTGCGCCGTTGGATCATAAGTGGTTATTAGCTGGGCAGCGGCGCAAGCACCTTGGCTGAGGCTGGGGGCCATGCCACCTGCACCCAAGCTGTGAACACACTGCTGGCGAGCTAGACTGCATGTTGCTCTGATAACTCTACCAAGGATGTTTAAGTGCTTCTGCCTGGCATATTCGGAGAACCTCTGCACTTCCCGTCACCCGTGGCAGTTGCCACCCCCTCCTCTCCTTGCCGTTGTGTCACTGCCTCGACACACCCGTGCGGCCCCCTGCCCGCCTCCTCCCCTCCCTGCAGCGTGGAGGACACGGACACGGCCCGCTCCACGCGCGCCAGCGAGGAGGCCATGATCCGGGACCTCAAGTGGCTGGGCCTGGACTGGGACGAGGGTGGGTGGAGACAGCGTAATGAGGCGTGGGGCAAGCGTCGAGATCGCGGCATGGTTCACGCCCGTTGCAGTTGGTAGGGCATGGGCTCACTAGTTGGCCCCCACGGACACTGTACTGCATACAGCAGGGCAAATGAGCTTTACCACATGCCCCAAGCTCCCGGATAAAGGGGGGTTAGCCTGGCCCCCCGCACCGCCAGGCATGGGAGCCCTGGCGCCTGGTGCACAATGGCGCCCGCCACCTTCCGGCCGACCTGGTGCTCACACCCCCTGTGCTGCCCTACCCCTCAGGCCCCGACGTGGGCGGCCCCTGCGGCCCCTACCGCCAGTCGGAGCGCACCGCCATCTACAAGGAGTACGTGGACAAGCTGGTGGCGGCGGGGAAGGCCTACCCGTGCTTCTGCACTGACGAGGAGATCGACGCGTGAGTGCGCAGTACGGTTGGCGGAACAAGGGGCTCAGGAGGCCGGGTGGCTATGAAGCGGCGCCTTGCCAGGTTCCTGTTGCGTTGCCGCTCCCTTGCACGTGGCAACATGAGACACGGGGGGGAGGTCCATAGGAGGCAAGGGCCGCGTGGGCGTGCGACACTGTCCGATGCCCCGGTGCGGTGTTGGGTTGGGGCATGTTTGAAAGTCATGCCCAAGAGGCGTCCAACTCACGGTTGGCTGTTACTGCGCCTTGACCTCCTGTGTTTTGCCCCTGTCCTGTGCAGCATGAAGAAGGAGGCTGAGGAGAAGAAGCTGCCCCCCATCTACCGGTGAGAACGGGTGGCCATTGAAGGGGACAGGAGCAGATATGCAGCACGAGAGCTGTTACACGTCTAGCCAACGTGGCCAGGCTAGCCAGCGGAGACCAGCGGAGACTCGGTGGCGTCAAGTTTGACACGCGGGGGCATTCGGCGGGCCCGCACAGCGGACGTGGACAGCGGCTGGTTGAGCCGCGTGGGACATCCTTGGGGGGGAATGGGCGGACCACGCACCTGCGGTCCACAGCCAGGCAGCTGCGGCACTGGAGGGGCAGGGCGGCTGGGCGGCAGGGCGGCAGGGCAGGCCGCAGCGGGGCAACCGCAGGGGCGTGCTTGCTCGCCTGGAGCACCTTACCACCCCAGCACAGGGGCGCTGTCACGCGGCAGCAGGGCGGGGCGTGGGGCTACCGGGTCTGGCGCGGAGCTCGGGGCTGGAGCGGGGGCTGGGACGGGGGTGAAGGCGGAGGCGGAGGCGGCACCCGGGTCAGGCAGCGGGTGACAGTTCCGCACCTGGCCGGACAACAGAGGGACGGTGGTGGAGGAGCACCAACGGGGCTGCAGGTGCAGTTGCGGGCGCGGGGCAGTGGGTGGACCGTCCAGTGGGAGCTTGCAACTGCAGCTGGGCCCGCCACTCCGCCAGCGTGCCATGCGGTGCTGCTTGGAGCAGCGCCGGCCGCGGCTGCAGCTGGGCGTAAGCTGGGCTGATGGGTTCTGCCCCGGCGGCCGCGGTGCGGGGCACACAGCGCTCCTCAGCAGAGGGGCGGGCCCCCAGGTTGCCGCACGCAACCACCATTTCCGTGTCCGCCACCCTTCCTTCGCTGCCGCTTTCACACGTGCAAGTTTTATACTTTCCAACAGCAGACAATTGTCACTATTATTTCTGGCTTCGTACTCCAACCAGTGCTGAACAGTAGCCTGGACTCGCACTCCCTCCCCCGCTAACCCGCAGCGGCAAGTGGGCCACCGCCAGCAAGGCTGAGGTGGAGGAGGCCATGGCCAAGGGCCTGCCCTACTGCTACCGCTTCCGCGTGCCCAAGGTGGGGGGCAGCCAGCGGGGCCAGAGTGTGTGGTGGCCCTCACCCGGCGGGCCAGCAGGCCTGTCGCTGGGAGCGTGGGGTTAGAGCTCGAAGTAAAGATGCTGTTGTACCTGTGCTTATGAGTTGAGGTTTTGGGGAGGAGCTTACTTGCCGTGGTCTTGACCTAGAGCTGCTGCTAGCAAGGCACAAGGCATGTCCAGGGCCCACTACCCCTGCACTTGATGACGCCCCGCACGGTTTCCTCGCGGTTCACCCGTACGCCCGCACGCGCTCCATGTGTGCTGCACTTTGCGTTGGCCAGGGTGAGGAGGTCAAGATCAACGACCTGATCCGCGGCGACGTGGCGTGGTCCACCGACACGCTGGGCGACTTCGTGGTGCTGCGCTCCAACGGCATGCCGGTGTACAACTTCTGCGTGGCCATCGACGACGCGCTCATGGGCATCACGCACGTGCTGCGGTGGGGGCAGGGCTGGGAGGCGTTTGGGAGGGGGGGAGGAGAGATGAGGGACGGAGGGGCAGGGCCGAGCTGATTGCCGGAGGTGCGAGCGGACGGGTAGCGCTGGTCGCGATGGAAACGGTGCAAGTGGCAAAGGAGACAGAGTAGATGGGAACATGGGGACGGGGCTCATGCGCGCCAATGTGTGTGCTGCGCGGTCAAAGAAATGCTAAGAGGGTGCTCACAAGGGGGATGGGAAATCTTGAAAGGTGTCCATGCTAAGATGCGACAGTATGGTGCCTGCCCAGCTGGTGGTACTCCAGCTCCAACCTCTTTGCGCCGCCGCCTCTCACGCCTCGTGTTTAACTCCGCCCCTGCCCCTGTCCCCTTCCCCTCAGCGCCGAGGAGCACCTGCCCAACACGCTGCGCCAGGTGCTCATCTACCAGGCGCTGGGCTTCCCCACGCCCACCTTCGGCCACGTGTCGCTCATCCTGGCGCCCGATAAGAGCAAGCTGTCCAAGCGGTGAGGAGCAGGGGGAAGGGACAGATGCTCAACACGGCGAGTTGCGGGTAGAGAGGCTGGAGGAACACGAGGCGACCAGCAGAGGAGCTGGGAATACAGCGCGTGAACGCGGGACCGTACCTGTTCATGTGCAGGAGGCGCCCCAACACAAGCTGCCCAGAACGTTTGCCTACTCAGTCCACCGAACTTGTACCCACCGACTCTTTTCCCCCTTGCGGTTTGGGTGGGCATGGACTCAGCGGTGTGACTATCTCACTACGATTCGTGACGCTAACATCTAGCTGATCGCCAAACCTCCCTGCGCAGCCACGGCGCCACCAGCGTGGGCGAGTTCCGGCAGCAGGGCTACCTGGCGCCCGCCATGATCAACTTCCTGTCGCTGCTGGGCTGGAACGACGGCAGCGAGCAGGAGATCTACACTGTGGAGGAGCTGACGGCCAAGTTCGGGCTGGACCGCATCACCAAGTCGGCAGCCGTGTTCGACAAGGTGCGGGGGGTAGCGTAGGGCAAGGGGTGGGGGGGGAAAGGGCATTGGGGGGGGGGGAAAAGGAGGGGGGCGGGGGTAGGAGTGGGCCAGGGACTGAAGGCGCAGGCAGACGTACGCACGGAGCGGGGTGGCAAAGGAGTGCTAGTTACAGTTACACTTACAGTTACAGACCCCCATGGGCTACGTCCGGAGAGCCAGGGGTCCATATGGACTAATCATGCGGTGTTAGTGAAAGACGTAGCTGCTGCCTGGTCTAAAACATGGGATGGCAACTGCTAGGACGCCTTTCACCCCTAGCACCTTCAACTGCACCTTGACACGCCCTGCGCGCTGCCTCTGGCCTGCTGCCACAGGTCAAGCTGGGCTGGATGAACGGCCAGCACCTCAAGGCGCTGCCCGAGGAGGAGTCCACGGCCATGGCGGCGGCGCACCTGACGCGCGAGGGCGGGCTCCTGGGGGCGGCGGCGGCGGACAGCGCCTTCGCCAAGGCGGCCGTCAAGCTGGTTAGCAAGAGCATGGTGCGTTGCCGTTCGGGTGTGGCCCTTGGGCCTTCAAAGGGCATCCTAAAGAGCTTCTCTCCGAGCGTCGGGGGCGCTGGAGGGGATTGTTGAAAAGGGGTTGTTGGGGTGTGTGGTGCGTAGGCTTCGGCTCAAGGGGCCGCAGACCACATACCTAGGTTGATTTCAGTTGTGAGGCTCAGTGGACTCCAATGCTACCCCAGCCAACTGGAGCCAAGCGGTCGAGTCCGGCGTTGCAGGGCGCGGAAGAAAGGGGTGGAGGAGGGAGGAGGCCCCTGCGTCGTCTGGGGACTTGATAGGGGAGTGTGGCCTTCCAGCACAGCCTCTGTCCCACCCGAAAGGACCGGAACCATTGTGACATCCTACCTTTCCCCCCGTCCTGCAGGAGCTGGTGTCTGACTGCGAGGCGGAGATCGAGAAGCTGCTGTCGTACCCCCTGGCGGAGACGGTGGCGAGCGGGGACGCCAAGGCCGTGCTGGATGACGACTTCGTGCAGGTAGGTGGGATGAGGGGTAAGTGTGGTGGTGCGGAGAGGAAAGGGGAGGCGATTGGCACGATGCTTGTGCGCGGGGGCAATGCAGGGGCTACACCGGTTGAGGTAAAACACGTTTGGTTACGACTGCGCGCCGGCGCTGTAGTGGGGCCCCGTCTCAATGAGAAGGCTTGCTGCCTTGACATGAGTACCTCCGACCAAGTCATTATTGGCATGTAAGGCCGTTAGCCCGTCTCACACTGCACACCCACACCTGCATGGCACCCAACCCGCATTGCAATTCACGTGTCCATTGCCATCCGCAGGTGGCTTCCGCGGTGCTGGCTGCTCACGAGTCCGGGGAGCTGGCGGCGGCGCTGGCCAAGGGGCACGAGGGGTACAAGGTGAGTGCGGCAGGGGCTGGGGGCAGCGAGGCAGCAGGGGGGCTGACCGGGCGAGGGTGCAGGCACGAGGAAGCCAGACAACGTGGCCCCAGCGAGGCATGCATGACTTCGGGCGGACGGACGAAATTCACGCAGGCGCGTCCGAGCGGGCCAGGCGCACGTGTGAAACATCTCCTGCGATCTCGTCTCACCCCTCACCCGTCACCCTCCACCCTCCGACGCTCAGGCCTGGGTGAACGGCGTGGGCAAGGCCCAGAAGCGCAAGGGCAAGCGGCTGTTCATGCCCATGCGCATCGCCTTTACGGGCCGCATGGCCGGCCCCGACGTGGGCGACCAGCTGGAGGTGCTGGCGCTGCTGGCCGACCCCGCCCTGGTGGCGCGGGAGGGGGCCTACGTGCCGCTGGAGCAGCGCATGGCGGCGCTGAAGGCGTGGGTGGGCGCGCAGGGGGCCACGGCGGCGGCGTGAGCGCAGTGAGGGGTGTGGGGTGGGGAGGGGAGGGGAGGGAACTGTGGGTGGGGTTTAGGAGACTGAGGGAGTGTTGACTGCTGATGCGCTTGCACTTTTTGTGACGTGAGGTTTGCTGGCGAGATGGAGAGGGCCCGTGGCCGGGGATATGGATCCGCGTGCGCTGGGAAAAGAGTGTTCGTGACATGAGTTTGGCATGTAGCAGCTGGTTCAAAGTGTACTCGCTCGGGGGCCTTACTTGACAAAGCGGTGGCACCGGCGACCTTGCCGGCCAGTGGAGTGGTCGTGTGCGCCCGCGGGGATGCTGACTGCATGTGTCTTGACCAAACAGCACACGACGCCAAAACGCTGTCGCCAGACTGTGGTGTGTTGTAAGATCTTTCCATTGCTGGAAGCTCTATGCCGCGTACGAGGTGTACCGTATATTGCCGTCATAGCCCAATGGCCGTTCCTGGACAGGCTTTCGGCAGGAGTGGAGACACCATGCACGCGAGCATGTTACAGGAGGCGCCGCGGTGGGCGGGGTGACAGCAAGGCGCTCAATCCCTTCAGACTGGTCGCCACAAGAGGCCAGCCAGCACTTGAATGCAGCGTCACCACGTAGGCCGGTCATCGTCGCCGCGGTCCCCAGTCATTGGGGGCACCCCAACAACGCACGGGGCGCTGTAGAACGTTCGACACGCTAGGGTGCCGGGGCGGAACTGTCACGCCGTACCAAACGTCGCATCGGACACTGCACGAGAAGGAAGGACTCCCCAGGTATTCCCTAGTGCAGCAGCGCTTGTCATGAGGCTCGTGGTGGTCGAAACAACCTCAGTCACCAGCTATGCGCAGTATGCGCCGCTAGCCACAAGCCACTCCCTAGCCGGCAGCACTCGGTCCTGAAACCTTGCAATGGCTAGGAATTGTATAAGCGAGGGGCGCGCCCCCATTCCAGCCCGTTCCAGCAATCGTACGCTGTTCATTCTCCTTCACCGCCATTACGGTACTGCTGCTTGTATCACGTCTCGACATGTCACGACTGCTGCTGCTGTTGCTGCGTATTGCGGAGGCACTCTGCCTGGCAGCGCTTGAGGCACGACTCGTTCCACTGCGAGGAGCGGGAGAGGGGAATGAGGATGGCAGGGAGGCACGGGGCGACACTACAACTGGTAGTAATAAGGAAGGCGGGATGCGTCCGAGACAGCCCTCGCACGGGTGTGCACCAATCAGCCTGCGCACATATAGCATATACTGGCTCCTGCGGGTCGGACCTGGTCGAACACGCACCGGAACCTCCTAAGCAGCCTAAGCAGCCAGCCCTTCACTCAAACCCGCCCGTACCTCGCCACGCTACCTGGCCCAGCACCCACTGCATTGGCATGGACACATCCACACCAACAGCCTGATCCACCCCTGATCGGCCAGCATCCTCTTTGATACTGTAGCCATGGCTCGTACACGCTCCTGTCGACTCTTGACACCCCGCAACCCCAAACCCGCCCCGGCCCCCCGCCCCCACCTGCGGCACGTGTGTTGACACAGTGCACACGGTGCGCTGGCACGCGTCCATGCACGCGTCAGAACCTGCGACCAGCACCCGCAGCCACATCTTGTAAACAGTCTCAGTATTGGATCTGCTGCATCCTTTTTGGTTCCGCTGTGATCATCATAACCGCCCTTGCCCCTCTCGTACCATAACGTCCTGCTGAGGCTGACGCTGCCCACTAGGGGGGCATGCAGGCAGGCAGGCAGGCAAATACCGGTAGGCGCTGACAAACCGTGTGGTTATTGCAATATTAAGAACCGTGAGCCCCTTGCCCTACTCATACCCAACCCACGTGTGGTGCCGCACACTGTGACGCAGTTCCCTGGTGTTGCGTCCTGGGGGTGAGCAGCAGGGGCATGCCAGGCCACAGCACACGTGGGTAAGCAACGTATAATAAGAGATAAGAGTGCGTGCAGGAAAAACATAACAGGTGCTGACGACAGGGGTATCGTGTGTGCCACGGGGATCCCCGATAGCCCAAGTGCCCCTGACACTGGGCGCCCCGTGGGCACGCCTACGGGCCTGCCCCCCTGGAACGGACCAAGGCTAGGCGGGTATAGCTGTGCGTATGTACCTGGGCAGCCCCTCCAAGCTTCTTCACGAGCTTCTCCGTCACGCACACGCGCTCGCACACGAAGCGGCCGATGGTCCAGTCGTCCTCGGGCTGCTGTTGGCTGCGACCGTGCCGGAGAAGAAAGAAGAACGTAAGGAGAGCCTGAACCCAAGTCCTCGCTGCATATACATTGCAAGTATTGCTATTGAATCCTTCTTGTATTTACCTCATAGCGACGAAACGAGTACAAAGGCAAGCGCACTCGTAAAGTGACTTGGTAACGGCGGCTTTTGCCCTTGGAGGATTATGTGGAACAGGCGCTACCTGTTACTAAGTGTTGAGACGGGGGTCATGTGGGCTGTCACAGCTAACATTTTCGGGGCAGGGCAGGCCTAGCATGGCTGCATGAGCCAGGGCTGGGGGCACAACCTTGCACACCCCCGTTGAGACGTGATGCCCTGCAAGGGCCTGGCACCCCACGCATGCGCTAGTATAACGGTATGTATATGCTTAGAATGGCACGGAAAACGCAGTCCGTGCCTGTACTTGACCCGGGTTACCGGTACGCGGGGGATCTGGGGGAACTGGTGGGAACGTCCGGTAGTATCCTGCCAGGGGCCTGGGCGTGGAAGCACGACCACAGCCCCGCCCAAACCTTGCTTGCCCCGCCAGCCTCCGTGCATCCCCAAATCATCGCCACTACCTTACACTGCAGCACCTCTAGGATGCCTGACATACAGGGGCTCATCAATTCAGTGCTGTATCATGAATGCAAGCAGTATGGCTGGGGCAGGGGACCTGGGCTGGGGTGGACAACGCAGCACAGCACAATACGAATGCCTAGGTTTACCAACTGCAGTGCAGCACAACTCCCCGTTTAGGACTCGAACGCAACTTTATGGTGCACGAGAGACTCACGTCGCACGCCTCAGAGTCGCTTGGGCCGGTTTGGGCCCATCCACACCCCAACAACAGCCAACAATGAACGCCAACAATGAACGCCTGGCATAGACCACAGCCGCCCAACAACACCCCTATCAACACCACAATGCAAGCAAGTGTTAGCAATCTAACGCTGCACGTGCTTTTCGTGCCCTCAACACACCGATACGCCGCTTTGGAAAACCCCGAAAGGCAAAGCCGTGGTACAGTACCGGCGGGCACGCTTAGGGACCAGGATCCGCTCATGCTGCAGTGCTGGATGCCCCGCTGCTTGCACAACACCTGACAGCACCGACCAGAACACATGCACACCTGCTGGGGGCCTAAATTGCACCCCAAGAACCACGCCGTGATGCAGGGGACTGGGACAGTACAGAGCAAGTCGGTCAAGGGGGTAAAGCCCATGCAAATCAGGGGAACAATTATGATGCAAAAATTGTGGCAATGATATCGTACAAACAGTGACTGATTACCAATGAATCTACGCAATGGCAGGTTGCGATCGCCCTCGACGAGAGGTGGTACAGCTACAGCTTCAGGTCCATGCGTACTACTGTCACACAAGTGCGTAGCTACGCAGCTTGTAGCTCATGGACGGTGCAGTCATGTTGTCCAACTAACTTGGTATTGGTCACACAGTGCTTGTATCAAGCCCCAACATCAGAGGCTACTCGGGACGATGGAGTATTATTCCTGTCAAAGGATGGACGGTAAGCGTAGGAACCGTGATACGAGTAGAGAGGGGAAATCGACAGCTCCCAGGCGGTGCCTACATGCTTTGTTGCTTCAGCGCCCATAGTACGGACGGTTTGACTCCGAAAGCTGCCACTGCTGCTGCCGCCTCTGCTGTACGACCACGGCAGGACAAGAGATAGAGCACCAGCAGCCAGCAGAGGCGCTGCGCGTGTGATGTTGCATGTTGCTGCTGCTGCTGCTGCTGCTCATCACGTTGCCGCTACCGCGTGGACAGCGCCGCGGTCAGCGCCCCGGGCTGCGGAAGCACTTCTGCCGCCGTCCTGGTCCCGAGCGGCGGCAGGCTGGGCACCTTGCCCACCACCACGCGGTCCCGCTTGTGGGGCGTGCAGGGGGCCGCGCAGGGCGCCTGTGGACGGCCGGGGGCCGGCAGCAGCAAGGGGTGGGTCAGCGATGATACTCCTCACCGTTAGGGTTTTGCTACTGCCCGTGCGCTGCCTGTGCGTGCTCACGGCGTCAACAAGTGTGGCAGGTGCAAGGTACGGTTCATTGGCGATGGAAACACGTGCATGGCCAATGACTAGGGGAAGAGCGCCTGGCTGCCTGCCGCGAACACGATGCGGAAAGTAGCTCAAGCAACATGCCGCTTACGCACCTGTTTCCCTATTGGCCCGCTCTTGCACAAGGTGTCCGGCTGGTGGTCCCCTTCTCCGTCAGCGTCAAGATCCTGGTCCGAGCCAAGCCCCAGGTCAACGTCAAGATCCAGTCGGAGACGCGGGGCCCGCTGGCAGCTGGGCGGCAGGCGGCGCAGCGCCACGCCGCTCGGGACCTGGAGCATGAAGGCGGGGCCACGGGGGATCTTGGTGCATTAGTCCACCACCACAAACATGCGGGGCGCACGCAGCAGGAACCGTATGTCTGCTGCCTTGCCGGCAACATTGGAACAGCCCACGCAGCCTGTGTTCGCGTGTCCCGCGCCTTGATGTGTGGTTCAAGTGAAGAAGCAGTATGTCCGTCTCCTCACCTCCAGGTCACCGCTTCCCAAGCGCTCCGCACAGCCCTGCTCCGCCAGCACCGCCCGCACCGCCCGCTGCACCATCGCCTCCACCGCGGCGGGGCATAGCCTCCCTGCGGCTGCCGCCGGCCCCTCGGTGCTCGCCCTGCTGACTGCTGCCGCTGCCGTCTGCTGCTGCTGCTGCTGTTGTTGGAGCTGCTGCACCTCTATCCCAAGATCCCTGAGTACCGGAACACAAGGGACGACGGGATCCGGGTCACAAGGGGTTCCGGCATGCAACCAGCAACCGCAAAGGAACACCAACCGCGAACACGCGTCTGGTTCAGCATGCAGTCGCACAGGTAGCGTCTATCAGTGGGCAGCCCGGTGGCCTCCGTCACAGGCAACAGCAGCGTCTCCAGGCTCGGCACCAAGGCCTTACCACACAAGCGTGTTGGCCCAACTGACTGCGACCAACGTTGTGGCGCCGTTGCACGACTTGCCGGCAAGACAGCCTGCTTCGTTGATTTACCACGGCACCCAATGCGAGCTCACCGTATCGCCTCCAGCACGGGGAAGTGCATGGTGTCGAAGCGCGCCGCCAGCTCGTCCAGCTGCGCCCGCATGTCCTGCTGCTGCGCCGCCAGGCGCTGCTGCTGCGCCGCCACCGCCGCGTGGTGACGCAGCTGCAGCGCAAGCTGCAGCTCCTGGGGCATGTACCGAAAGCACGTTCGAGGGAGAGAATGAGATGATACGCGTGGGATGTGGTCTGTCGTAGATGGCCTGTGAGGTGTGTGTGGGTCGACACTCGACAGTATCCCACGTGGGGCTGTGGAAAGGCGTGGTGCAGTGCTACATGGGGCAGAGGGTGAGAGTATGCGCAGCTGGCCTGTAACATGTTGCAGCTGCGGCACTGAGTCGTGGGCTTTCTTGAAAGCGGCAGGCGTGCGCGGGGTCGTGGTCGCAACAGCACCGTCATGACATCACCCCAACCGTACGCACTGTACCGTACCTGCATGTGGAGCGAGATGGCACTGCACATGCGGTCCAGGTCGGTAACGGCGTCCCCTGCGGATGATGCAAGCATGTCGCACTGAGTTATGGTAACTCAGCAAGCTCAAGCCCGGGCGGCGCTTGCTTGCTCCCCATGGAGATGCACGAGACAGACGGACAGTCCGAGAGGCGTGCGCCCCGCTGTGCCACAACACCAGCTTACATGAGTTCCACACCCGGGCCAGTTTCCGCTTCTTGTCACGGAGCTTCTCTAAAGCCTTGAGCTCTACCTCAATGTCGGCGTAGATAGCCTGCGGGGGAGGTTGTGTCCAAGCACCATGTCAGCCACCGGCCAGGTCCCGACGTTAGCCGAGCTGTCTGACTGCTATATTACATCGCATCATAATCCATCGAATGATTGCTGTTACAAGTATCCACTCCATGTCGCAGTTCACCTTGAGCGCACGGTCCACGGATTCGCAAGTTTGGGCCTCGGGCGGGATGGTCTCCAACAATTTATCCAAGCGATCAAGCTGATCCCAGAGCAAATCCGCATCCTCTCGCGTGTCTTTGACGTTCTTGATTGTTTGCTTGGCGATGAAGACTATCCGGCCTAGGCACACAAGCGTGTTTAACATTGCCCCTCTGGCTGTCACACGCTTGTGTCAATTCATGCACTCTGTGCAGTGCTCAATCGGAGCTTAGGACGGAATGCGTGCGAGTGGTGCACAGTCTTGGAGAAGCAGTAAGCTGGCGCTAGCGAATGAACTTGCTTTAGGGAACAGTAGTGCTTGCCATCATATTAAACGCAGGTTGGTCTAGGTGCTACGTCACACAACTGCACGGGGCGTGGAGCTTCTTTCGTCGTGCGGTCTCGTGCGAGCGGTACGACGCGCTGCGAGCGCTGGGACGTGGCGGGCAAACAGTTTGGCTCTCGTAGCCAACAATGTACCTCGCATAATTATAATCCGTTAATAAATTTTCTTGGCGCGCAATCCAAGCTATGTCAACAGGTTCGGGTTGTAGCTGGCCTCTACTCCGAAGGGGTGCCCCAGCCGATCCCCTGCCAGCCGTCATCCACGCTTCCGCTGCAGCACTGGCTTGGCTGATGGTCACCGTACGCAGCACTGGTTGGTAAATGACTGCTGTAAACCTGTAATGGTGCCACCATCAGTTGTGGTCCCTTGGACTCGGAAATCCTGTCCAGCCCTTCCTGGTAACGAGCCCGGCTGGCAGCATGAGTACCAGTACTATGTGTACTCTCTGTTCTCCAGTGTCTCCACCGCCACCGCGTAGCTCGCCCTCATGCGGCACCCTATATTCCCCGACGCATGCCCCACACGAGCAATGCATGTACTCGAAGGCTGTCAACGCTTCAATGGCTGCCCCGGCCCAGCTGCATAGCACTGCTCATGCACACCACTAGTAGACCCCATGGGGCCCATAGTGGCCTTGCTCGGGAATGCCAAGATACCAGCCGTCACTCCTCCTGATCCCAGCCCAGTAAAGCTGCGCTCAAGATGCTCATTTCCCCTCGAAGCCAAGGGCCTGGGACTGACGGCAGGTTTGCGGTTACACGTCAGGCTGGCTCCGGCACCAGCCCCGTCCCCTCTCCCCACACGGACCCCGGCGCGCTGCCGACAGAGCTGCAGGGGCCGCAGGGCACACCTCCAGCCGCCGCACAGCACACGCGCCCGGAGACCCACACCACACAACTTCCACCGCCCTGGGCGGGCCCCAGGACCCCACACAGCTCCGTTGCGTCGAGGGCGCCCATGGAGCACCCACGCCGCAACAGGTAAGGAGCCGGGCTCCCTCCCAGCGCCGCCCGACCAGCCAAGCACCGCCCCCGCCAGCCGCTAGTTCCACCGCCGCCGCCGCCGCAGTCGCAACGTCGTTTCATCGCCCCTACCGCCGCCGGCAAAACGGGTGAACCCCAGCAGCTGCCCTCCTTAGCCGGACAAGGTGATCAGCTGCTGCTGCTGCTGCTGGCGGTGCTGCTGCCGCCGCTGCTGCTGCGATACAGCAAAGGTGCTGCTAAAGCAACTGCACGCAGCTGCTTTACTTGGCGGCCTTCTTCAGCTGGTTGAAGACCTTGCGCACAGCGCGGGCCTTCTTGGCCTTGACGACCGCCGCCTTGTAGCGGTCGAAGTCGGTCATGGCGGCCTTGGCCTTCTGGCCCGCCAGCTTCTTGCCCCACGAGGAGGCGGCGAACTTGGCGACCACGTCTGTGGCGAGACGGAGGGCGGCAGCGAAAGGGGGCGTGCGGTTGTGAGAGTGACGGGGAGGACTGGGGCCCGCCAGCAGCGGGAAGAGGTCTAGGCGTGCAGGCCTATTAGGCAGGGGGACTCGTGCCAACGTTTAGTGCGAAGTTTAGTGCGAAGTGCACAGCGGCCCCGCTGACATCCGGCCGGCCGGCAAATATGGCTCCCCGCTTCGGCGATGTCGCCACTAGCAGCTCTCGCACACAGGTGCATAGGCTGCTGAACTGGCCGTTCCACCAACAACTGGGTAACTCGGAAGTCTGGTGCTGACTGCCCGCCACTGGCTGTCTATCCCCCTGAACGGCCATGCGTCTCCATACCCGGGCGACACCCCCATCGCCAACACTGATACGCCTCCTGCTGCTGCTGCTGCTCCTGCTGCTGCTCCAGCGGCAACCCTGCTGCTGCATGCAGGACTCGCCCAACGCAGCACCGCTGGGCTTCACCGCCGTTTGCCAGGAGGCTGCAGCTGCCCGCCGAGCACGCCTACCCCTCCGGGTGCTGCGCCCACCAGGGGCGCGGGTGCCTGACAGTGGCACCCGCACGCAGGAGCGAGAACGCCTGATCCCAGAGAGGCGGGCCACCTGCATGGCCTTGCAGGTGAGTCAAGCCGCTCCCCCCCCCCTCCCCCCAATCCCTCCTCCCAGCCCAAAGCGCCTCGTACGCCAGCCTTCCAAGTGCTTGCGCCGCTGGCGCCGCGGTCCTGACCGCCCTGCTCGCCTGGCCAGCATTGGTGACAGCGCCGCATCTGGCTGCTGCGGCTGCACGTGCGGTATGCCTTGCCAAGGGCCGCAGCCCCCGACCTGTCCCGCACCCTCCGTGCAGCAGCTCCGGCTGCTGACGGAGGCCAAGAGCGCCACAACGTTTCGCCCGTCTGGGGCGTGCTAAGGCGCGTCGGCTGCACCCGACCGCGCAGCAACCCCATGGACTTCCCATGCGCCCTGCTGCAGCCGGGATACCGGCTCGCTCGCGGGCGTCGTCGCTGCCGTTGGCTGCTGTTGGCTGCTGCTGCTGCTACATGTGCTGCTGTAGGCAACGGCTCCAATGGTCCTGCCGCCGTTGCTTGTTGCGGGGGAAGGTCCGCTGGCCGCCGTGTTGGCCCCTGTCCGCCTTCGTGCGCCACCCTGGGCTGCAACCTTTGGGCCCCCAGATGCGCAGCAACGCCGAAAGTTCCGCCAACCGCCCCCCCTTTGTAACCCTGTCCCACGTTCCAAGCATCCAGGCGCCCAATGCATTCTGGTGAACGCAAAGCTGCACCAGCCCTCCAGACGTCCCGGAGAAACACCCCGTTTGACCCACCACCCGACCCCTCTTCGACGGCAACTCAAGCTACCATGGACGACGTGCTGTAGAGCGTGTTCTACAACATGCTCGAGCTCGTATCGGTCCCCGATGGTTCCCGACGGCGGCCATTTAAATCGTTCCATACTACCCAGCCCCGACTACGTCAACTCACCGGCATCGGCCAGAGCCTTGGACAGGTCCTTCTTAGCGGCGTGGCGCTTGATGTCCACCTTGAAGTCGGTGAGCGCCAGGCGCTTGAAGTTAATCACGCGACGCTCCTGGCCGGGGAAGTCGACCAGAGCCTGCAGGAAACATAGTTATATTGCTTTGTAAATCGTCCAGGCCGGTCCGCGATTGTCCCCGGGGGGCAGGATGTTGGGGCGGCGCCATCGTCGGCGGCTATGTCACTGCTGACGAGCTCCTGGCCGGTAACCTAAATGATAGTTGATATAACACGCACCCTGTTGGAGTCGACAATGTCCACAACCGTCACCAGCTTGCCGAACTCGGGGCCATAGTTGACAAGGGCCACCCGGCCAATCTCCACGTAGCGCTTGAACGGCATCTTTGCTAGCGCTAGGAGTACAGCGGAACCGCCTAGGAGAGAGAGTAATTTGCTGGTCCAGCGGCCTTTCGAGCGCGCGCAGAAGCGCTGTTGTACGGCGGCCGGGCGCGATGCAGGCTGGGTGTCAGGGCCGGGGAGGTCCCGTCCCCGCAGCCCCCTTGGCAAGCCCTCTTCATAGGCACCAACCACTGAGCCTTCCCCAATGCATATATGCTTACGCTGAATTGCCGCCTGTGTGTGGTGCGAGTTTACGCTCCATAGCAGCCTTTCTGCAGCCCTCCTTAACCCCACGTGCACGAGGGCAAGGGGGGGCGGGGGGGGGGCGGGGAGGGGCCTGCATACTCAAAAGGCCCATCTCTCGCAGCGTGCCCGCTCATCTGTATGCACAAGAGTGTCATCAAGACTATGACAAGACCGTTTGTGTGTTGGACAGTGTGAGACACCCGCATGTCTGTGGCAACTGATAGCATGGAAGACACGCCCAAATGGGTGTTCGCCTGATGCACGTTTGAGCAGGGGTGGGGAGGGAAGGGGGACAGAAAAGGTGCTGGGCGCCGCAGCTGCGTCTTTGCTGACGTGCTATCCTGCACCCTTGCGTGCGTGGTGGTTCAAGCGTGAAAGGACATAACAGCATAGGTAAGTGGCATTGCGGTGGTGTGCCATGGTTCTTCCGTGTTGGTCCGTAGCGGGTCTGGAGCTCAAACAGCAACGTACCACGCAGCGTTACCGAGGTCCTTTGGCGTCCTTACCCGGGCATTAGTGACCGCAGCGTCCGTTTGAAAATGTGACACTGGTCGACGCGCGGCACGAGCACGTGGGCCCAACAGCATACGGTATGCCAAAGGCGCGCCCACTCCGCCACTCGTACTTTGGCGTGTGTTCCCTGTTCCGGAACAATCACCGCGAAGGTGGCACATGCGCTCGCTGCAGGACTGTGGCCATTCCGGCAGCAACCCGAAGTCTCCGGAGCTGCCCTGATAACATGCGTCCGGTGAGACCAAAACAGCGTGCAACTCTGCCCGCAACTACGGTACACGCCGCAGGGGGCGCTGGAGCAGGCCCCGCACAGCACCACCTCGAAACGCCCAGGCAGGCGCTAAGCCGCTTTAAAACAAGTGCAGGGCACGCCACGGTGCGCTTTCCGCTCACTGCTCACGTCCATATACATGAACATGTCACGATTGTGTACAGCTGTACACGGCACGACATGGCGGTACGGGTTAAGATATGCACACGGCATACCAACAGCCGCTGCCACTGCGGTGCTCACGCGTTCCCGCAGCCCCGTCGCGGCCTTCACACGTACGGCACCTCGACCTGCCACACCTCCTCCGCCGGCACGTCGCCGCCCTGCTCCGCTGCTGCCCCCACCGCATCCCCACCCGCTCCTGCGCCCTCCCCCGCCCCTCCGGCTCCCTGCTGCCGCTGCGCCCCGCCGACCCCAAGCAGCACCAACCGCCGGGGTGTGGCCACCAGCTGCGTACTGGGGCCGCAGTGGGACACGCTGACCGCCTCATGCCCCGAACCCGTGGACCCATGCAACCCAGGCACCCACGCAGCACTCCCACCCGCACCCACAGCCCCGCAGGCTCCACCACCACCAGCAGCACCAGCGGCACCAGCAGCCCGCCAGCCTCCCCACATTATCTCCGGCTGCACGATGCGGGGCAGGCCAGCGCCCCGCTGCTGCTGCCCCTGCACCTGCACCTGCGCCGTGTCCTGCTGCCCCTGCACCTGACCCGGCTGCTCCACACCCAGCGGCCTCGCGTGTTGCTCGGCCTCCGCCTGACCCTGCCCCTGTCCCTGCTCCTGCACAGACCCACCGGCGGGCGCAGCAGCGCTGACCGCACTACCTTGGCCATCACCACCACCACCACCAGCACCACCACCACCACCACCACCAGGAGCTGCTCCTGCAACAGGACCCCCGCCTGCAGACATGGACGCGGAGCTACGCCCACCGCCCACCTCCAGCCCCAGCCCCGCCACCAGGTCCCCCACACGGAAGGCGAACAGCCCAGGCCACGCGAGCTCCTCTTCACTGGCAGCTACGGGGGTAGCTGCGGAGGGTTGGAGGGCCCGGAGGGAGCCGGCCACAGGTGTCGGCGCAGGTGCGGGTGCGGGCGGGAGGCGGAACTGAAGGCAGCGCAGGAGCAGCATGCCGCCTGACAGAGCCATCTGCGTGGACAGGGTGCAAGCGAAGTAGTGTTACAGGGTGAGGCGAGAAGTGCACGGTGCCGGCAACAATGTCTGGGGTGGACTAGGGGTGCCGTTGTCGGCATTGCACGTGCACGTGTTGCTACTTGGTAGCGCTTGGTGCTCTGAGTAGCTGCGTACTTTGTGTTCCATGTGCAAGGCATGATGATGCGGCATCTGCATAGCACAGCACTAAGGACTACCGTTAACAGGCTCCAATACTCGCTTGGAACAGGTATGCAACATCTGCAACCCACTACGCCACGTGTCACTGTGCACATGTACCATCGCCCCCTATGCCCCATTTCTCCGCTAACACCTAGCTAATGCCAGTTAGTCTCCTCCCCCACCTGCATGGGCCCGTCCCAGCAGAAGGCTGGCAGGTGGCGGCCGCGCAGGTCGCAGCGGAGGCAGGGGCTGGCCTGCAGCGGCAGGGGGGTGCAGGGCACATGAAGGCACGATTGAGGCACGAGGTCGGGGCGATGCCGTGCGCTCTGTTTGATGACGTACTACCCAGTGGCGCAACCTTGTCACTTGAGTACCGATGTAACAGCAAGAAACTCTATCATGTGCAGGGCAGTTGCAGCGCCCTGCTGGTTTGGGACACGTCACCCACACCCACCGTCCGCACGACGGCCGGCCCCGCCCCCGCCGCCGCCCCAACGTCCCCAGGCTGAGGTACCACGCCCGCCACCACCGCCGCCGCCATCGCCACTCCATCCTCCTCTCCCTGCCCCTGCTGTCCCTGCCCCTGCCCCTGCTGCTGCTGCTGGCCTTCTGCCCCTCCATGCCCACCCGCTCCCCGCGCCGGCGACGCTCCTGCTCCCGCCGGCCCCGCCGCCCCTCCTACCCCTGCCCCCTGCTGCTGTCCCCTGCTGCTGCCCCCGTCCCTCTCCCCCTCCTCCCCCGCCAGACCCCTTAGGTCCACCGCCGCCACCTCCACGCCGAACTCCAGAAAGTAGTTGCCCAGGAAGGAGGGCGCGGCGGCAGCCAGCAGCAGCACGTCGCCGGCAACCAACACAGCGGTGTTGCGCCTGGGGCGACAGTAGTTGAGCAGCGGGCAGTGCGTAGGTGACAGCATGTGGGTAGGGGTTCGCTGTTGTGGTGCATGTGCTGCTAGCAGCATGTTGCTGAAAAGCAGCACAGCCGTGGGGGCGTGGAGGGTGGTTCTTTATAAGTGCGCGTCACGTAGGGGCCGGACGCCAGGTGCTGTGGCTACCTCTGTACCGTTTGTGCCATGTCTAGGATGATCTCGGCATGCATCGCGGGGATCGTGCACCGTGCATCACACAAGCAAGGGGTTGGGCCGCACCTGCCCCTGGCCCACCCCGCCCACCTGTCTGTGATGCTGTGCAGCCACCTGCCCCCCTCCGCCGCCCGCAGCTCCACGCCGCCCAGCGAGTGCAGCGCCACCGCCCCGTGGCGCCGCGACACGGCCAACGAGCGCAGGCCTGGGGGGGCAGGGGGCGGGAGGGGGCGTGGTTTAACCGCAAAGCGGCAAAGCGGCAAACGGCAACGGAACCAGCAGGGGGAGGGGGAAGGGGGCAGGAGGGGGAACGGCAACGGGCAGATAGGCAGGTGCTGTAGGTTGTGCAAGGCAGGGAATTGAGGTATCCATAGCTAGAGTGCGGCAGGGATGCTCACATGCCGCCAGGTTTGTCGGCTAAACCCCCGTGAATTTAGGTGGGGGAGGGGCATGCGCGGAGGGGCTCCCAGTCACGCCTACGACCATTGACTTGTCATCAAGCCGAATTCACCTATCGCTATGTCTGGCTTGATGAGCGCGGAAAGCTTCCAGCCGCACCGCCGCGTGCGGGACGTCGAAGTCGAGGGCGTAGGTGGAGTCGAGGGCGGCGGCGGGGCTTGACCATGATGATGAGGGCTGCAGCCGCCGCCAGGGGAGCCCTCCTCGCCACCGCTGCATGCCCAGGCTCCCACACCCTCCCACACCAGCACCTCCCCGCGGTAAGCCACCGCCAGCGTCACCGTCACGCGGACATCCCCTGGACCAGCTGCCGCACAGCCGTCCTCCCGCGCCTGCTGCTGAACCCGCCCTGATCCCGGACTGTGGTGCGACCTTGGTGGGCTATGCTTGTCTGGACTGTGCCCCTGCGCACGTGGACGCTGGTGCTGCTGCTCCCAGTCTGCGCCCAGCGCCAGCACGGGCCCACGGCCGCAGCCGGGCAGCCGGGGCAGGCACTGCAGGGGAGACCTGGCGGCGCAGTCCCACACCTGGGGGAGGGGTGGCGCCCAGGCAGCACGGACGGTGAGTAAGGTGCTCGAGCATGTATAAGGGTGTAGACTTGCACCCTCTTTAGTGGTGGAGGTCTCAAGGCCGTGAGGCCTGTACTTGTATGTGAGCAAAGAGGAGCTCCAAGGCTGCGCATACGACCACGTTACGCCTCCCACCCTGCCCATGTCCCTACCATGTATTCAATTTGTTCGCTGATCTGCCATTCACATCATTTTGCACGCCCCAATGGCTACCATTTCTGCCACATCGCCCCTCTACATTTCTTTTCACCCCACATTCCACCCCACCCACCAGGACTCGGCCGTCAGGATGGCCTGTGGCCACCAGGCCGGGCCCACACGGCGCCACCACCTGCAGCAGGGGTGCAGCACCAAGTTGCAGGCATAGCAGGGGCAACGCGCAAGTATGGTAAAGATGACAGAGACGATTGCAGCACTCGATACGAGCAAGAGCTCGGCATGCTGAAGAAGATCAAAGCATGAGACGCTTCCGCACATCCATGGTTCCATGCACGTCGAGAGGCAGCCCCCACACATCAACACGACATGTTCGCAGCTTTTGCTTGCTGTTCTGAGCATGCCCTACCTGCAAGTCATACTGTGTCTTTTGGTCCTGCTGCTCCTGCTGCCCCGCATCTGGGCCAGGGGCCGGTCCTCCCCCAGCGCCCGCAGGCCCCGCCTGGTGGCCCTGGGCTCCACCTAGCCCTGCCCCTGCCCCTGCACCCCCGCCTGCCTCCTCCTGCTGCACCTGCTGCCCCTGCACAAGCCCGGCCTCAGGAACGTGCACCTCCTCCGTTGCCTGGCGCTGCTGCAGCCGCTGCCTGCTGTGGGCGCCGGCCATCCCGCCGTCCCCAGCCGCCCCTGCATCAGCCTCCGTACCCACACAATCGTCCATGGGCGTGAAGATCAGCACCTGCCGCCGCTGGTCCAGCACCACCAGCTGACACGTGTCGTTGTCGTACACGCCGCAGCTGCCGTACACATCGGGCAGCTGCGTGGCGGCGACGCCGTGCAGCCGCCGCATGCCCACCCACCGGCGGAGGTGGGCCGAAGGCCTGGGGTTTTTAGGCAGGAGCAGAACACATCGCCATATACAACAAAACGCAGCAATTAGCCAAGTAAAAACAGACGTATCACGCCTGAAGCCAACTGCACAGTTGGACTGGGAAGGGGTGCAACATGCAGGTAGAGCCAATACGCCCAGGGGCAAAGAGCAACAGGCATGGGGCCCGATCGCCCACCTCTACTGCTAGGCATCTTCAGACTCACGATGGGGTGGAAATGGCATCATGCGAAGGCTGCAGCAGCTCCGGGGGCAGCAGCTGCGGCGCGGCTTCCACAGCAACTGCCGCAGCGGCAGGAGTTGAACAGCCAGGCGAACGACTGCCGCTGGTACCAGAACCGCCCCCAGCACCGCCACCCGCAGTCCCACCGTCGCCATGACTGCCCATGGAGCTGCTGGGTGCTGATGCCTGCTGGTGCTCTCTTTCGAGGGCGGTGTGCCACAGGGCGGGCGTCCGGCTCACGTCGCGCCACAGGCGGCAAACCGCAGCTGCGCGGCCCAGCTCGGAAGGGTCACGCTGCGCCAGGAGTTTCATGGTGTGGAGGATGACAGCGCGGTTCTCCGATAGCGTCTTGTATAGGTCTTGTTCATTTAATTTTGCAGCGCGGCACGTTGCCGAGGGAGTGGTGATGTCGGGGCCGCACGATGCTGATGCTGGCGACTGAAGGAGCGCCGGAGTGCCCGCGCGCCGCGGTGATGTGGGCCCAGCAACATAGCACATACTTGATGACATTGCGGAGTTTGCATAGACACAGGAGGGAGTCGCGACCTGCTGAGCTCCCCCGCGTGCAGCCGCATGCAAACCCCGAGAAGGCGACCCAGGTCCGACGGCATCGGCCGCTTCATGGCTATATTCCCTGCCGTCTAAGCCTTCTGTCGCGGCTGTCATGCACGCGCGCACGCGTGTGCTAGGCACGCCTGGACTCATGTTTGCGGATTAGAACCCTTTGGACTTAGGTTTTACGGTTCACAGATGTTGCTCACGACCTGCAGATATAGAGTTACAGTCAAAGTATTGTTTTGCTTTGCCGCACAGGCGTCGACCCTTCCTGACAGTAACCCCTGCAGTAACCCATGCGCCCCCATGGTAGCCCCGAAATCGAATCAGCGCACGACAATCTGGCGCCAACACGTTACTCGGCGAACTCAAGACGCATAGAAAACCCAAATGCAGTGCAGTATTGCACACAATCACAATCATCTTCTACGTCTTATTGTCTATGAGCCGGTTCCGCTTGCAACGAAGGGCTGCGTGCTGCAGCCGGGCCCAAGTCCCATGTCAAGGACACTGGCAAGACCTCTGTACTTGCATGCCGGTATGTAGTGCCCTACAGCAAGTCGTCCTCTGGGTCTTGCACTGATGCCCTGGCCCTGCCCACCAGTCGCGTCCGCCCCACCGACGCTCCCCTGCCCCCAGCCTCGCCCGCTCCCGCCCCTGCACAGTCACCACCGCCACCCGCAGCCCCAGCCCCTGCCTCCGCCCCTGCCGCTGCCCTCGCCGCCATCCGCGCCGCAATGCGCTCCTTTGCAGTCATATTCTCCCGTTGCTCAGCCCCCGCCCCGAGCGGCCCGACCTCTGCCCGAGGCGCCCCCGCAGCATTGGGAGACTCTGGCGCTGAGAAGCGGTTGGGTCGGCGAAGCCGGGTTGGGGCAGCGTCAGCCGACGTACCAGGCGACGGCTCCTCCACGGCTCTGGTACGACTGGCAGGCGCAGGTGCAGCTGAGCGGGCGGTAGGCTCAGGCTCTGGTGCTGCTGGCCGGGGGAAGCGGCTGTGCCGTGGAGCTGCGGGGCCTGCACGGCCACCGCCTGTGTCGTCGTCACTGTCCTGTGGGGCTCCCGCAGGGCCAAACCGGGGGGAAGGGACGGTCAGACGTCATACCTTCGACACTGCTTTACTCGTTAGCATGGTTCAGTTCGATGCTTCCATGCAAGAGCCCAGTCCACGCACCGGCATGCACTAAAAGGTTGGTACGCAGCGTTCGCCGTTGCCATGCAGGGCGCTGCCTTGCAACGGAAGGCCCTTCCGTGCCTTGACTCCAGCCAACAAGTAAATCCTCCACGGTATACGCACCCACCCACCAGCCAGCACCCTTCCCACCTGCAGGGCCGAACGGTAACGCCGCGTCGAGGTAGGCCGCGCACTCTCCGCCGCCACCCCTGCACCCGCCGCCTCCGCCGCTGCCGCCCCCACCGCTGCCGCCCCCGCCGCCATTGCACCTGCACCCCCTGCATCCCGACCAGCCCGCGCAGCCCCCCGCGCCAGCGGCACCCCAGCGCCCTCCGCCTCCGCCTCCGTTTCCGTCGCCCTAGGCGGCCTCCCTAACCTCCCCGCACTTCTACTGCCCTGCCGCACAGCCGGCGGCGACTCCGCCCTGCCCCCACCCGCCTCCGCACGGGCCAGGGCCCCACGCGGCGCGGAAGGCGCCCGTCCAGCGCTAGCCCCTGTCGCTGCCCCTGAGGAACCGCCAGCGCCCTCCGCGTCCCCTGCTGCCGGCGGCCGCCGCAGCCGGTGCGTCCTAGCTGGCCTGTCCTCATCATCGCTATCAAGCGGCACAGCGAACCGGCCGGGCCGCCGGGCGCCAGTAGCTGCCACGCCTCCTGCTCCTCCTCCCCTGCCATCCTGTGGTGATGCAGCACCGGTCCCATCCTCGTCGCCCAGGCCTGTCCGGAGCCGTGACGCTCGGCCGCCTGCCATGGGGACAGACTCGACCTCCGCATCCGCTTCCCGCGGGGAAGTGCTGCGCTCGCGCCCACGCCTCCCCGGGCCGGGCAGGGGCACGAACCCGGGCTCTTCGCCGGGTGACGGGACCACGCGACCTGCATCGCCCACCTGGTCCACCAGTCCTACTGGCGGCCGCCTGCGCCTGGCTGCACCCAGAGTGGTGCTGCCGACGGCGGCCGCCGCCGCTGCGGCCGACCTGCCAGCCTCCACACTATCTTCTCGCTCTCCACCCGCAGCTCCTGCCGCGGAGCGCGGTCTCCGCGACCGGGGCCGGTCGGCGGCAGTGGCCATCCCTCCTTGCTCCGGCTGCTGCTCGCCGTCCTGCTGTTCCTCCCGGTCGGCCGTGCGCTCGCGGGCCCGTGTCCCCCCAGCCCCCGCCCTGGCCCCTGGGGACCTGACGGGCTGCTCCAAGCCATTGTAAGGGATGGCATGCGCAGCCGCCAAACGCCAGGGGTCGTCTGGTGCCGTCTCCTGCTGCCGATCCCTGTCGCCCCGCTGCCCCCGGGCGCTTCTGCCCCCGTCTGACGGCGCCAGGTCCGCGGCCGGGGGCTCCTCGAGCGCTTCCGCCGCCTGCTGCCGCTCCCTCTCCTTCTCCCGCTGCCGCTCCTCCCGCCTCCGCCCCCGCGCCTCAGCTGCCTCCAGCTCAGGGTCCCCTACGCCTGCCGCAGCGCTTGCGCTCTTTGTGCTAGTTGCCGGCTCCTGTTCCTGCTGTTGCCTTCGTTCCTCCCGCCGTCTCTGGCGGACCTCGCTCTCAGCACTACCCCGCTCTCCAATTGCCGCCTCCGGCACAGCAGCGTACTCCTCCGCCTGCCGCTCCTGCCGCTCCGCCCTCCGCGGGCGCCCAGACCCTAGGCCCAAACCAGGCTGCTCAGTGCCCCGCGCCTCCTCCCACGCCTGCTCCCGTTGCTGCTGCTGCTCCTGACGTGGTCTCCGCCGCAAGGCCCCAGCCTCACCTCCTTGCCAGGTCGCGCCAGCGCCCTCCTCCTCGCCCTGAGGCTGCTCCACCGTCCTCCGCCGCGGCCGGCGTAGCTCTTGGGCCCCATCTCCAGTCGCGCTGCCTGGGGACACAACATCGCGCGCGACTGCCCCCGCGCGTGCCCCCTCAAACTCCGCGTGTTGCACAATCCCCTGTCCCTCGACCGGTGGCCGCCTCCTCCCTCTCCCCTCCACCTCCTCGCCTCCACCACGCCCAACCAGCGGCCTTGTCTCCTCCGCAGCTGCATCCAACCGCTGTTCCTGGCGGCCGCTCCTGCCCCGCTGCACAGCAGCGTCCTCCACGCTTGCCGCTGCCGCGGCTGCTGCTGGCAGGCCAGGGAGCAGGGCATCCCCTGCATCAGCGTCCCCCGTGTCCTCGAACGTCACCGTGCGCCGCCTCACAGACCTTGCCGGCTCACGTGACGCCCTGATCCCCGCTGCCGCTTCTGGCACCATCAGTGCTTCAAGCCCCGTCCTCCGCCTGCCCGCCTCCTCACCGCGCCACTCCCCGCCGGTGTTCAACCCATCTACGCGCCCCTCGTCCCGACGTTTGCCCTCCCGCCGCACACTCCGGCCCGGCCCATGCTCCACCTCCTCACTCCCCTCGGCGACGGAAGCCAGCGGAGCGCCAAGGCGCAACTCCTCCCCACCTCTCCCCTGCCTTCCTCCCACCCCTCTCCGCCCCTCCCCCTCCTCCTCTGCCACCCGCCTGCCCTCCACTTGCATCCTCGCCAGGCCCTCCTCCCCCACCACCTCGCTGCTGCCCAGCCCCAGCTCCTCCAACCCTGCACCCAACCCCCGCCCCTGCCGCTCCCGCCCGCCCCTCCTCCTCCCACTGCCCCTCCCCTCCCCCGCCTCCTCCCCACCCCTTTCCCCACCCTCCGCCTCCTCCACCTCGGCCCGGATGAGGTCCAGGAGGCCGGACGAGTGCTGCCGCAGTAGCTTGGAGGACCGCTGGGGCTGCAGGGCGTGAGTGCTGGTGGTGGTGGAGGCAGGGGGTGGTGGTGGAGGCGGGGGTGGTAGGGAGGCGATGAGGTCGTCCAGGGGGGCCAGGAGGGGCAGCAGCAGCTCCGGGGGCGCCACGGGGCCGCACAGAGCTGCCAGGGGGGCCAGGGCCTCCTGGCGAGGGCAGCAGATGGGGGTTTGGGGCCGAGGGATAAGAAGGTGGTGAGAGAAAGGAGGGAAGCGAGGGACAGGGGAGCTGCTGGTGAATGTGCTGTACGTTGGGAGGGCGCAAGGGCGTCCCAGCACCATTCATTCAAGGCGGATGGCCCGTGTGTCACATGCACTCCTCTTGGCCGACCCTGCTCAGGCTCAAGTGCGTGTCCCGCCTCGAACGTAGAGAACTCAAAACATGTGACACCGCAGTTCACACGTCCGACACCACCCACGCTTCCGCTATGCGGTCTACACTCCCGTCACAACACCGCCCCGCCCCACCTGCATATCCAGCTCGGCGTACTCCTGCAGAGCCCCCCGCAGCGCCGCCGCATAGCCCGCCAGCTGCCGCAGCAGCGGCCGCTGCCCACCAGCCGCCGCCCCCGCCCCCTTTCCCCCACCCACCTTCTCCACCCCACCGGGCACCGCCCCCGCCGCCCCAGCTGCTGCACCCCCAACGCCCCCTGCTGCCCCAGTCCCACTGCTGCTGCTCGCACTGTTACCACCTCCATAGCTGGCCATTAGGCGGGAGAGCGACCCGTGGGCCGCCTCGCACACGGCGGCAAAGGCCTCGATGGCGCCCTGCCGCAGCACCGCCGCCGCCGGCACGGAGCCCAGGGGCCGCAGCCCGTCCGCCAGTGCACGCAGCTCCGGCAGCAGCACCGGCAGCGCCGTGAGGCCGGCGGGGGAGGCGGCGGCGGCGGCGGCCAGGGCCGCGGGCCCGCCGGCGCCGCCAGGGACCAGGAAGCTCAGCGCCTGCGAGGATGGTGGAGGATGGTGGAGGAGGGCACTGTGATTTGTTCTGTACCTGATGCGATTTGGTTTGGGCCTGCTGCGCTAGAAGTGGGTTTTGCGGAGTGTGTGGTGACGTGGGGATGACGGTTGGGCGTGAGTCAGTCCGCGTGTCGGTTCCCGTTTCAGCCTGCGCCACCTCACCTGTGACCCCGGCGCCCCTGCGCTGGCGGCTCCGGGCAGCTCTGGCAGCTTGGGCAGCTCTGGCAGCGGGGGGAGCGCGGAGGGGCCGTCTGCACCGCTGCTCACACCAGCAGCAGGTCCAGAAACACTGCTGCCGCCGCCGCCGCCCGGCTGCTGCTGCTGCTGAGGCCCGGCTGCTGCTGCCGCGGGGTTCGCGCGGCCCATGGCGTACAGCACGGCATTGGTTGCGTCCAGGGCGGTCGCGGAGGAGGCGACGTCCCGAAGGCGGCGCAGATGGCGGCGCACAATGGCTGGGGGAGGAGAAAGGTAGGCAAGCAAGGGCCGGATCCGCAGCCAAGGGGCCGGGAGAGATGAGCCTACCACTGAGAGGCATGCTGGGGAGGTACGTGGGCATGGCTTGACTTGGAGCCAGCGCGAAAAGTCGTGGCAGGTGTCGAGAACCAAGGACACGTGACAGTGGTAAGCAGCTCGCGCAACAGTGCTTGCCCTGCCAGGCCGCTCGCTCCAGGCCCACTCTCCTCCCGCCTCCCCACCTTCTGCCAGGCCCCACATGCTGCCCAGGAACACCCCCTTGAGCGCCAGGCCGTGGCTGGCCTCCAGCGCGGCACAGAACACCAGCGCCAGGCCCACCTGGGGGGGCGAGGTACCGTCGGGGACTGGGACACATGGAACATGGTTCAGGTACCAAAGGCCTGTGCATTAAGCAGCACGGCGTGACAGCAGCGGGCGCATCGTGCTCTTGCCATATGCTGCTGCTGCGCCGGTCTCCGCTACCCGCCGGCCGGTATCTGCCCCCCTTCACCGCTCCACCGCCCCCTTCCCCATTCACTGCAATTTGCATCATGCGGTACCCCTATCTCCCCACCTCTTCCCCTCCCTGCCCACCGCTATCAGCGCGTCCACCGCTCCGCCCGTGGCCGCGAAGGGCCTCAGGCTGTGGTCGCACAGCAGCGCCGAGCACTCCGCCGCCTCCTCGCCCGCCCACGCCACCAGCAGCGCAGACACCGAGGGCAGCGGACCGCCGGAAGAGTCAAGGGCGCCGCCCGCAGGGGTGCTGGACGAGGAGGCGGAGGTGGAGGTGGGGCCAGCAGAGGCGGGGAACACTGCCCGCACGTCGTCCACGGCTGTGGCTATGGCCAGGAAGGTGCGCTGCGCCAGGCTGCCGGCGTACTCGACGCCGTCGGGGTCGCCGCCGGCTGCAGGAGTGGGGGGAGATCGGTGGGCGGGTGGACAGGTTGGAGAGGGGTGGGAAAGGGATGAGGACGGTGAGAGGCGGCACAGATGGGAGAGGGGCGGGAGAATGGTAGGTGGGAGACCGGCCCGGTGGGCCCGGTAAGAGGGATGCGATCGGAGGGGCAAGACAGTCTACACCGGGGAAGGAGAGGAGCAAGCATGCAAGGGGAGCACCACGCTGTCGGGGTCGACGCCGGGTGCAGGGCAGGTAAGGGAAATGGATGTGAGGAAAGGGCATGCGTACCTGGGATAGGCAAACGGCGGCCGGCCGTAATGTAAAGCTCGGGCGTGGGGTGCAATTCCGGCAACGGCGAAAACATAACGGCATTTGCCAGCGGGACAAACACAGAACAGGGCGCAACACAAGCCATGCAAGGGCAGGCACGGCCAGAGCCCAGGCCCCACCAGTGGAGTGGTGCTTGAGCAGCTGCTGCTGCGCCGCCCGCACGCGCAGCGTGTGGCAGCGCAGCAGCGCCTGGGCCGCCTGGCTGGGACCCACCAGCTGGGTCAGGATCTGCAAGGGCCGGCAAGGGCACGGTGTGTTAAGGGAGGCCAAGGGTCAGGGCTGGGGCCGGGACTGGCCTAGTCGACATACTCCATGGTTGGTCAAGTGCGTCTGCAACGTGCCGCACAAGCAAACCCTCTTCTACCATCATGTGCCGCGGGCCCTGGTCAAAGTGCAGTTTGTCCCAGCGGGCGGAGGAGTCCAAGAAGCTATGGGCACTTGCACGTGCACTGTCTGCTACTGTGCAGGACCTCCCACCAAGCCGCTTGTTGGCCCCAATCCAGGCGAGACCCGAGAGCCCTCCCTTCCCACCGTGCACCTGAAAAGCCACCCCTGCCCCAGCCCCCCTGCATCCCGGACGCCCACCCGATGTCCATGGCCGTGCGCATGCAGCTTTCCAGGCCCCTGCAACAAGCCGCTAGCTTCCTGCTACCATATCCTTTGCAGAACCCACAGCAACCCGCCCAGCGCAGCCCACCTGCGCCGCCGCCCTCCTCTCGTAGGTGCTGCTGCCCGGCGTGCCCAGCCGCCGGTTGAGCTCCGCCACCAGCGCCGCCTTGGCGCCCACCAGCCGACCCTCCAGACCGTAGCGCCAGCCGGACAGCGAGCCCTCGCCGCCGGCCTGCATTTGTACGACAGCACACCGGGGTAGGCATGCGGGCGAAATGGTGACCGCGCACGCGTTCAACGCACATGTCCCACGCCGCACCGCATTCGTGCCATTATCCCAACTTAAGGCTGCCTCCTCCCCTCCTTCCCCCTTGATCGCCAGCCGCAAACCTCCCTTTCCGCAGGCCTACTGGCTTCTGCTTCTGCTACCTTGCCGATCTGCGGCTACACCCCTTGCCACTTGCCCCAGCAGCACCTGCGGCTCCAGCAGCGCTGCGTCCCGCTCCACCACGGCTATGAGGTCCCGCCCAGCAGCCAGCAGGCAGCGCGCGGTGGCGAAATCGCGCTCCTGCACAGCAACCTGCGGACAAGGGGGGCGCGGGAGAAACTTCTAGGAAAGCGTATACAGCAACGGTGCGTGGGGGAAGGCGTGGGCACACGGGTCTTGGCCTCCAGTAGCACAAGGTGGACAGGAGCGGGGCGGCTGGGACTGAACAGGAAGAGGTCGAGGGACAGATCGAGAAACGAGGAGCGAGCGACCAGGACGAGGTACACCAAGGCCCAATGTGGGGACAGGTGTGAGGGGGACGACAAGGAGCAGTACAACGTGAATGTCGCGGCTTCGCTCCAGTCGCGCCCCTCCCAATTCCTCAACCACTGACCGAGTACTCCGTACACAGCATGGGGAAGGTGTCTGGTGTTTCCCCTTGCAGCCTGCACCCAGCTTGCCGTCTCGACCATCCCGGCCGCTGGGTCATGCCTTGTGGAACGTTTTGGGATTCCCTCTGCCCCCACCTGCAGGTCCTGCAGCAGCTCCGCCTGCACCGCCAGGATGCCCTCCCACGCGGAAGGGTCCAGCTGCGGCCCTGACCCCGCATCGCCCTCCACCGGCAGCTCCTCGCCATCTCGCTTCCTGCTCCTTCCCTGCAAGCCACAACCAAAACACTTTCAAGCACCACCCGTAAACAAGAGACTTCGGTACGCCCCTTCTGCGCCACGGCTGCCGCTGCCTCGCCTGAGACTCCGTCTCTTCTGCTGCAAGCGTCATCCCACGTAGGCACGTGGCAACGCGCACCTTCTTGCCGCGCTCCCGCTCCGCCGCCGCTGCCGCCTCAGCTGCCAGCCCGCCGCCCCCCGCCGCCGCCACCGCCGCCCCGAAGCCCTGGCCCGCCGCCAGGTCCGCCACCAGCGCCGCCCCGCCCGCCACGTAGCTGCGCAGCTCCGAGACCAGCCCCTCAACGGCCGGCAGGTCGCGGGAGGCCGCCAGGAAGGAGCCGTGGTGGGCGTGCACCACCGCCTGGACCTGCAGGGGTGGAAGCGGGTGGAAGCTCGTTTTGGGGAGGGGTACAGCAGCTGGACGCCGCAGTCGTGTGGGAAGCGCCTGTTTTGTTGCGTGGTGAGGAAGAGGGTCGTCTAGGGCTGGCCAGGCGTGGGCGTGGGCATGCAGGGTGTCCTGCAGAAGACCCGGCAAGGCCCAACGTACTGCAGCGTTGTGCTGGGGGTGGTGTGCGCGTGGCGTGCGTTGACGGGAGGTGGAATGAGCGATAGGTAGGTGGGCTACTGGCTAATTGGACGCCCGTGTCCACCAATCCTGGTACCGCCAGCCACCTCGACGCCCTACTGTGTATGTTGCTACCCATTTTATCCTTGCGTACTTACCTCCTGCTTGCAGTACTCGTTGAGCGCCGTGAGCTCATGGCGGGCCTGTTCCAGCTCCTTCTCGGTGCGCTGCTGCAGGTGCGTGTTGATGAAGTCGGCGGGGCTGAAGTCCTCCCGCTGGAACCACTGCACCGCCTCATCCTTGCGCGACAGAGACCGGCCTGCGACACAGATCCCAGGGCCCTTATCTGGCGAAACAGTTGATGCTATGGCTTGGAACCTGGCAGAAGCCTAGTAGCTGTCACCTGAGCGCGCTCCCCACGGTCAGGCAACGACCCATAGGTCAAGGCAGTGTGACAGCGTTGTTGTGCAGCGAGTCAACGCACCTGCAGCCCGTTGACCGCCGCTGTTGCGGTCACGCTTGCTTTTCAGCAGCGACCTGCGGGCAGCAAAGCATGCCCAGGGTCCATTTTGCTCAGGTGTCGGAAAAGCCCCTGGTGACTGTCACATTTTGCTTCCTCTTACTTTCGGGGCATGTTTACTATGTGATAGGCTTTGCCGACCACGGGCTCTCCGAGCTGTCCATGTTCGAGAATCGCCAGACAGCCGGGACCTCAACGCTCCGCAATCCTAAGTACGTATACATCATGCTACATGAGGTAAGATTGTGCATCCCATACGAGCAGTGTCAGTCCTTCACAAGAGGCGCCAAGGCGGGGGTCATCGTGGGTCTGTGCTCGCTTTTTCCTTTGTCAGGATTGGCCGTCATGTCGCCTACCAATACCTTGGGCGGATGCAAATGTGAACATTCCGTGTGAACGCAAGATGGCAGCTGCCATGGCATGACTGGACACGTGCCACCTGCCTCCTTTCTGCAACTATGCTGAGGGCTATGCAGCAGGTAAGGATCGCGAGGGTACGTGCAGACGTCCCCAAGGCTGAGTGCTGATGCTGCACCCAGACGGCCTCAAGCAATCCGTGTGACGGATGTGTTACCAGTTGCTGTGCCAACTCCGGCCTTAAGCATGCTGTTGGTTTGTGAACCGTCTGTGTGCTGCACCCACGGCTAGGCACGGCCTGGCACGGCCGCGTAAGATAGTGGACAGTCGCGCCGTGTGTTACATGAATTACAAGCGTCTTTCTTTTGGCAATCACGCCTAGCTTGTCCACCTGCACCCCCGCACTCACGTCTAGCTCTGGGTGGCAGGTAGCCCGCCGAAGCGGACCACGTGGCAAAATCTGCTCCCCAGTCGCCACCTCAACCACAGCCAGCTCGCGTGCAGGACCTTGAGCTTTGCAGCACCGCCCCAGCACCATGCAATACATAAAACTCTCCGAGCCGGGCCCTCGCTGCAATGCAGGAAGAATACGCTCACAACGGGTGATTTGCTCATCCAACATTGCATCCTTGATCGATGGGTGCAGCTGCGTTACCCCAACCTCATCAGTACCGGTACCACCCCAAAGCGCCCACCCGAAACCCGTATCACGGCCAACGCGACACGCAAAAGGAGTCAAGCGGCGGCATGCACGTCTGCGGTTGCCGCCCCCCAAGCAGCCCCTTCCGCACGTGTCCTACCTGCGTCCCATCGGGCCTTTCCCCAATCACACCACCGCCGCCCTCGTCCAGGATGCACCCCTGGGCCCATCCCCGTATCTACCCCAACCTTGCTGCCTACATCCGAAGCCGCACTCCATCGCCACCATGCTCACTGCCGCTGCTTCCTTCGGCTTTGCCGAAACACATGCACTCCGCTTACCCCGTCAGTCTACTCTCCCACGCAAAACCCACCTATCCCTGCTCACGCCCGGCCGGCAAGCTTAAGCTCACGCCCATGCTTACACGGCGGCCAGCGGCCTCTGCGCCGCCTGCAGCTCCTTGGCGATGCGCGGCGTCTCCTCCAGGATGCTGTAGGCGCACTGCCGCCCGGACAGCGTGGCGCCCTCCATGGAGTCGATGTAGTCCTGCGCCGCAAACGGAACACAGGGCGGGGCGGGTGGCTGACGGGCGAGGCACATGTGGCATGGAAGGGGCGCTGCAGTGTTGCTAACGCTGCTGAACGGAAGGACACCGCAGGACAACGCGGAAGCTGCGCCACGCCCCCACCTGCTTGGTGTAGGAACCGGCCAGGAAGAAGTTGGGCACGGGCGTCTTCTGGTCGGGGCGGTAACGGTCCATGCCGGGCGCCTCCTCGTACAGCGACTGCCCGATCTTGACGATGCTGTGCCACGTCAGCTTGAGGCCGCGCGCAGAGGGGAACAGCTGCCGCACCTGGGGGGCCGACAGACGTGGCAGTAATACGAGAGGGGACGTGCGTGGGATGCGGTATGGGCTAGAGGGTGCCGTGTGGAGGGCTGGGGCGACTGGCATGCAAGCGCGAGGGCAGGGCCCCGACGATTGCACAACAGCTGGTTGGCACGGGCACTGCGACAAGCGGTTGCCACACGCGCCTGCCGCTGCCTGCGTCCCGTAGCGCGTAAAACTGCCACGAGTCGTGCCCGACGCACCTGCTTGTCGGTCTCCGCGGCGATGGCCTCGTTGGTCCACGACATGTACGGAGCGGCGGGCGTGATGACGCACTGCGGGGGGCAAGGGTGAGCGCTGGGTGTTGGGGCTGCACAGCCATGTATACGACCGAGCCTCGCGCGACAATCTGCTGCCCAACGGGCACGCAAGACCCACACTGCGGCCGTTCTGGCAGCCACCAGACAACACTGGCCGGAAGAATTGTGTCAGGACGTCTAGGGAAGGTCACGTGCCACGGCCTGCCCGACCATCACCTGTCACCCGCCCCTCAGCCCCTTGGCCGCCCCACCTGCATGAGGCTGCCCTCGCCCTGCTTGAAGTACTCCACCGGGGAGGTAAGCGCCAGGTCCGCGAAGCACGAGAAGTACGTGTCGGCGCTGTACAGCAGGTTGTCCAGGCCGGCGGGGGAGCGCATGTCCTTCACGCGGGAGGCGTCCTGCGGGAGGATATGCGATGCGAGAGGCAACGTGTGTGTACACGTGCGCGCAATGAGGAAAGCGGGGGATGGCAGCCTACCGTATCAGCATTGCGCTCGTCTGAGCCTCGTCAGCGTGAACTGGAAAACGTCAGAGCGAGCTGTCCTCACTCTTCCCTGCCGCGCCCGCCGAGCTGCTGACTTGTTCGTAGTCCAACTCTCCCCCACACTCCTCACCTTCATCTCGGTGACCCAGCCGTCGTAGCGCAGCTGCACGGTGATGACCGGCACGCCCACCAGCCTGGGGGCGGATAGACACAAGGGTCGGTGGAAACACCTGTCAGGGCAGCGCCTTGGCCAGAGACCCACGAGTGTACCGTAGATGCGACCTGGCACTACATCAGCATGCCATCAGGACTGTCTTCGTACGACCATACACAGCTGTCGCCACGGTGTCAACGAAAATAATCCTAATAAGCTCCTCGTCTGCCCCCATGCTGCCCTACTTGTAGATGTTGTCGAACTCGGTGTAGCGCTGGCGCCAGGCGCCGGGCAGCAGCTTCTTGATGCCGGGCACGTCCTGCGGCAGGAGGGCACGGAGGAACGGGCTCAGCAGGCCGGCACGGTAACGCCGCTGTTGTGTAGCGGCTGAAGCGCTACGCCGCCGCCGTCCAAGCAGAAGCCCGCATACCAGTATCCACTTTATTAGCACATGCACACGTACACCGCGGCTACAAATATTGGGGCACTCCTGCCCCTTCACGCCGCCCCCAAGCACACGCCCCCACACTGTGCAGCGGACTGGACGGCCTGGCAGTACGGCGCACTACCCACCAGCGCCGCCACGTAGGCGTCCGCAGTGACCACCTTCTCGCCCTTGCCGCCGTTGGCCAGGCGCAGGCCGGTCACGCGGGGGGTGCCGTCGGGGCCAGCCTCGTACATCACCTCCCTGGGGGGGAAGGGTTGCAGGAGCCTCGTTAGTACATATGTATGTGCCTAGTCATATGTTCGACATACGGCAAAGACTCAAGATCGCAAGATGCGTGAAGCAAGAATCAAATTCCAGTAGTGGCGAGCCGGTGGGAAGGGGAAGCGGCAGGGATCAAAGATGGGGTAAAGGCGAGATAGGGGAAGGGAGCGGAGCACTGCAAGATGCCAAGGACTTGAACCTTCACGGCAGTCCATGCATTGAAGGCGCGGCAGGTTTGCAAAAGGGCCAGAGAACGCAATGCCGTGTGCTGCAGCGGGGCTGGGCATGGGACAGGCGCCAGTTGCAGGTTTCGTGCCGAGATGACTTTAACGGGTGCCAAAGACACGGCTAAACGTGGCAGTAAGTGCTGCTGTCGCTGTCGCCGTGCGGAACAGTCTGCTCACTTGCAGCCGGAGCGCGTGTGGATGCGGCCGCCATTGGCGGTGATGTAGTCGGCGATGGGCGCCAGCAGCCGCTCGGCGGGCGAGCCGTTGAGCATGCGCAGCACGGAGGCGTCGGTCTTGGTGGCGAAGAACTGGAAGATGGTCAGCATGCAGCGCGCAGAGATGTGGTCGCAGTCCAGGAAGCCCAGCGCGTAGGCTGCGGGAGCAGAAACGAGGACAGCAGCAACAATCGCGGTGATTACAGGCGCACGTCGCACAAAGCAACAAGGGGAGATGTCATGCGGCTACTGGAGTTGAACCAAATCAGGGGCGGCGCTGGGAACCGAGCCTGTAGGCCGAGGGGCGCTGGGGGAGGAGCAGGACATGACCGCTCTCCCCATCAGACGCGCCCGCCCGCAGGCCATAGCCCCTGCCCCATCCCACTCCCCTGCTGCCGGTATGAAGACAGCGCATTATGTGTCATTTGCGCCTCCTGCGCCTCTGCTTTCCTCCCTGGTGTTACCCTCACCCACCGATGGGGTCCCACATGCGCTTGATGGAGTTCATGGAGCCGCCGTGGCTGGTGAACCACTGCGTGAACGAGATGTCGTCCAGGTCGCGGATGTCCTTCATGCCGCCCTGGAGACGGTACGGCGGGGGACCAGGGAGGACACGGGGTCAGGACAACGGGCGAGGGCAGGGGCAAACGGGGAGCAAAGGCCACAAGGGCACAGAGCAAGCGCCGTGCGGTGAGACAAGGGACGCCGCCAGGAGTGTCCTGCCCAGGGGGCTAGCTTGAATATGTGGCGTG
>VFQN01000547.1_pt1 | contig 68972 bp, 119 predicted proteins | sample 3512371 | NCBI WGS metagenome assembly VFQN01 (sample SAMN10412370, study PRJNA504923) | tailings metagenome | isolation source: Replicate 2 from Balatoc abandoned mine | place: Philippines: Itogon, Benguet | collected 2017-08-28 | reverse complement strand
CTGGAAGAGACGCCCGAGAGGGAGGGAAGACTGCGTGGACAACTTTGTTAAACATACAGCGACGAAGTCCGAGGTCAGAAGGACTCGGACCTTCTACTAAGTAGTTGCAACCGTATTCTACTTAGCGTGCACCTGACGACCCCTACCAGATGACAGGTCTGGCTCCCGATGCAAGTGTACGGCACCTGCATGCCAGTTCCGGGTCGTCGCCCCCTTCCCTGGTCAGTTACATAAAGCGCTTGACAGCTCTGCCCAGAGGCAAGGTAATGAGCTTCCGCTCACACTTATGATCACAAGCATGCAGCTTCTCATCTTCGTGCACAGGCATTGCACATGTCAACTCTACAACGCTTGATTGTGTCTGAGCTTGTTCTCTCTGGTCCACCTAAGCCTTCTGGCCCAAAGACCTACAGGCTCACATGCCTGTCACCAGACTCAAAGATTCTATACGTCAAGACCCGGTATATGGCCAGGTCGCCCCCAATACGATCCTTCACTACTACCTGCATTCCACTCCTTCACGCAGGACACCGTCAACTATAACCCACTCAAGCCAGCAGCACACCCGCAGGCTTCTTTGTTCGTCCCCCTTTCCCCACCCCCATCCCCCCACCATTCCGCCATCATTATTAACTACAGCTCATCCTTGCCAGCCGCCTTCCCCGACCCCTCGCCGGCCCCCACGCACAACTTATCCCCCTGCAGGCTGCGCAGGAACAGCCGGTGGTCGACCGACACCTGCTCGCCGTACACAGCCGCCACGCCGTACACCTCGTCCACGAATTCGTCCCCGCGCCCGCGCGTCTTGTCGTACACCCGCTGTACGAAGTCTGCCGGCACGCCGTACTTCTCGTTCCTGCGTGCGAAACACAGGACACACGCATGCATGTCGGACAGGCAAACGGGATGATAGGACCACGCCCCGGCTACTACCAGCTCCTTCCGCTCCCATACGCACCGCCCCACGCCCCTTCTCAAACAGCCTGAAGCCAATACTCGTCACCACCCCATCTCCACTGCCTTGCTTCCCCGTCCGGCTTGACTACTCCCCACCCCTCAATCCCCAATCCTCCACCCCATTTCCCTTACCCACCCTATAGCCGACCCCTCCGACGACCGCGCGTGTGCTTTGTCCAGTAGCGGCCCCCACTGCCCACACAGCACTCCGCCCGCCTCCTTACCCACCCCATAAGCTACCCCGTCGTCAACCCAACCATCAACCCACCCCTCAGACGACCGCGCGTGTGCGCTGGCCAGCAGCTGCCCCCACTGCTCGCACAGCACTCCAAACTCCGCTGCGCCCAGCGGCACCGCCTCCTCGGGCTTTGCCGGGTCAGGGTCCAGGGCGCGCAGGGTGTCCTTGAAGGCGCTGCGCTCCCTCACGCTGTAGGCGCCCGCCTTGAGGGCGATGGTGCCCAGGTGCGGGTCGGCGTAGCTGCAGGATGAGTGTAACGGGGGGTGGGGACAAAATGCTAGTAACGTGTGTGGTGTGGTGTTGTAATATGCCAGGTGCCCAGGTGCGGGTCGGCGTAGCTGCAGGGATGAGTGTAACGGGGGGTGAGGGGGTGAGGGAGGAGGGGGGCATAGTGCTAGTAGTGTGTGTGGTGTTATGTTGTGTATAGGCCAGGTGCCCAAGTGCGGGTCGGCGGAGATGCAAAGGGGAAGGGATGGTGACGGGGATGGGAGGACGGGGATGCTAGGGACTTGGGTGAGGCAACGGGCTGAGGGGAAGAGGCCAGGAGGAGGGTAGGCACTAAAGGCGCGGAGGGGCCAAAGCGGAGTCAACTCAACTGGCCTAGCCTGACGTGGCCGCCATGCCTGCTCCCGCCGCCGCTCCCACCGTGTCACAATACCACACACGTTACTAGTATTTTGTTCCCCCAACCCATCCCCCACCGTCACACCCACCTGCTGCCCAACAGCGCCTGAGCCGCCAGCACGGTACGGCGGGCCTCTGTGTCGTACCCCACGAAGGAGGCGTAGGTGCGGCCGGGGGCGCTGTAGGCCTGGGGGGAGAACAGGCACACGCACAGGGCAAGGATCACCTTTCACGGCGCGCTCTGTGCATCAACACGGCCCTCCAGCTGGGCGCCGAATCCGCACGCCGGCGCACCCTTCGTCCCTTGCTGCCTCCCCTCGCACTTCCCACCCCGTTGTCGCATCTTCCCCGGCCCCCTGTCGCCCCTACCCCCTGTCACCCCACCCTCCTTTCCCGCCCCCTGGAACCTGAGGTTCGCATTGCACCCTTTCTTCCTCGCCCTCCCTCCCCCCCCAACCTTCCCCCCCTCCCCCACCTGCAGCGAGCCCACCCCCTGGAACTTGAGGTCCAGGATGCGGTCGTCCCCGGGGCGCTTGGAGCTGGGGCCGGCAACCAGAGCGTAGTACCTTTGGCGGGAAGGGGCGCGGAGACGGTGCAATGTCAGGCGTCTGGATGGAGGAGGTCAGAATTTGGAGTGGGACCTTTGGGGGTGGGCGGTGAGGCGGAAACACAGTGGGCAGCTCAGGGTGCCCTCGTAGCCCCCAGAGTGCGCCATGTGCCACGTGCCACGTGTCACGTGCCACGTGCGACTGCCACGCCTGCACGTTGCCCACGCACCCGGCGGGGTCCAGCAGCCACAGCGCCCCACCCAGTGAGCCCGTCATTATACACACATGCTTTGCGGGTTCCCACCCGGACGTTGCGCTGGTGTCGAATTGTACAGACAAAGAGTAGCAAGGATGTCGAGTTGTCAGTTCGTGCCGAGTTCGGAGGACATGGCCGGAACATCCGCACCCGCACCCGCCCCCAAACCCAAAGCCACCCACACACCTGGATGTGCCCAGCGATCCCGTGCCCGCCTCCACTAACCCGCCAACTAAATAATAATAATATTATTAATATTAATAATTATTTGTGCCCCCTCTCCCCCACCTGGATGTGCCCAGCGATCCCGTGCCCGCCTCCAGCCGCCGCGCCACGTCCAGCAGCTCAAAGTACGGCTTGCCGTCATTCTTGCCCAGCCGCCCGTACAGCGCCGTACCCTTGTAGTAATCCTTCCAACCGTCCTCGACGCGGCCGCGCTCCTTCTTGGAAAGGGCGGCCAGGTCGGTGGGGTTCTTGTCGGTGGCCAGCTTCTCGTGCTTGTAGTCGACGTACTTGGACTTGTAGCGTTTCTGTCGGTTGGGTACCGTTGGTTGCTCGGTTGGTTGGCAGGTGAAGTGCAAGGTACGGGAGCTAGGGAGTGCGGGGGCAGGCAGGTTGGGACGAGTGCGCAGTAAGCGAAGGAGTTGAGAAGTACCGGTAGCGAACGGCAACCACCAGCTGTGAAAAACGTGCCCGTGCCCATCCAGTTGCCAAACTTGCCATTGAAGTGGTCCTGCTGCTCCCTCGCGGGCCCCTGGCCCACCTTATCCCGCCCCTGCCCACCCACCCCACCATGCCCTCAAACGGGTCCCCGGGTGCTGCCCGCCCCGCCCCCTCACCCCAATACTTTGTCGCCTCCCCTTCCCCACCACGACCCCCACGCACCCAAACCCACCTTGCCGTCAAACTGGTCCTTCGGGTGCTGCTCCAGCAGGTCCTTGATCAGCCCCTTGGCGATGTCAGCGGTGAGGAAGGGTAGGTGCTGACCTCCCAGCCAGGGGCCGGGCCAGGTGACATGGTCGTCACGGCTCCAGGGCTGGGTGGTGCAGCCTGAGAAGGGCAGCTAGCACCCGAACCCAGCAGGGTGGCTGATGATCGGTCTCCGACAGGGTGCCCCAAACCACAAAGCGGGCCGCCCACGCCGCAAAGCGTGCCGCGATGTGCGCCCGCAGCGGCAGGACCCCGAATCCGCCTGCCTCTGCCCGACCAGCGAGAAGGCCCCTCGGTACCCCCGTCAGCCGCTGTCCCCGATCCCCAGGGCCTTGCCGCCGGTCCACCAAGCGAGCTACCCACCTCTCCAGCTCGTCCAGCACACCCGCAGGGGGCCAGCCCCCGTGCTCCATGTGCCATGTCACCGTCTGGAGTGCGTAGGCAGAGGCCGTGAGGCCCCGGCCAATGGCGGACATGGGGCACTGTGCAAGGAACTGCAGGCGTGAGCGGGCCGAGCTGGTGAGGCGCTGCCAGTCGGGCTGTGGGCTTGTGGTGCTGTTGGACATGGGTAGGTTCAGGGCCGTGGCTGTTGTGACAACTTTCAGTCCCTCGAGTTGTCCCACCTCCTGAGCTGCTGGCTGCTGCTGCCCTGCCGCCGCTGGGATGGCGCCCACACGCAGCAGCTCCACCTTGTCCAGGTTCAGCCGCTGCCCTGAGGCCCGGGCAAAGGCGTCCATGGCCTGCAGGAACGGGGCCACCGCCGCCTCACTGCCAAGCACCACCTCCGTGTCGTCGGCGTATTGGCAGCCAGTGCAGGGCTGTGGGTCCCCAGGCGTCAGCCGTAGCCCCACTCCTTGGCTTTGCAGCCACGCCAGGAGGGCTTGGGCAACGAAGAGGTACAGCAGCGGTGGTGTGTGTCAGCCCTGGTGTCAGCGCAGGCTAGAAGCTTCCAGTACCACGGTCATAATCCACGTATACGACACGACCGCTGCTAGTCGCTTCCCCGAAACCTGCCAAAGTTACCAACACAGTACCATCACACGCGGCTTGCCACCCAGCAGCTGGGCCGCTCGCCGCGGCCTGCAGCACAACGGGATGCGTGCGGATGCGGTGCACCGCGTTCTGGAAGTGCATTTTGCCGAATTCTTGGGCCCCTGGCGGCGGTGGGGCATACAAAGATAGTACTAGGGTCGCCTCGAGCCATGACAAACCGTCACCTGCTTGCTTCGCATCAAGCTGCACGTGCTTATGCTCCCGTCGCGTCCCTTGCCTGGCGCAATGCACAGCACCCGCTCCGTGTGTCGCACCACACCGCATCGCAAGGGCCGTGAAACTCCAACTCACACTTGCATACAGTACCATTCAAACTGCACATCCGAGCCCATGCATGTATGCTAAACTCCCAGTGAATACAACTTTGCCCTTGGTGGTACTGGCTGGGGCGAGTGCTGACCCTTTACGCACGGCATGCTGAACTGCGCCCCTCATTGCCGTCACCGCGCATGCACGCTGAGCCACACGCCATCCCGCGGCATGTGTGTTAGGTCCGTGCGTGTGCGCAGCCTCCTGACGCCACCCGGCCCCTCCTCCAGCACCTGCTTCTCGTGCACACTGAAGGTGTAGCGCCGCACCAGCTGCAGCAGCACCGCCTTGGCCACCTGCACACAGCACGCAGCCGCAGCGGGCGGGGCAACGGCGTTTACAGCCAGCAAGCTACCGTAGCTGATTGTCGCTGCGCACTGTAGGCTCGATTGCTGCAGATGTCAGGTAGCTAGAAATGGCCTTCCCCCCCTTTCCCCCTTTGTGTTGCTCGTGTTGAGCCCTGTCTAATAGCATCTCATCACCACAGCACGACTTCCATTCGTTGCTAAGTAACGAGCGTGACACATGCCAGCATGGCCCCCCCCCCTCACCATTGTGGCGAACTTGTTGCCCACGCACATGCGCGGCCCCAGCCCGAAGGGCGCCCACGCGCTGCCCGGGCCCGCCTCGCCGCCACCACCACCCGCCCCCTGCCCCTGCCCCCGGGGCAGCAGCCCCTGGCCCTGCCCCGGCAGGAAGCGCTGCGGCAGGAAGGCCTCCGGCTGCGGCCACACCGCCGGGTCGTGCATCATGGCGTGGGTGGCCAGCAGCACGGTCGTGCCCCTGCAGGCAGGGTGCACAAGCATCACAGCGAGCATGCGTGTGCGGGCAGAAGAGTGTCGGTGTGTAACCCGGGACACCAGCAGGACGTCCAGCACGACGTAAAGCGCGCCCTTAATACCATGTACGATGTACCGTAGCCGGGAAAGCTGAGCCCAGGTTGAACGCACACCGTGGCACCCAAGACATGGAGGCCCGAATCGAGGCAGGTACGCTGCCAGCCCACTAGGGGAACATGGCCTGGCATGGGAAAGCGGTTGGACGCACGACAAGTTGCCTCGCTGCGCCCAACACTGTGTCCCGGGCGTGACTGCGTGCACCGCACGCCGTACCGGTACGGCAGGCCCCTCGCTGCGCACGCCATTCCGACCTGCAGCTCACCTGTCCCCTCCACATCCTCACTAGGCATACCGGTGTCCTGACATGGAAACCAACAACCAATGCCTTACGAGGCACGAGTGGCGGAACCTGAGCTGAGTACGCTTGTCCTTATGCTACGGTTACGGAACTGTCTCGGTTCGTACTACCGGTATGCTTACTTGGGCACCACGATGCCGTTGTAGCCAAGGTCCAGGTCCTCCGACGCGTAGCGCAGCGTCATGGACACGGAGGGGTACAGCCGCATGGCCTCCTGCAGCACCGCCTCCAGGTACGGCAGCTGCACGGCGGCACGTGGGCGGCACACGTGTGGCTCACACAGGAGCGGCGTGCAAATGGAGAGCTAGTACGGTGTAAAATCGTAGCGGCTGCTTTGCAACAGCAACCAGCAGCCTGCGGTCTTCTTGCACAAGCACGCTCCCAGTACACTCCGCCCCTGCCGGAATTAGGTCACCACACGCTGGAACAGGACACCGTTCGTGCTTCCGGGTGCTTAAACGCGGTGCGCACCTGACCGGGGCCGGCGGCCCCCGCAGCCGCCGCCTCTCCGCTGCCGTCTCCTCCCGCCTTGCACGTGGTGGCCACGTGCTGGTCCACCTCCTGCTGCAGGCGCGCCTGGGCCTCGGGGTTGCTGGCCAGCAGGAACAGCGTGTAGGATATGGTGGCGGACGTGGTTTCGAAGCCGGCGATGAGGAAGATGAGGCACTGGCCGGCGACCTGGCACGGTGCAGGTGGCAGCAGGTGGGGCCGCAGGCGGCCAGCGGTGAGGTAGTACTTCACAGCCCGCCGACAGTCCCCTGTTTCGCCCCTCCATCCGTACGTCCCAAGGAAACGTCCAGGCTCCTGCCTGGCAGCCGTCCCCTAAATACGTGTCCATCATGCCTTCAAACCTTTACGCCCACGTTGCTTTTGCTTACTATGAAAGAGTGGATGACTTGTTTTCAAGGCTCCCGCCAGCCCCCTCCCCCACCTGCACGTCCGTGAGCCTGTCGTGCTGCTGCGCGCCCCTGCGGCCCTCCAACAGCGACGCCAGGAAGCTGCTGGAGCTGATGCCGCCGCCCACCTCCGCGAACGAGGGGGAGCTTGAGGCGGAGGCGGCAGGCGGTGGTGTACCAGCAGCCGCAGGTCCCGGGCCGCCGTCACGCTGCCTGCTGGCGTGCTGCCACTGCGCCATAAGCTGGCGGGTGATGTCGGCCAGGCGCTTGCGAGCCGCCATGTGTCTTAGCTGGTTCTTGTCGGGCAGGCGCTCGGCCAGCCAGTACCACAGGGGGGTGAGGCCCGGGAACATCCACTGCGGCAACAAAGCAATACACAGTCAAGCAAAGCAAGCTGTTGCCAACTGGGAGGTGGGGCCCTCGCCAGCGCCCCGTGCGCGCCCAGGGGAACGGAATTCGGGTGCAGTGTTCGTTTACGGCCTACCTTGAGGGGCTGGTAGAGCGAGATGTTGTGGATGTTGATGCAGTCCAGGCTCTCACGCACCGCATCCGCCAGCTGCCTCCCCACAGCGGCCGGGTCTCCCTCCACGCCGTCCTCCGACATGGTGTGGAAGTCAACGCTGCACACGTGCCACCCAGAAAGCACGGCAAGGGCAACAAGCGCACGAAAGGATGTATACGGTAGTGAATTGCGTGTGCACAGGATGACAGCCCAGGCAGTGATAGTTGCAGACCAGGCCCCATCGTTGTCCCAAGGGCCGCCGCTTCCCGGACGCTGCCAGGGTGCCAGCAACATATATACGCAAGCGCCGCGTACCGTTGGGCACAACTTGCAGTCGTGCCGCGGTAGGGTATGTGTTGTTGGTTCCTCCTCTCACCCGAACGCCGCCTCCCCCAGTAGGCCCAGCACCATCTGCGCCAGGAAGCGGCCCGCCTCCAGCGGCTCCCCGCTGACCACGTGGCGGTCCAGCCGGGGCAGCGCGCGGCCGATGCCGCGCTCCACAGCACGCATGTGGGCCGCCAGGCTGCAGGCAGGGGGAAGCAAGGCGGCGCAATAGAACGTAACGACACAGTCTTAGTATGAGCGCCGCAGGCATGTGGGACGTCACGGCAGGTGCAGCGGAATGCGAGCTGGCGGCAGGATAAGGCGCCCGCTTTGGTGCATTATGACGAGCTGGAGGTCCGTGAGGGTGGGTCTGGTGGGCGATGTGTTAACTAGCTCCGGCACATGCAAACGGCGACAGCAGCGCAGCCAGCGCCCACCTGGTGGGGTGCACCAGGGACTGCTCGAACGCCCTCCGGGCCAGGCGCCACTCGGGGCCGTTCCTGCGTTGGCATGCCGCAGTCGACAGGACTCAACGGCATTGATATGAAGATGATCCATCGGCTACTTTGCAATAACTGTGGGCCAGTGCTGCCCGCGTGGCTGCAGCTCCCCGCCTGGTGGTGTGTCCGGACGGAACGTCAATACAACAGCACATCTATGCAGCGCGTACTTTGACGCAACCCGATCGGTGAGTTCAACTGAAATACACATGGCATAAAGGGCGTGGTCCACCAGCCTAGCCCAGTCCAGCCCAGCAACCCCTCCGTTCGTGCGTTGGTGCGCCGAACCCCTTCCCGGTGGCTGGCGTGCAGTATGGGAGAAGTGTGATCCGCCACCCTGGCCCCATGCTAGCCCCTCCTCCAAGAGCGCCTGCGCACCTCATGAACAGCAGGGACTGCTTGTCCTGCTCGTAGGCTTCGCCTGTGAGCGTGTGCAGGGCCGTCTTGCGGGAAAAGGGCCGGCTCAGCAGCCTGAAGCTGTACTTGCTGCGGAAAAATTGATACGGTACATTGATGGCAGTCGTGTCTCAATAATAACGCCATTTGTTCGGTTCAAGGCTGCGAGCACCCCAGGCCGTGGAAGTGGGTGCCAGCAAGGAAGGATGGCGATGGTCGTACCACCCCTTAGACCAGGGTACATTGTAGGCATGCGAGAGCAATGCGTCGTGGTGTACGGGGTCGTTCTGCACGACACGCCGTACCGTACCGGCGATGCGTGTTAGGCAAGGCACACCGTTGCGCGGCAATTACTGTCAGCAGCAGTGCACAAGATCATAGGGCCGACGCGCATCCGAGGCATCCAACTGCGTGCATGTGCAGCACTAAAGGCCTCGCCCCCTCACCGAATGAGCTCCGGGTCGCTCATGACCACCCATGGTTGGCTGCCCATCCATAGCTGCAGGCAAGGGTGTCAATGGAGTTGAGTTAGTCACAGAGGTAAAGCACTTGGGGAGCAACAGGTGGAGCCGTGCCTCGCAGGGCAGAGGGGCTCCCCTGCCTAACGGCTGACGCCTTGACTGTTGCACAATCTTGGTGTTGACAGGGGTGGCCAATCACCAGCACGGAACAGCGTCCGGCACCTGCCTGGGCGTTGTATGCAACGTCTGGTCAGGTATACCGTCCTGCGTGCGTTACGATTTGGAGGGCATCTCGGTCATGCCTCATGCGTATACCCGGAAGTTCACACAATGGTACGGTACGGTGGGACCGAAGCGCGGGCGAGTCAGCAACCCACCATGAAAACCTTGCCGTACTTGCGCGAGCAGCCGGCCACCAGGTGTGTGATGTCACGCCTCGCAATGTCGACGATGCTCCCAAGGAGGGGCATCGGGGTGGGGCCTGGTGGGGGTGTCGGGGGACGTGACCACGGGGGCATACGTGCGTGGTGCACCCAACGAGGCCTTGCTTTGGGAACCTATGCAGCGTCACAATATGACTAGAGTCTATCCACAGACGGGTTCGAGGGGCACCGTGGCGATGAAGGTGACATTGTGATGCCCAGGGGTAAGGCCCTCATTTGGTCTAGGGAACCCCACAGCAGGAGAGCAGGCTTGCAGGTGACACGCTGCGCATGCCAAAGGCCCTGGGAGGGCCTGTCAGCTCCCCCTTGCTTCCATCTTGCCGCATGAGCCTAAAACCTGCTGCAGTGTCTAAGAACGGGGCACATGGCTGTCGCGAGCCGCAGGAAGGGGCAGCAGCAACGCTGGGAGCGGTGCAGTGGGACCCCGCAGTGCAACAGCCTTATGGGAGGAGTTGGAGATGCTTAAAGGAGTATATATTTGTTTAAGAAGTGAGAATGCCATATATGAATAGGTTTGTCGATTACTCTTGTGTACAACTTCGCTGCCGACCTGGAAGTGCGCGCAGTCGCCAACGGGCGAATGGGTTGAGGGCCGCCCAGGCCAGCCCCTGCAAGAATGGCATAGTAGTTAGATCTTCCGGGCTCAGCTGACTTCTCCCGCTGTGGCGCATGCGCAGCACAAACGTTCCCAGATAGCTCTAGAGCTAGAGCTAGATAGACCAACCTACGCACCAGGAGAAATATCGCAGCAGGGAGGTAGGCGACCCATACACTTGGGCTGATAACAATTGTAGTTACCATCCTTGCCTACTGAATCTATGGCGACAGCCTCGTGCCCTGTGCGCGCTGAGCAGGTCCCGGTTGCAACTCATCGGATTTTTGCCACGCCACATGCCGTACACGTCCACGTTACCATAGTCGTAGCGGTACATGAAGCCATTTATAATTCGGCGACCAACCTTCGTACGGCAACCCATTGTGCAGACGTGTGCTGTCTTGTATGGTGTGTGCGCATCCCAACAGTCCGGGCAGCTGCATGCTGTTGTCCGTGCATGCAGCCAGGGTAGCTCCCGTGCTGCTTCTGGTTGCCCCTGATGCTGTGCACGCCTCTGGCCAGGCCCCCTGCCCCAGCCAACTCCAGCCGCAGTCAGCGCACTCCCTTGCTAGCTGGCCGCTTAGAGCGGAGGCAAGCTGCGCCCATGCACGTAAGTAACCCGCAGCATCCGAGCAGATCCGAGTCGCGCCCCGTACTGGCAGCTTCGCAACGGACCGCCGCTAGACTGGCGGAAGCGGGCGTAAGAAAGGCAACCTTAGTACAGTACGTGCTGGCTGGTGCTGGCCAAGGTGCGTGCTGGCTCAAATGTCCTCTGCCCCTCACTAGGGGGTGGCCTTCCTCGGTCCTCCGTGGGGCAAGCTCGCGCTGTCGTACGGGGTGCTGTACAGCGCCCCGCTGCCGGTGCTCAAGTGGATGGTGGAGAAAGGGGTGTCGATTGAGCTGGAGGAGGTGCAGTTTGCGAGGCAGCAGGTGAGGGAGTGGGAGCGGGGAGGGGAGGTGGACGTGTGGCTAAAGGGGCTGGGGAAGGTGCTCGGCGGAGGCGGGCTGCGGAGGCTGCTGTACTCGCGTATAAGGCCCAGACGAGGATCACATGTTGGTGCTGGTGATGTGCAGGGCGCGGGTTGCATACGGGGGCTATCGGTGCGCGCTTGGCTTACTTTGCGAACCCGCAGTACCCTGGCAGTGCTACAAGAGCAACTTCTGGTCACACACGCGACATAGTTGGTGCCGACTACGACAATCATGAAGTGCACCAATATCAGTGAAGCCTCCTCATTTCTGCGTAACCCATACACAACTCGTAATGTTTGCCAACAGTCTGTGCCTGGTCTGTGCATTACGCTCACGGCCCAGAACCAATAACGCTGTCTGGCGGCAGAAGCGGACCTCGCTGGAAAGTGCCTCCCTGAAGTTCATTTGTCCCTACCGTTGCAACCTCAAGGTCGTTCAGCAATAACGGCACATTGCATGCGCACTCAGCGCAAGGTGCGCGACATTGAAAATGACCGTACATTATCGTCTAACATCTGGCAACAGGCCACATCCCGCCTGGAACATCCGACGCATGATACCACTCAATCCTTGCACGCATGCTCGTGCCCTAGCTAAGCCTGGACTGCCTTCTATACACACTAGGAAAAACGCCCTCCAGCAAAGCGCCACTAACCATTATCGCATACGCAGTGCTTATCGGAGCATGCCTTCCATCCCTAGCCATGTTGCTTCACAACCATGCCGAAAGTTTCTGGTTCAGTCCGCAGTCAGCACTGCAATACTTCTCATCCTTGTTCCGTGTTCAAGATCCGGGCCTCCCCCTTCAAAATAGGGACCGCCTAGCCTGCAGGGAGCGACAGCACCACAGGGTCCAACGAAGACATTCAAGCACACCACCGCGCAGGTTGAGGTGCATAGCTTCTGGTGCATGATGAGACAGGCGCTAGTGCAGGGAAGGGAAATACCACGCCGGCACGCCTGGGGCCTGTGGTAGGACCTGCGCAGCTGCGCGGCCATAGGCTTGTTCGTGATACACCAGATACCTCCCTCAATGTGATGAATGGATGTGCGGAGTGTCATACAGCTGGTACCCTTGGGGCCGCAGTACGAGGCCGTGGGCGCTGCAGCCTTCATATGCAACCACGTGTGCTATTGATGCAACATAAACAGGTACTCACGTAATAGATGCACAGCGACGGGCGGTCTAGCAGCAGAGGGCCCGAGCAGCCCACCGCCACCTGCCTTTTGTGACACGAGCCGAGCAGCGCTGTTGAGCAACTGCCGTTTGCTCACAGCACGCCCGCCCTGCCGCCGGGCCCACCTGCAGCCGCCCTGTAAGCTAGCGACCCGCCCGCTGCCCCTACCGCTACCTCCCCGCCCCTCACCGCAACCCCGCCACCCGCACTCCCCAGCCCCAGCCCCACGCCGCTGCTGCCACCAGCTGCCACCCCAACCCCACTCGCGCCGCTTGCCGCTGCCGCTGCTGCTAAACCAAGCCCGTCCTCGGCACTCGCTCCTCCCCCTCCAGACTCGTAACCGTACCCTAGCTCCCCGTCACCACCGCCGGCCCCCCCAACCCCAAACGGCAAGAACCGCCTTGCGCCCGCCTTCCTGGTCCCCAGCATGCCCACCGCCGCACGGCCCGTCACCGCCACAGCCACGGCCTCCCCGGCACCCCCTCCGCTAGCGCTACTCCCCCGCCTCGCCTGTGCGTCCTTGTCTCCCCCGCCGCCGCCGCCGCGCCCTACCGGTATAGTTATCCCCAGCCCCGCCGCCGCGTCCTTGGGCGCCACCCAGTGCATGGCCAGCAGCACGATGAAGGGCGTGGTCAGCAGCGACAGCGCCGTGACGCCCAGCAGCAGCATGTACACCTGGGGGGCCGCGGGGAGGTAAGGAATACGGTCGCAACATAAAAAAGCACAAAAAGTGAACGGGAACAGGAAGCACTACGGCAAGGCAAAGGCAGGACGGGAGTACACGAGGGCTGGGTATTGCGGTCGCGCCGCATGCAGTCACCGTACGAGGCAAGCACGGGGCGGAGGCGGGCCCGCTCGCACCTGCAGCGGCACGATGTCTGCCTGCACTGCCTGGCTCAGCAGCACGAACGCAAACTCGCCCACGTGCGCCATGGACAGGCCTGCAGGGCAGGAAACAGGCGCAGCCAAACATTGTGTTGTTGCCTCAGCAATGCGCGTTGCTCTGCATGCCAACGCGTGTGGCACAACGCTTCATGTATCGCAGGCATCGGCCCGTCGACGGCCCTGGCCCAATCGTCCTTCAGGCCGTGCGCTCGACCAGTACTGTCCCAAGTGGGTGTAGTACCTGCACTGACAGGGCTCCTCACGCCACACTCACCGACCGCCAGCGATGTGCGCAGCCCCACCGAGAACATGCGCACCACGGCCGCCACCAGCGCGCCCTTGACCACCACCACCACCGCCACGCCCACGGTCAGCACGCCCAGATGGTCCATCAGGAACCTGCGGGGTGAGGCAGTAGGGTGAGCAAGGGCAGCAGCATGATGGTCAGCACGTGCCGCGTGCCGCAGCAAGAGAGGGAGGATGAGCAAGTGGGGAGCATTCGGGCACACGAGCACTTGTTCGCCCGTCGCTGGCCGTACGGCGCTGTACCTCCCTTTCGCGGTGACCCTTACTCCCTTACTATGCGCCGAACAGAAGGTCCTAGGACACCGGTGTTGGCAATCCAGTCCCAGCCCTCATAGCGGCACAGCGCCAGTCCCCTCCCTGCCCCGCGCCGCGCCACGCACCTGGGCGACATGATGAGTCCTATGGTGGACATGAACAGCGCCACCAGCACGTTCCTCGCGCTCTCTATGCTGTAGTACGCCGCGTGCGCCCCCAGCGCCTGCTTCTCCCGCTGCCGCTGCCGCTCCCGCTCCAGCGTCCACTCCCGGTCCGGCGGCGCAGCCGCCTCGCTCCTGCTTTCCCGCTCCCTCTCCCCCCTGCCCACCCCCCAGTCCAACGCTTCCGGATCCCGTTCCCCCTCGTTCCGCTCCCCGTCTCCGTCACCCGGGCCCCCTAGCGCCTTGCCCACAGGCACCACCGGGCTCATCCCCGGCTCCAGGGGCCCGTGCCCAATTGCTGCCATGGGCGCTAAGGAGCCCATGACAGGGGACGGGCTGCTGTCTAGTTCGCTGCCAGCGGCCGTGGTGCCCCCCAAGCTGGATGGATTGGAGGCGCGGGCGCCGAGCGCCTGCTGCGCCTGCGGGCTGCCTGGTCCCAGCGCCACAGCCACCATGACGCCGGCCACGAACGCGCCCAGCTCGGAGGACAGCCCCAGGTCGTGCGAGATGGAGGAGATGCCGCAGCAGAAGGCCACCAGCGCCAGCTGCACCAGCTCCCGGGAGGCCTTGGGGCGGGGGAGCAGGGCCCGGAGCAAGGGGAACAGGGCGCGCAGGGTCGGAAAGAGGTAGCGAACGCAACGCACGGTGCTCAAAAGATTGAATCAGGGGACCGGTGCAGGCGTTGAAAAGGACGGCGTGAAGTCCAGCAGGCCCTGGCCGGCGCGGTGCGGACACGGGAGGACGACAGCAGGGCGGCGCAGCGCGGTGCTATTTGTTGTTGCCGTACCTTTCGCTGCATGAGCCTGAAGAGCGGCGGCAGCAGCGTCTTGCTGACGGCCAGCGCCGCCGCCATGGCCAGGCTGAGCTTGAGCAGCACCGCCAGCACCATGAGCACCACGCGGCCCTTGGCCTCGGCGGCGTCCGTGTCGGCGGCTGCAACGCGAACGATAGAGCACCAGTTGCTGGTGTTAGGTGAGGTGGCCATGAGCAACAACAGAAGAGTTGACCAGCACCAACAGTAGATGCAGCTAGAGGTGTTGTGTCCTTCCTACTTGGTGTGCAACCGGTCACTACCGGTCAATATGGGGCCGGTACCGGTCAAGATGTCACGTTGTTATACCACCCAGGCATATCGGTGCATTGGCGTGCCTGGCTGCTTTGTTTGCTAAGGTGCGTCTTACCTAGTCCGCTGGGTTTGACCACGGGTCCTCCCTTGAAGACCGGCACCAGCGCGAACATGAGCCCCACCATGCAGTCCTGGGGGCAACGGGCAACACCAAGGAGCACCCTGCCGTTTAATCATGTGCTCCAGGACGAGGGGCAGACAACTGCGTAAGCTTGTGCGCCGAACCCAGCAATACCGTGCCTTTTGAACTATGCTCATTCCTAGACGGATCAAATAGCCTTAGCGATTGCAGCCGTTCGCATTGTCCACAGAGCCGCTATGCCAACGCTCAAGCATCCCACTCCTCCCGGCCATCCCACATTCACATGGGCGCCCTTCACCCCTGGCTGTCACCCGGTGGCCCGCTAGCCCACCTGTAGGATGAGCGTGCCCACGGTGATCTGTCCGTAGGCGCTGCTGCTGGTGCGCATGACCTCCAGGCACTTGACCACCACGGCGGTGCTGCTCATGGACAGCAGCGCGCCCACGAAGATGCCCTGGCCGGGGGGCGCACCCGCGGCCGCCGCCACCAGCCCGCCCAGCAACGCCAGCAGCACAACCTGCAACGAGCCGCCTGGCGGGGCAAGGGGTGTCCAGGGTGGGGGATACGGCGTTTGCGTTAAGGGTCTCTCCAGGTAAGGTGTGTTGCACAGAGGAAGAGCCGCAATGCAGATGGCATCCGGGCGGTGACCTGTCGTGCTCGGCGCAGTCCTGTACTGCAACCTGGCCGCCTCCAGGCCTTCTTGGCCTCCACGCACAGTCCTGCATGTACCGCAAACCAAGCCCTCCGCCAGGGCGCAAGCTGGCCGGTGCTGTGCTACAAGCAGCCCCGGCTCCCTGAGGTCATGAAGGCCCGCGCTGGGCAAGAAAGCCCCAGCCCCCCTCCCAGGCCATGCACTGCCGCCGCGCGCTCACCCATGATCGCCACATCCCACACGGCGCGCAGCTTGGACGGCGACAGCTCCAGCCCCAGCCCGAACAGCAGCAGCTGCACGCCCAGCTGAGCCAGGGACTCCACCTGCACCAGCTCCTGCAGGGACAACACGATGGGAAGGAGGCAGGGGTAGGCGAGGCACAACACCACCGCGGTAGAGCTGTGGGAAGCAGGGTGAAACCCGGGACCGATGTACTCCGCAAGGCGGGCACCTGCCGGTGACGCGACGCGACAGCACAGCGGCTAGGGATGTCGTTTGCGCGCTGCAGTACAGTGAGCCCATAAACAACATGAACAGTGACAACATAAGCAGTGAGCCCATATTTGTGCATCAAAAGTAGGCAGCCTACAACCTTGCGCGCGGCCCCACCTTAACCCAGTTAAGGCCGCCTGGGCCCACCACAGCGCCGCCAATGAGGTAGCCGTTAATGACCGGCTGCCGCACCGCCTCGAAGGCGCTCCCGAACAGCTACAAACGAGGGGTAGAATACCATGTGCTGGATCAGGAACGGAGAAGAGGCGTGTCGTGTGGGCCGCATGGCTTTGTTTCCCGGCCACAGGGATCTTCTGTATGCTGGTGCAGCAAAGAGTGGTCCGGGAAGCGGTAAGGACAGGGCACGGGGTCACGGCAACGGCTGCTGCTGGTTGCCCTCATGAGCGCGCCCCTTACCGCTGCCGACACCAGCAGGACAGATAGGTCCTGGATGAGCTGCATGTCCAGCGTCAGTGAGGCGACGCTCTCCCTGGGTGGGGTGCAGACGCGGTACTGATGTTGTTAGCAGGCGGCGAAGGAGAGGTCTTTGGGAATGCTTCACATGGGTGCACTGCACTGCCTGTAATGCGGGGCGGTCATGTCACTAGGAGTCCTGAAACGCATAACAGCACCCAGCGTCCGTTGGTGCAGCAACTCCCGCCGTTGAAGCTGGCCCTCAGCAAAGCTAGCCAGCCCGTTCCCTTGCTCCGCAGGCTCTTCCCACGCTGGAATTGCAGTCATTGTACTCACTTTGGCTTCGACAGAACAAACTCGTTATCTTGCGAGTCAATGATGCGGTCAACATCTGTTGCAGCTTCCGCGGCTGCGTCCACTGAGTCGGTGGCGGTGCTGTTGCCCCCCGCTCCACCCGCCACCGATCCGTCCGCTAATGTGGCTTCTGTGGCGTTACCAACTGGCAAGTCGTGTGTTACCTTGCCGGTGATGCGTACCACCGTTTCGAATTTCACCTGGCAGGGAATGAGGTGGTCGGCATGGACCGAAACGTGGGGCTCGTTTCCAGGTGGCGGTCAAGAAGTTTCAGGGCTTCTGGAGCAACAGAGCGTGTGTGCTGCAGGTGCAGATGGTCCATGCACACAGTACAATATCTGTGCACTCACTAGGATGCCATCTGTGCACTCACTAGGATGACGTGCAATTGGCTGCGTAAGGCCGAACAGAATAGACTAAAAGCCCGGTGGTTGCAACAGCCGTGGACGGACGACTGTATGACGCCCCGGCAGGTGCTAAGCAACCCCGAAGCACGGCACAATACCTTACTGGAGGTGTTCACACTTTATTGCAAAGCAGGCGTCCATGCGGGCGGGCGTGACGCACCCAACCGCTTTGTACCATCTGACACGCACCTCTTCCCCTGCGCCCGCTTGCACAGTGGCATTGAATGTCTGGCCGCCCTTGGCATCTTCTGCTGTTTCCTTATCGAACTCTTTCTGCAACGCCGCGTCGAGTATCTGGGCGATGGTCTCAGGCTTAGTCTCGTTCTGAGCCACCGTTGGGGATGCGGGTTTTGCAGCGTCTGAGCTCTTGATCTGCTCTGCCTCAACCAGCTTTACGATCGGCCCAGCAACGTCGTCTTCTGCCGCGCCAGCCCCGGCAACCACTACCAGCGCGGCAACAAGTGCTAAGGACAACACCCTCGAAAGCTCTCTTCGCGGGGGCCCCATCTGGACCACCCGCCCAGACGACTTGTCTTGTCGGGGTCCAGTTGTGAATGAAACAAGGGCGGGGCCGTGCTAAAACCAAACTACGCACCACGTAAAACCACGAAGCTAATATGACATTTTTTGCAGTACGTGCCTTTTCAAACAATAGTTGAGCACTTGGGGAAACCAGTAAGCGTAATTTTTCCAGCTCCGGAACCCGCATGGGCTTCCACTCCATTGGCCTATGGTTCAAAAGCTAGGCGGCAAATGGTGCCATTACTTTCAGACCCAACTGGACACTGAACAGGCACTGAGCAGGCTGAGCTAGACCCACGCAGCAGTCACTACGCGCCCTTGTGACATTTCAAAACAATTCCGCGCGGTTCATCAGCGACAACCCGCCTCGGAAGCCCTGTCTTTATTCATCCATTTACTTCCGCCCAATTGGCGTGTACATAGCCTGTTGTAGCCTATTTCCGTGTTCCTCGCCACCATGACCTCTATGTTCGTTCTCAAGCGCGATGGCCGGAAGGAGCCGGTCATGTTTGACAAGATTACAGCGCGTATTGTCAAGCTAGCTTACGGCCTGAACCCCGACTTTTGCGACGCGGTGGGTCCCGCCGACTGCCGCGCTCCCGCCACTTCCCGCCACGACGCTGCACCAGAGCGCGCCAACGTTGTGTCGCCCGCTTGCGCAGGTCCTGGTGGCCCAGAAGGTGGCTGGTGGTGTCTACAAGGGTGTATCTACGACGGAGCTGGATGAGCTGGCCGCTGAGACTGCCGCGGCGCTCACGTCCACGCACCCCGACTATGCCATTGTGCGTGGGGCTGGTTGTTGAAAGGCCTCGGACACGCACATTCAGAGCGTAATGTGCTCGATGCCGCTATTCTATCATATGGTTTTCCGTTTTGCTGTTTGTCGGGGTACTGCTTCGACGACCTCGAAGACATGTGCTGTGCCCATGCCATCGCTCTGCAGCTGGCCGCCCGCATCGCCGTGTCCAACCTGCACAAGAACACGCTGAAGTCTTTCAGCAAGACGTAAGTGCTTTTGCAACAGCCGGGGTTAGGGTTGATACGATTGAGCCTGCTCCACTGTAGCTGCATGACCCGGCAGCCGAAGTTGCACCCCAGCCCCCTTGTCGACTGTTGCATGCCATGCCAACAGCCCCTGGTCACCCCATCACCACCAGGGTGCATTGCGAAGCTGAAAGGGTCTCCATGCTGGTCCCGGGCCTTGCACCTGCAGGATGGAGAAGCTGTACAGGTTCGTCAACCCTCGGAACAACGAGGCGGCCCCGCTGCTCGCTGACGACGTCTACGATCTCATCGTGCAGGTCAGTGACGGTGCACCCACACGGACGCAAAGACTAGTGCAACCGGCGTGACTCAGTAGTGCGCATGCAAGTTCAGAGGACTGCCTCCTCTCCGATCAGTACCCTTCGCTCCATACCCAAATCCGCCCCGCTGTGCCCAGGCGTGCGCAGCACCCTCCTCCCCGCCATTCGCCATTCACAGGCCTCTTTCACCTCTGTTGCCCTGTTCCCTCAACCTCATTGTGTTTTGCTCTCACGTGCGTTGCACAGAACGCGGAGCGGCTGGACAGCGAGATCCGCTACGACCGCGACTTTGACTACGACTACTTTGGCTTCAAGACGCTGGAGCGCTCCTACCTGCTGCGCATCGACGGCAAGGTGGTGGAGCGGCCGCAGCACATGCTCATGCGCGTGGCCGTGGGCATCCACAAGGTGCGGACAGCGGGGAGTACATTGTGCATGTGCTTGACTGATACCGTACAAGGCTCTCCCTTGGTTGGTGCTCTTGCCTGCTATAGTGGGCAAGTACACACCGAAGCGGCGTTGGTTCTGCAGCTGCGCACGTCCTAGTTGACCGTGCCAACCGTGCCCTCTACAGGAGGACATCGACTCAGCCATCTCGACGTACCACGCCATGTCGGAGCGCTGGTTCACGCACGCCTCGCCCACGCTGTTCAACGGCGGCACGCCCCGCCCCCAGCTGAGCAGCTGCTTCCTGGTGTGCATGCGCGACGACAGCATCGACGGTATCTACGACACGCTCAAGGTGTGGTTCGTTCCTTAGGGTCCTTTGTGTCAGCAGGAAACTCATATGGATACGGATGAACTGACAACCAGCTATCACAGGGCACACCGCACCAGGCTATGCATCATTGCACGCTCTGGGTTAGATTGGCGTTTACTGATTAAGGTACTACGGTTGCTACGGGTCTGGGAGCCAGGGCTGTGCTTTCGGGTAGTGGAGAAGGGGAAACTGCAGGGCCGGGAATCCCTGAGTACTCACCGGATCACGCCGCCTCCCTTTGCCGCGCATCGCAGGAGTGCGCCGTCATCTCCAAGAGCGCCGGCGGCATCGGCCTGTCCATCCACTGCATCCGCGCCACCGGCTCCTACATCCGCGGCACCAACGGCACCTCCAACGGCATCGTGCCCATGCTGCGCGTCTTCAACGACACCGCGCGGTGAGGGTGCACCGGGGCCCTCCTCCATCCTTGCCAAGCAGCTGCACCGTACGTGTGTAGGCAGTGTTGCCACCACGGGATGCAGTGCTGCGTGCCTGGGCAAGGGCGCCTCTGGTGGTTCTTACTACTTCCGCAGCCTCTGTACCTTCTGACAATCCTCCATGCGTTTTTGTTTGAGCCAGCCTAAAAGGCCCGCGGGCGTTTATGTGAACGTTGATCCCTGTCTTTGTCGCTGTGCGCATGCAGCTACGTGGACCAGGGCGGCGGCAAGCGCAAGGGCGCCTTCGCCATCTACGCCGAGCCTTGGCACGCCGACGTGTTCGACTTCCTGGACCTGCGCAAGAACCACGGCAAGGAGGAGGCGCGCGCCCGCGACCTGTTCTACGGCCTGTGGATCCCCGACCTGTTCATGGAGGTGGGCCGGACCTCGGAGCTGGTGTTGGTAGAAAGGTCCTGACGAATTCTGTTGATAAGCGTTCTTGTGGACCCCGGACCTGTTAGTGGAGGTGGGGCAGGGCAGCATGCAGGCATGCGATCCCCCATCAGCTTGTGTCCCTGGCCTGCATTTGCCAAAAGGCCGTCCTAGAAGGCGCACGTTCATAATGTGTGGTCCTGACATTGTCCGTTCCGTTGTGTCCGTGTTTGTTTGCTCCCCTCCCGCAGCGCGTGGAGCAGGACCTGGAGTGGAGCCTGTTCTGCCCCAACGAGGCGCCCGGCCTGGCCGACTGCTGGGGCGAGAAGTTCAACGAGCTGTACACGAAGTACGAGCAGGAGGGCCGCGCCAAGAAGGTGGTGCGCGCGCAGCAGCTGTGGTTCGCCATCCTGGAGGCGCAGGTGGAGACGGGCAACCCCTACATGCTGTACAAGGACCACTGCAACCGCAAGTCCAACCAGCAGAACCTGGGCACCATCAAGTGCTCCAACCTGTGCACGGAGATCATTGAGTACACCAGGTGCGGAGCTACTGCCGGCACAGCCGCATACCCTGACACTGTCATAGCGTGCAAGCTCGTTGCGCCCAATATTGCACCTTCAGCACATGGCATCAAAAATTACCTGTTCAGTTGGGCACGCTCCCTGGTGCTGCTGCTGGCTCACTCTGGTGTGCTGTCCTTTCTTGTGTTTCTGCAGCCCCGATGAGATCGCGGTGTGCAACCTGGCCTCCATCGCGCTGCCGCGCTTTGTGCGCGAGCAGGGCGGCTCGAGCGGCTGGGAGAAGAAGCTGGTGGGCAGCCTGGACGCCGCCGGCCGCTACTTCGACTTCGAGAAGCTGGCCGAGACCACCAAGGTGCGAGCCTGCCATGCAGGCGGCACAGTGTCTCCGGGGGCAAGGCTTGTCGTGTTGCTTCGGTGGTGCCCACACAAACTGCCTGCCTGGTGGCCATCCCTGTGCCCGGCTTGACAATAACTCGCTGCGCTTGCAATCAACTGCAGATGGCCACGCGCAACCTGAACAAGATCATCGACGTCAACTACTACCCGGTGGACAAGGCGCGCAACTCCAACATGCGCCACCGCCCCATCGGCCTGGGTGTGCAGGTGCGGCCCCAGAGCATACCACCGCACACTTACAATGTATCGTTCACTCAGCAAACCCCCCATGCGCCATGCCCTTCACCCCAGTATTAAGCGCAACCACAACTTGTGGGTTCGATATGCACGTCACACATAACACACACCTCCCTAACAATCCTGCCTCGCCTGTGGTCCCCCTCCAGGGCCTGGCCGACACGTTCATCCTGCTGGGCATGCCCTTCGACTCGGCCGAGGCGGCGCAGCTGAACCGCGACATCTTCGAGACCATCTACTACGCCGCGCTGTCCGCCTCGTGCGAGCTGGCGGAGCGCGACGGGGCCTACTCCACCTACGAGGGCAGCCCCGTCAGCCAGGGCATCCTGCAGCCCGACATGTGGGGCGTCAAGCCCACCGGCGTCAACGGCAGGTGAGCCCACCGCCACCCTCTACAACCTACGCCAGATCCTGCCAATTGTGCTCCAACTTTTCCGTTTAGTGGCTCTCAGTTACTGACGGTCTGCACATGCACACTGCAGGTTCGACTGGGCTGAGCTGCGCGACCGCATCGCGTCGCACGGCGTGCGCAACTCGCTGCTGGTGGCGCCCATGCCCACCGCCTCCACCTCCCAGATCCTGGGCAACAACGAGTGCTTCGAGCCCTACACCTCCAACATCTACGTGCGCCGCGTGCTGAGCGGCGAGTTCACGGTGGTGAACCAGCACCTGCTGCACGACCTCAACCGCATGGGCCTGTGGAGCGCCGACCTCAAGAACGAGCTGGTGCGCTTGCCACCCGTGCAAGTGGGCCCCTCAACCGCTCGCACGCACACCCTGCAGCGGCGCATTTCCTTCGCTACTGGCAACACCACCTATTTCATGTAACCACCCTGAAGCACTTGCACAGGCACGTGGGCCCTGATCCTGACCGACTTCGCTGCGTCTTGTTGTTGCGCAGGTGGCCGCCAACGGCAGCGTGACGGAGCTGGACATCCCCGAGAACCTCAAGGCGCTGTACAAGACGGTGTGGGAGATCAAGCAGCGCACGCTGGTGGACATGGCCGCCGACCGCGGCGCCTACATCGACCAGAGCCAGTCCTTCAACGTCTTCATGCCCGACCCCAACTTCGGCAAGCTCACCTCGCTGCACTTTTACGCCTGGCGCAAGGGCCTCAAGACCGGCATGTACTACCTGCGCACCAAGTGAGTCTACTACCTGCAGCAATTGCCCGGTGTCAACTGAATGCAGCTGCACAACACCGCTGCAACCGCTTTCGCAACCGCTGCAACCGCTTTCGCATCGTATGCCGGTACGCTCGACCTCCGTTCACCGCTCTTCATCTCCGCAATATACAGCACTCACCTGTTTGTACCTTGTCCACCCCGTTCTTTGCTCGCAGGGCCGCCGCCGACGCCATCAAGTTCACGGTGGACCAGCAGGCGCTGTCCAAGAAGAAGGCGCTGCAGTCGTCGTCCGCCTCCGCCTCCATCAGCCTGTCGGCCGCCGCCAGCGCCAAGCTGCCCCCCGGCGCCATCACGCCCAACATCACCTCTGCCGCCTCCACGCTGCCCTCCACCTCCAACACGCCCGCCGTATCCAACGGCGGTGTTGCGGCAGTCAACGCCGCCGCGGAGCGCCGCGCGCAGACCATTGCGCAGCTGGAGCGCGAGCAGCAGCTGGCGGCCATGGTGTGCAGCCTCGAGAACAAGGACGCCTGCCTCATGTGCGGCTCGTAAGCTGCGTGCAGCAGCAGCTGCTGGTGCTCCGTGTGGAACCGCAGCTGCAGCAGGTGTTCCTGGTGGGAACCGTTGCGTTGCTCTGGGGCAGGGCGTTGTATTATGAGGGTAGGGTGTAAGCTGAGGGCGTTGGGCCTCAAGGGCGAGGCTTGTATCGGGCATTGCGTGTGTTTGAGGGGCGCCGTGTTCACACTGGTGTATGGTACTGCATGGGGAAAAAGTGGACTAGGTGCTTGCTGGTGAGCTGGTGTGGTTTTTACTCAGGTTCGGGACCGGACGGGAAGATTGCACTGGTGACATGGACGGATGCCCACAGTGCCTTGACAATACGGTAGTGGTGTGCGGTGGGCAGAAGCTGTGGCGTGGACGTCATTTTGCTTCGTGCTCGTCGGTTTTGACAACACCGGATACACTCCATTCTCGCTCCGGTGTTCAGGTGTGCACTCACCGTTGCTTTGGATGGTGACAAGGACCAAAGCGGCGCCTTTGTTGAGACCTAGTTGTATTGCATGGTGGGGCCCTGAGGTTGTGGGCCGACTGTGTTCGACCTCGAAATTTCATGCGGGAGCATATGCCTGTGATACTTGAGAGGTGTGTTTCCCTGGGCTGTCAGGAGGCCTGCCCAGCTTTACGTGCAGGAGCGGAGGCCCTGTTTAAGGCCCGCACATTGTGGGCGCGCGGCCGCTGGTGCACACTCTGCATCCATGACTAGAGCCAAATGCTCTCACGCCATGCCGGCGGCATTGATCGGTTGCCATTTGTAAACAGCTACGGATTCTTTCGCCGTTTGCGTGGCGTAGTATGTTTTGGTTCCTTGTTATCCGCAGGTTCGCCAGCCTTTCGTATGCGTGGAGAACAACGCTATGGCTCAGCGATAATGTCCAATCTGCGTGATGTTGCTACAGCAGCTAGCGTGGCATGGCCCGCCCTTCCCTCCCACGCGGTGTGCAGGACACGTGTCAGGATGAGCATTAAGCTACACCCGCCTGCCTTGCCACCATTCGACAGCTGCTCGCAGGCATTGAAGTCTTACACAGTAAGCAGGCCAGGCAGCGGCACACCCTGGCACACCCAGTCGTCCACACCTATTGGCCCTCGCCCAACCGGCGACGAGGCTCTACCATACCATCCCGCTTCGCTACACCGCTTCGCCACACCGCTTTGCTACACCCCCTGCCACCCACAGCTTTTACAACACCTGTCTCTAAACAGGGCATGTGGGCCTGGGTTGATGCTGTCGAGGGTCAGCTCTTACCCCTGGCGGACACACCGTGCAAGGATGCGCAACGCCTACGAGCACAGGGTAGGCTATACGGTATGCCAGAAGTTTCGCACCAACAGTGCCGTCACGTCATTACATGTGCACCTAGTCGTCCTCATGCCACGACTGCGTTAGTGTTCCTTGTGACAGAGGTTGCACGGACGGAGGTCGTGGCTGCCGTTGCTCCGGGCCTGTTGCGCTACCTCCACGGCGTGCAGCGGGCACCCGTGCCCAGGTTCAAGCGCCCAACACCTGCGAGGCAGCAAGGCCGGCGGGGCGCCCTTGTCAGGCACAGCCGCGCATCACTAGCACGGCATGGGCCCACAAATAAACCTGTACGGTACCCCGCGCGTTCCACACTACCGCATTGCCAACTGTCACCCGGAGCACCGAGGCACGTCAAACGGGTACCCGACGCATGTCTAGGTCGGCCCAGAGCGGGGCTCCCGCCACAGGTCCCGCAAGGCACGTGCTCACCGGGAGGCTCCATGCGCCGTTTGCTCCAACTAGCCGCAGCCTCGAGGCCCGCTGGAGAAGTCGAGGAGCCAGGGGTGAAGCGGAACCCCCAACGTGAGGCCCGCACCGCCAGCAGCTGCAAGGCAGGCGTGTGGGCCCCCGAGACAAGGCGCCTGCCCTCAGGCCTGCGCGCAATTGGGAGTTTCAGGTTGACAGGTCAAATCCTGCGCATGGGTACGTGGATAGATGGTAACCTGTGACAAGGCATGCGGTTGCGTTGAATGCACGAGCATGAGCATGAGGTCAAGGCGGTCCAGCTGGGCATAGGAGGTCAAGGAGGTCAAGGCGGTCCAGCTGGGCATAACAAGACCGGCCTAACCAGACTGCTGTCGCTTTTGACGCACACGGGTAAGCAGTGATGCCCACCTGGCATTGCAATTAGCCACGTGCCTCCTGGTAGGCTCCGGTAGTAACAGGAGGCGTAGCCCGCATCGCAGCAGCTTTGTACACCAGGGTGTAACAGCAGTGTGTTGCTGTGGCCCACTGGGTAACCAATGGCGTTGCAGCCCCTGCCAACCGTCGCCCCCATAATGACAGTACCTGCCATTGTGTCATCTCGCAACCCGCAGGAACACGAACTCCGCGCAGCAGCTGTACTCAAACACCGGGTTGTCCTCCCGCCCCACCAAAGCGTACCCCAGCCCCGCCAGGTGCATCACCAGCGCCGCCAGCTGTTCCCTGCCATACGCCCGCCGGTAGTACTGCCAGCCCTCCGCCTTGAACCCCACGCTGTCGTACACGTCCTCAAACGTCAGACCGCTGCCCTCGTACGGCAGGAGGTACGTGTACGTGCGGAGGTCCACAAAGGTGTGCAGCTCCACCAGCAGCAGGTCAGGGAGGCCGGGGGTGCGCGCGGAGGCCCAGTCCGCGAACACGCCCCACTCGTAGCCCTCTATGTCCATCTTGAGCACCGTGAACGGCCGGGGCCTGCGGCGACGGCGTTGCCCCTTGCCGACTGGGCCGTCGACTCCAAAGCCGTCGCTGCCAAGACCGTATCTACTGCCTGCTGCACGTGCAGCTTCGCCGTAATCAGCTGCTGCCTGTTGCTGCCGAACCAGCGCGCTGTACGGCCGTGACAGCCACCGCCCCGCATGCGCTTCCGCGACCCCCTCCCCTGCTGCCGCTCCTCCTCCCTCCTGCACTGTTAACGCAGACGCTTTTGAGTCCAACCCGGTAGATCTCAGCGCCCCTGCGCCCTCCCGCACCTCCCGCACCAGCTGCTGCCATGACACCATGTTGCTGAAGTTGGCAGCCAGGGGTGCGCCTCCCACGCACTTCTGCACAAACGTGTGCCTCCGCCCGCCATCCAGCGACCTGCCCTCTAACGTACAGTCGTACGTCACGACCCTGCAGTACGGCCAATGGCGGAGTACGGCATCCTCGAAGCCGTACCGCCCCGCACTGCCGAGCGAGTACACCACGCACCCGCGCCGCCGTGCCGCCGCATTCGCGTCTGCTGTCGAGAAGCTGCCACCTGTGCTGCCTTCGGGATGAGCTCCGTCCTGCTGTTGTACACCCGACTTCTGCTGGGAGCTAGTGGACTGGTTCAGCTGGCTGTGTGCTTTCAGCTTCTGCAGCAGCATCAAGCTGTTGAGAGGCAAGCAGGACAGCTTGGAGCTGTCCAGCGCCCTTGCCCGCCTCAGCACATCCCACCCGCCGCTGTTCGCTTCCCCCGTGCCGCCACTGCGTTCACCGCTACCGCGACTCCGTATAGCAGTGCCACCTGCACGGCCAGGCGCTGCTGCTGCTTCTGCCTCCGCTGCAGCCGCCAGCGCCGCAGTCGCTTCGTCAGCCGACCTGAGCTGGCCCGTTGCCCCCTCCGGTGCGGGGTTGAACCACCCAAGCAGGGAGCCCGGAGGGCAGGCTGCCACGGGTGAGAACGCACGCCAGTCTGCGGCCGTCATCTTCGCCACCCATGTATCTTGCGCAGCGAATGCTGCAGCTGCGGAAGCTCTTTGCTCCCTAGCCGACGGCTGCTGCTGCTTGATAGCCAACATTTCGATCTGCAACCTGGACAGCAGCCCTGACGTGTGCATCATGGCGAATGTGAGGTTGCGGGCTGCTTCAGATCCGTATGGGTCTGGATATATGGCGCGTAGGGGGCGGAGGGGCGTGCCCGGGCGCACCTCCGCTGTGACACCCGAAGCGCGGGAAGACAGCGATCCCCCAACCGTCGCGCGAGTGGAGGCTATCCATGCGAGAACGAGCATGATCGTAATGTGCAATAACGTCCTGCGCCATTGTGTGGCCATGTTTGCTTGAGGAGGCCCGAGACGCGCTATCGCCGCGCCTCGCTTTAGGTCACATTGGGGTTCGTTTGTGTATGCATGCCGCAAAGTGGCTAGAACACTGTAAGAATGAGTCGGTATGGACGCTTTAGAGCGACAGGTTGCATGGGAGCGCAGAGGCACGATCGGGAGTCTCCCGACTGCCTGCCCTACCCCCCGCCTAGGATGCTGAGGGGGCCTGCTGGGGTGCCAGTGGAAGGCCTTCTCCAAGTGTGCATCCTATGTAGAATGATAATTCTGAGCCTTGGCACTTCCAGCGTAGTGTCAACTAGTCATATTGCGGGATGGGTAGGTGAAGCAGCAGAGGAGCAGGGGCCAGCCTTCTCACACCACGGTCCCGCCCCTGGTCCCGGCTATGTGAGGGAATCCCCCTCACCTGCGCACATTCTTGGGAACTCCTCTGTACTCGTACAAGCTACGCAGAGGAAAGCGTGGTCACCTTCGCAGAGGGAAAGGGACTTTGGCACGTGCGTGATACCATCAGTGGGGGAAGGACGACAGGGCAGTGCGAGGGGACACGTGGAAGGTAGCGGGTAGGGTGGTTGCGTCCACATACCAGTCCCGTGCAGTCAATTCGCCCTAGTAGGACAGTGGAATACCTTCTTGCATATCATTAGTCGGCATGGAAAAGTGGTTCCCGCGCGCGGGCCCAGCGCGGTGAACGAATAGCGCGGAGACTCTTGGGTCGCGCATGGCAACCGCTACAAAGTACAGCAATAGTGTCATGAATAAGCTCTTAACGCACGGTTAACTGATTGCCAGTCAAGGACTTCTAGAAGTAGAAGCGGCGGCCAAAATGGGCGGCATCAAGAACCGCGACGCCAAAATGAAGGCGAACAAAGTCTTCGCGTACGTAGATCGTTTCGGCGGCCACATCATAGGGGCGAGCCACAGACCTCAGGTGCAACACCCCCATGTGTTGCGTGTCCAGGTCGGGAGGCGGTGGGGGCGGCACCAAGGGCCCAGCTATCGTAGACAAGCGAGGCCAGGAGGTGAAATGCCCGTACTGCGACAAAATATACAAGGAGGTGCGTTTTGGTAAGGGTTCAGGTTGAACACCAGGCCCACCTGTGTCCTGTGGCCTGCTGGGGCTGGCGGACGTGGACTTCAAGCAGCAGCAGCAGTACGGCGGGCACAGCTCCAAGGATGCGGTGGGCTGGTCTCTGGCTTGCAAACTCTCACTTCAGGGCGACGTGTGTAGTGGGGAACAGGAAGTTCCAGGCGTTGGCCAGGACATTGCCGTACACTTATCAGTTATCACCAATAGGCCGTCGAGGCTTTGACTTGCCGCACGCCCGGTTGTGCTCCCCAGAGCGGGCGCCTCAAGGAGCACATCGCCAGCAAGCACGCCGACCAGCTGCAGCCCCAGGAGGCAGCGCCCTCGGCCTCAGCAGCAGCAGCTGCAGCTGCAGGGCCGTCAGGCAGCGGCGGCAGGGGGGGCGGCAAGGGTGGGGCAGGCGGCACGGGGGCGGCGGCGGCCGGGCCGGGAGGCAAGGAGGCGCCGGCTCAGTCCTCGGCGGCCGCTGCGGCGGCGGCGGTGGCGAGGGCGGCTCTTGCGTCCGCTGCTGCTGCCAACAGCAAAGGTGGTGCATGGGATGGTGGGGCCCAGGAAACGGAGCTGTGCACTTGCTAGGACCATACAGGGAGAGCAGGGTCAGCGGTAACCTGGCCGAGGCATTCGGTTGGCGCTATGCTATTTTAATTGTCGCCGTAGCTAGGGTCGGGGGCGGTGATTATGCTCACCAACCCCATTTACCTTCATACGAGCTACCGCGTACTTGGCTGGTGGCAACTACCACAGTGCATGTGACTGACCCTAACGCCCCTGTACCCCGCAGCTCCCATAGCCGGAGCGCCCGTGGGGGCGGCGGCCAGCGGCAGCAGCGGCGGGGTCATGCAGGTGCGCACACGGACCAGCCCCGTAGCCCACGACGGAACAAGCAATAAAAGTGAATCATGCGCATACCCAGCCACGCGGCGCTCGGACGAAAATGTGCCGTACTGTACCATTACCTCCCAAGGGGGGCCTTGGTGCACGCTAGGCCACGCATCCTCGGTGGCGGTGCAGTAGGGGCTGCGGCATCCTTCCCACAGTGCTCTGGGCCCCTTGCGCTCTGCAGGTGGGCAGCAAGGCGGGCTACTACACCAGCAAGAGCCCGCAGCTGCACCTGCAGGAGTGGGTGCAGCGCGAGAAGCGGCCCCGCATGCGCGCGCAGCCGCGGAGGCTGGACAACGGCAAGTGGACGTGCAAGGTGCGTGGACGGCGGACGGTGAACCGCGCACCAGGGAGTCTGCCAATGCAGCCAATGACCAGTTACTGGAAAGCTAATGGAAGGGCATGTCGCAGTTGCGCTGGCGCGTCCCTCGCGCTGACAAAACGTTGTGCCATAGGTACTCTGCAGGGGTATGTGCCGCGCAACCTGTTGCAGGCCGCATGCTCATGCCCACCACCACAGGTGCCTCTGGACCCTGCATGCTATACCACACCTCCTGCGCACGCCCTTTTGCTGACCTGACCTGCCGGCACGTGTGAGCTGGTCGTCGCATTAAACCACGCCTATCCACCACTTCGTCCAGGTTGTGCTGCCGGATGGCAAGAAGGACGAGAACGACGTGGTGGTGTTCCTTGACGAGGCGCACGCCGCGGACGACGAGGAGGAGGCGCGGCAGCGGGCCTGCGTGGCGGCGCTGCACCGCGTGGCGGGTGAGGGGGCAGCGCGCCGCTGACACGTGTCAAGTGACGCGTCGGGTACGCCTCCAGCAAAGGTGGCCCCTGAACGGCGGGAGGCAGATGCGGCTCCATTCCCCACACACAACGTGCCTGCCTTCGTCCTTGCATGAGTGACTGACACAGAACCAGCACGTGCATCACACAAGTCGTCCTGCTTAGCACGCCATATCCCTTCCGCATTGCTCCAGGCGACCGGCAGCTGGACCTCGTCCTGCCCAAGCAGTACGGCCCCATGTGGCGCGAGCTGGGGGAGGCGCGGCGGGCGCGGGAGGAGGCGGCGGCGGCGCGGCGGGCGCGCGACGAGGAGCGCAAAAAGGCCGAGGAGGCGCGGCGCAGGAGGCAGAACATGCGCACGCCGCAGGCGAGGCCGGTTTGAGGAGGGGTCGGGGGAGGGGGTCGGGGGAGGGGGAGGCGGAAGGGGAGGCGGAGGCGGAGGGGACGCGTGGCTGGGCTGGTGCTGTGGGGGTGCTGTGCAGGGCCAGCGCCACCAGGGGCCGACACCCTCCCCTGGGCGGAATGGGCGGGTAGGACGCAGATTGGTTGAGCTTGACCAAAGCGGTGACAATCGAATGACAACGCGAGCCTAACCCTTTGGCAATGGCGTTCTTCTGCCAACGGTTCGCCCGCATTCCCTGCCGCTCCCTTCTTCCCCGTGCGCTCACACCGAGCCCCAAACGCCGCTGCCCCGCCGCGCAGGTGGTGGTGATGAGCTCCGCCAAGCAGCAGCTGGTGCAGTCGCTGCTCCGAGACCGCGACCGCGCGCTGGGGCTGGACGGCGGTTTCGGAGCCGGCACCGGCGCCCCTGGTTCCGGAGCGGACGAGGGGGCGCTGAGCGACGTGGTGGACGAGCTGAGCGCCATGGGCTTCAGCCCGCAGCACGTGCAGCTGGCGTACGAACGTACGAGCGTGCGGGCGGCGGGCGGCGGGGCGGGCGGCGGGGCGGGCGGCGTGAGCGTGGAGTCGCTGCTGGACTGGCTGCTGATCAACCTGCCGGCCGAGCAGCTGCCGGGGCAGTTCACCAAGGGTGAGGGCGTAGGGAGGGAGTCATATCCTCTAGCGCTGCGTGGGGGCTACGGCCCGTAGGGGCTCATGTGCGACCCCCTCAGACCACGACTGCCTGCCTTACAGCCAAACCATGCCCACCTGTGTGCGAGCAAACCTTGCCGTGCCGTCACAGAAACGAAGTACTCCTGGGCATCCCTGCCACCCACTGACCTTCGTCTGTAGAATCTACGCCTGAATCAATCCGTCGGCCACCCGTCCCCACCCCGCCGCAGGCTCCAGCACCAACGCGGTGAGCCTGGTGGCGCGCGCCGACCCCTCCGCGCCCTCGCTGCAGGCCGTGGCGCGCCTCATGGCGCACGGCTACACCAGCGCCGAGTGCGAGGCGGCGCTGCGGGCGGCCAAGAACGACGAGCGGGCGGCGCTGCTGCAACTGTACGGCAACCTGACGGGTGGGTGTACGACAACAACCCCTGGGCTGTTGCAAGCTGCTGCGCACAGTTTGCAACGTCGCGTTTCTAGCATGCTCATGGGCGCCTGTGCTTGACGCTGCCGCGTGGCAGTGCTTAATGGACGGCTTGGCAAGAATTTGACGGGAACGTGACCACGCGTGTGTGGTGCGTGCGCTTGGCCCCCGGCAGGTGTCCGCCTGCAGCCTCTGTCTGCCGCCGCTGTGGTCCCCGGCGACGCCGACGCCGACGGCGACCCGTGGGCCGAGGAGCTCATGGTGCTGGAGTCCATATATGACAGCCAGTTTGCCGTACAGTCAGAGGACGCCGTACGGCTGACCTTGGAGCTGCCGGAGGGCTGCCAGCTGGCCACGCGGGCAGACGCACCGCTGGTGCTGGAGTTTGTGCGCATGGCGGGGGCGGAGGAGGGCGCGGGGTCGGTAGCTGCTTACCCGCAGGTGCCGCCGCTGGTGTGTGTTAGCTGCTCGGGGCTGGCGGCGGGGGCGCTGCGCCACGTGACGCGCGTCATGGCCAAGGTGGGTGAGAGGAGGCGAGTCAGGGCACACAGGTGGCCTGCCTTACATGCTGGGCGTCCCTTATCTTGCGGGGGGACCCTTTGCACCGGTCGACAGTACCCGGTACCTGAGGCCTACCATGTCCCATGCGCCACCATGTCTGGCGCCCTGCGGCGCATTTCTTCCCCTACTTCCTCCGCCCCTGACTGGGGATTGCGGACGTGTTCTGACTGCCACCCCGGCCTGCAGGAGGCGGTCTCGCTGCTGGGCCAGCCCATGCTGCACGACCTGGCGGCACGTGCCCTGGAGGAGGCGGCCGGCATGGACGCGGCGGCGTGCGAGGCAAGCGCCGCGGAGGCGGAGGGAGCAGGGGAGCAGCAGGAGGGGCAGCAGGAGGGCGGGGAGGGCGAGGAAGGCCTGGGGCGGCAGGACAGCAGCCTGGTGGAGGGCTTCGAGGGTCTGACGGTGGAGGACGAGGAGGAGGAGACGGGGCCGGAGGACGACGGAGACAAGGGTGGGTTGTTTAGTAGGGGGTGCCGGCTGCCGCTCCACGGCGTGGGCACAAACAGTGCCCTCTTAACCCGGTGCATGGTGCCGGGGCACTGGAGGGCCACTGCATGGCAACGTGTACCCCGTGCCCCTATGCCAGCCCGCGATACAGTTACGCTTCTGTGTTGCCGGTTGCCCCTTTACCCTTTGCCTCGTGCCCTGCATGCGTTGCAGCCCGCGCCGCCGCCGCCGCCGCCGCCGCGCGCCGCCGCCGTCCGGAGGGCCCCCCGCCGCCTCGCCGCCGCTCCCCCGCAGAGCTGGCGGCGGAGAGCGGCCGCCTGCAGCGCCTGCAGTCCGACATCGCCTCCTCGCCGGCGCTGGCGGACATCCGCCGCACGCGCGCCGCGCTGCCCGCAGCCGCCAAGCGCTCGGAGCTGCTGGCGCTGCTGCGGCAGCACGAGGTGGTGGTGGTCAGCGGGGCCACCGGCTGCGGCAAGAGCACGCAGGTGGGTGTAGCGTTTGTGGGTTAGGGTGTGCTTGTGTATCCATATCTGTGGTACATGTAGTAGTTGCGCCCACGCCAGGTGTGGGGAGCAGAGTTTATGGCGGGCTGGTCCGGGACATGGGTTTCGGGGGGGCAGATGGACTGTGGGCCGGCCAGGGTGCCGTACAAGCGCGGGGTGTTTGTTCAGATGGCGTGTTGCTCGTAGCGTGATGGCGGCGAGACCCTGCAGGTATCCTGGCTGCCAACCTAACACCCCGTATGCCGTGTTTCTGCCGTACCTCTGCCGTACTGCTCCGCAGGTCCCGCAGTACATCCTGGAGGAGGCGGTGGAGGGCGGACAGGGGGCAGCGTGCAACATCGTGGTCACGCAGGTGGGCGACGCGTGGGGCGGCACGCAGCATACACGCGTCGGGCAATGTCGGACCCTTTGGGGTTCCCTTTCACCTCTTTGTTGCTAGGTGTATGCAGCTGGCTGGCCAACCCACGATCATACCCGCAAGCTACGTTTTCTGGCCTAGCCTTCCGCGCACGCCTTGTAAGGTTCACCAGAGCACTTGCAGCTTTATTCCGCAGTCGTAAGGCACAGGGAGGAACGAAAGTCTAGCGGTCATGCGCTGCCTGGGCGATACCTGGTGCGGTCGACCTGACCACTGACCCGCCCCTCCCCACCGTGTCCCTCCCTACCTCCTCCCAACACAGCCCCGCCGTATCTCGGCGCTGGGGCTGGCCTCCCGCGTGGCGGCCGAGCGGGGGGAGCGGCCCGGGGAGGTGGTGGGGTACAGGTGGGAACGGGATACCGTATGGGGACATATACAATACCTACATAGTCTTCGTACTGTACCTAGCTGCCCCTGGTGGCGGTGGTTTGGCGGTACGTACGGAAGGCAATTCAGAATGTTGTGCACTGCAGCCCAAAACTGGCGTGCGCACCTGTAGCCGTTGCGCCCAGCCGGTTTTGACAGTACCCACAAACCACATGTGCCGCGCCGTTGGGCTGGAACCTGTCTGTGCACGGGACCACCACAACCCACACAATCACGTGCTCCCCACCCCCCACCCCGCGTCCGGCGGGCCGCAGTGTGCGGCTGGAGCACCGCACGTCGGCCGCCACGCGCCTCACGTTCGTCACCACCGGGATCCTGCTGCGGAGGCTGCTGGCAGACCCGGAGCTGCAGGTGGGTGGTGGTGGTGGGGTAGGGGTACTGCAGTCAAGCTGGGCGGGAAGCCCACATACTCTGCTCTCTCGGGTACTGACAATGCCATCGCGGCATACTTTTTTTTCCTCTGCTCTTGCTCCCTTCCACTCAAACCCCCTCCTAGGGCACCACCCACATCGTACTTGATGAGGTCTGCATGCACAGAGTCTTTATCTCTGCCCTTGCCACGCGTGCTAACCCACTCCTGCTAATACACACGCCCCAGGGCACCACCCACATCGTGCTGGACGAGGTGCACGAGCGCAGCATCGAGATCGACCTGCTGCTGCTCCTGCTGCGAGACCTGCTGGCCCGGCGGAGGGCCAAGGCGGCAGACCAGGGCGCACACCAGCAGCAGCAGCAGCAGCAGCCCCCACAGCTCAAGATCGTGCTCATGTCTGCCACAGCGGACGCAGACCTGTTCTGTCGCTACATGGGCCAGGGGCTCGCAGGGGCAGCGCCTCTGCAGCAGGGCGCGGGCACCGGGGCCAGGGGCGGCAGGCGCGAGGGTGCTGGTGCGGACTCGGTCGGGGGATCGGTCGGCAGCATCACGATTCCGGGCTTCACGTACCCTGTCCGGGAGTTCTACTTGGAGGACGCGTTCGAGCTGACGGGCCACGTGATAGGGCGGGACAACAAGTACGCGCGGCGGGGAGGGCCCCGGCGGGGCGGCAAGGGTCAGCAGCAGGGCGGGGAAGGGGAGGAAGGAGGCGGAGGGGACCTGGTGCTGTCTGGCTCCTTGCCGTCGTACAGCGAGGCGACGCTGCGGAGCCTGGCCGTGGTGGACGAGGACCAGGTGGGGCGGGGGGCGGGGTGTGGGGTGTCTTGTAAGGCCGTGGGGGCCGTGGGGACAGCATTGGCAGAGTGGACGGCGGATGGAGGAGGCTTAAGATGGCGCGGTGCAGTGTGAACGTGGAGCACCAGGCGTAAGGGGTCATGCTGGTGGACGTGGAGGCTGTCCCATGGAGCAACAACGCTCGCACCGAAGCATTCACACTGGCTCAATACATATCTTTCCGTGTCCGCAGATGAACCACGAGCTGCTGGTGGACGTGGTGTCGGTCCCCGTGTACCCCGTACCGCTTATACACCTCACAATCCCACACACATGCCGCATACACACAACTATCCGCGCCCGCAGATCAACTACGAGCTGCTGGTGGATGTGGTGGCGGAGGTGATACGGCGGCACCGGCGGGACGGCGCGGCGGCCTTCATGACGGACTGGCCGCAGGTGGGGGCAGCCGGGGTGGCGGGGCCATGGAGCAGGTGGCTGTGGGTTACGCGTAAACGCAGGAAACTGTGTAAGCCGTCAGGGAATCACGGTTGGCTGTGTGTTAATCTCTGCCGTCGCTGGCCCGGCCAGTGTTGGAACGCTACACATGTACCGGGGCAGAGTTCGCAAAGGGTCAGTAGGATTCGTACTACGCCTGAATGCATCCCGCCGTTGCCCTGCCCTGCCCTGCCCTGCCCTGCCCTGGCCCATTCCGTGCACCCGTCAGGCCTACACCAGCGGCAAAGGCGACGTCAGCGGCGGCGGGGCCATCCTAGTGTTCCTGCCCGGTGCGCCGGAGATCAGCCGACTGCAGGTACAGCGTGGCGGGAGTGGGCGGTTGGGCGGTTAGGTTGGGGGCGTGCCTTGCGTTGCGCAGCGCGCCGCCTTATCCTGCTCCCAACCGACAGACCAACCTGATTGAGGGATCATCCTGCCATGGTTGCACGCGCCATTGCTTACGGGACACCGACTTGTGACCTCCCCTCCCCCCTACCCTGCCCACGTTGCCTCTCCCCATGTGCGCAGCGGCTGCTGCTGGCCTCGGGCAAGGTGCTGGAGGCGGCGGGCGGGCGGGGCTCGCTGCGCGTGCTGCCGCTGCACGGCTCGCTGTCCTCCGCGGAGCAGAGCAAGGTGTTCGCGCGGTGAGGGGCTGTCCGGGGTGAAGGGGGTTCGGGAACGGGGTCAGGTGGGGGTTACCTCTTCAGTAGGGATTGTAGGAGATCACGGCAGGGGTTCTGCAGGGGTGCGGAGGACGGCAGGGGGCTGCGTTAGCCCAGGCGGGGGCCCCAGGCAGGGGCGCGAGCGAGGGTTCGGAGGGACGCTTACACTCGCAATTGCATAGAGTGTGGGCGATTGCGGCGTGCGTGTCGGAGGTGTGCGCAGCTCCCACACCGGCGGTGCACCGAAGCAAGGCCCCTGGGATGTGTGCTGCCTGTGCGCTGCATGTGTGTGCCGGAGGTCTCTCCTCACCATTCTCCGTAAGAGGACTTCACGCAAAGACCGCCTCGTCTCCCCTGTGCGACCGGCTGCTTCGTCATCCTACCGCCAAAAACAACTGTCCCCTCCCCTCGCCCAGCCCCCCTGCCGGCACGTTCAAGGTGGTGCTGTCCACCAACGTGGCGGAGACGTCCATCACCATCGACGACGTGACGGTGGTCATCGACAGCGGCAGGGTCAAGGAGATGAGCCACGACCCGGAGCGCAGCATCATGCGCCTGCAGGTGGGGGGGCGGGGGCCGGGGGGCGGGGGGCGGGGGGAACGGGACGGTGCGGGGTGTGGCAGCTGCCCTTGGCGGGGGATGGTAGGGCCGAGATGGTTGTGGCACCGGACCGTATCACTGTCAAGGCACACTTCCATGCTTACTTCACCCAGTCGACTAGCTCGGCCTTGTAACGCTTCTTCATACTTCCACAAACGGGCTGGGTGTTGCCATGGTGAACCCCGTGGGCGATCCACACACGGGTTGCTGTCTCGGTTCCTGACCTGGCTGCTGCTGCTGCTCCTGCTCCCGTGTCCGCAGGAGGGCTGGGTCAGCAAGGCGGCGGCGCAGCAGCGGCGTGGGAGAGCCGGCCGCGTGCGGTGAGTGGCCGGCGGCCGGGGCCGGAACACCAGTGCCGTATGCTGCTACCGCATACCGGTAGTGCCAGTGACAAGAACCCCTGGGGTGCAGGCAAAGCCCAGGGGCTCATGGCATGCCGTCAATCACCTGCACCCGGGTACAAAGCCCCAGGACGCCTCCTTCCCTCCGAGCTGATGTGCTCAGCTCCTCCAGGCCTTGCATCCGCTTCCTGCCTGCCACCATACTCGTGCACCTGTTACGATAACCTCCCACGCCGACCGCCAGCCCTCCCTCCCTCTGTACCCTCCCGGCTCCCCTGCATCGTACCCCCGCCCCAGGCCTGGCATCTGCTTCCGGCTGTTCAGCAGCGAGCAGTGGGGCCGCATGCCGCACTACACGGAGCCGGAGATGCTGCGCTCGCCGCTCGAGTCGGTGTGCCTGCTGGTCAGGGGCATGATGACGTCGGCGGCGGCACCTGCCGCTACCTCCGCCCCAGCTTCCTCCGGCTCCGCCTCGGCCTCCCATCCCGCCACCGTGGGCGCCTTCCTGGCCCGCTGCCTGTCGCCGCCCTCGTCCAAGGTACGGCGGTGTACGGCACCGTGCCTGCGTACCACGTGCCTAGGGCAACGCTGTGGTAATGTTTACTCGCAGTTGGGTACTGGAAGGAATGCCCGTACCGGACCTACATCGGTGCTGCAATGCAGGGGCCGTGTGCACACTACGCATGCCCATACACCTACGCTGTGACGGTTTCCAGGTTCCTTCACAGCAAGCCTAGCGTCTACCAACCCCACCGCCCCTCAGCCCTACCGCAGAACTCAACCACTTCGACCTGCCTCACAACCCTGCGATGCTCCGCCACGTCCCTGCTGCCGTGCCCCTTGCGGCCTCCCAAGTTAAGACACCCTGTTGCACATGTACACCCACACCCACACCACCAACCTCATTCCCTCTCCCTTCCGGCCTCCGTCCCCACCCCCAGGCCGTGTCGTCCGCCGTGTCGCTGCTGCGCTGCATCGGGGCCTTCGACGCCGAGGAGCGCCTCACCTCGCTGGGCAGGCACCTCAACAGGTGCGCGCAGCCGTACAGCCGCCAGTGCGTTTGAGAGGTAGCCCTGCAGGGAACGAGCAGCTGCCGCGGGCCCACCAGCCAGCCCGGGGCCCATGATAACGGTTATTGCCCTTCGCACCTTTCGGGCCCTTATCCCTACCCTGTCGTCGCTCCCTGCCTGGCCCCACAACGCCTGCAGCATGCCCACGGACCCGCGGGTCACCCGGCGCAAACCTCAACTTTACGTTCTAGCGCTTCACCCCTTCTCACTCTTGGGCTCCTGGCCCCTGCCTGCCCCCGTGTCCCAGGATGCCCATGGACCCGCGGGTCGGCAAGGCGCTGGTGTACGGCAGCCTGCTGGGCTGCCTGGACCCCGTGCTCACAGTCACGGCGGCCATGGCGCACGGCAGGCCCGTGTTCCTCAACCTGCAGGTGGGAGGGGGGGAGAAGGGGTGGGCGAGCAGGGGCGGAGCTTGGGCCGGGAGTAGGGGTGTGATAAAGAGAGAGAGCTTGGTTGATAGTACCAGGGTGGGCGGAAGCGTGTGCGCAGAGGGCGCATGGACGCGGCGGGCGGCTTGGAGGGATCTTGCGACCCTGCCCCTGGCGCCTTGCAATGACCTACTTCGGCCCTGAACTTGGCCGAGGGGCGGATGGGCAGGGCTTTTGCTAAGAAGGCAATAGGCCGTCTGGGTACTGCTGTTGCCGTTGCTGCTGACTGCCGGCTGTGCTCACCCTCACCCTGATACTGCCCTCTTCCATGGACACCACCAGAACGCCGCCGACGGCGTGTCCGAGGCCCGGCGGCAGCTGCTCAAGGGCGCGGTGGCCTCCCGCTCCGACCACCTGGCGCTGGTGGCGGCCTACAACGCGTGGTGCCGGGCGGTGGACAAGGGTGGGTGGGGAGAGTGGAGGGACGGAGGGGGTAGTGGCAGGGGAGTACGGGTGGGTGGTAAGGCAAGGATGGGGACCAAGGGGCGGGTCAGGGCCCTGGGGCGGGTAGGTGGTCAGAGCTGTTCGGCAAAGGGAGCTGTAGGCGGTTTCTACTGAGGACGACAGGGATGGGTGGTATGCCTGTGCTAGCTTGGGTGGGGCGAGACGCTGTGCATTGGCGGGACCAGTGCGCCTGTGGTCGTGACGGCCACAGTTGACGAACGTGCTGGTTTGCAGACGTGAAGCGATGCAGTATGGAGGCGTGTGTTAGCTGGTTGGCATTCATGCCTTCCAGGCTGGCTGCTGCACCTCCTGAAGCCTGAACCGCCTGTCCTCCCCCCAGGCGGCCGCTCCGCCGGCTCCAGCCTGTGCGCCGACTGCGGGCTGTCAGAGTCCTCCCTGGAGGCGGTCCAGGTGGGTCTGAAAGGGGGGAAAAGGGGGTGGCCGAGCCCGGCACGCTAGCTACCGGCAGTGGCTACGTACTAAAAGCCCGTCCAGCACTCTTCCTCCGTCAGCCAACGCGATGTCAGTGAGCCCTGCCTACTGGTTGCCGCTTCCCCCCATGCACCCAGGCCGGCCGCGCCGAGTACGCGCGCGTGCTGGCCGACCTGGGCTTCCTGCCGCGCCACGTGGCGGCCGACCCACGGGTCGCCGCGCACCCCGCCGCGCCGCTGCCCGGCTCCGACTGGCTGGCGGCGCCCGCCAACCGCAACGCCGCCAACGCGCGCTTCCTCAAGGCGGCGCTGTGCGCGGGCTTCTACCCCTCGCTGCTGCGGGTGGACCAGCCCACGCGATACGTGGAGGTGAGGGGGCGTGCGGAGTAGGGGATGGGATGGGGGGACGGCTGGCAGGTGGGAACCGGGCGGGGGATGGTGCGGGAATGTGCTCTGGAGGCAAGCGGACAGGCCGACAGTGATACGCCCTTGCTCGCAGTTGTCAGTTCTCTGTGGGGTCGCTTCGCTCTGGTCACCATCGGGTGGAGACAGAAGGAACAAAGCAAAGCAGCAGTCGGCGTGAGCGTCCCGACTTGCCCCAGCCGCCGCACCCATCAGAACCCCCGACACGCTTCGCCCTACGCCTTGCTCCCCCCTTAGCCACGAATCTGCCCTCCGTCGACTTTGCCCGTCCTCCTGCAGCGAACTGAGTCACAGTACTGCTGTGCTCCTGAGCTGGTCCTGTGCCTCCCCGTTCCCCTCTCCCCTTCACTTCCCCGCGTTTTGCGCGCTCCCCCTTCCCCCACCCCACCCCTTCCCCCACCCCACCCCATCCCCCTTCCCCCACCCCACCCCATCCCTCACCCCTTCCCCCAACCCACCCCCGCCCAGGTCCACGGCGGCACCGCCGAGGCCGAGAACGACCCCAAGGACGTCAAGCTGTACGACAGGGAGCGCGGCCGCACCTTCGTGCACCCCGCCTCCGTGTGCTTCACCGTGGGCAAGTACGAGAGCGGATGGGTGGTGTACACGCAGATGACAGAGGTGGGTGCTGGGCCGGTCGGGGGCGGGCGGGTGGCTGGGTGGTGGGCACGCACGCGGCGAAAGGAGGTGGCTGCTGTGGTTGGGCGGCTGGGTCCTGGGCGAGTTAGGGGCAGGCGAGAGGGGCAAGCTTTTCCTAGAGTGGAATAGTGCGCGCGTGACGTGCGTAGGTCGGAGAGAGACTGGATAGCTTGTGGCTGAGATGTGGATGCGACAATGGCGGCAGCGGGTGGCTGCTCCACCGTACTGGGTTGTAGGCCGGTGGTCTTGCGGGCAACGGGCATCTCTCGCTGAGGCAAGGTGTATGCGCCAGCCGATCCTATCCTCGGCGCCCAGCTCGCGCAGCCCACACCCACACGCCCCTTGGCCCGCACGTGCCTGCACACGCCTCAGCTGAAGCCCTCCCATCCGAGGCTCCGAGCCCAAACATGCAAGCTAACAACCGCAACCCCTCCCTCCACACACACACCCTTTCCCTCCCAGTCGTCCAAGCTGTTTGTGCCCTTCCATCCAAGTCAACACATGGGACCACAACTCAAGCGGCAACGCACCCACATGTTGCTCCCCCCTGCTGTCCCCCCAGACGTCCAAGCTGTTTGTGCGCGAGCTGTCCATGGTGCCCGTGTACGCGCTGCTGCTGTTCGGTGGCGACATCGGCGTGGACAGGGAGCGCGGCCTGCTGCGCCTGGACGGGTGGGCGGAGTTCAAGGTGGGGTGGACTGCGGGGCTGTGACCTCCCCTGCCGTGCGTATGTCGTTGCCATGGAGGCGATGGGTGGGTCTTGCCGGCCTGAATGGCCGCTGCGCAAGCGTCGGGAGCGTGCTGTGAGCTACCGTACGCGACTGTTTGATGTCTGCTAACCTTCTTTGAACAGCCTTGCCGTCGCACGCCGTCCTGTATGGGCCAGGCTGGGGCAGGCTCAGCAGTGCGTGGCGTCCACCCCTCAACTGCTGCACTGTGCGGTTTGACCTCCCTGCCTTCACCTCGCCGCACCCTACCGGCCCGTGTGCAGCTGGCCCCCGCCCTTTCGACCCCGCCCCGTTGTTCTCCGACCTTTCCCCTCCGTCCCGTTGCTCCCCCCTTGTCCCTCCCCCCGCCCCAGGCCTCCCCCCAGGTCGGCGTCATGGTCCGCGAGCTGCGCTGCGAGATGGACCGCCTGCTGGGCGCCAAGATCGCGTCCCCCGACATGGAGCTGGGGGGCAGCAAGCTGGTGGAGGCGGTGGAGGGGCTGCTCAGCACGGACGGCTTCTAGGCACGTGCCGAGGCCACGCCTGGGCGAAGGCGGTAGGGGAGGAGGTGTTGCTGGTCAGCACGGACGGGTGTCAGCCAGGGCGGAGGCTAGCAGGGGGCAGGTGTGGGGCGTGCGAAGAGAGGTGCGTGGAGGGCTTGCTTGGCATCAGCGGATTTACGGCACGTGCCAACGGCAGGCGTGCACAAGGGTGGCGGAGGCTGTGGGAGGGCTGCTTCGCACGGACGGGCCTCCTGCCGCCGGCACGACAGCAGCGGGGCGGCGGAGGCAGTCGAGGGGCTGCTCCGCATGGGCGGATGTCAGCATGGGCGGAGGAGGTGTGGGCACGCCAGCAGGGGCAGGGGCAGGGGCGGGTCGTGCAGGTAGTAAGGTACATGAAAGACTTGCACAGCACAGACGAGTTCTAGGCACGTGCCAAAGGGCAAGCGTGAGCGGAGGCGGCGACAGCGGTTGAGGGGCTGCTAAGCACGGACGGCACTCTGGAGCCCCCGGGGTGTGGGTACGCGACCAGGGTCCGTGTGTGGGCTGTGCAGGGAGAGAAGTGCGTGGATAGGCTGCTCAGCACGGACGGCTTTGTACTGGCAGGGGGGGAAGGATGTGGACGGTGTGGCGTGAGGCTGTGCAGGGCCACGTGTGCTACTGTACGTTCGGTGCAGGCGCGGTGATGTGGATGCATGTGCGACAGGACGGGGTGGAGCGGAGTGACGCGGAGGGGCGAGGAAGTACAGGCGCGAGTTGGAGGGACAGTTGCGATACACTGGTCTGTAGCTGGGGAGGGCGGTTGCTCCGACGGTTTGCGTACAGGGTGTTGGCGGGGGTTGGCAGCCTGGTGGAGACGCGAGCGAGTGGAGAGGAGACGACCAGGGGAGCTCCGATGGAACGACTGCGCAACGCGCACAGGATGCTGCGTGGGCTGGGAGAAGGGCGGCGCAAGGTGAAGGGGAGTGCTGGGTGCCGGTAGTTCCAAGGCGCAAGGGGAGTGTGGGGAAGGAAAGATATCGTGGGGACCGGGGAGGGGAGTACAGGGGGCATGGTCCCTGGGCATGCCCACAAGTGTGCGATGGAAGGTGCACCCCAGTTGTGTGATGTGTGCGAATTATATTTATGTTTGTGATGCGAAGTGGATTCTATTGAATCCATTGGGCCATCAGTGTCGCTGAATAGGCCAACGGTCGGACATTACTCCACGGCCGTACTCTTCCCATTAGCAATTCTGCTCCTTCAGTAACCAAAGTGCTGCATTCCCAGTGGCCTTTCGTTGTTGTACTTCCTGTCTTAGCTTCGGAAGTTTCAAGTGCGGTTGGGGTTGTGTCGCAGTGCGGAGGGAAGCGCAGAACTAGCCACTTGGCGACGTCGGCCCAATCGACCATCAAGCCCAGCCTTATCCAACTGTAAGCTTCTCTCACTCCTGAATAAATAGCTGAATTTGTAGGTATAGCTGTACATGTCCTTGCAACACATAGTCGACACCGCGGCTGCTGCACTTCAAGGAGCCATTCAATTTTAAGCTTTTTTGTGTTAAGCTTCATCTGCTGTAAGGTGCGTACTGGGGCTAGCGGGTTCTGGGGGCTCAACCAGCGCGTCCGATGTTAGGATGGGCAGAGGATGGGGGGCGAAATTGGGTAACGCGCAGTTTAAAAGCACCTGGATGCACGTGAATAGCTTGTAGGCCGAAAGAACATTCACATACCAGCGCTAGAAGCCGCACTCCCGATCGTCCAGGCCCTGTGGGCCGTCGGGTGGTTGGGCCCGCACCACCGAACAAGAGCACAGGGTAAAGGTGCAGCCCTTACTTCCCTTGCCCATAAAACCTTGCATACAAGCATACCAACCACCCCACCGGGTAGACAGTTACGATTGTCACTCTACGCGCGTACTATGTAGCCAGACGACACCGTCGTGCCGGCAACAACAACCAGGAGCAAGCTCTGCAATACTACACGACAGCAGCAGATAGTGTTGTCGCCTTGGCCTGAGTGGATTTGACGAAGGCCGCTTCCCGCCTGCGAACTTCGGCTCTCGGTCTACGAAGGGGGCAGCCCGGGTGCCCGGCTCGTTACAGACGCGCAGGCGCGACCGCGGAACATGGAGAAGCACGCGACTTCCGTTGCCCGACATGAGGCATATGAAGCAATAGTAGCTGCGGTAGAGGCCCGCGGTCGTGCAGTGGACCTTCCAGCCCGTGCGGTGGAACTGCTGCGGATGTTGCACGCTGTGGACTGCTTTCCCAGAGGTAGGCCGACAAGGGCAAGCAGACCCGAAATGACGCACATGCAGGCAGCTTAATAACAATGAAATTAGGGGGCGTTCATGTCGTTTATATTTGCGCTGCTACAGACACGGTGGGGCTGATGGCGGCTCAGCGGCACGCTCCAGCATGCACGACACACGTGGACGCACGGCAGCGGCAGGGAACCAAGGGATTCAGCGTAGGAACGGCTCTCTTACCACTGTACCAAGGGTCAAATAAAATGAGCCCCTTGCAACAGGGCCTTGCCTTTCCAGCTTGGCCCCATGCCTCACACTAAGGCTCTCCAGAGAACAGCACCGCACATGAGCCTCCGGCCTACCCTCAGGGCAACTGACACTTCGCTCACCAAGCTCTCACCTGCCGTCCTCTTGACCGTGTGTTGCTCGCCCCCAGGTGGCCTGACCCACGGCTACTTTGCGCTCCAGGCTGCCCTGCGCTACGAGTGCGTGTGGCTGCCCACGCTCCGCTCCCGCAGCCTGTCGGGGCGGTGCAAGCAGCTGCAGGAGGCGGGTGGAGGTGCGGGCGGCAAGGGGGCGGAGGGCGTGGCCCTGGTCCCCCCGCTGGACATCGCCTTCGCCTGGTGAGTGTGGAAGGCAGGCCGCGCACACTGGAGCCCATCTCCCGGCGAAGTACCCATCGGGCCCTGGAAAGCACTGCCAGCCTGCTTAGGTTACCACTTACCAGTGCCCGGATGCAGCGGTGGGACAGTATCAGGGGTTAGGGCAGAGGACGTCGCGTACATCAGAAAGGATGTCCGTCACCCCACGCCGCCTAGCAGTTTCCCTCAACAGCGGCCTCAAAGCGCTCCGGTTATGATGCGCCCGCAGGTTCGTGCACCGCCAGGACCCCCTGGCCTACACCCGCTGCAGCGCAAACCGCCGCGCCTGGCGGGCGCACCCCGACGCCTCGTCCGCCTTCGCCTTCAGCGACGCCGCCGCCAAGGTGGAGGCGTGGCGGGCGGCGGCGGGCGGCATGCCGTACTGGCCACCGCCGCTGGCGGGCTCGCAGCACGACCTCACGCAGAATCCGTTGTCCAAGGAGCGCCCGCAGCACGCCATTGAGGTGGTGAGTCCGCAGTACGGAAGCGCCAGGGGAGGTGCCCCAGTGTTGGCCAGCGGAATCCGGGCCTGGATAACGCGCTGCGTCGCGCACCCGCTATCCGGTTTCTGGTCTGGGCAAGACGATGTGGGTTGGTGCTTCTGACCCCGTGCTCACGTGTGTGCCCGGTGCCTGAGTGGCCTGTCACGCCGCCGCCCGCAGGCCGAGTCCATGCAGCGGGTGGGCGGGCTGCTGCACTCGTGGCTGCGGCCGCAGTTCCTGGACAGCGCCTTCCTGCAGCGGGCGGTCACCAGGTGGGCAGCCTCCCGCGTGACACGTGCATGGCACCCGGACAGACCAAGCTTGCTGTCATGCTGGTTGTTGCCCCGCTTTCAACGACATGCCTCCGTGGCTCCCGTCAGCGCGTGGCAATGCCCCTTCCCGCACATGCACGCGCGCTTTCACGTCGCTGCGCTGTAGGTCGCCATGGCACCTCGAACCTCATCACAATGCTCAATACACAGCACCTGCAACATCCAGGTTTGCACCCTGTTTGCGCACACCTTTCTCTCCGCCTTCGGCTGCCTCGCCGGTACCCCCCAGGTACGCACGCTTCATGGCGCTGCGCGTGCTGCACCCCGACGCCCCGCAGCCCCTGGTGCCGCCCGCCGACGTGGCACTGATGTGGCACGCGCACATGGGGCTCAGCGGCGACTATGCGGCCATGTGCCTGGACATGCCGCAGGCAGCAGCTGGACCAGCAGCAGGCGCGGGGGTGGGGGCGGGGCGCTCGCCGTCGACCTCCGACGACGGAGCCAGTGCCATGTCGGACCAGCAGGTAGGTGACCGGTGGATGGCTGTGGGCTTGGGTGTCCGGCCACGTGGTCGGTCAGAGGGGGACACTGAGGATGTGCGCTATGCCTGTTGTGCGCTGGGGTAGCTGCTGAGCCCGGCTTGTCCCCAGGGTCGAAGGGGCTTGAGGACGGGTATTGCGGGCGTTGCGGCCTCACGTGCAGGTGTTTTACCCACACCGTGCCGCGTAACCCTCCTGTGCTGCAGGAGGCCGCTTCGTCCGGCCGGCTATCGGGCGCTGTGGGCGCCCTGCTGGGGCCCGACTACCTGCTGCTCACGGATAAGCAGCGGGCCAGGGCGCAGCAGGCCACAGCCGCGTTCTTCACCGCCGCATACGGTGAGTGCCTCCAACCTGCAAGGCCCATGTCGTTGGCTTTGCATACCCACAGGCATTCTGCTGCGGCACATATAGGCCTGTCGGTGCTTGTGAGCCTGGAAAGGCATACACGGCCGTCGTTTTGCAGCGTGCCCAAGAACAGACACACCTCACATGTTCGTGCTTGCCATCGCACGTGCCGTGTGCCGCAGGTGAGCCGTACGAGGATCCTGATACGGCATGGGTGCCGTACAGCGTGCCGTACGTGCTGTCCGACGCCAAAAGCCCGCTGGCCTTCGCGTTCCGCGTCTTCGAGACGGTGCCGGACCACCAGCAGCAGCAGGTGGGCGGGTGTGCGGCCTAACACACAACTCCTTACCTGTGCCCTGTGTTCCCACTCAGCAACCACCCTGAACTCCCATGACCCATCCACCTCTAACACGGAAACGTCCATGCAACGTCCATGCAACGCGCCTCTTGTATGCATTGCCGCCCTGCCTCATGCGCACGCCAGCAACCTCCATTCGTCCCCTATCGCTACCGTTGCCCTGCCCTGCCTTAGGCCGCCGTCAGCGCCGCTGCTGCCTACGCGCGCGCCCGCGGCGCCTCGCCGCAGCTATTCGCCTCGTCGCAGCCCTGCACACCGGACAAGCAGCACTCCGCCCCCAGGGGCCTTCAGGCCTGCACAGGCTGCCTGCGGCACCGCTGCGGCGCCCACCTGCTGTTCGCCGCGTGGCTGGCGGCGCACGGCGGGCAGCGCTTCTTCAACGACGCCACGTGCCACGGGTGGTGCTTCAGGAGCAGCTGGGCAATGCGCGTGGGCACGATAGAGTGAGTGGGGGGCATGGTGGGTGCGGCAAGGGCAGGGAGGCGTTCGGAAGGGAAGTGTGAACTTTGTGTCCCTGCATAGGGGGAACTGTTGCTAACAACAGCACCTAAAGGTATGCAAGATATGCCGTCTGGCTGCTGTTGTTGTGGTTGTGGTTGTCAAACTTGACAACCACCTTCTCCTTGCGCTTTTTGCCCGCCAGGGTGAGGGCTTTAGATCTGACGTCCCCCCCTCCTCCCCGCCCTCCCCTAGGCACACGGCCAAGTCCCTGGTGGGCCTGTCGTACTTTGTGGACCTGCCCGCCCACCACACGCACCCCTACCTTATGGCCATACGGCAGCGCACGGGGCTCTGGAAGCAACGCACTGACAAGGATGGTAAGCAGGGCGGAAATATGGGGACCTGCCCCCAGGCTAGCTCCTGATGCTCTTATACAGCCCATGAACGTAGGCCGGTTCAGGTCCAGCCTGCAAGGCCTGCTACCGTATTCAGGGCAGCGGCCATGCATAGATACAGGCGTGGCATAGAGACCATAGAGACCCATGTAAACCCATATGCCGGTTTGCATCGTGCCCCGCAGCTGCCCCGCCGCCGGCCAACGTGCTGTGCGACGCAGAGGCCTACCTGGACTGCAGCGAGCTGGCGGGACTCACCAAGGTAAGAACATCGCCCGCTTTGCATGTGCACCGTAGCCGGCTATGCATGCCGCAAGGTCCATGCATGCTGAAGACACCCTGCTATGTGCTCTGTTTGTTTGTTCCCAGCGTAGCTTTGATTGAGTTGATTTACGATCCTGTCACATTGCTTGCACACACGCTTGCAGCTTGTGGAGCTGGCGGCGGACGACTACCAGGGCGGTCCGCAGCTGGGCCCCTCGCACCGCGAAGGCGCGGCGGCGCTGTGGGTCATCCTGTCGCGCCCCGAGTACGACACACGCGCCCGCAGCCTGGTGGCGCACCTCAGCGCCAAGGCGGAGGAGCACGGCATCGACCGCGTGCTGCTGCACGGCTCGCCCAGCAGCAGGCGCATGGGGTCGGGGGAGGTGGGGGAGGTGGGCGCGGGGGCAGGGCGTGCGGGGGCAGGACACGTGGGGGCGGGGGCGCGGAGGAGCGGGAGCGGGGTGCCCAAGGGGACCAGCTTGCGGAGGGTCAAGGAGTGAGGGGTGCTGGTAGCGGAGGAGGATGGTGGACGGGGCACGGCGGGGTGTGCGTTTTGAGGTAGCAGGTTGCGTGAGGTTTTGGTGCATGGTAAGCTCAGCCTACAAATTCATTGTGCCGTCGGTGTTGTGTGGCTATGGTGGCTATGCAGGTTGCCGTTGGCCGGGTGCTCGGTTGGTATAGTAGGAAGCTAAGAAGGTGCTGGTAGTGCTGCTGTGAACGTAAGGTGCACATTGCCACCCAAATTACTGTTACTAAAATCATTTCTCATGGAGGGTTCGCCCCGGAGGAGTCCGGACAGGCATGGGGGAATTGAGGACGGACTCGAGGAGCTGCTGCTGATGCACAACGGATGACGTCGCCTGTATGTGCTCAACTTGTCTCGTTGAAATCCTTCCCAAGTGAAAGCTACTGTAGTGCATTTAGGGCACGTGCTAGTCACGCCCCCGTGGTGCCATTTGGCACGGAGCCTGCGCGCGTGCTGGGAGTCCTGCTCTCTGCAGGAGTTCCTTGGTCGTTCCTTATTGCGCCGGTTTCGCACCGTACAAAAATGGTACGGACTCAAGGGCCTCCATGCATTGAGTTCCCTAGGGGATGCGGGCAGGTGCTGCCACGAGGGGTGTGATACTTCGCCAAGGGCAACAAACGCGTTGGTGTGCATCTGGATGGTGGCTTAGCACGGCAAAGCCAATGCAACGCAGGTGGTTTTACGGCCTGCTGTTATCAGATGGCCGCGTTATCGAGAGGTTTCTTGCATTGGGCGATTTCAGGCTTTAAGCCTTGTCGTATGCATGCCGCCTGCCGTGCTCGTAGACCGTAGCTCGTGGCTGATGACGGCTACAATTCTCGTCGTATTCATGTCGCAAGCAGGTGCTGGCGTCAGAGTTTTGCTTGCGTGGTGTTGCACGGTACGATGTCCCGGCCACCGTGATCGGCAGAACGCTGGGCTGGCGCTCATTGGGTTGCCAGCAGGCGGCGTCACAGCGTACCACGTAGTTCACTGGTACTGGTTATCGATGCATGTGTCATGAGGAAGGACTCATTGTTCTCCTTGCCAGTCTTACTTGTGCTGTCGGAAGGACAGCGCGTGCGTGTGCTGTTCCCTTGTGCGAGAGAGTCCGCTTGTGATGTAGTGTGTTAACGTGCGGCATGCCCAGGGCCAGTGTGCTCTCACTTCTCAGCCTGCAGGAATTTTGTCAAACGCGCTCTCGGTTGATCTTGCAAGAAGAGCCGGAGACTTGGTTGGTGCTGGTTACTGTTACGTTTTTACTTGTACCGGTATGCATGCAGCCGAGAGAAGTGGGACGGTTGCCGTACGGGGACAGACTCTGGCCTGTTCGAATCACTGATGCGGCTCAAGGGAGGTTCTGTCGCCAGTTTAGGGAGCAAATCGAAGTCGAACGTCCGCCATGTTCGCTGAAATGGGGTGATGTAGTGGCCAGTCACAGCAGCTGTGTGCATTGGGTGCCTCAGGGGATCCCGTATGGTGCCAGGCCAGGGCAGACCGCCTGTCACAAAGCCGGCATTAGCCCTGTGGCCTGCAGCCCTCGGGTGCTGATGAGCTGCGGTACTGAGCAGCATGAGTACAGACGGCTGAAAGCCTCCCAGCTGCTCCCAGCAGCAGCGCCAAGTGGCCAAGTGCAAGGCACCGTACCGCCTCGCTGGAGCTTGCGTGACGCTGCTAGTCACACTTCCTGCAGCACCTACAAAACTTACTGTGCGCCTTTTCTTGCGTCGCAACACACTTGAGCTTCAGACAGGCTGATGTCCAGGGGAGGCAGGGGGCTTCGGTCTCTCCCGGCAGTTGCACGTGCCGCAGAGGCAAACCGTTTGTGTGCGCGCTCAGCAGCCGATTTCAGACCCTCCTGAAGCGAGTACGTGTTTACGTCTAAGTTATTTTGATCGCGTTTTTTGCTTCGTGAATGAAAACCAGCTGCCTCGAGCAGGACACTGCCTTGCAACAACGCTCGTTCCGCAGTACAAGGGCGCGCCTTCCACGCTACAGTAATGTGGGGCTTAAGAAGAACCTATAACCATACCAACGACAAAGACGCAGCGATGGCGCCAGCCGACGACAGAACTGAAGACGTTGAAAGGCCGCTGCTGGATGGACAAGATGCTGGAAAAGCAATTGCATCAGTGGCACGAGAACGCTCGCCATCTCTCGGCGGGGCGTCGAAGCGGCGTATTCTAGGACTCCCCGTTGTGCTTGTCGCGGGACTGTGCTACTGCGGAGCGTCTGGGGCGATGGTGCTGCTAAACAAGCATGCGCTCGCATCATTTGGATTTACGGCGCCTTGCAGCCTGCTGTGCTTCCAGTGCGTCCTCGCGGTGGTGCTTGTAAAGCTGTGCCAACTCGCCGGATGGGTGACGCTTCAGCCGCTGAAGACGGACCTGGTCATGGTCTGGGTGCCGGTAAACGTTATCTTCGTCGGAATGCTGGGGACGGGCTTCTACGCGCTACGGGACGTCGGTGAGGCGGAACAGGTGCCTATGGCCCTTCAGCTTCCGTAACGCAACTCTCGAGCACCTCTCGAGCAACCCCCGCCCCTCTGCCCCGTCCTGCATCATACTGCAGCAATCCCCTGGCCGCATAAACTAGGAGGCTGTGCGGGGCGAGCTAGAACTAATAGCATTTGGGGCATGAAGGCCAACCGGCATCACAAAATTGGCGGGGCTAAGGCACCGCACTACTAGTTTCACAACTCAACTGGTTTGCCCACGCCTCGACCGCCCACGCCGTTTGCATTAGTGCCCAAACACCACACACCCGGACGAACAACCAACGCTGTACACGATATGATGCCAGGTTACCCCCACAACCTCCCCTCCCCTCCCCGGCATGAACGCGTCCCCCCACCTCCCACCCCAGGCGTGGGCATGTTCTCTGTGTGGAAGAACCTAGCCAACGTCACCACCGCCATCGGCGACGTCACCATCTACAAGAGGTCCTATGGCTGGCCCGTGTGGGGCTGCCTGGGCCTCATCATGCTGTCCGCCTGGGTGGGCGCCTCCACGGACTCGCGCTTCTCCTGGTCCGGCTACGCGTGGCTGATCGTCAACTGTGTCCTCACAAGCGCGTACGCGCTGTACCTGAGGAGCGTGATGGACAAGGTGGCGGAGCACACCACCAACAAGCAGAAGGTGGGGTTTTGGGGGGGGAGGACTGTGGCCTAGGTGCGGCGGTGGGTGTGTATTATCAGTGCGGGGAGACAAAGGGTGCCGTACCCCACCCACACCATGTAACCTACCACCTGAAAAATGTCAGGGGCGGGGTCTTGGGGGAGAGTAGCGGGGATGTGGTTAAGGAGTCAGTGGAATGTTGTCTGGGCGTGGCTGGGGTGGGGAGTGGCACGGGGCCTGCTCGGGCGAGGGCTGTAGCTGGGAGGCCGGATGTGCTGCGCCCCGCCAGACTTGTGTGCGGCACCTTGCCCTTGCCTGTTGTTGCGACGTCTGGTGGAGCGACGCTGACGGCCTGCCGTCCCTCCTGCTCCCTTGTTTCCAATGGCATGCCATGGCGTGGCACCACCCGCATGCGGCGGTGTGTGTACGTACGCGCGCGCCACTTCCCACGTGGCAACGCCGTCGGGCGCTTGGGCCGGCCTATGGACCGCAGATGGACGAGTTCAGCATGGTGAGTGGGGGCCGTGGTGCGCAAACAGTGCGCCTGGATATCGGCAAGCGGAGGAACTGGCGTTGCTTTGGGAAGAGCACCAGAGCGAGGGGATGGACTAGCTGTGGACTAGCTGGCACGGTAGTCGGCCGTCGGGCATGCTTGGTACACCACGCGGCGCAGCTGGACGGGCTGGCGGCTACATGGTCTGTGCGAACCGTCACCCTCCGCACATGCACGTCCCGCCATTTCCCTTTGTGTACTGGGAGCGCCGCATGGGATCAGCCCCTCGTGCAGAACACTTTTGCCGCGCCACCGCACCCCTGCATGTGCACCAGCCGCCCACACGCTGCACCGCGCTCGGGGCTCGCTGCTGCAGGTGTACTACAACAACCTGCTGTCCATCCCGCTCATCCTGGCGGCCATGGTGTACTTCGGGGAGCTGCAGGGCCTGGCGCAGCAGCCGGCGCTGGGCAACCCCGTGTTCCAGGGGGTGGCGCTGCTGGGCGGCCTCCTGGGCTTCGCAATCAGGTGCGGGGCGAGGGGAGCCAGCACACGTTGCGGCAGCAAGTGGCTGGGGTGGGCTGGGTCGCCTTCTGCCGTACGCACGCGCAAGGTAGCCCCCTGGCAGCTCGTGGACGCATGCACGAGCCTGTTGCTGGTTCTGCGCATGTTTACGCAGGGCGCTCAGTTAGCTAGCACTGGCTGTGTGCTTCCGTGGCTTCTCAGCCGCCTGAGCTCCCTTCCTCCCCTGGGCCCCTCTTTGCCTGCGCAGCTTCAGCAGCCTGTGGTTCCTCAGCCAGACCACCGCCACCATCTACTCCCTCATCGGCTCGCTGAACAAGATCCCCATCGCCGTGGTGGGCATGATCGCGTTCAGGGAGCCCACCAACGCCCGGAACCTGGCCAGCATCATCATCGGACTGGGCGCGGGCGTGCTGTTCACGCAGGTCAAAAACCACAGATAGCATTGAAGAGCTAGGGCCGGGGAAGCATGTAGTACCTGAACGTGATGGCTGCATCGTACTGCCGTGAGGAAGACACATAATACTGTCAACCAAAAAGGGAGACGTCCGTTGTTCCACCTGCTATTGCTATTGATTGTAGTGCCGGTACACCGGTAGGTGTCCAGCTGGCGTCTGGGGGTACAACTCCCCAGGGCGGCGGGGATTTGCGTGGGGTTGCGAAGACATGATACAGGGCACATGCGTGCCCCTGCATGGCCGGTTATATGTTAAAGGATGTTGCGTAGCAGCCGGCGAAAGAGTTGGGGGCTATGCTGAGAGTTGACGGTGCGTGGCGTACCGGTACTTGCAAAGCGAGGCGCACGAGGTGCCAACAACAAGGTGCCGTGGGATCAAGCTGCCCTTGATTGGTGCGGTTGTGAGCCGGCACATGGACCAATCACAGCGTGCTACTGGTCTCGATGTTGTGTGGGCACGTGGCACCGTGTGGCGAGGGCCTGAACCCTTAGCAAGAATGACGTACGGATCCCTCATAAAACATGTCACGGTCACACTCATGTACGGCATCTTTACTGCATTCCGTACCACTTGGTTTGGTGCAGCCATGGTCGCGCGGGTCGCAGCTAGGGCGTTTAGGAGACCATGATAGTAGCCTTTCACAGGGTGTGGGCTTTTGCGGTCTAGTCTCCTCCCAGCACGGTCAAAGGATTTGGTTTTGGCCATCGGGAACAAGGTGCAGGCGTGGAGGCACCTAGAAGGAGCCGGTTACCCATGTAACCGTACGGCTGTCGGAGTACCAACGCCTTCAAGAGTCTGGTTGATAGCCTGGCACAGCCTGGCCTGGCACCTGCCTCGCCTTAACAAGAGGCAGCAATTGAGCACGGAGCCCTTGTGAAGCCCACGCACACCTGCTCAAGTCCTTTTGACACAAGCATGCAGCCAGCTAGCACCGTCTAGCACCTGGAAACCATTGGCCTCCAAAGCCCTCAAACAGCCAGTACGGAAAAGTGCATGCAGTACCGTATGTCCTCTGCCGCCAGGCCGTTGGTACCGGCAAGAATCAACAATCCACACTGTACCTCGGGCATTGCCGACGGGTACCCCCACCCTGCTGCACCGCAAAGTTTACCAACTTTTTGCCTGGCCAACAGCAGCCAGCATGTCATCTCACCACACGGCTGCATGTAACGGCATTCCACACCACGATCACAGTGTTACCGGAACACAGCAAATGGACTGCATACCTGGACGCACGTAGGCGTCTGTCGGCATGGCGTTCGCAAGTGCATTCAACACAGCGCCGCAATGTGCGGGCACAAAATACATTCAAACAGCAGTTGTATCGTTTGACGCTTGGGGCACGCTAGGCCCCCAGCGGACACCGGCGATGAAGATACCGGCAACTCTTCCACATCCCGTGCAGACCCTTCACAACCAACCCACACTCAACCCAACCAGCCAGGACTACTTGCTGTTGCAGTGCGTGCTTACACGGTATCCCTCCCAGTGCTGTCTTACCACTCGAAAACTATTGTGTGACGCGCAATGACGGAGCAGCGAGTTGGTGGACGCGTCTGCCGGACGCATGAGCTTGGCCGTCGCCACACCACCGTACGGCACAGCAAGGAGCCCCAACAAACTCTCCCTTGTGCTCCCACTCGCCGTTACCGCGACTTGACCTGTGTGAACAGCACCCCCGCCCCCAGGCCAATGACGATGGACGCCAGGTTCTTGGGGTTGGTGGGCTCCGCGAACGCCAGCAGCCCCACCACCGCCACGGGTATCTTGTTCAGCGCCCCGACCAAGCTGCGGGACAGTTGTATCCACAAAGTTAGGAAGACAAACCCCTGCAAACCCCTGCAAACCCTCAATTCTAGTTTTTTTACTTAATGGTCCCAATTTCGTGTTGTTGGCATTCATGGCGCCCCCGGTTTTAAGGGCCTAGTAGCCCTGCCTGTGAACCCGGCCAGCGTGAACGTCTTGTCACCCCATGACCACCCCATGCGCAAGAGCTGCAGCAGTAGCTCAGGCATACCCCACATACCCTCCGCAAGCCGCAGCATGCCGGAATACCACCACTTTGACCCGCCCTGACCGCCCATCGGCCCCCTGGCCATGCGCCCCCTGGCCACGGACCCGCGCCCGGCCGCCCTCCGACCACGGTGTCCACCCCTGGGACAACCCGGACGCTGCACCAGCCCAGGGCCCCACCTGTAGATGGTGGCGGTGGTCTGGCTGAGGAACCACAGGCTGCTGAAGGATATGGCGAAGCCCAGCACGCCGCCCAGCGAGGACACGGCCAGGAAGGCGGGCACGCGCAGCGCCGGCTGCTGCAGCAGGCCGTGGAACTCCCCGAAGTACCACATGAGCGCCAGGATGGGCGGGAGGGACAGCAGGTTGTTGTAGTACACCTGCAGCAGGCGGAGTGCAGTGCGGGTGCAACGATAGGTTGACGGGTTGGTTGTGAGCAGCACCTGCTGGCTGTGACCGGGTGAGGGCGCGTCCTCTGCCAGCAGGCACGCAGGCAACGTGCGGAATGCATGCGGTCGAAGCAGGACCACTGGCAGGGCCCAGCATTGCGCTCCCAGTGCAGGCAGCACTGTAACGCAAGTCTTACAAAGTTGCGAGCGCAGTTTGCGCTGAAACTACAGCTCATCGCTTGCTCACCATGCTGAACTCGTCCATCTGGCGGCGAGGATGAGGAGGGTGCCGTGGAGGGCCAGCAGAGGGCAGGGAAAAGGAAAGGCATGTTGTAAAAAAACCATGTTTACCACGTAATATGATGCATCAGGATGCGAATGGTTGGAATGGTCCAAGAGGCACACCACCAGGCCCCCATGTACTTCACTGACGTTGGGTTGCCCCAAGTGACCCATGGGTCAGCCTGGCAGCCCCGACCCTGGGCCCCGGCAGCTGCCACGGCAATAGATGTGAGCTATGAACCATGTTTGGTACACGTACGCAGCATGTGTTCCGCAACTCTGCTTGTCCTCTCACGCATCATGCTCGTTCCCACTGGCAGGGCACTACCGCATGCCGTGTCCCGGAGGCGGGGGGCTCACGTAGCATTGCGTCGCCGGTTGTCAAACCCCATTTCGTCACATGATCACTGTCGCTAACATGCATACCAACATGCACTACAACTAGCTTCCTTACAGCTGCGCAACACAGCCGCAACAAGTAAGCACGCCTGCTACTGTACCTGTTTCCACACGTGCCCGGCCCCATCCGCGTGCAGACCGGTACCGTGCCATGCATGCCACAACACCCCCCAAACCCCCCACCTTCTGCTTGTTGGTGGTGTGCTCCGCCACCTTGTCCATCACGCTCCTCAGGTACAGCGCGTACGCGCTCGTGAAAAAACAATTGGCTATCTGCCAACTATAGCCCGACCAGGAGAAGCGCACGTCTGTTGATGCACCCACGACTGCGGATAAGAGCATCAGCGCCAGGCAGCTCCACACCGGCCAGCTGTACGACTTTTTGTAGATTGTGACATCGCCTACGGCGGTCGCGACGTTGCTGAGGTTCTTCCACACCGTGACCATGCCGACCCCCACCTGGGGGTGCGCCGTGAGGATTGGGCACATGAGCGTACAGCAGGGGATGCACCGCACCGCAAGGGAATTTCAGACTAGCGAGCTGGCTGTGAGCAGCAGCGCTTCCAGCACCTAGCAAACTGTAGTTCTTGCAAGTTGAAATCAACATCGTACACCAACGCCGCAGCAGGCCATAATGGCCACCATTGAAGAGTGACGCCGTGTTTGTGGCACCTCCTGCGCCTCACGCTGCAAGTACGGCACACGCCGTCAGCCCATAGCCCCCAACTCTCTTGCCAGCTGCTAGCTAACGTCCTTTTCGTACAATGGGCCATGTGAACACGTACAGGACGAGGACGGGGCGGGGCCCGCCTCTTTCGCCGACCCCCACCTCCTTGAGGGCGTAGAAGCTGGTGCCTATCATGCCCACGAAGATGAGGTTCACTGGGAACCATACGGCCATCAGATCCGGTTTCAAGGGCTGCAGCTTCACCCATCCAACGAGCTCGCAGAACTTGACCAGCACGACGGAGAGGGCGCACTGGAAGCACAGCAGGGCGTTGGGTGCGGTCCAGCCGAAGCTCGCGAGCGCGTGTTTGTTGAGTAGCACCATCGATCCGGATGCACAGCAATAGCAGATGCCAGCCAGCAGCACAGCTGGGAGGCCAAGGAGGCGACGCGTGGACTTAGGCGTCGGCAGGTCATTGGCTTGGCTGGATTGCAGGAGCTGTTGCTCCTCGTCGGCCTGAGCATCTTTACTTGACGGCATTTGTTGTCCACGTGTTTTTCTAATGCCCCACATCGGTCAAGGGTCCGGGCGTTGAAGTAGAGCTATGGTTCCCGGTCCTGTCCAAGGCGCTGTCTCGGTGATCAAGTCAACCAGACTTACAGAGATGTACACTGATGTAAACGTGTTATCATTATATTGTAACACAGTACAGAAGCTTTTTGGCTTTACGCATGCAGTGAGTGCGGGTGACAGCACGCAGGGTTGCATCCACAGCGCGTGTGATCGCCTGAGAAGCTGTATGGGATAGCTTGCTGTATACTACATGAGGAGTTGCTCTGTGTCACCCCAAGGCCTTGCAACAAGGAGGCAGTACGAATGGGCGCTCAAGCGCGGGAAGTCCGGGAACACATACACAGGCACAAGCATTATACAGGCAGACTGTACACACTAACTTGCGCACTCATGTCACGTGCGCTTACAATTCGCCAAGGTGCCCCTGCTCCTTGAGCAACCTCAACCATCCCTACCTGCGTTGTGACGGGGACCGAGGCGAAAAGGGTACCATGCAAACGGGAGACCAGCGACAGATGACAGCATTCTTCCCGTCACAACAGCATATACAGAGCAACCAAAAATGGCACGCACCACCAAACGGCCGCCCCAGCGCAATCGACCTGCTGGAGCGGCACTGGGGTTACACGGAGTTCCGGTTCTGCCAGCAGCAGGTCATTGACACCATCTTGGCGGGGCAGGACTGTCTTGTGGTGATGCCAACAGGGGGCGGCAAGAGCATATGCTACCAGGTGGGGGCTGGTGCGAGGGCGAGGGCTCGGGCGAGGGACGTGGTGGGGGCTACGGATGCACCGAGCCGTGCCCGCGCTGTGCTGCAATGCTCCGTGGGTGCGGCCACGCAAGTCATCGAGCCGACAAAATTTTCTGTTGTGGGCTACAAGCCTGATGGGCGAGCTGCCGGCCGGTCTGTGGGTGTGGAACTGGGGCCCATGCGATGCGAGCAACCAAAAGAGCAGGGGGCTGTGGGCCGTATGGACCGTTCCAAACCATTGTTAGGCAGCCAAGAGCACCAAAATTTTCACGCACGCCTGCCAGGCTGCCAGCATACCAGGCGGCAGGTACACAGCTTCCGGAATTGCCCATAATGGAAGCTGTCTAGGACAGCGCCTGCTGCACGTGCCGTCGCAGCACCGTGTGTCCTGCACACCAGCTGCCGATGGCCCCAGTTCAAGCTCCACTGGCCACGCCCTTTCTGCACCGACCTAGTTGCTGAGTGCAGCACGGCGATGATCCCGGCTGCACGGTCCCTTTTGCAGATCCCGCCCCTGGTGCTGGACAAGGTGTGCATCGTCATCTCCCCGCTCATCTCCCTCATGGAGGACCAGGTACGGTACGGTCAGGCACTGCGCGCACAACCCACTGCCCGTGCGCTGTCGTGGGTTGTGCGAGTCAACGCAAGACCACATACCACCTCCCGCTTGGAGGACCGGGCACGAGCTGTCCATCCCCCCGGGATTTCCCCCAAAGGCCGTTACCTCAACAGAACCTGACTCAGTACATGCCGGCATTCGCCTTGTTGGCTATGCCGACGCCATGGGCAGGCCATGTCGCGTTGGCTGCCATGCGACCTACAAATGCTACTGCCCAGTCTCCGCTGACTCCTGCCCCTCACTCCCTGTCGCTGTGCCGCTGCAGGTGGCGGCCCTCAACGCGCGCCGCATCCCCGCCGCCTTCCTGGGCAGCGCACAGGCCAGCAGGTGGGGGCGGCTGGCGGCGTGGAGGGGAAGGGAGGGGAGGGGAGGGGATGCTGGTGCCTAGGTGCTCATCACATGCAGCACGTGCAGTGTTTGCTGGCCCTCCACCCTTGCACCCGCCGCAGCAATGGGGCACAATGCTGGGGCACGCCTGCACTACAGACACTGCTGCACCAGCATCCCCGCCAGCGCCCATGGTGCCATGGACTGCTGTACCGTAGCTGGTGCTCATGCCCGACCCACATGACACTGGGCATCAGTAGCTCTCCGGTCGCTTGCGGCCTCCCTCCGCATGCGGCCCCTCGCACGCAGACATCTCAAGCCTCGCTGCTCACGGGCACTGCCCTCTCATTGCAACGTTTCCCCCACCGCAGGCAGGTCCGCGACGACGCGTGGGCTGGCCGCTACACGTTTGTGTACATGACACCCGAGCTGGCCACCAGCGCAGGAGTGCAGCTAACGGCGCTGCACGCTGGGAGGGGCGTGGCGCTGGTGGCGGTGGGTGCGGTTAGGGGATGCGGGGCACGGCGTGGGGCGGGGGGTACGGCGCGGGGAAGGTGGTGCGGCGGCGCGGTGCGGTGTGGTTTGCGGCGGGTGCTAGCCGAAGGTGTGTGTCTCTGGGTGAAGGTGGGGCATGGCGCTGGTGGCGATGGATGCGGCGCTGTCACGTTGCGGTGGTCTTGCGGGGCACAGGTGCGGAGGGCGTGGGGTGGTCCGAGCGAAGGCTGACCCAGGAGGACCGATTATAACCCAGCGCGACACACACACCTGGGGTGAGCGCCTTCTGCTTCCCCTGCTTCCGTTTCCAGACTACCCTGACGTACGCGTGCTCGTGTTGCCCCGCACAGATCGACGAGGCGCACTGCGTGTCGGAGTGGGGGCACGACTTCAGGTGGGTGCTGCACGGCCCGGCAGGCAGCTGCTTCAGCTGGTGTACGGGCGTCCGGTGAACGGGAAGGTGCAGGGTCCGTGGCCAGGGCGGGGAGGATATGAAGGTCCGCTCCCCAGGACGCCGTACGCACCTTCGAGTACAAACCCCTGCAGACCCCGTTTTCTCCTGCGCCTGCCCTCCCAGGCCGTACTACCACTCACTGGGTGCACCCAGGCGTTACGCAACCGCCTGGAACGCCGCGCCCAGCCTCCTTCACTCCCTCCCGTTTCCATTCCCTCCATTCTTCTTTCTACCGACGGCTATTCCCTCACCAAAACCCCTTCTCAACCCCAACATGTTACCCAACCCCCTCCCAGGCCCGACTACCGGCGGCTGGGTGTGCTGCGGCAGTCGCTGCCGGGTGTGCCGCTGGTGGCGCTGACCGCCACCGCCACGCCGCGCGTGCGGGACGACATTGTGCGCAACCTGGGCATGGCGCCGGGCACACGGTGCGTGCGGAGGGCGCACACACAGCCCACCAGGCCTTGCCAGCTGCCCGCCGGCCACAACGTGCCGCCCTTCCACACGTGCCGCAACTTCCTGCCAACCTTACGTGCCCCTGCGGATAGCAACCCAATGAAGGGCCCAACCTAGGCATTGGTCTAGCCAGGTCCAGAACCTGCATGCAGCTGATGCGCTTAAGATTAATGGGTTGACTCTCAATCCGTTGTGCGCCCCAGCCGCTTCGTGGAGTCGTTCGAGCGGCCCAACCTGCACTTCAGCGTGGGGGCCAAGAGCGGAGTGGCGGACGCGGTGGCGGACATACTGGCAGCCAAGCGGACCACGGGGGAGGTGCGTGGGTGCGTGCCCCCATGCAGTCTGTGCTTCGCGGTGGTGTGCATCCTACGGGGAGGTGGCAATCGGACAGCAGGGAGGTGACGTGGTGATTGCTTCCGGATTACAGCGCAGGCAGCTGTCACGCCGCTGGTTGCACCACAGGTTCGGCGTAAGGCGTTGACCGGCATTGACACGTGCTATGCTGCCTCGCCATCCCGCCACTCCTCTGCCAGGTGCCTCCCACGCTCATCTATGCGCTCACCACTCGGGACGTGGACGAGATCGCCGCCTTCCTCAACCAGCCCACGGTGGGGAGTGGGGAGCTGGCGGTTAGCCAGGGGTGTGCAGAATGAGAGGGGTGGCTGCATGCAGGCTGGCAGGCTGCATGCAGGCAGGCATGCATGCATGCAGGCAGGCAGGCGGACGTGCAGACAGCCGTTCCGCCGCTACGGCGGGTTGGCGGGGCCAGGCGGCAGGCGCTATGTACCTACGTGCATGCACCCTGGCAGCCCGAGCTGCATCCACGCGCCCAACGGCCCGTCCAAAGCGGGCAGGCGTGGCGCCGCGGGCTCGGCTTTCCACTGTGTACGGTGCCAGCTACAGCTGGCGAGAAAGCTTGCCAATTTCCGACTCTTGTCCGTGTATCTGTGCATGTGCAGGCGCTCAACGGCCGGGCGGGGCGCTACCACGCCAAGATGAGCCCCGCGGAGCGGAGGGAGGTGCGTGGCTGCTGCTGTTGCACGGCTACCTGTTGCGTATTAGCACGTGACTCGACGCATTGCATGTGATGCCACCGTCCCGCTCAATAGCACGCCTACCAAGCACCTAGGCTACATTCAGGTGGCTCAAGTAGCCTGGTCCATCAAGTCTGTCGCGCTGCAATGTCCTCGGCCCGACTTGTGCTCCCTGCGGTACACCGACGTACTTGCCGTACCCCAGACCCACGCCGCCTTCATGCGGGACGACCTGGACGTCCTGGTGGCCTCCGTGGCGTACGGTGAGGCACCGCCTGTACGACAGACAGTCCCTTGCTGCAGGAGCTCAAGTTGCAGACCCCGAATACTCTGTCTTGTTGATGGACTGGAATGGTTGCACTGCCTGACCGGCGGCACCCGTCTCCCAGGCGTGGGCAAGGACCAGTCCAAGCCGTTTCATGCACACAGCAGCCTCACCCCGCCCCATTCCACTCCACCCCACGTCTCCCTCCCCCAAGGCATGGGCATCGACAAGCCCAACGTGCGCACCATCCTGCACTACGGCTGCCCCGCCTCCGTGGAGGCCTACTACCAGCAGGCGGGCAGGGCGGGCCGCGACGGGGCGCCGGCACGGTGAGGGGGGAGGAGCGAAGGGGGGGTGAGCGAAGGGGTTGGTGCCGGACGGGGGCACGGCTCACCCGCGGAACAGCATGTGCATTGGGATTTTGAGGCAAGTCTCAGCGGGGACGAGGGTTTGTCTGGGTGGCGCGTCGGGCAGGACGGGGCGCGGTGGTGCGCGGGTACGGTGAGAGGGGCGGGCAGCTGGGAGCAGGCGGGTTGGGTGACGGACTGGCGGTCCCCGCATGCGTGGGGACACTCGCACGACCTCCGGGGCGGATGCAGCATCCCAGGGGTCATACCTCTGCACAGGCTTCTTCGTCCCTTCCTCCGTGTCTCCCTGCAGGTGCGTGCTGCTGTGGAACCACGGCGACATGGTGACGCTGTGCAGCATCAAAGACACGGGGGGCCTCAGCGCGGAGGGCAAGGCCTACGTGCAGGAGGGCATGAACAAGATCAAGGTGCGGGGCGGGGGCCGTGGACCGTGGGCTGCAGGCAGGGCGTGTGTGCATCGCCGGGCCTGCAACTGTCCGGCGCCACGGCACATGACGTCACAGGTGCGACACCGGTGTTTCATTGGCCTGCTCGCGGTGTAGGAGGTCCTTCTCGTTGCCTGCGTGCCACGGCAAAGAGCTGGTCCTGCTTTCCCCTGGCCCCCAGGCCTACTGCAGCGGCACCTGCTGCCGCCACGCCTCCCTCGTCAACTTCTTCACCGAGGGGGCCCTGCCGCCGCAGGTAGGCCGTGAGACCAACTGCCGCCATGCCCAGTGGAATGGCATGGGTGTGGAGTGCTTACCGCTGCTTCGTCCGACGGCTTTCGCATTGGTCGTTGCTGACGCTGCACGTCCTGTATCGCCGCATTTTCGCATCCTACGCCCGCTGAAGGCTTGTCCACTGCGCCCTGTGTGGCTCCGCTGCCGCAGGGTCCCTGCCGTGGCGGTTGCGACATGTGCGACCGCCGCAGCAGAGGGGAGATCACCTCCAAGGACATTGCCACAGAGGTGAGAGGCAACCAGCCGGACCCGGAGGCTTACGGCTTGGCAGAGCCGGCGGGCGGTCAGTCCACACTTTGCAGTGGACTGCCGCGCCGCTCCAGTTCCCTTTGATGCCTTTGTCGCGCAGCTCTCAGGGTTTGTGGGCGCCGGGCACTGTCGTTGCCTGCGGCGGCCTCTGTCTCTCAGCTCTGCCTCCCTCGTGCTCCCACGGACATGGGGTTTGCCAGTTTTCTATGTTTACACTTACCCCACCACCCCTACGCCGGCCCTGCCCTCACCGTGCACAGGCCGGGCAGCTGCTGTCGGCGGTGTGCGGGCTGCGCAACAAGTTCGGTCTGGGGCGCAGCGTTGCGGTGCTGCGCGGCAGCAAGGCCAAGGACGTGCAGCCGTGGATGATGGACGTGGAGCACGCGGTCACGGGGGGTGAGGTCGCGTCGTGTCGGTTGACGCTTGGTTACTGGTGTCCCCTTGCACCCCCCTCAGGCCCGCGTGTGCAGGAACCAGGTGAGTGTTGCGGCCCTGACGCTCTCCGCTGCCCACGTGCATAACGCACCTGCGCCTTATTCCCCGCATCTCATCGTTTCCAGCACTTTCAGATCAGCTCCCACGGCTGCTACGGCTGCATGCGTCCAGAGTGCAAGCGTTCTTGCCACGCTCACCCCCATGCAGGACGCAACGCACACAGCCGGCATGCAGCTAAACCCCTGTACACACCTGGTTGCTCACCCACAGACCGGCTGCACGGCTGCGGCAAGGGTCGCAGCGACGGCTGGTGGAAGGGCCTGGCGGGGGTGCTGGTGGCGGAGGGGCTGCTGCAGTACCACACGCCCAGCGGCACCGACATGCAGGTGGTGCGCGTCAGCGAGGCAGGTGAGCGGGGGCGGCACAGTAGCGGCCGGGACGGCTGTACGGCAGAGCAAGGGGTACGTGCAGGCCAGGTGTAATGGCCACGAGGCCAGCAGCACAGTAACCCGCGGATTGAGTGATTGGAAGCAGTGCCGGCCTCGGAGCTTCCAAACTGCAGCAGCGCGCACGTGCAGCATATGGGCGAAGGAAGCGTGGGACTCATTGTACATAACCCCCCTGCTGCCTATGCGCTTGCCAACGTGCTCGCCCGCGCGCCCGCTTGTACGGTCTTCCAAAAACAACCTGCTGCATGCGTGCCGCAGGCCAGCGGTGGCTACGCAGCGGCCAGCCACTGGTGCGGGAGCTGCCGCCCGCGCTGCTGGTGGGTGGGGCGGGGTGGGTCGTCGAGTGGGCACCTTCACACAGGCGGAAAAGGGTGCCGAGCATGTACGGTTGCGGCGGTCAAGAACACCTACCGACTCACTAATGCGGCGCCCAAGGATGTCAAAGTCACGAGCCGCCGAGGGCACAGCCAAGGTCAACAACTGCTTGACGGGTTGCTTGTTGGGGCTGTTGCCCGCAGGAGGAGGAGACGCGGCTGCGGCGGGAGGCGGAGGCGCGGCAGCGGGCGCAGGAGCAGCGGCAGCAGGTGGGTGTGGTGTGGGGGGTGAAATGGGTGTGCCATACGCAGGTGCCCATCTGCAAGCAGTGCGCGGCACCTGTGCTTGGGCCAAGACTGCATGTGCGCGCAGGGTCTGCGGCAAAAGATACTGATAGTACCCCCGCCCTCAACCGCATCAGCTCCTGGATAGGTGACTGTGCCGCTGCGTCCCTATACACTCCGCTACATGACAAAACGTCTACGTTGTTTCCATTTCTCCCGCAGGCCGCCACGGCTGAGAGCACGGAGCTGGAGGCCCTCAAGCGGCAGCTCAGGGAGGAGCGCAAGCGCGTGGCGGACGCGCTGGGCCACAACGTGCGTGCCGTACATGCGTGTGCCGTATCTGCGTTGCCGTACACGACGCTGCTGTTTTCATCCGCCGTACGTTGCACCAGTGCACATACTCGTGCCGTTGTCCGCCGTCCACACTGTGTCGTCTGCTCGCTGTTGCCACGTTACCGGTCACGCCACAGACATGCAGGTCACCGACCTGCCCGAAAGGCATTTTCGATCGTGCACGTGGCTGCTTCAATTTAGACAAGCTCGTTCACATGCGGCGCCACTACCCCCGCAGGCCCCCGACACGCTGGTGAATGACCTGACGCTGGACGCGCTGGCCCGGCTGCGGCCCGTGGAGGCGGGGCAGCTGCGGCTGGTCAGCGGCATGGGCGAGGCGGCGGTGGAGGCGTTCGGGGAGCCGCTCATGCGGGTGCGTACGGCCGCGTGGTGGCTCGGCAGGGGGCAGGGCGCAGGGGAGTCGGCGTGCTTGTGCATGTGCGCGCCTTGGCCACCGTGTGGGTGTGCGAAAGGACAGCGTGCGCCACTACTAGCAACAACAGGCGAAGCAGTTGTTTAGTAGCTTCTTTTGCAACTTTTGTCCAACTGTTATGGACTTTTGTGCACCGCGTTGCATGCCGCGCTATGCCCCTGCAGGTCATCCGTGCCTTCATGGCCACGGCGCAGCACCTGGGCCGTGGGGTGGCCACAGACTGGATCCAGATCGCGAGGGTGCGCGGCAGCAGGGACAGGCTGGTGGCGTCAGCCGTGGGGGGAGCAGCAGGCGGGGGCGGGGGCGGGGATGCGTCTGGCGGCGGCGGGGGCGGCGGCGGAGGCGGCGGGGGCGTGAGCGAGGAGTGCCGGGCTGCGGCCAGGTCGCTGCTGACGAAGGAGCCCAAGGGCTCTGCCACGGAGGCGGGGAGCCTGTGGCAGGTGGGGGACTGGGCGGGTGGGGCAACGAAAGGCATGTGGGTAGGCGGGGGAAAAGGGGATAGGAAGGTAGCGAGAGCCACCGCCCTGCTAACCCTACCGCCCTTGCGGCGTGACCCTTTGTTCAGTGGGGTGGCGGCGGAGGCGGGGCGGGAGTTAGCGAAAGCCTGCTACGGGTGTAAGAGCAACGGGTGGTAAGCTCAAGGCTCAAGGGGCTGCTGTTGTTGTAAGGCGTGCGTGACGTCGCTCGTCTGGTGGAGGCCAAGGTCCGACGGTTAGCCGTTTGCTCTCAGCTAGGGGTATATGCACGTAAACTGCGCGTTTTTGACCCTTGCGCCGCGTACGATACCCTCCCCAGGCGGGCGCCACCATATCCGACATCGCCAACAAGCGAGCACGACCGATCGCGCCCAGCACCGCTCTAGGTGGGTTGAGAGGTAAAAGCTCCCGAGCAGAACGAAGCCAACAAGCCACCAGCATTTATGCCCATATGGCACCATCTTGTAGAGCCCATGCCGCGTTGCACACTGTTAGGACCTTACCCACATGCCAGTTTCGCTCCCCTGCTGCATGAGCTTCCTCCTCCTCCCCTCTCCCCAGGCTACGTTGCTGACTGTGTGGCTGCGGGCCTGGCGGGGGATGTGGAGCGGCTGGCGCTGGAGGCGGGGCTTGCCCGGGACAAGGCCATCAGTGTGGGTGGCAGGGCCATGGGTGTGCAGGTGTAGGCCTGTGCGTGGGGGCTGTAGGGTGACCGATATGGAGGCGGGGCTGGCCCGGGACAAGGCCATTAGTGTGGGTTTGGCCGTGGGCGCTGGAGAGTGGGCGGGTGGGACGGATGGCCGCAGAGGGGGACGGCATCCAGCGTTCCGGCTGCCGTGCCAGCACTTCGAATAGACATATCATGGCAACGCCACTGCCTGACAACGCAACAATGCACGGAAGTCGAGTCGTTATGCTGCTGTTAATGAAGTTGAGGCACATTGCAGTACAGGTTTGCCGGCTGCTTGCCAAGTGCTCAGTCCGGTGACGCGTGCCCCCACCCCCACATGCACCCGCACGCTGGCGGCCCCCAGGTTGCCGCCGCCATCGAGGCCCACGTGGGGGAGGGCATCGGGGCGGTGAAGCGCTCGCTGGACAGCACTGGGGCAGGAGTGGACTACGGGCAGATCAAGGTGCGGCAAGGCACCCAGTACGGCCTGGAGAGAGCTCCACACCCTGGCTACGCACTAGCCTGCCCACAGGAGTAACACAATTCCAATGAATTCGCCCTCCGAGCCGATGCTAACGGTTCGCTGTACCCAACACTATTGCCTACATGCCCCCAGGTGGTTGCGGCGCTCATGGTGGCCAAGGCGCTGTGGTTCGCGGAGCCGTCAGGCCAGCCGCCCCCGCAGCAGCAGCAGCAGCAGCAGGACACCGCTGCACACCCCATTACCGCTGCAGCTGCACGCCCCTCGCTCTCGCCCATGCTCGCCTCCGCCCCGCCGCCGGACGGGGAGGCGTCGGAGTGGATCACCACACGTGGCGGCGGGGGAGGAAGCGGGACCGCGAGGAGGGCCCCATGCGGGCTCCACTCCGACGCGGGGGCAGGCGGGCCAGTGGGGACACCCAACGGGGGCCTTGGCGGACAAGCGGCTTGCGGGAACGCAACGCCACTCAGTACCGGGCATAGGGAAAGTAGTGGGGGCAGCTCGTGGGGTCAGGGGCACGGACGCGGGAGCAACTCGCAGCTGGACGGGCTGCCAGGGCGGCCGCCGCTGCCCCACGGGCACGGGGGGTGCACTGGGGCCTCCATGCCACATGGGGAGGGGCACGCAGCCTTGCCGCACACCCAACCTCAGCAGCAACAACAGCCGTCCCACCGCAGCAGCACTTCCTTGCTGGACGACAGTCCCGTGGGCCCGCAGGGCATCAGCGCCGCCGCTGTTGCAACCGCCACAACCGACATGACAGACGACGACGTGGTTGAGGTGGTTGGAGCCGCTGCTGCGGGCGGCACGTGTGCGAACGGCGGGCGGCGCGGCAGCAGCAGCCGTTCGGACTTTGCTTTCGACACGCCGGCGGGCGGCGACGATACGCCCGACCTCATCGCACGCGACACGCCGCAAGGCCCGCCTGCTATTGCATCCTCGACCGCCAAGGACCCAGGAGCGCCTTTGCAGCAGGAGCAGCCGGCGACCCGAGAGCCAAACGGTGGCCAAGCAGCAGCAGCAGCAGCAGGGACAGCGGCGGCGGCGGCGGCTGCGTTCCGGCCAGCCGCGTTCCGTGCGGGGGTCAAGAGGGGGCTGCCGGCGTCCCTAGGTGTCCAGGCTGCCAAACGGCCCGCCACCAATCCCGCAGTGGGGCCGAACCAGCCGCTGGGCCAAGCACATGCTGCTCCTCCTGCTGCTGCTGCCGCTCCCGCCGTACAGCAGGACGTGGGCCCCGTCACACGAGCCCAGGTGCTCAAGCTCATTGAGCAGCAGGGCCCAGTGACAGCACCGAGCCTCGTGCAGCAGCTGTGCGGGGCAGGGGCAGAGGCAGGGCCAGGGGCCCCGGGGGCCGGCGCGTGCCCCCGGCGGCTGGGGCAGCTGCAGGCTGTGCTTCAGGAGCTGGTGGGCGAGTTCGAGGTGATGCGCAAGGGCGAGGGCAGCAGGCGGTCCGAGGTGGTGCTGGAAGACCAGGGCACCACCTACGAGGTGCTGTAGCGCGGGTGTTGGTGTGTGGTGCGGCATCAGCGTGTGATGACCCAAGGCAGGCAGGTGCTGCACAGTGGTTGGTGTGGGTGGAGAGTGCTGCAGTGTGGACGTTGGATGCCGTGGCTGTGGATGTGGGTGTGATTGTGTGGCTTTGGTGCTCGGGGCTTTGGGGGGTTGCGGGTGGCGCGGGTGTGGGGGGGGGGGGGGGGGGGGGTGGGCCAAGGGCCCCCTTTGGGGGCGATACGGGCGGGGGGGATTTTGTTTTTGCGTTTA